>Ga0335074_10002562_pt1 | contig 24819 bp, 19 predicted proteins | sample Lox_Sample_23_FD_206715 | JGI IMG/M metagenome (GOLD analysis project Ga0335074, IMG submission 206715) | Soil microbial communities from Loxahatchee National Wildlife Refuge, Florida, United States - Lox_Sample_2.3 | ecosystem: Environmental > Terrestrial > Soil > Wetlands | place: USA... | reverse complement strand
TTGGCGGGCGGAGGAGGCAGGACGCAAAAATGCTTCTTCACGATCGTCGTCTATGAGCGTGGCCCCACGGCTTGTATTTGCTTCAGTTTTCGCCACGGCCGAGCAGGTCGTGAGAGAGTCGCCGTCTCCGACTATAGCCTGCGGTGGGCTGTGGACCGGCGGGCGATTTGGGAGGGGGAATCAAGGGAGGGAACAGGAAGGCAAGGGTTCAGGGATCAAGGAACAGGGACAAGCTTAACTGCGAGAGCTTGCCGGCCGGTTGTATCAGGGTACCCCCTCCCCTGTTTGGCTTCTCATTGATTCCAAATGGCTTACGCGGTAACGCTACCCGGCAACTCATAGATTCCAGGGATCTTGCTAGTTTCTCATTTGTTTTCTATAAGTTCCACGTAGTTCATAGATGTTGTTGGACTTAGAAGATTCACTGTCCGTAACTGTTTGAAAACATTGACGCGCGTCGCGGAGGCAAGAAAAGCCCGGCCGCGATGAGCCGAGCTTTTCTAGTCCCTATTCCATTGTGGTCCCTAATTTCTATTATGGCGGAATTCGGAAAATAGTCGGCCAGTTTTCCGGAGCTCAGAGCACAGGGCTCAGAGTTATCACGCGCGGTTGTCAGGTGCTTGGGCCGGAATCGGGCTGGCTGCATCTTGTCCCACATCTCAAAATCGGCATGTGGGGGGCACCCGGCATTCATAAGGGCTTTTCAGCTTTTATTGCTTCCGCCACATCTATCTGCCTGCGAATGGCTGTGGCTAAAGCACGCGTGAAGCGCTTTAGGTCGGCAGCTGCGATAGCCAAGGTGCTCTCGTCCAGGATCAATAGGCCGTCAGCCCCCACAAAGCGCTGACAAGTTTTCTGTTTATAATTTTCGGAAGGAACACAATCGTGATGAATGCAATCGTTCCTGGCCAGAATCACTTCTCTGCATGTCTCAACTCCGGGAAGGCTTTCGAACTCGATGTCGTAGCACTCACGATACTTGGCAGCTAATCTCCTGAATTCCCCGTCTCGCTTCTTGCCATAGGTTCCCTCACATTCACGAAGGCGCCGCCCTATAAACGCAAGATTCGTCTTCAGGAAACCTAGGAGCTGGGTTTCCATCAATGCGAAAGTCATGGTCGCAAGTGCTCTGACCTGCGCCATCCACTCAGACCTGATGAAGTCTTCATATTGATCCTTCGATATACCAGTATTTTCATCCGGCCACTCCTCTGAAGCTTTACTCTGCTCTTCAAATGAAGTCTTCAAAGCAAGAAAAGCGACTGAGTGGATGTGAATCACAGTTCGGTCCAATGTCTGATCGAAGATCGTTGCTTCAAGATCGATCAAGTAAAGCTTCCCCAGACGTACCATTTTCTACTCCTGAAAATTGGCTAATTCCTGGCCTTGGAAGCATCCCAGACGAGGTCGGTGGCCCACCAAGCCCGGTCTCGCCTCCCGTCTCCAGTGCGTGGGCCACGTCGCGGACGAACGGCTTGTCATGGCTCGAATGCGAGAGGAAGATGCTGACCATGGTGTTGCCACTATAAGCGAACCGGTCGGCGGTTCGCGGTAGGACCCGGGAGCTAGGACTGCCCCACTCAGGGAAAGAAGCTTGAGTCGAGGGCCACCCGCCATCTCTGAGCCATCCCGTGGACGGGACGTTTCAATGCGCGACACCTCACTGTAGGGATAGAATCTATGGCGTGATGCCATGTCAAAATCAACCCGATGGTACGTACCATTTTCCTGATGGCGATGCATGCCTGTACCTGGGTGAGAGCCTTAAATACAACGGCAAAGGTGTCGTCGCCGACTGCATGATCGTGCAGTGGTTCACCGGAGAGAAAGTGGAGGTTTACATTTATGAACTTGGCGGGAAGCGTCTAGTGCGGAGCGCCGTAACAAAAATGATATCTCCGTCCGGCACGTTGCAAGATGGGGTGGAAGATATTCCATTTCCAGAAGACAAAGAGAAACACTTGCTAGCCATCTACGACCATTTCACGGGGCGAACGTTCCAGCATTAGCGAAGTGACAGTGACAGGCTTGAGGGTAAATCACATAGTCAAAACCGTACATCCATCGCCCTCGAATCGCGCCGCAACAGTTTCGCCGCGAACCCTCTGCAAGTTAACCACGACTCTTGCGCTCACCTTCTCGACCGTTGCTTGTCATCATGCCTTTGGTCACTCGGGGCCAGACCTTGAGGAAACCATTGCGTGGATGCAGCAGACCTTGGCTTCTCACAATGGGTTACGGTTGGACCCGTCTAGCGATGATAGAAAGCTTCCAATCCTCGCGAAACTGACGGCAAATAACTGCAAGCTCCATTACGTAGTTAACAGCCGAGAAGTCATCGATTATGACTTAAGCGACATTGACCCAAATACAATCAAGGTGTGGACCGTGACTGCCGGGCCCGGTACGGGGGTGAGTTCAGTGGACTTCGACGCCAGAAATTTCGACAAGTCGGTCCGATACACGAACCCGTCTGACCCAAAGGCTGATTACTCTGCTGATAATGGAGCCTTCGACCTTGATGCACCAGAGCACGCGGAATCCTTCGCTAAGGCACTTCGCCATGCAGTGGAACTGTGCGGAGGAAAGTCGTCAACGTTTTGATGGGCCGGTGGCCCAGTACTACTGTAGCCGCAGGAATCACCCACTCAAGCAAAGGAAGCTTGAGTGTGCCACCGGCCATTCTTCCTTGACCCACTTCGAGTCGACCGAGTCAGGAGAAAGGATCAGCAGGACGGCGTCGGCATCGAGGCCGTCGTCGATTTTCACGACGATGTTATCGCCGTAACCGATCTCGCGCTCGTCGAGCCAGACTTTGATCGCGCCTCCGGCTTCGAGCGCGTCGGCGAGGTCGCGGACGAAGGGCTTGTCCTGGCTCGAGTGCGAGAGGAAGACCCTGACCATGGTGCAGCCACTATAAGCGAAGCGATTCGCGGGTGCGATGGATTTAGCGCGGCCTGGACGTGCGGCGGATCAGACGCCGGAGGGGAAGGTCTCGGCTGGCTCGTGGTCTTTGATCAGGGCGATGGGCTCGAGCGGTTCGACGGCGCGGGTGCGATCGATGTGAATGACAGCGTCGAACTGATCGGAGAGCCGGGCCTCGAAGTAGTGGCTGGCCAACTCGGACTCGGGCAGGTAGATCACGCCGATAGCCCGCTCCAGCATGGGCTCGCGCAGGCTGTGGGCGACGGTGGAGTTCTCGGGGAGCGGGAGGACGAAGGCGGGGATCTCGGTCTGGTGAAACAGACCCTCGAAGCTGTCGGGGAGTGAGGGGCGAACCTGCTTGCGCTCGGCAGGGCCGTCCCAGTTGGAGGCGGCGGTGACGGTTCCGGTGCAGGTGGTGAAGCCGATGAGCCGGCACTCGTTGCGGTATTTTTCCCGGATAAGCTGGCCGATGTTCCACTCGCCGGCGCGGCCCATTTGTGTGGCGCGCGCGTCGCCGGTGTGCGAGTTGTGCGCCCAGACGACGACCTTTGCCGAGCGATGGCGAAACTGCAGGTGTCGGACCAGGGCGTCGAAGGTGTCGGCCATGTGCGCGTCGCGAAGGTTCCAGGAAGAGACGCGACCGCGGAACATGGCGCGGTAGTACTGCTCCGCGTCTCGCACCAGGCGGGCGTTCTGTTCGGCGGAGAAGAATTCTTCGATGGCGCCCCATCCGTCGCGGCGTGCGTATTCGGCGGCGCGCCGGCGCATGTCGACGAGTTGCGCAACGACCTCGGACTCGCAGGTGTGGCTGAAGCCAAATCCGGCGGCATAGCCGTAGGCCTGCGGATCTTCGCCGAAGTTTTCGAAGCAGGCGTAGCGGTGGCGGGCGCGTGTGGCTCCTTGAGGGTCCACCTTGTCGAGATAGGCGAGGACGGCTTCCATCGAAGCATGCATGCTGTAGAGATCGAGACCAAAGAAGCCGGCTTTGGGCTGCCGCTCGGGCAGAGAGTCGTTGTATGAGCGCAGCCAGCCGATAAAGTCGAGGACGTCGGCGTTGCGCCACATCCAGGCGGGAAAGCGCTCGAATCCGTTGAGGGCCTGCGCGGCGTCTATGTCCTGGCTGAGGCCCTGGACATAGCGGTTGACCCGGTAGGCGTCGGGCCAGTCGGCCTCGACGGCGACTGCGTTGAAGCCTTTCTCACGGATGAGCCGTTTGGTGATGAGCGCGCGGTCGCGGTAGAACTCATGGGTTCCATGAGAGGCTTCTCCGAGGAGCACGAAGGGGGCATCGCCGATGAAGTTGAGCAAGCCGTCGTAGTCTGCAGCGGCGCCGGTTAATGGATGAGCGGCGTCCCGCACAAGGTCGATTGCTATGGAAAGAGTCGCGTCCTGCATAAACTTACCCGCCTTGCCTGGCTGCGATACGGTCAGCCGAGACAGTTCGGAGTGTCGATCACTTGTGCGTTGCCGCCGTTCCGACAACGTTCAATTCGCCGCTCCCCGCCGGCACCAGATAGTGCACGAACCAGTCTGCTGCCAGCCGGGCGGCTTCTTCCAGGGTTCCCGGCTCCTCGAAGAGGTGTGTGGCACCAGCAACGATGGCCAGCCGCTTGACCGGGCATTTCAAGGCGGCCAGAGCCTGCCGGTTCAGCGTAAGCACTACTTCGTCCCGGCCTCCGACGATGAGCAGGGTGGGGGCCTGCACGGCGGCAAGCGATTCTCCAGCGAGCTCGGGGCGGCCGCCGCGCGAAACTAATGCGTCTACTATCCGGGGCAAGCGGGCAGCAGCGACCAGGGCGGCGGCGGCGCCGGTGCTGGCTCCGAAATAACCGAGAGCGAGCTGGCCGGTGTCCGCGTTTTGTCTTACCCAGCCGGTCACACCGATCAGTCTTTTGGCAAGGAAGGTGATGTTGAAGCGCAGCTCGGCTGTGAGCCGGTCGATGGCTTCCTCCTCCCGGGTGAGCAGGTCGAAGAGGAGCGTGGCCAGACCTTTGGCGTGAAGCATCTCTGCCACGTAGCGGTTCCGCGGGCTGTGGCGGCTGCTCCCGCTGCCGTGGGCGAACAGGACGATTGCCTGTGCGCCCTCAGGGATGGTTAATCTGCCTTCAAGGGTGACGCTGCCCACGGAGATGGTTACGTCTCGATGTGAAATGGCGGAGACGGGTGCGGATGGGGGATCGACATGCTGACCGGTGGGCCGCGCGGCCTTCTCAGCGAGATGACGTGCCGCGTGGCGAAGGAGAGCGACCACTTCTTCATCGGTGGTCTGTGAGAAGCGGTCATAGAACTGACCTACGGCGTAGAAGTATTCCGGAGAGTATGCGACAACCAGTTCGTCGACGCTCGAGCGGAGCCAGTTGGAAGTGGAGATGGGCGCGACGGGCACTGCGACCACCAGCTTCCTCGGCTTCATCTGACGCAAGGCGTGGACCGCCGCGTAGACGCTGGCGCCGGTGGCGATTCCGTCATCGACAAGGATGACGGTTCGTCCTTCGACGGAGATGGAGGGAAGGTCGCCGCGGTACAAGCGGGCACGCTGGTCAAGAGTGGCCCTGGTCGCCCGGGTGATCTGCTCGATCTGTGCGGCGGAGATGCCCGAAGCCTGAACGATCTCCTGATCGAGGAAACGTCCGCCGCCAGCGGACACAGCGCCGAAGGCAAGCTCTTCCTGTCCCGGAACTCCAAGTTTGCGGGAGAGGAAGATGTCCAGTGGCGCGTGCAACGCGTTGGCGATTTCGAAGGCAACGGGAACACCGCCACGGGGTATTCCCAGCACGATCACGTCTTGCAGGTTGGCATATTTCATCAGGCGCTTTGCCAACTGCCGGCCCGCGTCCTGGCGATCTCTGAAAATCATCTTCGTCGCTCCTCTGGCCGCCGATGATCTGGACGTATTTCTAACTACATACGTAACCCTATCTCCGGGGCGTGGCTATATTCAGTGATGCGCGTCACGCAGGATCAGGACCGGCCGGTGACGTCGATCACAGCGGCATCCGTCGTTATGTCGAATGATGCCATGGAGGTGCGTGCCGCTGGTTATCGGCAACGGTGAGGGCCGGAGGGATCATCCTATCTAGGTGTCCTACCTGGAGTGAGGTGCGGCTGGGAATGGCGACAGCTTTTACCAAGCAACTCGTTATTGCGCTGCCCCTCTTGCTGGCGGCGATTCCCTGTGCGGGCCAGGCAAATACTCCTTCGATTGAGGAGATCGTCCGTCGGTCGGCGCAGGCCACGCAGCAGGACTGGCAAAGAGCGCCGAAGTTTGATTATTGCGAGCTGGATCAGGCGGGGAAAGAACACAGAACCTACCAGGTTTCGATGATCGAGGGCTCGCCGTACAGCAGGCTCGTCGCGGTGAACGGCCAGGCCCTGCCGACGCAAGCGTGGGACGCGGAAGCGAAGAAGCAGGCGGCCGAAGCGCTGGGAAGGAAGAACGAGACTGCGGATCAACACCGCAAACGGGTAGCCCAGTACGAGCGCGAGAGAAAGCAGAATGAGTTGCTGCTGGGAGACTTCGCCGACGCGATGAATTTTTCCCTGGCGGGATCGGCGACGATCGACAAGCATGACACCTATGTGCTCGATGCCAAACCGAAGCCGAGCTATGTTCCGAAGACTGCGGAAACCAAGGTGCTGACAGGAATGAAGGGCACGCTGTGGGTCGATCACGAGTCCTTTCGCTGGGCCAAGGCCCAGGCTGAAGCGTTTCGTCCCGTCTCGATCGAAGGGTTTCTGGCGCGCGTGGAGCCGGGTACGCGCTTCGAGCTGGAAGAGGAGCCGGTTGGAGACGCCGCGGGGACCTGGCTGATGTCTCACTTAGTGGTGAATGCGCATGCCAGGATTCTGTTCGTCTTTTCGAAGTCATCCATCGAAGACTCGGTGTATTTCAATTACAAGCCGAACGGCACTCTGCCTGCTGAAGCCTGCGCGCACCAATCACCCGCCAGTTCCAAGTAGATTGCGACCTAAGCGCGGAGGCGCAGACGGCGCTGGTGTGACTTACATCACAGCTAAGTCGCTGGTCATCACCTAAGGTTGCAGGTGAAAGGTTGGCGCTGGAAGCAGCTAGAAGGATGCGCCATAAACGGTGACAGCCATGACAACCCTGGCTCCGGCAACAGTGGCATTCGAACGTATCCTCGTTCCGACGGATTTCTCCGACTCCTCCCAGCGTGCGCTGGACTATGCGAAGAGCATTGCGAGGCAATATCAATCGCAGCTCTACCTGGTGCACGTGTATCAGGCAATCAATGCGGTCACTCCGCCTGAGGCAATATGGATAGATTCCGAAAATGTTCAAGAGAAGATTGAGCAAGAGCTTGAGCAGGCAGGCGCGGCGCTGCGGTCAGAGGGAATAAAAGCGGAAGGCTTTTCCGTGACCGGCGTCATCCAAGATCGCATCTTCTCGATTATCAAAGACAGCAGGATCGATCTGCTGGTGATGGGAACGCACGGCAGAAGCGGATGGGAGCGTTTCCTGTTCGGCTCGGACGCGGAAGCGATGCTGCGGCAGGTGGAGTGTCCGGTGATGGTGATCGGACCGGCAGTCCGACCGGCGACGCAATCTGTGTGGCGCCCGAAGCACGTTTTGTGCGCGACGACGCTCGATCCCGATTCCGCATGGATTGCAGCTTATGGGTACCGGCTGGCTCGGCAGCATCAAGCTGAATTTACTCTCTTCAACGTAGAGGATGCTTTCCGGAAGGAAGCCGCCAAACCCTGGAGCAACTTTGAGAGCGCGTTCAAAAATAATCTTCCTGAGGACATGGCGTTTGACGGGTCGCTGCACACCCTGGTCTCCGACAGCAAACCGGGAGAAGAGATCGTCGATTATGCCAGCGAGATCGGCGCCGATCTGATCGTGATGGGCGCGCGCGCCGCGGCCGACATTGCGACCCACCTGGTCCGCGGAACCGCGGCGAGGGTACTGGCTGAGGCGCCGTGCCCGGTTCTGGCCCTTCGCCAACAGTGATTCGGCAAGGGATGGAATTCGATGCGTGGAGCTTTGTGACAACGCGCGGGCCGAACTCAGGTGGTCAGGATCTGCTCGAGCTTCTGCAGGCCGAGGCGCTCGCCCATGACGATCAGAAAGTCGCCGGCGGCAATGTCGAATCCGGCGGGAGGATTGAAGATGGTTCCGCCGGACTGCTTGCGCACGGCGAGCACGATCACTTCCGACTTCAACGGCTCAAGCAGCTCTCCGACGGTCTTGCGGGTGAATCCGGTACGGGGTGAGACGCATACCTGCTCCATTGTGACCTTCGGGCCGATGCTGCTCCTCGCGAAGTCCAGGAATTCGACGACATGCGGCCTGAGCAAAGCATCGGCCATCTGGCGGCCGGCCATGGCGTAGGGAGTGAAGACAGTGTCAGCGCCGGCGCGGCGAAGCTTTTCACCAGCTTCTTCCTCGGAAACGCGCGTCGCGACATTGATATTCGGATTGAGAGTTTTCGCGGAGAGAATGATGAAGAGATTTTCAGCGTCGGAGGGTAACGCCGCGATCAATCCCTTCGCCCGCAGCACGCCGGCTTCGCGAAGGCAGTCGTCGCGAGTGGCGTCGGCGACGACGGCGAGCATCCCTGCAGTCATAGCTTTTTCAACCCGGTCCTCATTGCGGTCGATGATGAGAAAAGGCATGCCGGCGCGTTGAAATTCGTACGAGGCATTGCGGCCTACGCGGCCGAAGCCGCACACGATGAAGTGGTCGTTCAGGTGATTGATCATTCGTTTCGTCCTGCGCTTGCCGTAGCGGTCCTGCAGCTCAAGTTCAATGATGGTCTGGGTCATTGCGCCGACGGCGAGAAACATGGCGCTTACTCCAAACATAATCAAGAAGGAATTGAAGACGCGGCCAGCGTGGCTGAGCGGGCGCACTTCCTGGTAGCCGACCGTGGTGATGGTGGTGATGGTCATGTAGAAGGCGTCGAACCATGGATAGCCTCCGATCTCGACAAAGCCAACTGTGCCTGTGGCGACGATGATGAATAGCAGTCCGGCGATGAGAAGGGCGCGTTGAACCAGGCGGCTGTGCATCGAATATCCCCGAAGGAGTGTTCAGCCATTATGGCCTCACGGCGGGATTCGGCAATATGGATAAATAAATTACACAAAAGGATCTCGGCGGCCGCTTCGGCGAAGCGTCGGCGCGATTCTTTCAGTGCACTACTTCCAGCAGGAAGGCGCTGCCGCTTCCAATCTGCCATTTCGGTTTGCTGGCAGCCAGGGTGATGGGGGCGTTCGTTCCCCCTGCGGCTGCGATCGAAAGCGCGGGGAAGCCATGCAACCCGGTCGCGGTTGTCGAAAAGGGACCCATCGCGCGCGGCAGCTGGCCGGGCGACGACGGGCTGGCGTACACGCCGGAGTAGTCTGCGTAGCCGACGGGCTGGCTGTATCGGTCATAGACCTTCCCGGAGCCGCCGGAGAGGTAGACCTCGTCGCCGCCGACCTGGCGGGTGGTCCAGTCAGCCGGGTTGCTTGTTGCGCGGTCGGTCGCACCTAAAGGCAGCCTCGTATCGTAGACATTCATTGGCGCCGCCGCGGCGATGAGCCGTACATGGACGGGGAGTGTCCGATCCTTCCAGCGAAGCCGGTCAAAGAGGATGCTGATCGAATTGGCGCTGACGCTGACGACGCGGCCGTCGAGCTTTGTTCCGGCGGGGAGATTGATCTGCGGGCTGACCGGGACGGTTTGCAGCAGTTGTACGGTAACTGGCTGGCCCGCCTGCAGGTGGTGAGGCTTCAGGGCCCGGTTGAGGAGGACGGGCAGAGTGGCGCCGGGCGGCGGCGCCGCGAGGGTTTTGGTACTGCGGGCGGCAGCCGCCTCGGCGTATATGGGCACGACGACGCACAGGACGAGAATCGCTATCAGAGCGCGCATGGGATTCCCCTTCCCACGAAGTTAGACGCACCGGTGGGACTCGTTCCAGAATGGGTCTTTCAGTGAGACAAAAAAGCGGTTTCAGACAGCTCGTAATCCCCGGCGAAAATGAGCGGAGTAAGCTTAGTTTGCGATGCATACCTCAGGACGCGCAAGTTCGTCTTAAGAGCGTCGTCTCAAGCTGGAACGGGAGGACTGAGATGCAGAAGCAAGCGATGGCTGTATTCGCGATGGGTATTCTCATCTCCGCAACCGGGTTTGCCAAGGACAAGAAGAAGAACATCCTGCCGGCATATGTTTTGACTGCACGGACTGTCAAGGTGATCATCGACCCGACAGCGGGGATCTCTATCGACGACCCGCGCGCCAACGAAATTGCGCGGGCCGACGTCGAAGCGGCCCTGCGTACCTGGGGAAGATTCGAACTAGTCACGGCGGGCCCGGCGGATCTGGTCATCGTGGTGCGCAAGGGCCTTGGGCGAGTGGTAGACCCAACAATCCACGATCCCCGGCAGAATGATCCGATGAGCGCGGAAAGCGGGGTCGGTCCGGAGAACAGCCGGCCGCCAGGTATGCCGGGTTCGGCTTCGAGTCCCAGCATGACGAACGACAGGCCTTCTCCCCAGACGGAGATTGGCGGCACCGAGGACTCATTCATGGTCTATCGGGGGGACGTGGATAGACCGCTGGACACGGCCCCGGTGTGGCGATGCGTTGCGAGCGACGCGCTTCAGCCGCATTCTGTGCCTGCGGTGGACAAGTTCAGGAAGGCGATCGCCGATGCGGAGAAAGCCGCGACGAAGGGACCTTAGCGCAGCCGCTTTACGGTGCAGGGATTTCGTCACAGTTACTGGATCAATTGATTACTGGATCAACTGCCCAAGAGCTTGGTCCAAGACCCTCTTTGTAGCCTGCTCGCCGGCCGAAATCATGCGCTGGATCGCCTGCGGACCGGAGAGGTAGCTGGACCATGGGATGCGCGGCCGGATGAGGAGATCGGTGTGGCGCAGGGCGGCCTGGTAATGCGGCGGATAGGCGCGGGTGGCCCATCGATGATCCGGACCAATGCCCATCTCGTGGAGAAGAGAACTCACTTCCCACACATCGGCGGCGATGATGAACTCCGCTCCCAGGGACCTGCAGGGCGCAGACGGCAGGACGCAGCTGATGCCGCCATCTTTGAGGTGCTTCCCTGCCCGGTTCACCGCCCTGCGCACGCCGGGCATGGCGCAACTGGCGCTGATGGCTGAGGCGAGGTTTCCTTCTGAGATGGCAACGACCGTTCTTGCGGGCAACTCGGTGGCCATGGCGATGAAAGGTATTTCGAGCTCTGCGAAGGTGGCGGGCAGATATTTTGAACAGAAGCGCTCGAGCGTCCTGCCGTGCAGCAACCGGGGCCAGAAGATGCTTTGCGCCATCTGCTCGATCTGCCGCCAGGTCATTCCCGCGGCCAGCGCGGCGCCGACGAGGCTGCCGGCACTGGTGCCGGTGATGACAGAGGGCCGGATGCCATAGTCGGTGAGGGCCTTGGCCACGCCGATGTGCGCTATGCCGCGAACCGAGCCGCCACTGAGAGCCAATCCAGTGCGATGGGAGCGAAGTTGATCCAGCCCGCTCATCGCTTCTGATTCTATAGAAACCGAACGATGCGTGGCCGTGGAGGTCCGCCCCGGGTGGGGATGCACAGAGAAATCGATGAGCGATAGAGGAATTGTTACGAATTTTGCGATTTCCGCGAGGCGCGGAATGTGCATCGTACTTAAACGAGGCGGCAAGGCCCACCTCAGATCTGTCCATCACGGAAGAGGAAATAATTCATGAAAAAGCTACTTGTTCTCGTGTGTCTGGCCGGGATGTCCGTTCCTGCTTTTTGCGCCACAGATACAGCAAAGCTCGATGACCGGCTCAGCTCGGCACGTGACGTAATCAACGAAATCATGTCGACTCCCGATAAGGCTATCCCTGACAGTATCGCGAAGCAGGCGGTATGCATCGGCGTGATACCTGGCGTGAAGAAGGGCGCATTCATTGTCGGCGCGGAATATGGACAGGGTGTGGTGACCTGCCGCACCGGACACGGCTGGAGCGGACCGGTGTTTATCCGCCTGGCCGGCGGCTCTTTCGGGTTCCAGATTGGCGGACAGGGCACGGATCTTGTGCTTGTGGCCATAAATCAAAAGGGCTTTCAGGACCTGTTGAAGAGCAAGTTCAAGATCGGCGGGGACGCGTCTGCGGCAGCGGGGCCGGTGGGGCGCGATGCCCAGGCCTCTACAGATATTTCAATGCACGCGGAGTTGCTTACCTGGTCGCGCGCCAGGGGGTTGTTTGCTGGCATTGATCTGAGCGGGGTTTCGATAAGCCAGAATACCGACGACACCGATACCCTCTACGGCGGATCACATACCTTCGAGAGCATCCTGCACGGAAATGTTCCGCCGCCGCCAGCATCTGAGCCGTTCCTTCACACGATCAGCAAGTATTTCCGGGTAGCGCACGAGCAGTAGCTGATTACGCCGAGGGTGGGGAGCGAGCGAACCCGCTCCCCACCAGGTCACTGGCAGGTACATAACGCCAGCTTAAATTCATGCCCGTGGTTGAGGTGGCGGCAGAGCGGGCTCCAAACACGGAGGCAACGAAAAAATGACTATCGTTCTGATTATCCTCGTTCTGCTTTTGATCGGCGTAATTCCGGCCTGGCCCTACAGCCGCAACTGGGGACCATATCCGAGCGGCGGCTTAGGGCTGATTTTGCTGATCGTGGTGATTCTAATGGTGCTCCACGTTGTGTAGGCCCGTTGATGGGGCGATTACTTCGCTCTCGCTGTGGAAGGGCGCTTCCTGACCGGCAACTTCCCGCCGTCTTTCCGGGAGCCATTTCCGGAGATGTCGTCAAACGCAGTTCTATCGAGCACGCTCAGCACGGCGCCGTCGATGCGATTATCCAGAGTGCGATAAGGGGTGATCCGGAGATTGCACCATTTCCCCTCGCGGTCCTGCACTTTGAACTGCTTAGCCTGCACATCGCGGATCACGTTGAGCATCATCTTTTCCAAAATTGAGGAATCGATCTTCAGCTTCAACCGGGGAATCGGCCGGCCTACATCACCGGGCACCAAGCCGAAGATTTCTGTCGCCTGAGATGTGAAGCGGCGCAGGCTCAGGTCGAGGCCGACCATTACGATGGCGATGTTTACGCTGTTGAGAAGATTGGTGAGGTCATTGTTCAATTGCGAAAGCAGCTCATTGCGATGCTGCATTTCTTCGTTGACGGTGTGCAGCTCTTCGTTGGCTGATTCGAGTTCTTCCTTGGAGGTCTGTAGCTCTTCATTCGTACTCTGCAGCTCCTCGTTGCCGGATTGAATTTCTTCATTGGCGGACTGCAGCTCTTCGTTGGTCGCTTCCTGCGTTTCGATGATGGATTGCAGATATTCCCGGGTGGCCGCCAACTCCTGTTTGAGCACTTGTAACTGCTTCTCCTGCTCGGATGGCTCAACTTTTTCAGCCGGAGTAACTACCTGCTCAGTGGCCGGGACCGGCGCGGACTGCCCATCCTGCAGTTCGAAAACGATCAGGAAGTTTTGCTGATCGTGCACCGGGGTCTTAACGGGCATGAAGCGTATGGTGGCCTGCCGTGTGGACCCACCTCCATCAAACGGGACGTTGTGCCGTTCGGCTTCGACGCCGGTCTGACGCACTTCATCGAGGGCAGCCTGCAGCTCAAACTGCAGCCCGGACCTGGCCATTTTCAGCAGATTAAGGCTGGCCTTCCCGGTCGGCAGCTCGAGGAAAATTCCGGTACGACCGCGGCTTTGAAGGATTTCCAAGTTGTCGTTCACTACCACGGATGGTGGCGTATAGCGCGCCAGAAGAAGGCGGTCGGCTTCGCGCTGCAGTTCGACGGGAGTCCTGGGGGTCTCGGGAGTTATGGCGGGAGATACGAGCGTTTCCGGTTCTTCCACCGCGTGATCCGGTCCCACGGACATGCGGAAGCTCACGGGGGTGGAAACCAGTTTCTTGCGATAGATTTTGTGCTTCTTGTCAGTCACGTCGAACAACTCAGAACCGCTACCTAGCAGTCCTTCGGTGTTGCCGATCATGAGAAATCCAGTGGGATTGAGAGCGTAGTGAAAAATGGGCACTACTCTCCTCTGCAGCGCCTGTCCGAGATAGATCATTACATTGCGGCAACTTACCAGGTCGATGCGCGAAAACGGGGCGTCGCTGAAGACGTTTTGGGTGGAAAAGATGCATAGATTGCGGATGGCCTTGCTGATCTGATATCCACCGTCGGAGTCGTGGAAGAAGCGCTGTAAACGGGACGCGCCTACATCCGTCTCAATGCTTTCCTTGTAGACGCCGGCGCGTGCGCGTTGAATCGCAATTTCGCTCAGGTCGGTGCCGAAGATCTGAATCGGCACGTCGGAGTGCCTATCTCCGAGATACTCGACGAGGGAGATGGCGTGAGAATAGGCTTCCTCGCCGGTCGAACAGCCGGGGACCCAGATGCGGATGGGGGCGGTCGAAGTGCCGCGTGCCTTGAGGATGGCTGGATATACAAGTCGCTTGAGGGTGTCAAAGGCTTCAGGATTGCGGAAAAAGCCGGTGACGTTGATCAGCAGATCCTGATAAAGCGCATGCAGCTCGTTACGTTCACGAATCAGGAGGGTGACGTAATCGCCGAGCTTCTCGACCCTGTGCAGATTCATTCTGCGCTGGATACGGCGGCCGATGGTGGGCGGCTTGTAGTCGGAGAAATCCACATTGAAACTCCGCTGCAGCATGCGAAAAATCCTGGCCATGTGCAGATCGGATTCCCTGGCGTCCTCGTCGGTTTCTTCGATGAGAGGCCGGGCTAGATAGGGGTGCTGGCGCATGCGGGCGAGTTCCGCTGCAATGGCCGGAGGGGAGAGCACAAAGTCGACACATTCGGAGGCGATGGCGCTGGCGGGCATGCCGTCGTATTTGGCGGAGGCGGTGTCCTGAGCGAAGGTGATGCCGCCCTCTCCCTTGATGGCGGTCAATCCCTGGGTGCCGTCGGAGCCGGTTCCGGAAAGGATGATTCCGATGGCATTGCTGCCCTGATCGGCTGCCAGGGAGCGGAAAAAGATGTCGATGGCGGTGTTGATTGACCGGGGCTCATGTCGCTGCTCAAGGTGAAGCCGGGAGTCGCGAATGGTAAGGTCTCGATTGGGCGGAATCACATAAATGCGGCCTGGTTCGACCTGCATTGCATCGACGGCCTGGACTATCGGTATAGATGTTGAACGAGGCAGGATCTGGATAATGGCGCTCTCATGGGATGGGTCGAGGTGCGTGACGAAGACGTAAGCCATCTCCAGATCGGACGGCAACGTCCTCAGCAGAGCTGTAAGGGCCTCGAGACCGCCAGCGGAGGCGCCGATTCCAACAACAGGAAATCTGCTCTTCCCGCCGGATTTGCCGGGCTGAAGCTGGCCATCGCGGGAGTTGCGCGCACCTGAAGTGTCTCTCTTTTTGCTCTCTTTGGGCTTTCGCTTTGAGGCAGTCATTCGGACACCATTTTCTGGCGTTTCGCCGGAGGATCATACACCTCGCTGCGGTACGGCAATCCCTGCTATGCCTCGTGGGAAGACGTGGGATTTAAACGACATGATAGCGCCGAGTGAACCATGCCTCCTCACAGATGCATTTGAAAGCAGTTCTCCAGCGTCGGACAGCAGGGCCGGGCTACAGGTGTTCTGTTCGCGAAGGAGCGCTCAACAAAGCGAATCGGGTCGACCAGTCAGTTTGTCCCCCCCATCTTTTGAGACTTCAGCTCGTTGCAATTGGCAATCAGCGTAGCGAGAGCTATCCGGGTTTCGCGCATCAGGCTGTGGTGAGTGGTTCGTAATTCATGGGCGGTCTGAATGAGGTCGTCGAGTCTGTGGGTCGGACCGGGAATCTGAAGACCGTGGCGGCCGTTCCTCTGCGACCAGCGCGATTCCAGCCAGGCGTCCAAATCACGGGCGTGAGCAACGACGGCGCTCTTGTGAGTAACACCCGTTGGTCTGCGAACGGGGAGCCCAAACTCCCGCTCCCACCGCTGAACGGTGCGAACGCCTTTGCCCAGGTACCGGGCAATATCTTTCCAGCATGTCAGCACGACCGGATCTGTCTGTTCCGCTTGCCCCATCATTGAATACCCACCCGTTGGACACAGATTAGTCCCTCCTGAGGCTAATTCATAGGGCCTTTTATTCCTCTTTGCTTCGGAACCGATCTGAGTCCTTAGTCAGGAGAAATCATGGCCCAGCGCGATTTAGTGGTAGTCGGCGCTTCGGCGGGCGCCGTTGAGGTCGTGCAGCGCCTGCTTCGTACTCTTCCCGAGCAATTAGATGCAGCGATATTAATTGTGTTGTACACCTCGCGGAGTGCGGGCGGCTTTCTGGCCCATGTAATGCAAAGAGCGAGCAGGCGATGCTGAGGATGATTCCATACACGGAGGAACCCTGATTCGCCGCCGGAATTGAAGATAGACCGTTAGTGATGGGCGAGCTCAGGCGAGGTTCTTTCTTCGATCTTCGCGATGCGCAGGGCGGTCTGAACGGCCGTATCCGGGTTAAGAGAGATGGAGTCGATCTCCTGCTCGACCAGCCACTCGGCGAACTCGGGAAAGTCGGACGGTGCCTGACCGCAGATACCTATCGGTTTGCCGGCAGCATGAGCCGACCGTATGGCCTGCGCGATCATCCAGCGCACGGCGGCGTTATTTTCGTCGAAGAGATGGGCAACGGTTGCGGAGTCGCGGTCGAGCCCGAGGGTGAGTTGCGTGAGGTCGTTCGATCCGATGGAGTAGCCGTCGAAGACCTTCAGAAACTGGTCGGCGAGTACGACATTCGCGGGGACCTCACACATGGCGTAGACCTCGAGATGGTTGTGTCCCTGCCTGAGGCCATTCCGCGCCATGATGTCGATGACGTTGCGGCCCTCGTCGACGGTGCGGCAGAAGGGGATCATCACCTTTACGTTGGTCAGGCCGAAGTCATCGCGGACGCGGGCCAGGGCTTCGCATTCCAGGGCGAACCCTGCGGCGTATCTTTCATCGTAGTAGCGCGATGCGCCGCGAAAGCCAAGCATTGGATTTTCTTCGTGCGGCTCGAATTCTGTTCCGCCGATCAGGTTGGCGTATTCGTTGGTTTTGAAGTCGCTGAGGCGCACGATCACGGGGCGGGGATAGAAGGCGGCGGCGATTCGCCCAACGCCCTCGCTCAATCTGCGGACGAAGTATTCTTTCGGGTCTTCGGATCCAATGCGGCTGCGGATCTGCGCGACGGTTTGGGGGCTGCGCAGCGTGGCGAGCTTTGCCAGCGCCATGGGATGGATGCCGATGTGGTTCGTGATGATGAATTCGATCCGCGCCAGGCCGACGCCGTCGTTGGGAATCGCGGCGAAGTCGAAGGCCCTCGAGGGATCGCCGACGATCAGCATGACCTTGGTGCGCATCGGTGGAAGCGATATCTCGGTTAGAATCTCAATCCCGAATGGCACGGGCCCGGCATAGACGTGGCCCTCGCTGCCTTCAGTGCAACAGACGGTGATCTCCTGCCCGGTCTTCAGGGTTTGAGTTGCATTGCCGGTGCCGACGATGCAGGGAATGCCAAATTCGCGTGACACGATTGCGGCGTGAGCGGTGCGGCCTCCCTGGTCGGTGACGATGGCGGCAACGCGGCGCATTACCGGCTCCCAATCAGGGTCGGTGTTGGGTGCGACAAGGACTTCTCCCGGCTGTACATCGTTGAGCTTGCTGACATCGGTGACGACGTGTGCCTTGCCTGAACCGATGCGTTCGCCAACCGCCTGCCCGCTGATGAGAAGGCAGCCAGGCGTGCCGGTCAGACGATAGACCTCGACCGCGTGCTCGTGGGTTTTGGCGGAGTGGACGGTCTCGGGACGCGCCTGCACGATGTAGAGCTTTCCGGTGATGCCGTCCCTGGCCCATTCGATGTCCATGGGCTGCTGATGCCCGGCCAGCCTGGAGTAGTGCTCTTCGATGAGGCATCCCCAGCGGGCGAGCTGCGCGGCCTCGTTGTCGGTGAGGCAATAGCGGGCGCGATCTTCGACAGGAGTGGCCTCGCTTCGCGTGGTCCGCGTGCCGTCGCCATATACCAGGCGAACTTCCTTCGAGCCGAGCTGGCGGCCGATGATCGCGGAGAAGCCCTTTTTCAGCGTGGGCTTGAAGATGGTCCACTCGTCGGGAGTGACGACGCCCTGCACAACAAATTCACCTAGGCCATAGGCGCCGGTCAAAGTGACTGCATCTCGGAAGCCGGATTCCGTGTCGAGCGTGAACATCACTCCGGAGCAGGCCTTATCTGACCGGACCATAGGCATCACGCCTACGGACAGAGCGACCTTCAGCTGCGAATATCCCTGGCGGCCACGGTAGTTGATTGCTCGATCGGTGAACAGAGATGCGAAGCATTGGTGCACGGCCCTGAGGAGGGCGTCTTTACCCTGCACATTCAGAAAGGATTCGGCGGCGCCAGCAAAGGACGCCTCCGGCAGGTCTTCGGCGCTGGCCGATGAGCGCACGGCAAGTGCCGGCTCGGTGCCCAGTCGGTCTACCAGTTCACGATAGCCATCGAGGATGGCCACGCTCAGTTCCGCGGGCAACGGCGTCTGGAGAATCAGCGTGCGGGCAGCGTGTCCGGCGGCGGAGAGATTCTCTATGTCGTCCGGGTTGAGGCCGGCGAAGATGGACTCGAGGCTGTGCCGCAGGTCGCTTTCCTTCAACAGACGCCAGTAGGCGTCGGTGGTGATCGCGAATCCGTCCAGGACGCCGATGTCCTGCTTGCTAAAGACGGAGTAGAGCTCGCCGAGAGAGGCATTTTTCCCTCCCACGCGGGCTACGTCTGTCATTCGGATCTGAGAGAAAGCGAGTATGTATTTGGATGTCATTTCGGACTCCCCTTGAGGCTTGTTCTAAGCGTAGGCGGGAGCGGGCGAAACAGATGTGATGTTGATCACCCGAGGGGCGCGGCAGGAATCTAAAAATCAGTGGATGGTGCGCCTGACGAATGTGATCTCCGTCACAGCATTTCCATGCTGGAGTCCGCTATCTTCGGTAGGACAGGATTCTATCGCCCGCCGGCTCCTTTGTTGCCTCGGTAGACCCAACAGGAGGCCCACGATGAAATGCGCTAATCCGCTTTGCCGAACCGAGTCTCTTTATTTGCGAAGCGGCACCCTGCACTCCATCGACTACGTGGAGGAGGGGGACAATACCATCAGTCGGCGGATTATCTGGCTGTGCGACTCCTGTGCGCAAGTCCTGGCCGTTGAGCCGTGGAGACTGCCTGGGGAGCAGCTCCGGCAGCGTCCGAAACCTGTACTCAAGCATCCCTCTCCAGAGCCAATCCCGATCTCTGCGCGAAAGGGATTCCCGGGCCGCGAATAGCCTTCCGACCACGCGGCTTTCCACCTGATTATTCGTAAGCGAGAGCTTCGGTGACGTCCTGCTTCGCGGCTTTCATCGCCGGGACAACGGCGCCGAGGAGAGCGCCAGCGACGGCGATCGCTCCGGCGATTGGCCACCACCCATACACGGTCTCCTGCACCAGGCTGGATGGCACGAGATGGTGCATACACCATTGCGAGCCATAGGTGAGAGCGATGCCGGCGACGATGCCGGCAAGCGCGAGAAAGAGCGTCTCCTTCAGCAGCAGGCCGAGAATCGTGCCGGCGGAAGCTCCCATCGCTTTCAGAATTCCGATCTCGCGGGTTCGCTCGAGCACGGCGGTGTACATGGCCATGTAGACGACGATGAAGCCGACGATCACCGCTACGCCGATGACGACGCCTATGAAGTTGCGCAGAAGTCCGACGCTGCTGATAGAGAGCATCGAGGTGAATTCTTCCATGGTGTAGATGGGGTAGTTGGGCAGCTTCTTGTGCAGCTCATCGACGACTTCCTGCGCGCGGCTAGGGTTGTCGAGCTTGAGGTATATCTGGCTGAGGTGATTCGGATTTCCTGTTAGCTGCTGGAGGACAGGCAACTGCACAGCGATGCGCGTGAGCTTGCCTGACTCGAAGATTCCGGCGAGATGCCAGTCGTGATCGATGAGGTGGATGGTGTCTCCGACGTGGAGATGCTTCTCCTTGGCGTAGTATTCGTCGACGAGCATGTCGTCGTCTTTCTGGAACGGACCGCCCTTGAGGAAATGGAAGCCGCCACTCATTTTGCTGAACTGCGCGAGGTCGAGGCCGGTGATGGTGTCGAGGCCGGCGAGCGGTTGGACGACGGTGCCCGTGGCCACGACGACGTGCGGCTCTTTGGCCAGCATGGGCACCAGCTTGTCAGTCATGGGCGCTGAGCTGAGGCCGATGATGGAGGAGCCGGGCGGACGAATCATGATATCTGCGCCCGCGCCTCGTGCGCGGCGAGCAGTTGCATCGAGGGTTCCGTAGCTGACGCCGACGAGGGTGAGGATCATCGTGACCTCGACGGCAATGGCGAGAATGCTCAGCAGGGCGCGGACAGGCCGGTGCCCCAGATTGGAGATCACATACCTGTTAATCGAACCGAAGCGTATGGCCATGCGGATTGCGCCGTCAGTCTCCGGCCAGCGCCACCGTGTCGCGTTCCTCCGCCTGGCTGCGCAGAGATTCTTCGCTCTCACTGCGGGACTGACTGCGCAGAGATTGCTCGAAGGCGGCAAGCTGGGCTTCGATGTTTCCTTCGAGCTGCCGGCGCTTGATGATGTCCTCGCGATAGCGGCGCAGGAAGTAGTCGATGGTCTCTACGCGGATGCGGATGGAACCGGAGGGCTTGTTCTCGTCGAGATCCTTGAACGAGAAGTAGGGCGTGCCGGATTGCTCGATGATGCCTTCGATGACTCCGTAAATGGGAGCGTCGTGTCCGCACTTGAAGCTGGAGACTTCGAGGGCGACGAGGTTCGGGTGGCGGGCGGTAAACTTGGCGGCCCAGACTTTGTGATTCGTGCTGGTGGAGTAGCGGGTCTTCCACACATCGGCGATGTCGAGCGGGTGAGTGATTGCTCCGGCGCGGACTTCGTCACCAAAGAGACGGTCGAGCAGGTCTTCGTCGAGCGGCAGTGTGCTTTGCGAGAAGACGGGGTAGCCGAGCTTCTGGAACTCCTCCATGATCTCGTGGTTGAGGCCGGGATCGTGGTGATAGACGCGGCCAAGCATGACGATGCCGATGCGATCTTCGCGCTCAAGCTGGTCGAGGGTTTCGCGAGCCTGACGGCGAATGTCGGACTCGCATGCTTCGAGCGCTTTGAAACCGATCTCGAGCGCGCGCTCATTCTCTTCGCGGCTTACACCGAGGATCGGAGCCCAGGTTTTGTACATCTGGTCTGCGCAGATCTTGTGATCCTGCAGATTGAGGATCGGGTCGAGATAGAGGACATTGTTTTCAGCGAAGATGTCGCTTTCCTTGGTGAAGGCGGCCTTCACTGTTTCTGGTGTAGCAGTCACTGTCGGGCAGGCATTCGAGCCGGTGAGGTTGACGAGATGCGTGTGCAGCACGTCGTACATCGGGAACCAGATGGCGTTGAGCGGCTTCTTGTTGTGCTTGGTGGCGAGCAGGTTGTAGACGTGCGCGATGCCAATCTTCGACGGATAGCAGGGGTCGATAGCGCCGCGGCTGGCTCCGGCGCGATAGAGCTCGGGCGTGGTGTAGTCGGAGTAAATGATGTTCTCGGACTTGAGGCCGAGAGCGGCGAAGTAGGCGTTAAAGAGCGGCGCGTAGGTGTAGGTGTTGAGCAGGCGTGGGATGCCGATACGGTAGTCCTTGCGTCGCTCCATGAGCGGAACGCGCTCCTTGATGGCCTTTGCGACGAAGAAGCCCTTGGTGCTGGGGACGGGGTCAGCGACGATGTCGACCTCGCGCGGCCGAAAGACGTCGTGCGCCGCGATATCAACGAAGTTGGGATTGGCTTCCTTGATCTTGTCGATGTCGGCCTTGATGTCTTTCATGTCGCCGAGATCTTCGACGGTGCCCTTTTCGCAGGTGGCGATGATGAGGCGCTGCTCGCCGACACGCAGTGGCACCTTGGTCTTGCGGGGCTGAAATTCGACGGGCTTGGGCAGTTCGATGACTTTGCTCGATCCCGGAGAGATCTGAATCTGAATTAAAGGCTCCGCCTTGGCCTTGAAAGGAGATGGAGCGTGTGAGCTGCATCCCCCACCGGTGCTGCCCGTGCTACAAGACGAGCCGTGCGATTCGGCAGGAGGGAGATTGGCCTGGATGGCTTCGAGGCTGGGAAGCTGCGTAGCGGCAGCGGCGATTTCCTCTGCGGTAGCAGCGCGGTCGGTCGCGGCCTGGACCGGTTGCTGGCCTCCGGTTACGTCCACGTCGATGAAGGTGCGCAGGCAATTGTTCTTGCAGAAGTAGCAGCGGGTCTCTTCATTGCGCGTGGTGCGGTATCGGATGTTGGCGACGGCTTCGAGTCCAATGAAGGTCGTCTTCTTTCCGTTGGTCCAGAGACGCAGGGCTTCCTGCGCCGCGCCGATGGCGCCGGATTCGCCGCAGTGCTCGTGGACGATGATCTCCGGTTCCTTGCCGTTGGCGCGGAAGCTGGACTTGATGAAGTCGACTTCAGCCTTCACAACTGCCAGGTTGTTCTGCGTGCCGCCCTGCAGGACGAAGCGAGTACCGAGCGCGGCGAGGTTGGGAATGCTGGCGACGTAGAGGAAGACGTTCTTCGGCAACACGTCGGCGAGGCCGGCGAGGATTTCTTCGGAGCGCCAGCCCTGGCGCTGGAAGTTGACAATGTCGGACTGCATGAAGACGGCGCAGCCGTATCCGAACGACGGCATGGACTTGGCGGCAAAGGCAATGTCGGCGAAGTCTTCGACCTTAAGGCCGAAGCCCTCGGCGGTGGACTGGAGGAAGTATCCGTTGCCGGCCGAGCACTGCGTGTTCAGCTTGAAGTCTTTGACGCGGCCGTCTTTGAGGACGATGAGCTTGATGTCCTGGCCGCCGACGTCGATGATGACGTGCGGGTCATCGTAGAACTTGAGAGCCGACTCGGTGTGCGCGACCGTCTCGACGAGGGCCACGTCGGCGTTGAGTACGTCTCTAAGGATGTCTTTGGCGTAACCCGTGGTGCCGACGCCGAGAACTTCGAGGGTCGCTCCTTTGCTCTCGATCTGCTCGCGCAGCTTCTCGAATATTTCAATGGTGTCCTGAATCGGATTGCCGTTCGAGAGCTGGTAGGTCTTGCAGATGATCTCGCCGTCGGTTCCAAGGACAGCAGCCTTGGTGGAGGTAGAGCCGCCGTCGATGCCGACGAAGCCGCGAACGACCTGGCCGGGGTAGAATGCCGCCGGCGTAAACTTCTTCCTCTTGTATTCGGACTTGAAAGAGACCAGCTCGGCGTCTTCGGCGACCAGACCTTTGCCGCCGGCGGCTGCCTTCTCTTCGGCGCGTCCGTAGTCGATGTAATAAAGGAGCTTCTCGATCCCGAGGTAGCGGCCGATCTGTTCCTCTTCATCTTTACCGAACTCGACTGAGCCGAGCGCGGCGAAGTACTGCGCGTTTTCGGGGACTTTGATGAGGTCTTCGGGCTTGCTGCCTTCGGGGATTTCGACCTTGCGCTCTTTCCACATGCGCGGGATGTTGGCTTGCCAGGCCTCGCGCATGCCGCGGATGAATCCGTTGGGTCCGCCGAGTAGCAGGACGTGCGGGCGGAGTGTGTGTCCGCGGGTGAGAACGCTGAGATTTTGCAGGACGATGGCTTCGAAGAGCGAAGCCATCAGCTCATCGGAAGGCGTGCCGGTTTTCTGGAGGCCGTTGATGTCGGTTTCGGCGAAGACGCCGCATTTGCCGGCGACTTTGTGCAGCTTGACGCCGTGATAGCCCTGATTGGAGAGCTCGGAGGCGGGGATTTTGAGCTTGGCGTTGATCTTGTCGATGACTGCGCCGGTGCCGCCCGCGCACTTGTCGTTCATCGAGGGGATCTTCTTTTTGCGGCCAGTCTCTTCATCGTCCTTGAAGACGATGATCTTGGCGTCCTGCCCGCCGAGCTCGATGACGGAATAAACCTCGGGGTGCAGTTTCTCGACGGCGAGAGAGACGGCGTGGACTTCCTGGACGAATTTTGCGCCGACCATTTCGGCAATCGTGCCGCCGCCTGATCCAGTGATGAAGATGCGCGTGTTGTCCGCAGATATGCCGGCCTCGGACTCCATGCGGCGCAGGAATTCCAGTACTTTTTCCGGCTGCCGCGTTTCGTGACGCTGATAGTCCTGCCAGATCGTTGTGTCGGTCGCGGCGTCGACAACAATCGCTTTTACTGTGGTCGAGCCGACATCCAAACCCACCAGAAATTTTGCCATCACCTTTTCCTTAGCTGGAAAGAAGGTTGCCACGCGAAAGGAACGTCGGACGTCGCGCGGGGATTTGTGCAGGAGTGATCAGCTCGCCTGACGCATTATCAGCGGCCGCTGCACGCCGCGCCCGCAGGGAGCGCAGCGCACAGTGAAGGGCCGCTGTGAGTAATGCAACAGCCAGGATGGCAGAACCTTCCAACACAACTCGAAGCACTGTACGCATCAGGCCACCTGCGATGTTGCCATCGAAACGCGGCTCTGACGGCGCCATGCACGGTCGCGATCGATGAGGTCGCTGACGTGCAACGCGAACTGCGCAGCTGTTCCCGCGATGCCTTCGCGATGCGGGACCTTATACAGTGCGTGCTTTAGTTTTGGATGAGCGTCGACATATTCGCGCAGTTCAGTGAGCGATTTGCCAGACTGCGTCAGCACGCTGTCGAACTCGGCACGGGCCTTGGCCTTGGCTTCGGCCAGAGCCATCTGCACTCGACTGTGGGCATTGACTTCGCCCTCGCCTGACGTTTCGATGGGCAGGAAGATCATGTCCTTGAACTTGTTCACCACGCGGGACTGGACGCCGTCGGACTGCGTGGAAGGCATGCACCCGAAGGGCTTGAGCGCCAGCACCATGTGGCAAAGGTGGTTCACGGTGTAGTAGACGTTCTTGCCGACTTCCATGTAGCCCTCACCGCCAC
>Ga0335074_10002561_pt1 | contig 24819 bp, 17 predicted proteins | sample Lox_Sample_23_FD_206715 | JGI IMG/M metagenome (GOLD analysis project Ga0335074, IMG submission 206715) | Soil microbial communities from Loxahatchee National Wildlife Refuge, Florida, United States - Lox_Sample_2.3 | ecosystem: Environmental > Terrestrial > Soil > Wetlands | place: USA... | reverse complement strand
CGGATCTGATTCTCGATGCGCACCGGGCGCTTGCAGGTGAGACACCAGCCGGGTTTGCGGTTCGGAAAGATGTGCACTTCGAGGTGATCCTCGATGAGCTCGCCCCCGAGCACGCGCCGGTCCTGCGCCGAGTAGTCCCCGCCGAGACCTTCGGGAAACACCTCGCTCGCGGTGCGGCCGATGAGATCACTGCGACGTTTGAGACCGAGGCGCGATACCAGCGTCAGGTTGGCGTGGGTGTAGCGGCCGCGCTCATCCTTGACAAAGAAGACCACGTCCGGAAGCGCATCGAAGAGAACCTCGAGCTCTCGGGCGGGAACCGCAATGAACGCTTCGGGCACGCCGGGTCACCTCGCAGGATGGGTCCATTGTGCCGTTTTCCGCACCGAACCGCGACCGGTCCACTCTAGCCACCGTACCGCCGACGGCGCGATGATGCTGCTCATGCAGTCGATCGAGGTGATCGATTCTCATACCGGCGGAGAGCCGACCCGCGTCGTGATAGAGGGCTTTCCCGATCTCGGCCGCGGTTCGCTCGCCGAGCGGCTCACCCACTTCCGCGCGCGCTTCGATGCGTGGCGGCGGGCGATCGTGTGCGAGCCGCGGGGCTCGGATGCACTCGTGGGCGCGGTCCTGGTGCCGCCGTCGAGCGCCGAGGCGGCGGCCGGCGTCGTCTTCTTTAACAACGTCGGCTATCTCGGCATGTGCGGCCACGGAAGCATCGGGGTCGTGCACACGCTGTCCTATCTCGGCCGGATGGCTCCCGGCCGGCACCGGCTCGATACGCCGGTCGGCCTCGTCGGGGTCGAGCTGCACGGGAATGGTGCCGTGTCGATCGAGAACGTCGAGAGCTATCGGTATGCGACCGGCGTGGAGCTCGCCGTGCCCGGTCGAGGATCGGTGCGCGGTGACATCGCCTGGGGCGGCAACTGGTTCTTCATTACCGACGATTCTCCGATTCCGCTCGAGGCCGGCCGCCATCGCGAGCTCACGCGCTACGCCCAGGAGATTCGCGCGGCGCTCGTCGCACGGGGCTTGAGGGGTGCGGGCGACGCTGAGATCGACCACATCGAGTTGAGCGGCCCGTCCCCGACCCCCGGGGTCCACGCGCGCAACTTCGTGCTGTGTCCCGGACTCGCCTATGACCGTTCGCCGTGCGGGACCGGAACGAGCGCGAAGGTGGCCTGCCTCGCCGCCGACGGGAAGCTTGCGCCCGGCGAGCCGTGGCGCCAGGAAGGCATCCTCGGCAGCCTCTTCGAGGTGCGCTACGCACCCGGCCCCCGCGGCGTGCTGCCGCGCATCACCGGCACGGCGCACGTGACGGCGCGCGGGCGCCTGCTGCTCGATGCGCAGGATCCGTTCTGCTGGGGCATCGGGCCGGTGTGAAGACGTTCGATCTGATCGTCGTCGGCGCGGGCATCGTCGGTGCGGCCTGCGCGGACGCGGCCGCCGCCGAGAAGCTGCGCATCGCGGTGGTCGAGGCGGATATCGTGGGCGGCGGAGCCACCGCAGCCGCGATGGGCCACCTGGTCGCACTCGATGACGACCCGGCAGAGCTCGCGCTCGCCCGGTACTCGCTCACGCTCTGGGAGGAGCTGCGCGAGCTCCCCGCGGCGCAGTTCGATCGCTGCGGCACGCTCTGGCTCGCGCGGAGCGATGAGGAATTCGCGGCCATCGAGGCGAAGATCGAGCGGCTGCGACGCGTGAGCATCGGCGCCGAAGCGATCGCGGGCTCGGAGCTCAATCGGCTGGAGCCGGCGCTCGCGCCGGGGCTGCGCGGCGGGCTCCTCGTGGCGAGCGACGCGGTCGTGTACGCGCCGAACGTCGCTCGCTTTCTCATCGAGCGCGCGCGCGGCCGCGGCGCGGAGATCCTCCTGCGCCGCCGAGCCGTGGCGCTCGACGACGACGGCGTGCTGCTCGAGGATCGCACGCACCTCGCCGGACCGGTCCTGCTCGCGACCGGCTGCGCGCTGCCGGACCTGCTCCCCATGCTGCCGCTGCGGCCGCGCAAGGGCCATCTGGTCATGACCGGCCGCTGCCCGGGCTTCATCAGACATCAGCTGCTCGAGCTCGGCTACACCGAGAGTGCGCGCGGTGCGGCCGCCTCGAGCGTCGCGTTCAACGTTCAGCCCCGGCGAACGGGTCAGATTCTCATCGGCTCCTCGCGCGAGTTCGGCAGCGTCGGGCGCGAGGTGTCGCTGCCCACCGTGCACCGGATGCTCGCGCGCGCGCTCGAGTATCTGCCGGGCCTGCGAACGCTCGAGGTGCTGCGCGCGTGGAGCGGATTGCGGCCGACGAGCCTCGATGGCAGACCCTACCTGGGCGCCGTGCCGGACCGGCGCCAAGTGTGGGTTGCGGCGGGCCACGAAGGATTGGGGATCACGACGGCGCTCGGCAGCGCCCGGGTCGTGGTCGATCTCCTCCTCGGTCGCGGGTGCGCGATCGATCCCGCGCCGTTTGCTCCTGCGAGGGCGCTCTCATGAGCGGCGTCGTGCGCGCCGAGATAGACGGTCGCGCGATCGAGGTACCCGCCGGCGCCAGCGTCGCGGCGGCAGTGGCCCGGGTCACGGCGGTCTTTCGCAGCTCCGTGAGCGGCACACCGCGTGGACCCTTGTGCGGCATGGGGGTTTGCTTCGAGTGCCGCGTGACGATCGACGGGGTGCCCGACCGCCGTGCCTGCATGGAGTTGGTGCGCGACGGCATGCGGGTGCGAACGCGTGGCTGAGCGCTATCAGACGATCGTCTGTGGAGCGGGACCCGCCGGGCTTGCGGCCGCGATCGCCGCGGCGGCGGCGGGAGCGCGCATCGCCCTCCTCGATGCCCAACCCCACGCCGGCGGTCAAATCTGGCGTCCGAGCGTGCGCTATCGTCTCCCGGCCCGCGCGCGCGGGATGCTCGCACGTGCGCTCAACAACGGGCGGATCGAGTTCCGGCCGGGAACCCGCGTGGTCGCGGCGGGCGACGGCGAGATGCTCGTCGAAAGTGCCACGGGCGGGGCGCGCCTGCGTTACGAGAGCCTCGTCATCGCCACCGGTGCGCGTGAGCTTTATCTACCGTTTCGCGGCTGGACCCTTCCCGGAGTGACCGGCGCGGGGGGCCTGCAGGCGCTCGCGAAGCAAGGCTGGCCCATTGCCGGCAAGCGCGTCGTCGTCGCAGGCACCGGCCCGCTGCTACTCGCGGCCGCGGCGACGCTGCGCCGCCACGGAGCGCGGGTGCTGGCGGTCATCGAGCAGGCAGCGCCGGTCGCGATCCGCCGCTTCCTCACCGCAGTCCCCGGCTGGCCCCGGCATGCGCTCGAAGCGCTCGCGCTGCGCGCTCGGCTCGGGAGCGTTCCCTATCGCTGCGGCGAGTACGTCGCGGCCGCGCACGGCACGATCGCGCTCGAGGCGGCCGAGGTGCACGGGCGAGAGGGCCCCTATCGCATCGAGTGCGATCATTTGGCGGTCGGCTACGGACTGGTCCCGAATATCGAGCTCGCGCTCCTCCTCGGCTGCCGCGTCGATGCGGCGCGCTCGGCTGTCCGCGTCGTGACGGACGATTCGATGTCGACGAGCGTCCCGGGTGTCTTCGCCGCAGGCGAAGTGCGCGGCGTCGCAGGGTGTGCGGCGGCGCTCATCGAGGGCGAAATCGCCGGCTACGCGGCCGCCGGTGCGGCTCGCCCCGTCGCGCGCCTCGCGCGACGGCGCGCGCGCGCGCGGCGGTTCGCGGCTCTCATCGAGGGATGCTTCGCGCTCGATGAGCGCGTTCGTCACCTCGCGGACACCGATACGATCCTCTGCCGCTGCGAGGATGTGCCGCTGGGTGCGGTTCAAGGCCACCCCGATGCGCGCTCCGCCAAGCTCGCCACGCGCTGCGGAATGGGAGCCTGCCAGGGTCGCGTCTGCGGCGCGGCGCTCGCCGAGATCTTAGGCTTCGCACCCGACCGCGCGCGGATCCCGCTCTTCCCCGTGGCTCTCTCGAGCCTCGTCGATCCCTTCACTGCCGACACTGCGGAGCCTCCTCCATGAGCATTTCAAACTCGATCTGGCGCGGAGTCATTCCGGCGATCACGACGCCGTTCACCGAGGCGGGCCACGTCGATCACGACTTCCTCGCGCATCACGGATCGACCCTGATCGCAGCCGGCTGCACGGGAATCGTCGCGCTCGGATCGCTCGGGGAGTCCGCCACGCTCGCGCACGAGGAAAAGGTGAGGGTGCTGCGCACGCTCACCGGGGCGCTGAAAGGGCGCGCACCGGTCATTGCCGGAATCGCGGGTCTTGCGACCCAAGAGGCCGTGCACCTCGCGCGCGAGGCGGCCGCGGCGGGGTGCAGCGGCCTGATGGTCCTGCCTCCGTACGCGTACTCGACTGACTGGCGCGAGATGGGAACTCACGTGGCGACGGTGATCGAGGCGACCGCTCTTCCCTGCATGCTCTACAACAATCCGGTGGCATACCGCACCGACTTCACGCCCCCGCAGATCGCCGAGCTCTGCGCGCGCTGCGCGAACCTTCAAGCCGTCAAGGAATCCTCCGCGGACGTGCGCCGCATCGCCGCCATCCGCGCGCTCATGGAGGATCGCCTGGAGCTGCTGGTGGGGGTCGACGATGCCATCGTCGAGGGCATTCAGATGGGCGCGAGCGGATGGATCGCGGGACTCGTGAACGCTTACCCGCAGGAGTCGGTGCGGCTCTTCGCGCTCGCCGCGGAGCGCGGCCCGCAGGCAGCCTTCCCGCTCTACCGCTGGTTTCTGCCGCTGCTGCGTCTCGACACGCTGCCCAAGTTCGTCCAGCTCATCAAGCTCTGTCAGCAGAGCGTGCACATGGGAAGCGAGCGCGTGCGCGCGCCGCGGCTGCCGCTCGTCGCCGAGGAGCGCGCGCTCGCGCTCGCGTTGATCGAGCGCGCGAACGCGACGCGGCCGCGCCCGTAGCCGCGCCCACGGCGCACTCAGAAGCTGTAGGTCAGATCGACCCCGATCGTGCGCGGCTGATTGGTGACGACCCGCTCAACCGACGGAATCGTCCAGGCGAACGCCGTGGTATTGATGCCGAGGTCGGCCCGCTTGTCGGTGAGATTATCCGCGAACAGATAGCCCGACAGTCTCTTGCCAGTGAGTCCGAAGCGCAGCCCGATGAGATCGTACGGCGGCAGCGTTGCGTAGGTGTATTCGATGTCGGTCTCCGGACCCACGTAGGAGTTGCTGAGCCGGCCCGTGAAGCTCACATCGCCGAAGAGCGGCTTGGTATAGGTGAGCGAGGTCGTCTCGGTGTACTTGGGGATGTTGAGGATCGCGAGCCCCGGAACGAGCGAGGGATCGGCCGCGCTGATCGTCGGATTCACCGCAGTCAGGCTCGCGTGCGTATAGGTGCCGCTCACCGTGAACGTCCACTCGGGCGTGAGCAGCGCGCTCAACTCGAGCTCCGGACCGTACGAGGCGGCGGTGCCGGCATTCTCCGTGAGCGGGTACCCGCAGGGCTGATTGATGATCTGCTGCACCTGTTGCCAGCGGATGTAGTACACATCCGCGTTCACGATGAGCGTGTTGTCGAGCAGTCGCGCTTTCTCGCCCACCTCGTAGTTCCAGGTGCTGTCGGGTCCATAGGTCTCGGGACTGATCGTGCAGATGCTCGGGGGAATCTGCTGATTGATTCCGCCCGGGCGGAATCCGCGCGCGATCGTGCCGTAGACCGTGAGCTCGTGATTGCTCTCGTAGGAGAGCGTGACCTTCGGGTTCACGCCGCTATTTGACTGTGAGAACGAGTTGAGCGTTTCGCCCGCATTGCCCGAGTCCGTCGCGAAGCCCGATGTCTCCTCATCGGCGTGACTGTCGAACTGGTACCACCGCAGGCCCGCGGTGAGCTTCAGGGTGTCGGTGAGGGCGTAGGTCCCCTCGCCGAAGACCGCGTACTGCTTGATGTAGTACGGATTGTGCGCCTGATAGATGATTCCGAGCGGGTTCGCGGCCGCACCGCCGGTCGAGATGAACGCAAGCGGCACGGAGGCGTTGTACTCGGCGAATATGGACTCGAAGTCGGTGAAGAACACGCCCCCGATCCACTGCAGCGGACCGTTGCCCGTCGAGGCGAGTCGGATCTCCTGACTGAAGTCGCGCGTGGTGTCGGTCTCGTTGAACGGGATGTCGTAGAACTGCGGGATGGTCACGCCGAAGAGACCCACCACGCTGTAGAGTGCCTCGGAATTGTCCTGATTCTGGCTCTCCTGACGCGAGAGGTACGAGCTCGCCGAGGTGAGCTGAGCGAAGCCCATGTCGTAATTGATCGTGAGACCGTAGAGCCGGAAGACATCGTACATCGGCTCGCCCACGTTGAAGGGCTGATAGTGCGCATCGGGGATGCCAGGCGGCGCGTCATACTCGTTGTAGTCGCCCGTGTTGATCTTCTGGTACATGGCCGTCGCATCGATCTTGAGCGCGTCCTGGGGCTGCCACAGGAGACCTGCGCGCCCTCCCTGCAAACGCTCCCAGTTGATGCGCGGGACGACGGCCTGCGGCGTCACGGCGGTCACATCGCCGCGGGTGCACCCCGGCCACCCGGCACCGCAGGGCCCCGGATTGGTCGGAACGGGGAAATTCTGACCGAGGACGATCCGATTGATCCAGCCGTCCGTGAACTTGTCCGTGAGCACCACGCGCAGCGCGAGCGCATCGTGCACGATGGGAAGGTTCAGCATCAGGTTGCCGCCGCGATTGAACCCCCCGCCCACGGTGCCCGAGCCGGTCGCCTCGGCCTCGGCGGCGAATCGATCGAGCTGCGGTGCGTTGGTCACGAGCTTCACGGTGCCACCCATCGAGCCCGAGCCGTAGAGCGTTCCCTGCGGTCCACGCAGGACCTCGACGCGGTTCAGATCGAACAGGTCCGGATCGATCACCACCTTGCCATTGAGCGCGGCCGCGGGCGGACTCACCGGGTAGTCATCGAGATAGAACCCGACGGTTGGGGACGATCCGCCGGAGGAGGACAGACCGCGCATTTCGAGCTCGGTCTGACCGGGACCCGCCGTGCGCACCGAAATGCCGGGCACCGTCTGGATGACGCCCGCGAGATCGGTGATGCCCTCCTGCTGCATCAGATCGCCGCTCAGTGCCGTCATGCTGATGGGCGTGTCCTGCACCGTCGAGGCGCGCTTCTCCGCGGTGACGACCACCTCCTGCAGAACTTCATTCCCGGTCGTAGGCTGTGCGCCCGCACTGCTCGCCGGCGCCTGCGCGCGCGCGGCGCCGGCCGCACAGACCGCCGCCACTGCGAGCACGAACGAAAGGTGCATTGTCACTCTCATTATTCTGACTCCCCTGGGAACTCGCGTGCGCGCGAAAGCTGGCGTGCGGCGCGGGCTTGATAACCGCGAGTGCGCCAAGCATCATCTCCGAACTCGCAACGCCGGACTAGAATGACTTGTCGCGATTAGATGCAGAAATCGGCACAAAGGGCGCACCCGGCAGAGTGAGTCGGAACCCCACGTGAGTCAAGCGCCCATCCCCGCTCCCGAGCCATCACCGGGACCGACTCGAGCAACGCTTCCTTTTGAGTCGCAGCCGCAGGCCTCCGCATCAAATTGGTGCGATCCGTCGCAGGAGCGGCTGGAGTCGCTCGGCTACAAGCAAGAGCTCGCGCGCACGATGAGTCTGTTCGATGTCGTGGTGTACGGACTCATCTATCTGGTGCCGCTCGCGCCGCTCGCGGTCTTCGGCTTCGCCTACAACCTCTCCGGCGGAATGGTCGCATCCGTCTACATCGTCGCCGGCGTCGCGATGTACTTCAGCGCCGTGAGCTACAGCGAGATGGCGCAGGAATTCCCCGTAGCCGGGTCCGTGTATTCGTACGTGCGCTTCGGCGCGGGCGAGTTCTTGGGCTTCATGAGCGGGTGGTCGATCCTGCTCGACTACCTGCTGCTGCCGGGGCTGCTGTTCATCTTTGCAGCCGCGGCGATGCACGATCAGGTGCCGGCGCTGCCCGCGTGGGTGTGGGTCCCGATCTTCGTGATCGTCTCGACCATCATCAACATGCGTGGCATCACCTTCACCGCGGGCGTGAACCGCCTCTGTCTGTACGTGCAGCTCGCGGTGCTGGCCGCGTTCCTCGCCGCCGCCGCCTTCGCGCTCCACGCCGGCAAGGCTCAGTTGAGCTGGGGTCCGCTCATTGGCAGCGGAGCGTTCTCGCCTGCGCTGGTCTTCGCGGGGCTGCCGATTGCGGCCTTGAGCTACATCGGCTTCGATGCCATCTCGACGCTCAACGAGGAAGCGCAGGGCGGAGGGCGTACGGTGGCGAAGGCGACGATGATCACGTTGTTCGCCGTGGCTGCGATGTTCGTGCTGCAGGTGTATGCGGCGGCGCTGTTTGTGCCGAGTGGAACGCGGTTCGGAAGCGACACTGCCGCGACCGCGGTCTACGGCATCGCCAACGTCGTCGCGGGTCCGATCTTCAGAGCCGTCGTCACGCTGACCAACGCGCTCATCGCCATCTTCGCGAATGCCATCGTCTCGCAGGCGACCACCTCGCGATTGATCTTCAGCATGGCGCGCGACCGCCAGATACCGCAGTATCTCGCCGCCGTCGATCAGCGCCGCAAGATTCCCGTCCGCGCGATCGTCGTGGTCGCCGTCCTCTCCACCGCGATCGGCCTCGTTGCCATCAACGCCTCCGATCTCGTCACTTCGATGGTGACGTTCGGCTCCCTCTCCGCTTACTGCCTGCTGCACGTTGCGGTGATGAGGTATTTCGCCCGCCAGGGGGCGCGCCGGCGCTGGTTTGCGCACTGGCTCTCGCCGGTGCTCGGCCTCGCCATCCTGATCTATGCGCTCTGGAAAACGCCGCTCCCGGCGAGAATCGTCGGGTCCGTCTGGCTTGCATCCGGCGTTGCAATCTATCTATTCAGACGCTCTCGCGTCGCACCAAAGGTGACATAGCGCACAGGCTCGGTCGCGTGGGCGGCGGAGCCCGTTTACCGTTTGCAAGAGTTGTACACGATTCCGGGTGTGCGACGTTGTTCACGCGTATAAGGCATCCGCCTTACTCATTCGTGAACGAGGGAGACACCCGTGACTCGATCCATCCGCAAGCTCGTCTCGGCCGCCGTCGTGGCGGTGGCCCTGACCGCAATCGCGACCACGACGTTCGCCGACACGCAATGGCAGAAGGATCATCCGCGCCGGGCGCAGGTGAATTCGCGCCTCGCCAATCAGAACCGGCGCATCCATCAGGAGCGCAAGTCAGGTGAGATCAACGGCCGTCAGGCCGCGCGGCTGCACCGCGAGGATCACGCGATCCGGGGCGAGGAGCGCGCCATGGCGCGCACCAACGGCGGCCACATCAGCAAGGCCGAGCACCGCGCGCTCAATCAGCAGGAGAATCAGGTCAGTCGCCGGATCGGTCCCTAAACGCGATTGCTGCTCATGGGCCCGCGGCGCGCGCCGACGGCCCACGGCTGCAGCGGCCCGCGTAGCGCGCTCGGCGCAGACCGGCGCAGACTCAGATAGATCGGAGGCGCCGCCTCCATCGCAAGCGGCGCCGGCTGCGGCAGCGCGAGCGTGTTGATGCTCTCGCCCGCGGCCGGTGCCACGAGCGCAGAGGGCTCGCGCGCGGCGGCGTGCCGCAGATCCGCCAGCTCACGCGGAGGCGCGAGCTCCTCCGGAGTCACGAGCAATCCGCACCGTCGCAGGAACCGCCCGATGCTCGCGCGGCTCGAGATCGCCGTGAGCGGCGCGGAGAGCATGAGGCCTGCGATCACGGGCATCATCCACCAGATGAATCTCGGTGCCATCGCCAGGATCGCCGCGCCCCAGACGATGCCAAGCAGCAGCTGCCAGCGGTGGCGCACGAGCGCCTCGCCGAGCGTGACGCCGCGGTCGCCGCGCTCCTGAGCGTTCCAGGCGACCGGGCGGCCCGCGAGCGTCGTCACGACGAACGTGGAGTGGAACACCATCATGGGCGGGGCGAGCAGGATGGAGAAGAGCTGCTCGATCACCAGGCTCACACCGAGCCGGATTGCGCCTCCGAAGCCGCGACGCAGCTGCGCCGATGCGAGCGCGAGCGTCAAGCCGAGCAGCTTCGGCAGGAGGAGTACGACCACGGTCCCCGCGAGCAGCACGTCGATCTCTCCCTCGCGGTACTGCGGCCACTGCGGGAAGAGCGAATACAGTCCCTGCTGGAAGTACTGATGGCCCTCGAGCGCCGCGCGGCAGGTGAGGATCGAGCTCAACACCAGCACCGCCATCCAGATCGGCGAGGTCGCGTAGGAGAGCACGCCCGTCAGCATGTGCAGACGGCTCACCCAGTGCAGTCCCCGCATCGGCATCACGGCGCAGTGCTGCAGGTTTCCCTGCGCCCAGCGTCGATCACGCGCGGCAAAGTCGATGATGTTGGAGGGCACCTCTTCCCAGCTGCCCTCGAGATCGGGCACGAGCCACACCTGGTAGCCCGCGCGGCGCATGAACGCCGCCTCGACGAAGTCGTGGCTCAAGATCTCCCCGCCGAGCGGGGCGGCGCCGGGCAGCTTCGGCAGCGCGCATGCTCTTGCGAACGGCGCGATGCGGAGAATCGCGTTGTGGCCCCAGTAATTGGCTTCCCCGAGCTGCCAGAACGCGAGCCCGCTCGAGAGCATCGGGCCGTTCAGGCGCGCGGCAAACTGGACCAGGCGCGCGAACAGCGTATCGCGCCCCACCGGGAGCGGTGCCGTCTGGATGATGCCGACCTCCGGGTGCGCATCCATCAGCCGCGCGAGCGTGACGAGCGCATGGCCACTCATGATGCTGTCGGCATCGAGCACGATCATGTGCTCGTACGCGCCGCCCCAGCGGCGCACGAAGTCGGCGATGTTGCCCGCCTTGCGCCCGAGATTCTCGGCGCGGCGGCGATAGAAGATCCGTCCCGCGGCCCGGTGCCGCGCAATGAACGCACGTGCGGCCGCTTCCTCCGCGAGCGCGATCTCGGCTTTACGCGTATCGGAGAGAATGAAGAGGTCGAAGCACGCCTGCTCGGGCTCGCGGGCAAGCGAGCGCCAGACGGCCTCGAGCCCCGCCATCACACGACCCGTATCCTCGTTGTAGATCGGCATGACGATCGCGACGCGGCTCAGCACTGCGAGGCCTTGCGCCTCGCCCGCGCGCAGGGTCCGCCGATCCTCCCGCCGCAGGCGGATCACGAACCCCGCGACCGCGGTCCAGAACGCCCCGGCGATCCAGGTGAAAAGCACGAAGAACAGCACGAGCGCCACGGCCTCGAGCGGGGCGAGACCGTCGGCCGAGAGGATGTCCTCGAACGTGAGGCTCGCGAGCCCGCTCGTGAGCAGCGTCAGACCGAAGAACACCGCGCGGCGCAGGTGCACTCGAGGCTGGGTGCGGGCATTCATGGTAGACGTCCTCATGTCGGAAGCTGATAGGTCCATGTCTCGGTCAGGGCCTCGCCGTAGAGCGTCAGGTAGCAGCGCAGGTCGACCGCTTCCTTCGGTTTGTAGGGCATGACGCGGAACGTCACGCGCCAGGCGCCGGTCGCGGCGATGCGCGTCACGCTCACGAGATCGACGCGGCCGCCGCTCGCGCTGACGGCAGCCTGCACCGGCTGCGTCCGGTCGAGACCGTCGAGATCTCCTCCGGCGTAATCGATCATCACGCGCTGTGCGCCCGTGTGGAATTGCACGCCGTTCACCGGGAAATCCCCGGTTCGCGTCGCGATGGCGCGGCCCCCGGGCGGCCAGAGCGGCGAGTCGAGGTATGCCGACAGCACGTAGCTCAGTTTGATCGGCCTGCCGGCGCGTACCGGCTGCGCCGGCACCCAGTACGCATCGACGTTGTCGTGGATCTCCTCGTCGTTCGGGATTTCCACGAGCTCGACGCCGCCCTTGCCCCAATCGCCGAGCGGCTGCACCCAGTAGCTCGGCCGGCGCTGGAACTGCTCCTCGGTGTCCTGGTAATCGTTGAAATCGCGGTCACGCTGCACCAGCCCGAAGCCGCGCGGATGGTCGTCCATGAAGCGGTTGACACGCAGTTCGGTCGGATTGACGAGCGGCCGCCACAGCCACTCGCCGCTGCCCGTCTGCATCATGAGCCCGTCGCTGTCGTGCACCTCCGGGCGATAATCGTTGAAGCGCCGGCCGGAGGGGTCCTCGCCGTAGAGGAACATCGAGGTGAGCGGCGCGATTCCGAGCTTGGCGATATCCCGCCGCGGAAAGAGCTCGGAGGTGACCGTGACCTGCGTGATGTTCCCGGGAAGCAGATCGAACTCGTACGCGCCCGCGATGCTCTGGCTGTCGAGCAGCGCATAGATCGTGAGCGAGCGCTGCTGCGCCTGGGCCGGGCGCACCAGCCAGAAATCCGTGAACCACGGGAACTCCTCGCCGCGCGTGGAGGCGGTGTCGACCGCGAGGCCGCGCGCGGAGAGGCCATACACCTGGTTGCGGCCGAGCATGCGAAAGTAGGAGGCGCCCAAAAACACGATCAGCTCATCCTTGTAAGCGGGCGTCTGCAGCGGGTAGTGCACGCGAAAGCCGGCGAAGCCGACATCCGGCTTGAGGCGCCGCGCGATCGCCCCGAGTCGGCCGAAGTCGAACCACGCCGGGTTGTAGCGCACCGGGCGCACCTCCCCGTTCACCACCTCGGAGATGTTCACGCGCCGATCGAAATTGAAACCGCGGTGGAAGAACTGCACCTCGAACAGCGATTGATTGCGCCACAGCGCATCGCTGCGGTGAAACTGAATCTCGGCGTACTGCTGATAGTTGAGCCGAGCGAGTGAGTCGGGCACCCGCGGGGAGCGGTTGCGGTAGGGTGTCGCGGCGCGCGCGCGCGCGAGCTGCACTACCGAGTCGAAGTTGAACGCCGGCGCGGCACGTGCCGGCCCGTGGGGGGGCGGCGCGGCTGGCGAGGACTGCGCGGAGCGCGCCGGGGGTGACGGCGCTCGGATCGCAACCGCGCGCGCGGGCTGCAATGGAGCCGCGCGCAGCATCACCGGGTGCAACCGCCCCTGTTGCGCGCGCGGCGGCGGAGCAGCTGCGTGCTCGTGATGCACGAGCGCGCTCGCCGCGAGCACTGCTGCAATGACGGCCGCACCAATCAAACATTGCCGGATCACCACTCCTGAACTTTCCACTCCGGCGCGCGACTTCGGGCCGCACCCCTCCGACCATGCCGCATCTTCAGATTCTCGGGAACCAAGGCCGCGGACCGTCGCAAGCTGGCGACTGGGAGAACGGATCTGGCGCGGCATCTCCGACTCCGTCCCAGTGTCGCAGTCCCAAGCGCAGTTCTCCTTTAAGAACTTGTCACGCACGCACCTCCGTGCGTCGCGCGCGCGAACGCTGCGCGCCAGTCGCTCGTCCCAGGGCTTTACCATCGTCCTTGGGGTCGGCCCGCGTGGATTTCAACGTGATCCGGTGCGCTTATGTCACTAATCGCCGACGCTGGAGCGCGCGCGTTGCGGTCGCGCCGCAGCCGCCGCCGCAACGGCCTTGCCGCGGAGGAGCGCTTGGCGGCTCGCCCACTGGGTCGGTGGATCGAGCTCCTGCAGGAACCTGACTTCTCCGCTTTGCAGCAGGGCAAGTGGCAGCCCCTCGCGGTAGAGCACGCGGTTGGTTGTCACGGCGGGGAGTCGCGCGCCGGCCGTGAGGAGGCCCACCACGTTGAGCGGATCGGCTCCCGAGAGCGAGACGAGCTCCCCGGCGCCCGCGCCGCGGCGCACTTCGCGCAGCAGCCCGATCGCATCGGGGGCCGCGTACTGCTCGCCGGAGAAACCGCCCACGAACCGACCGCCGCGGATCTCCCCGCGCGCCTCGAGCCGCCGCGCCGAGAGCAGGATCTCGCGCCACGGCGGGAGCCACGCGGATTCGCGCGCGAGGAGACGAAACAGCAGGACGCCCCAGCGCCGCAGAAGCGTCCGCACGAGGTGCTCGGTCGCCTCGGTGCGTTCGGCGGGGGAGGCTCGCCGCACCAGCGCCCAGCGGCCGGAGTCCACGAGTCCTTGCAGCGCGATCCGCCGCGCGCGCTCGCCGGACCGTCCCGCGCGTCCGGAGTGGCTGCGCCTGAGACCGGAGCCGAGCAGAGCGCGCAACCCGGCGAACCCGTCCGAATTGACCGCACCTTGGGCGACCAGCGCCGCGAGCGCCTCCTCGGCTTGTGCCGGCAGCAAGCGCGCACCGTCGACGATCTCGTCGAAGAACGATGCCCCGTGGTCGGCGAGGAACTCGCTCACGGCTAACGCGCCGGCGGAAAGGCGCTGCGGATCGGGCGGGGCGGCGAGTGCCGCCCAAAATCTCATGTTGCGACGCGGAATGATCGCAATCGGCGTGCTGCGCAGCGGCCCGGCGCCCTGCCCGGCGGCGGCGTGCGTGCCAAGCCGCGTCCACACGAAGCGTCCGGCGCGGCAGTTCTCGTCGAGCCATTCGGGCTCGTACTCGCCGAGGCGCGCGGGCAGGATCTGCGTCTCCCAAGCACCGGCTGCTGCCTCGAACCCTTCGAGCTGCCCGAGCAGATGCGCCACGGCATCCGGACCCTGCATGCGCGTGGGCTCCGTGACGTGCTGCCACGCGCTCAGGAACCTGAGGAACTCGCTCGGCTCGACCGGCGTCACCTCGGCGCGCAGCCGCTTGACCGTGCGCCGATGAATTCGCGCAAGAAGGCCACGCTCGCACCACTCCTCGCTTCCGGCCGCACCCGTGAAGCGGCCACGCATCACGAAGCCTTCCGCCTGCAACGCCGCGAGTGCAGCGTCGACCCGCGGCTGGGTGAGCGCGAGCGAGTCCGCGAGCGCGCTGGCGGTGATCGGCCCGAGCCCCTCGAGTCGGCCGCGCACGATCTCGATGAGCGCCTCCTCGGCGGTCCACGCGCGCTCGGGCGCAAGTGTGGGGACGAGCGGAGCGAACCGGCCTTCGGGGAAGAGCGCCTCGAACAGTGCGCGCCGCTCGGCGGCGAGCACCAGGGAAGCCGACCGACCGCTCGCGGCCTGCGGCAACATCAGCTGGACGATGCGCCCGTCAGCCGCCAGCGAATCGAGCAGGGCCGGCCACGACCGGTTGCGCCGCACTTCCGTGGCGGTGAGAAATCCGAGTGAGCAGAGCGCAGCGTGCAGCTCGTCCGCGCTCGTCGCATCGGGCCAGGCCTCCACGCGCACGGCATCGATCGCCTGCGCATCGAGCCGGCCGAGCTCTGCCGCGGTCGCCGGATCGAGCCAGCGCCGGCTCATCACCGCCTGCGTGCGCCGCTCCTCGAGCGGCGCGTCGTCGAGGTACGCGTAGGGACGCGCCGCGAGCACTTCGAGCGCAAGCGGCGAGGGTTCGGTGAGATCGCACGCGACGACGCGGATCGCGCCCGAGTGCAGAGCACCCAGCAGCGCCTCGAACCCCTCGATGTCCATCGCCTCGGTGAGACAGTCGCGCAGCGTCTGTCGCACGAGCGGGTGATCGGGAATCTCACGCTCGCCGGTCAGATTCTCCGCGCAAGCGACCTGGTCGGGAAACACAGCCGCGAGCAGATCCTCGGCGCGCATGCGCGCGAGCGGCGGCGGCACGCGCCGGCCGCCGCGGAAGCGCGGCAGCGCGAGCGCGATCTGCGCGACCCAGCGCCAGCGGGTGACGAACATCGGCGCCGCGCACACGGCCTGCACGAGCAGATCGCGGACCGTGTTCGCATGGAGATAGCGGGCCACCTGGGCGAGCTCGAAGCTGTGCGCGGCGGTGAGCGAGAGCACGATCGCATCCTCGGTCGCCGCCGCCTGCAGCTCGAAATTGAACGTGCGGCAGAAGCGCTTGCGCAAGCTGAGACCCCAGGCGCGATTGACGCGGCTGCCGAACGGGGCGTGCACGATGAGCTGCATGCCGCCGGACTCGTCGAAGAAGCGCTCGAGCGCGATCGTCTCCTGCGTAGGCAGGCACCCGAGCGCTGCGCGCGCCCCCGCCAAGTAGTCGATGAGCTGCGCGGCGGCCGGCTCCCCGAGCCCGTTCTCGATCACCCACGCGAGCGCCCCCTCGCGCGACGCGCCGAGACGCCGATCGATCTCGCGGCGCAGCTGCGACACCGCCCGCGACAGCGCATCCGTGCGCCCCGGCGCTTCCCCGAGCCAGAAAGGAATCGAGGGCGGCGCGCCCTCCGCGTCGGCGACGCGCACGGCACCGCGCTCGATGCGCAGAATGCGGTAGGAGGTATTGCCGAGCTGAAAGATGTCCCCCGCGAGACTCTCGACGGCGAAATCCTCGTTGACGGTGCCGACGAGCTGCCCAGAGGGGTCGAGCACAACCTGGTAATCGGCCGCATCGGGAATCGCACCCCCCGAGGTGAGCGCGGTGAGCCGTGCACCGCGGCGCGGCCGCAGCATGCGGTTGACCGCGTCCCGATGCAGAAGCGCACCGTGGCGCCCGCGACGCGATGTGAATCCTTGGTCGAGCATGCTCACGACCTCGTCGAACTCTCCGCGGCTCAGGTCGCGGTACGGGTAGGCTCGCTTCAGGCAGTGGTAGAGCGCCTCCTCCGCCCACTCGCCGCTCGCGACTTCCGCGGCGATCTGCTGTGAAAGCACATCGAGCGCGCCGGGTGGGACCGACAGCCGATCGAGCTCGCCGCGGCGCACGGCATCGAGCAGCGCCGCGCATTCGACCAGCTCATCGCGCGACAACGGAAAGAGTCGACCCTTCGAGAGTCCGCCGACCGCATGCCCGGAGCGGCCGACACGCTGCAGAAGCGCGTTGATCGAGCGCGGCGAGCCCAGCTGGCAGACCAGGTCCACCTCACCGATGTCGATTCCGAGCTCGAGCGAGGCGGTGGCAACCAGCACCTTGAGCTCGCCGCGCTTCAGACGCTGCTCGGCCTCCAGCCGCCGCTCGCGTGCCAGGCTCCCGTGATGCGCCCGCACGTTGGTCGCGCCGAGCCGCTCCGACAGGTGTCGCGCCACGCGCTCCGCCAGGCGGCGCGTGTTGACGAAGACGAGCACGGTGCGATGCTCGCGCACGAGCTCGGCCAGCCGGTCGTAGACTTGCGACCAGACCTCGCCCGACATCACCGCCTCGAGCGGCGCGGGTGGAAGCTCGAGGGCGAGGTCGCGCCGGCGCGCGTGGCCCGCGTCGATCACGGTGCACGATTTCCGCGGATCGCTGGGGTCGAGCGCGTGCGCGCCCAGTAGGAATCGAGCCACCTCCTCGATCGGCGCCTGGGTGGCCGAGAGGCCAATCCGGGTGAGCGGAGCGCGCGTGAGCGCCTCGAGCCGCTCGAGCGAGAGTGCGAGGTGCGCTCCGCGCTTGCTGCCCGTGACCGCGTGAATCTCATCGAGGATGACTGCGCGCGTGGTTGCGAGCATCGTGCGGCCCGACTCCGAGCCGAGCAGGATGTAGAGCGACTCGGGCGTCGTCACCACCACGTGCGGTGGCGTGCGTCGCATCGCGAGCCGCTCGCGCGCCGGGGTGTCGCCGGTGCGGACACTGGTGCGAATCGCGACGGGCGGCAGACCGAGCCGCGCGAGCTCCGCACCGATGCCGGCGAGCGGCTCGGCGAGGTTGTGCTGGATGTCGTTCGACAGCGCCTTCAAGGGGGAGACGTACACGACGCGCGTGGCGTCGGCGAGCTCCCCGGCGAGCCCTTCGCGCACCAGCTGATCGAGCACCGCGAGGAACGCGGCGAACGTCTTGCCGGATCCGGTCGGAGCGGCGATGAGCACGTGCCGCCCCGACTGGATCGCCGGCCAGGCTTGCGCCTGGACGGATGTCGGCGCCTCGAAGCGCCGCGCGAACCAGGCTGCGACGGCGGGATGAAAGAGCTCGAGCGGACGCATCGGGCGAGCATAGCGGGCGGCATCCCGATCGGACAGCCCGCCGGTCGCCCGGCGCGGCCGGACGTGATTCATTAACGTTATGGAACTCCCTCCAAAACAGTAATTTACCGGACAGCCCGCGCAACTGCGGCGATGCTTCATGAATGACGACTCAGCGGGATCCCCGATGACGGAACAGCCGCCGCCCGACCGTGTAACGCGGCGCGCGCGCGTGCGCTTGATGCTCGCCGCCGCAACTCTGGTGCTCGCGAGCGCGATCGCCCTGCAGCTCATCGCGCGCCATCGGCTGGAAGCCGATCTGGTGCGCGCGGCGCCGGAGGCCGTGCTGCGCCAGCCCGCGCTCGTGCGTGTTGCGCTTGCGCTCGGCCGAGCCACCTACGCGGCCCGCTGCGCCGGATGCCACGGGACGGACCTCAAAGGTGCTCGCGCTCGCGGCATCCCCGATCTCGAGGACCGGACTTGGCTCTACGGCTTCGGGGACGTTGCGGACATCGAGACGACCGTGCTCTATGGGATCCGCTCCGGACACCCCAAGTCGCGCAACATCACCGATATGCCGGCACTGGGCCGCATCGGGCAGTTGAGCCCCGCGGAAATCCGGGACGTGGTGGAGTACGTCTACAGCCTGAGTCACCGCGACTTCGACGCTGTGGCAGCAAAGCACGGGTACGCGCTGTTCAACGACAAAGGCAGCTGCTACGACTGCCACGGTACCGATGCCTCGGGCAACATCGACTACGGCGCACCCGATCTGACCGGCACGAGCTGGCTCTACGGCGGCGACCGTGCGACGCTCACCGATTCCGTGACCAACGGCCGCCACGGCCTCTGTCCCGCGTGGATCTTCGTGCTCGATCCGGTGCGGATCCGTGCCCTCGCCGTGTATCTCTACCTCGCATCCCATCCGGGAACCGGAGTCTCATCGTGACCTGGCTCGCCCACTCGAGTCTCGGGCGCCCGAATCCGCGCCGCTCGCTCGCACTCCTCGCGCTCGGCGCGGTGACCGGACTCGCGATTGCGGGCTACGGCCTGTTCACGGCAAAGGGCACGCGCCTCTCCGGCGTGCCGCCGGAGGCGATCGCGCTCGTCAATCAACGCCCGATCTTGAGAAGCGATTTCGTCGCCCAGCTGCAGAATCAGTTCACCGTCCGCTACGCCGATGCAACGCCCGAGGAGCGCACGCGGGTGCTCGAGGACATGATCGACGAGGAGCTCATGGTGCAGCGGGGGCTCGACTTAGGCCTCCCGAGTTACGACCCGGACGTGCGTGCGGCGCTCGTCGCCGGAGTCGAGCTCGAAATCTTCGCGGACGTGCTCGCGCAGCGCCCCACGGAAGCGGACCTCAAGGCCTACTACGACCGGCACCGCGACAAGTACATCCGCGACGGGGTCATGCGTTTGCGCGATCTCGTCGCCCAGCCCGCGGCCGGGCGCTCAGCCGCGGACTGCGCTTGGGCTGCCCAGCAAGCCGTGGCGGCGCTCCATCGCGGTGAGCCACTCGAGGCGGTGATGTCGCGTTACACGCTCACCGACTCGCGGCGCCTCCTCGATTCCGGACACGTGGACACCGGCGATGTGTTCGATTTCGCGGCGCGCGCGCGGCTCGACCCGGGAGTCTTCGCCGCCGCGAGCCACCTCGCAAGCGGTGCGATCTCCGATCCGGTTTCCTCCGCCGACGGCGTCCACGTCGTCGTCATGGTGAGCCGCGTGCCACCCGCGCAGCGCGCATTCGGCGACGTCGAGAACGAGGTATGGCGAGACCTCAACGAGGACGCGAAGCGCCGCGTGCGCGAGGCCAATCTCAAGTTCCTGCACAGCCAGGCCGACATCCAGATCGCGGATCACTTCTGATGCGACGCCTCGCGCTGCTGCTCGCAGTCCTCGTGGGCGCTTGCCCGCACCTCGCGCACGCCCACACCAAGAGCGAGACCTACATCGTCGCCCAGGTGTTCGGCTCGACGGTGCACGTGACGTTCACGGTGCCGGTGGTGGAAGCAAACCGGCTGGCCGCGCCCGGATCGAGCGTGCCCACCGATGAGCGAGTGGCCGGCTACCTGGCCGAGCACTTCCATGTCGCCGGCGCGGGCGAGCCATGCAAGCCCGTGGGCGCGGTGCGCGCGGGAGCGGCGACGCCGCAGTTTCGCCGCTTCGAGCTCGACTTCGCCTGCCGCCAGCCGCGCGGCATCGAGCTCACCTCCACGGCGTTCTTCGAGCTCGTGCCCACCCACATCACGCTCGCACAGATCGAGACGGACTCCGGCGACCTGATCGAGCAGATCTTCACCGCGGATCACCGCACCGTCGCGGCCTCCGCCGGGGGCGCGAGCGAGCTCGAGAGCGCGAGCTTCTTGAAGTACGTCGAGCTCGGGATCATGCACATCTTCACCGGCGTCGACCACATGTCGTTCCTGCTCGGCCTGGTGCTGATCTCGCGCCGCCTGCGCGACCTCGCGTTCGTGGTCACCGGCTTCACGCTCGGCCACAGCGTCACCCTCGCGCTCGCCGTGACGGGCATCATTCGCCCGCATGCAGAATTCATCGACGCGCTGATCGCGCTCACGATCGCGCTCATCGGTGCCGAGAACATCGCGGTGGTGACGCGCCGGCCGCGCGTGGTCGCGGCAGGCGTCGGCACCGCGCTCCTGGCCACCGCCGTTGCGCATGTTGCGGGGTTCGGCGTGCTCCCGACCGCGCTTCTCTTGGGCGCGGGACTGTTCAGCGCGAGCTACCTCATGATGTCAGGGTATGTGCACGATGCGGCACGCCTGCGCCTCGTCGTCACGCTCATCTTCGGCCTCATCCACGGTTTCGGCTTCGCGTCAGACCTCCTGCAGATGCGGCTTCCCGCGGGGCGCCTCGCGCAGCTCCTGGTGGGCTTCAACTTGGGCGTGGAGGTCGGCCAGCTCACCCTCGTGATCGCGCTCCTCGCCCTCGTGTGGCTGCTCGCGCGCCTGCGCCTGTCGCTCCCGCGGCCGATCGTGGTCGATGTGGCCTCCGCCGGGCTCGTGTGCGTCGGCACGTTCTGGTTCGTGACGCGCAGCTTCCCGGTGCTGTGACGGAGGTGCGCGGAAACAGTCAAGCCGCGCGCTGCCGCGCGGCGGCGATGGCGCCGAGCGCAACGGCGAGGGCGAGGTAAGACCAAACAGGGAGCGGCGCATCCCCGATTGCAGTCGATGCCGGTGCGGCACCGAAGGCGAGCATCTGCTGCGAGGGAGGGGCGGTATCGGTCTGATCCGCAGCCAGGGAGGCCGTGTCGTAAACGGCGCCGGTGACCGTCCAGCTCACATTGATCGTGAACGTCACATCGTCTCCGGAGGCGAGGCTCGAGACACGGCAGATGACCGTCGCGCCTGCAAAGCTGCATCCGGGACTCGCGGAGACGAACGTAGCACCCTGCGGCAGCGCGTCCGTGACGACCACATCGGTGGCGAGCAGCGGCCCGCCGTTCGCGGCCGTGAGCGAGTAGGTGCCGCTGCCGCCGTCCGTCGCGCTGCTCGGTCCGGTGCCGGAGAGCGTGAGCACGGTGCCTTGATCGGTGGCCGCGAGGAGATCAACACGCGGAGTTGTCTGATTGTTGGCGGGATCGGTATCGAGGTCGCCTCCGAGCTGCAGCCGCTGCACGGTCTCACTCAGCGGCTCGGCCGGATAGCGCGCCCGCAGGACGGCGACGGAGCCGCTCACGTGCGGCGTCGCTTGCGAGGTGCCCGACAGATCGAACGAGGAGCTCGGCGCGCTCACGAACGTGCCGGGGCCGAGGAGAGTGAGATAGCTCGCGCTCTGGGAGAAGCAAGTCACGAGATCGGGCGCGGTCGTTGCGTCGGTACACGTCGTGGTCGATGAGGTCTCCCATTCGATCGCTCCGTACGAGCCGTTGTACACGGCGCCGACCGAGACGGCCCCCGGCGCGCAGGCCGGATCCCCGAGACCCGTCTTCGAGCCGCTGTTTCCGGCGGCGGCGACGGTCGTGATGCCGGCGTTCGCCGCGCTCGTCACGGCGCTCGCGAACGGGCTCCGCGGACAGGGCGAGGAATTGCTGCTGCCGTCGCCGAGACTCAGGTTGATCGCAACGATGTTGTACTGCGCCTGATCCTGGATCGCGGTGTCGATCGCGGTCAGGATGTCCGCGCTGCTCGCTTCCGACCCGTCGAACACGTCGAACATGGCGAGGTTCGAACCCGGTGCCACCCCGAGCGCGATCGCGGAGACGTTCGTTCCGTGCTCGGTCTCATCCGAGGCGCCGGGATAGTAATCCACGTTGAATACGACGCGGCAAGTCGCTGGCGGAGTGGCGACGGCGGTGCAGGTGCCGAAGTCCGAATAGTCGAGATAGTTGCTGCCGAGCCCACCGTCGATCACCGCGATCGTGGTGCCGGCACCCGTTGCGCCCTCGGCGGCCGCCTGCGGCTGATCGATGAACGCAAGGTCGCTCACCGAGTCCGGGTGCAGCAGCGTGTTCTCATCCACCCGCTTGACGAGGGGGTCGGACTGCAGTCGAGCGAGCGCTACGAGCGAGGAGAGCCGCCAAAGCGCAAGCGGCAGGTGCGTGTAGTCGCGGACCCGCCTCGCATCGGCACCGCCTTCGCGCGACTCCACCTGACGCTTGATGCTCGCATAGCCTCGCGCGCGCATCTCCAGAATCACCGCATCGTCGCGCGTGAGGTGGCGGCGCGCCCGCTCCCGTGCGGCCACCTCGTCCACCGCGGCCACATCGAATTCCACGATCACGAGGACGGGCTGATTCGTGCCGAGCCGCGTGCGCGTCGCATCCGATAGCGGCGTCGCGAAGGCCGACGCCGCACACAGGAACGCCGCCAGCAAGGCGAGCACGCCTGCCGCCGACGCGGCGCGGCTCCCCACTGCCCCGGCCATCGGCGTCCTCCCAGTGCATCCGAGGTGGGCACCTTAGCGAGGGTTTGTTTCCGGGACATGGCGCGGCGCTTACAGCCGCGCGGCGATCCTCCCGCCGGGTTGGCGGGTAGGCGCGCGTCTGCCAAGCTCCACCACGGCCATGAGCGCACCGCTTAAATTCTGCATCCGATTCCTCGTCGCGTTCGCCGTGCTGCTCGAGGGCTTCGAAGCAACGCGCGGCACCGCTGTCGAGCGATTCATCGTCGAGGACGCGATCCTCGCGCCGACCGTGGTGCTCCTCAATCTCATCAACACCCTGTTCTCGGGCGCTCACATCGCGCTCGTCGGCCGCACGCTCGCGTGGGGCACGACCGAGCTCAACGTCACGCGGGGCTGTGAGGGCGTGGAGCTGTTCCTGCTGCTCGCCGCGGCAATCTTCGCGTTTCCGGCGACACTCATGCGGCGCCTGCAGGGTCTGGCGGTTGGGAGCGCGCTCGCCTACTGCCTGAGCGTGGTTAGACTGATGATTCTGGCGGCGACGCTCCGCTACGAGCCCGGCGGCTGGGAATCGATGCATGGGCTCATCATGCCGCTCGCGCCCGTGATCGCCCTGGCGCTCTACTTCCTGCATTGGTCCGGCGCAACCGGTGCGCGCCGCGTCTTGGACGCTCATGCGGCGTGAGTGGCGCCTCCTTGCGATCGCGTCGATCGCGCTCGCAGTCGGCGTGCTCGGCGCCGAGCCCTATGCCCGGTTAGCCTCGCCCGTCTACGCCGCGGCCGCCCGGATCATCGCGCTCGGCCACCCGTGGCAAATCATCTCGATCGGCCTCGGCCCGGGAGGCTCGGGTCCGGGGTCAGTCCTGCGGCTGACGGGGGCCGTGCGCGCACGCAGCGACGATCCGACCCCTGCTGCCGTGCTGGTCGGCAAGCTCCAGGCGGACGCCGTCGTCGAGTCCCCGGTGATCTTCTGGGCGATCCTGCTCGCATGGCCGGCGACCTCGGTCCGGCAGCGTTTTGCTTACGTCGCGCTCGGCATACCGCTCTTCGTGTGCCTGGAGATCGCGACGACCGTCTGCGAGCTCGTGAATCCGCTCGCCTACGCATCGGCCGTACTCGCGGGTAATCCCGATCCGCTCACCGGGTGGGAGCGCTGGACGCGCTTTCTCGAGGCTGGCGGACGTGTCGCGCTCGCGCTGATCGCGGCGCTGCTTGCGATCAGTCTCGCACGGACGGTCAAGAGAGCTGCCTGAACACCCAGTAGAGCTCGAGCCCGGAGCGGCTCGCCGTCACCGTGCCGGGGCACAGCGGAGGCCCGCAGGATCGTGGCCTACGGCCCGATCACGACTCCCCACGGAGATTTCCCGACTGGAATCTTCTTAACGACTCGCAAGGTCAGCGTGTCCACGACGCTCACGTCGTTCGAGGAGCCGTTCGCGGTGAACAGAAATCGGTCGTTCGGGGTGAGCGCGATGCCCCAGGGACGCGCGCCGACGGGAACCTCGGTGATCAGCCGCGGGCCCCGGGGCCCGTGCAGCGCGATCACCGCAATCGTGCCACCGCGGCCGGTACTCACGTACATCCGCTGCCCAGTCCGATCGAGCACGATTCCCATCGGCCGATCGGTCGGACGCAGCTGAATGAACTTCTCCGCCGGCGCTCCGGAGGGGATGCGGATGCGGTACACGCTCGCGTCGACCTCGTTCGTGACGTAGGCGGTGCGCCCATCGCGGGTATACGCAAGGTCGCGCGGCCGCTCACCGACCTTCACCGTCGCGTGGAGTTGCAGGAGGTGCGTGTCGATGATCGAGATCATGTTGTCCGTCTCGCTCGTGACCGCCACCCAGTCGCCGTTCGGCGAGACGCGCACACCCTCGGGCTCGTGCCCGACGGGGATGCGCGTGAGCACGGTCGCGCGCGCGATATCGAGCACGGAGAGCGTCCCCACGTCCTCGTTGGAGATGTAGAGCTCCCGGCCGCTCCGCCCAAGATCGAATTGTTCGGGATCCGAACCGCCGTTCAAGACCTTGAGGAGCTTCAGACGCCGTGTGTCAACGACGGCGATCCCGTCCGCCGAGAGATCGTGCTTGAGCTTGGCACACTCGGCGTCCGGGGTGGTCGGCGGGCATTTGGGCAACCCGCTCACGGCGACGTACAGCCGCCGGCCATCCCGGCTCACCTTGATGCCGCGCGGGCGCTTGCCGACGGGAATCGTGGCGATGACCCGCCC
>Ga0335074_10002560_pt1 | contig 24823 bp, 19 predicted proteins | sample Lox_Sample_23_FD_206715 | JGI IMG/M metagenome (GOLD analysis project Ga0335074, IMG submission 206715) | Soil microbial communities from Loxahatchee National Wildlife Refuge, Florida, United States - Lox_Sample_2.3 | ecosystem: Environmental > Terrestrial > Soil > Wetlands | place: USA... | reverse complement strand
GCTCCATCGTGACGGACCCCAGGACGGCGGCCATCCTGTCGGATATCGACCACCCCTATGCCGCCAAGCGGCCGCCGATCGATACCGACTATTTCGAGACCTACAATCGCCCCAATGTCACTCTGGTCGATGTGAAGGCGGCGCCCATCCAACAGATCTCGGAAGCCGGAATTTGCACGGCCGATGCCGAGTACCCCGTGGACATCATCGTCTTCGCCACCGGCTTCGACGCCATGACCGGTCCGTTGCTGCGGATGAATATAACCGGACGGGACGGAATCGCCCTGAAGGACATCTGGGAAGCGGGGCCGCGCAATTACCTCGGCCTGCAGGTCGCCGGCTTCCCGAATCTGTTCACGATCACCGGCCCGGGTAGCCCGTCGGTGTTGTGCAATATGCCCGTGGCGATCGAGCACCACGCCGATTGGATTACCGACTGCATTGCGCATATGCGTGCGAGGGGCCTGGAACGGATCGAGGCACGCCCCGAGGCAGTCGAACGATGGGTGGCGGAGGTCAATGAGGTCGCCAACCGCACGCTGCTGCCACTGGCGAAGCATTCGTGGTACCTCGGCGCCAATATCCCCGGCAAACCGCGCGTCTTCATGCCGTATGCGGGTGGCATGATCCGGTATCGCGAGATTTGCCAGGATGTGGTGGCCAAGGATTACCAAGGCTTCGCTTTGTCCTGACGGATAACTCATACCAGCCGGCAAATAGGTTGACGTACGATCGGGCCCCTCGTGTCATGCCGGCGAAGGTCGGCATCCACGGCTTTGCAGCTTGTGGCCAGGCAAGTCGTGGATTGTGGGCCTCCGCCCGCCATGACAATGAACGCGGCGGATGAGTCAATCTTTCCGGCGGCTGGTATCAGACCTGATCGAGCCCGCCGGTGTGAAGCCTATGGTGCAGCCGGACCCGCCAATGGCGAGAGGTCGTCCAGGATCGCGGGTATGAATTCGGCCACCGTGGGATGTATGTGCATGGCGCGCTTCAGGCTGGTGTAAGGCATCTTCGCGTACATCGCGTCGATCACGCAGTGAATCGCCTCGTCCCCGCTGGCGCCCAGGAACGCGGCGCCCAGGATTTCCTTGGTTTCGGCATCGACCAGTATTTTCATGAAGCCTTCGGTCTCGCCCTTCTCGAAGGCGCGGGACACATCCTCCATGGCGATCTTGCCCATCAGCGCGCGGCGTCCGCTGTTTCGGGCACCCGCCTCGTTCATGCCGGCGCGGCCCAGCGGTGGGTCGGTGTACAGCGCATAGGCGGAGATGCGGTCACTCACCCGCCGGCTTTCGCCGTCAAACAAATTGGCGGCGACGATCTCGAAGTCGTTCCACGACGTGTGCGTGAACCCGCCGCGGCCATTGCAGTCGCCGAGCGCCCACACGCCAGGAACGCTGGTGCAAAGCTCGTCATCCACGATGATGTAGCCGCGTTCGTCCTGCCTGACGCCCGCCCGCTCGAGACCGAGATCGTCCGTGTTGGGGCGGCGCCCGGTCGCGACAAGCAGATGCGACCCGCGAATCTCTGAGATACCGCTGCAATCGACGGCCATGACGATATCGCTGCCCTGCTTTTCGAGCCGCAGGCATTTCGCGTTCACGTGGACAGTGATCGATTCCCGCTCCAGAATTCCGGCAATTGCGGCCGATACGTCCTCGTCCTCGCGCGACACCAGGCGTGGGCCAAGCTCAACGATCGTGACCTCGCTGCCAAACCGCCGGTACATCTGCCCGAACTCCAGGCCGATATAGCTGCCGCCAAGCACCAACAGGTGGCGCGGCAGGAAATCGACATCCATCATCGAGCTGTTGGTCAGATACTCGACCTGGTCCAGGCCGGGAATGTCGGGCACGGATGCGCGGGCCCCGACATTGATGAATATCTGCTCTGCGGTCAGAATATCCGTGCCAACCTGTACCTCGCGTGGCGACACGAATCGCGCATGGGCCTCATAGACGTGGCAGTTCTCCAGGTCCTTGAGAGACCGCTCGACGCCGTGATTGGACAGGCCAACGACATAATCCTTGCGCGCCTTCACCCGCTTCATATCGACAACGACATCGCCGGCGCTGAATCCATAGTCTGTGCCGCGGCGCGCCGTATGAGCCGCATACGCGCTGGCGATCAGCGTTTTCGTGGGCGTGCAGCCCGTGTTGACACAGGTGCCGCCGAAGCGGCCACGCTCAGCGATGGCGACTTTCATGCCCAGGCCTGCCATCTTCCGCGCGAGCGCCGGCCCGGCCTGTCCCGTGCCAATGATGATCGCATCGTACGCCGCCATCTTTTCCTCCTGCTCACCAGTCCTGCCGGGCGCGCAGCCGGCGGGGATGGTCGGCGGTGATGGCGCAAGAGTCAAAATCTCCGAGCAGGATCCTAACGCACTTCGAACCACACGGTTGGCTGAACGTCGCCGCTTCCGGTCTCGTATCGAATGAAGATCTCCTCGCCCGGCGCGATCGGCCGTATGGCAACGACCGATAGGGTGTCTTCCGCGAAGTTCTTCCGATGCTCCGCATTCGGCGTGACCGAATGATTGTAGAGCGAACCGTACCCGAACGCGATCGCGGCCTGCTTTCCGCCCTCGCCCCATCCGAAGTAGTAGTCATACAGCCCGGTGGCATCGAGCTTTCGCGCGTCGGCCTCCGTCAGGGCGATCACCGGGCATACCTCGATCGTCTCGCCCGGTGCGAACTCGCGCGTGGCGAAAACCCCACGGCCGCGGCCTGGGCTCTGCCCGACAGCCGCAGCAGGCGCGCAAATCGTGCGAGACGTGACGGGATCACAAGACACGGCATCACTCCCTGCAGGCGAGAGACAAACACAACGACAGAAACACTGGACACGTCGCCGTTGTCCATCCCCCCAGCAGCGCCCGGCATCCGATGCGAGGCAGCCGAGGTTGCCCGAAATCAGCGTTGCAACACGATTGGCTCCGGTTGACCGCTGAGCGGCCTGACAGTGCCGATGATGGCCGCATGCTCGTAGCCAAGCTGCCTGAGCGCGGCCAGGCAGGCATCGGCGCGGCCCGAGGGAATGCTGGCCAGCAGGCCGCCCGCGGTCTGTGGATCGAAGATCAGCGGCAAGCGTTCGTCCTGCGCGAAACGGTCCACGTCACGCACCGCACGCCGCAGCCGCACATTCTGCGGCTGCAGCGAACTGACAATTCCCAGCCGTACGGTATCCAATGCGCCATCGAGGAAAGGCAGCGCCGGCAGCATCAGCTCGACATCGACCCCGGACGGCCTGGTCATTTCCACCAGATGCCCCAGCAAGCCGAACCCGGTGACGTCGGTGCAGGCCGTGGCCCCGTGCTGGTGCACGCAGATCGCCGCCGTGCGGCTGGACTGCACCATCGATGCCAGCGCAGCGTCGATCCAGCGTCCCTTCGCCTTCCGTCGCATGTCGGCCGCGAACAACGTTCCGGTACCGAGCGGCTTCGTCAGGATCAGCCGGTCGCCGGGACGCATGCCGCCCTTGCGCAACAGGCGATCGCGGTCCGCCAGGCCGTTCACCGCGAAGCCCAAGGCGAGTTCCGCACCTTCGCTGGTATGGCCGCCGATCAGTGCCGTTTCCGCCTCATTCAGTACCTTCAACGCGCCGGCCATGAGCTGCGACAACTGGTCTTCCACTTTGTGTTCCAGCCCGAATGGCACGGTGGCGATCGCCAGCGCGGATTGCGGCTCGCCGCCCATGGCGAAAATGTCACCCAGGCAATGATTGGCGGCGATCTGGCCGAACACATACGGATCGTCGATGAACGCGCGAAAGTAATCGACCGTGTGCACCATCACCTTGCCCGGCGGCACCGCGGCCACCGCGGCATCGTCGGGTGTATCGAGCCCGATCAGGATGTCGGGCCGGTAAAACACCTGAAGCCGGCCCAGCGCGCGGTCCAGCACGGTGCTGCCGACCTTTGCCCCGCAGCCGCCGCAGCGCATGGCAATGGCGGAGATTTCCTTGATGGCCGCCGCATCCGCGACGCCACTGGCCACCGCCGGCTGCTGTGCCGGCGCCATCTCCGGCAGATCGTTATATCGGCGCATGAAGCGGCGATCGATGTGGTCCTTCCAGCGCCACATCAGCTGGCCTTCCAGCGCCCAGTTGCCACGCGAGGCAACGGCGTATTTGTCGCCGGTCGTGATCAGGCTGAGGAACCGCCCCTGCGGCCGGAACGGACGCAGTCTTTGCCCGCTCAGCGCGCGACGCAGATTGCCGGTCAGGGGTGGGCCCTGCCGCACGGCGAACACACCGGACTTCGGCCGCGGATGGTTCTGCACCGAGGCAATGTCGCCGGCGGCGAACACCGCCGGATGCGACAGCGATTGCAGCGCGTCATTGACGGCAACGAAACCCTGGGCGTCCACGCGCAGACCGGACGCAGCAAGCCACGGCGCAGCGCCCCCGGCGGTGACCCACAAGATCTCGTCGAGCAAATGTTCGGTGCCATTGGCCGTGACCAGACGGCCCGGTGATGCCGTCACGACCGCACTTCCGGCAAACACCTGAACGTCGCGCCGGCGCAGCACGCGTTCGAACATGCGGCGAGCGCGGGCGTTGTGTCCGGACAGAATCTCATTGGTGTCGCAGATCAGGGCATAGGTTATGTGATCGCTGCTGCGGCTGCGGGCCTGTAATTCCTGACGCAGCCGGTATTGCACCGCCAGCAGCAGCTCCACGCCCCCGGCACCGGCACCGACCACCCCGATGCGCACGCCCTTGTCGCGCGCGAGCACGCGATCGGTCATCGCCTCCCATTGAGCCATGAACTGATTGATCGGCTTCACTGGCACGACATTGCCAGGGGCGCCAGGAACATCAGCGGTACGCGGCGTCGAGCCGACATTGATCGAGAGAATGTCGTATCTGACCGGCGGCCGGCCCCGGCATTGAACCGATTGGCTGTCCAGATCCAGGGCGATCGCCTCGTCATGGTAGAACCGTGCGCCGGCGAACCGGCAGAGCGGTCCGAGATCGATATGCGCCTCATCAAAGCTGTAATGGCCGGCAATCAGCCCCGGCAACATGCCGGAATAAGGCGTGTGTGTTTCGCGGCAGATCAGGGTCAGGCGGACACCCGGCATGGGACGCATGCCAAAACGTTTCAGCACCGCGACATGGCTATGCCCGCCGCCCACAAGCACAAGGTCCTTGATCACAGGCTGTGCGGAGGACTGCATGTTGTCGCCCTTCTATCGCCGGCGCGTTCCGCGACACCGCCCCAGAATGTCATTGCGAGGAGCGAAGCGACGAAGCAACCCCGGTCGTGTATGCGCCGGGACGGTCGGACGCTTCTTCGAACGAGGTTGCTTCGTCGCTGCGCCCCTCGCAGTGACATGGAGGCCGTTCCTCAGGCTCCACTGATAGTGGGTGCTAGTATCTTCCAGAACGGCTCATTCCAACCCGAGCCCTTGCTGATGCCAACCGTCGGTACCGCCGCGCAGCACCGCCACATTTTGCAGTCCGGCCGCGACGAGTTCCGCCGCAGCGCGTGCGGAGCGGCGATCGGTTTTGCAGACGACGACGATAGGCTGTCGTGATGCAGCGAGGTCTCGGCTCCTGCCGGGCACTTGCGCGAGAGGCACATTGATCGCACCCGGAAGATGGCCTGGCGGGGCGGTGAATTCCTCCGGCTGCCGGACATCGACCAGCAGCAGGCGCTCGCCGGCGGCCAGCCGCCGTTGCAGCTCCGCGCTTTCAATCCACGCGAGCTCTGGTGCGCGAGACCGCGAGAACAGATGGGACAGGACCCGGATCATGGCAAGCTCCCCTGGCCAATCGCTGAAGACCAGATCACATGGCCAGTGCTTTTACGAGGCGCGCAAGCGGCGAACAATCTTCTGCGAACGGCTGCCCTGATCACCCCATTCCCACCTGGCGCCGCTTTTGCAGATTATCGAAATACACCACAAAGGCAATCAGCAGGCCCTCGATCACCATCTGCCAGAACGAGTTGATCCCAAGCAGGTTGGCGCCGTTGCCAAGCGTCGTGAACAGCAACGCGCCGATAAAGCAGCCCAGGATCGTGCCGCGGCCGCCGAACAGGCTGGCACCGCCGACCACCGCCGCGGCGATGGCTTCCAGTTCGGATCCGGTCGCGGCGGTTGGGCTGCCCATCGATAGCCGCGCCACCAGCAGCAAGCCGGAGATCGTGGCGAACAACGCTGCCAGCGCATAGGCGATGGTGGTGACGTGGATCACGCGGATGCCGACCCGCCGTGCGGCCTCGGGGTTACTGCCGATCGCGTACATGTACCGGCCGAGCCGCGTGTAGGCGAGCAAGAAGTGTGCGCAGAGACCGATCGCCGTCATCAGCAGGAACAAGGTCGGTATGTGGGCGACCGAAGACAGCGAGAAGCTTTGCAGCCCGGCGGGCATTCCGGCGATTGTCATGCCACCTGACAGCAGCAGTGCGAGGCCACGGTAGCCCTGCAATCCGGCGAGGGTGACGATGAAGGGCGGGATCCCCAGGCGGTCGATCGCCCAGCCGTTGATCACGCCGATGGCCAATCCCATCGCCAGCGTTGCCGCAAAGGCCGGCAGCAATCCCACGCCGAGATCCGCAATCAACATGCTGAACACAACACCGCTGAGGCCGGCAACTGACCCGACGGAAAGGTCGATGCCGGCCAGAGTGATGGGGAACAGCGACCCGAATGCCAGGATCGCATCGATCGACACCTGGCGCAGAATGTTGGTGATATTCCCTTCCGTCCAGAAATACGGCGAGACGAGGCCGAGAATGATCCACAGCAGGACGGTCAGTGCGAGGACGTAGGTTTCCAGCGGCAGCCGATGCTGGATTTCGGCCAGCAGGGACGCCCGGGATTCTTCTTCCGCAGGTCTGGAAAGGACGCGTTCGCTCATGCGCGCCTCACGACGGGTCCATGTCGCCGGGCTTGACCCGGGGATCGCACGGCCTATCGAACGCCGCGCCGGCCATCATTGCTCGCCCAGGAACGGTGCCAGCACATATTTGCTCGGGTCAAGCAGTCCCGCCATCTGCGGATTCGTGATGTTATCCTTTGTCACGACGCTGACGCCGGTATCGACGTATTTCGGAAACACTGCGCCGTGCGCCGCGGCCAGCGCATACCACACGCCGGCGTATCCCATCATATACGGATTCTGCACGATCAGCCCGTCGATGATGCCGCTGCGTACGAATTTTAGCTCGGTGTCCGAGGTATCGAATGCCACCAGGCACAGCTTGCTGCCCAGCCCCTTCTCGGAAACCGCCGTGCCTGCCCCGTCGCCTTCCAACTCGTTATCGGCGAACATCGCCACCAGGTCGGGATGCCGCGTCAGCACATCCTCGGAATCCGACAGCGCCTTCGCCGGCTGGTTGTTGCCCACGCGGTGCTCCACGATCTTCAAGCCCGGATATTTCTTCAGTTCTTCGACGAATCCCTTATCCCGATCGTTCAGCGACTGCGCGCCGGCCAGCGCGGTCAGATACGCGACGTCCCCCGCTTCCTTGCCGGTTCGTGCCTTGACACAGCGGGCAATCTCGTCGGCCGCCTTCTGGCCGCCGGTCTCGTTATTGGTCGCGAGGAACGTCACATAGTCCTTGGTGTTCGCATCGGAATCGATCACCACCACGGGAATTCCTGCCTTGGTCGCCGCCGCGATCGGTTCTGCCAGCGCCTGGGCGTTGGTCGCTGCGATCACGATACCGGTCGGATGTGCGGAGATCGCATTCTCCATGATCGAGACTTCCTGCGCCGCATCGAGTTCGCTCGGCGCGCCCAGCGTTGCGATCTGCACGCCCAGCACCTGCGCTGCCTTGCGCGCGCCGTCGAACACCGTGGCCCAGTATTGCGACGTCGTGGCTTTCACGATGACGTCGATCTTCGCATCGGAGAATTGCTGCGGCTGCGCCCGCGCGGCAGCACCACAGCCCAGCGCCAAAGCGGCGACTGTGGCCAGAAGGATTTTCTGCATTTGTCGTTCCCTCCTTTATTGTCGGACCCAGGCGATCAGGCCGTCACACTGCTCACAGCCTGCACCTGCGCCGGCGCCTCGCTGAAACCGGTCATGTACTTGATCAGTTCCTGCTGGTTCGTGCGCCTGGCATCGGTGGTGTGCACGATGCGGCCGCGATACATAACCGCAACACGATCCGCGACCTCCAGAATTTCGATCAGGTTGTGGCCGATATAGATAACGCCGACCCCTTCCGCGGCGAGCCGGCGCGCCAGGCCGATGACATGCTCGCGCTCCATCACCGCGAGTGCCGCCGTCGGCTCGTCCATGATCACAACCTTCGCCTGCCAGTACAGCGCCCGCGCAATGGAAACCGCCTGGCGCTGGCCACCAGACAGCCGCGAAACCGTGCGTGCCTTGCGCGGGATGCGGCTCTCAATGCGCGCCAGCAGTGCGCCGGTCTCCTTGCGGATGCGCGCGTTGTCGATCACCGGGATCAGGCCAAACAGGCGCCGCACCGGTTCACGGCCAAGGAAGATGTTGGCGCCGACGGACAATTCGTCGGCAAGGGCAAGGTCCTGGTAAACCGTCTCGATGCCGCGCAAGCGCGCTTGGCCCGGCGTCTCCAGTCGAACCGGCTGGCCTTCCAATCTGATCTCGCCGGCATCGGGTTTGTAAACGCCCGCAATGTGCTTGATCAAAGTCGATTTGCCGGCACCGTTGTCGCCGACCAGCGCCAGCACCTCGCCCGCCTCGAGCGACAGATCGACGCCGTGGAGCACGTCCACCGGGCCAAAGCTTTTCACAAGCCCTTGCACTTCCAGCAGGGCGGCCACCCGATATTCCTCCCGTTCTTCGATTGGCCGGGAGTAGAGGGTAGCGGCGGACAGACGTCAACGCGGAACGGCGTCAAGGCTGCGTGCCGACGTCTTATGGAGCGACCCTCTCCCGCTGCGCCGGCGACACATTGAGGTCCTCCGGCACCGGCAAAGTAAGCACAGCGCGCAGGCCCGGATTGGCCTCAGCCAGGCGCAGGGTGCCCTGATGCAGTTGCGCGACCGCTTGCACCAGCGCGAGGCCGAGGCCGGAACCAGGGGTGCTGCGGGCGCTTTCGCCGCGGAAGAAGCGGTCGGTGGCACGAGCGCGATCGGCCTCGGGGATGCCGGGACCCTGGTCGGCGACGCCGATTTCCAGTCCCACTTGCGTCACTGCCGCGCCCAGCCGCACCGTCCCGCCCGGCGGCGAGAACTTCACGGCGTTGTCCATCAGGTTGGCGATCGCCTGCTGCACCAGGTCGCGGTCGCCATAGGCGGAAAGGACCTGCGGCGCCTCCACGATCACCGAGATTTGCCGCTCCTCTGCCACGGCGCCGTACAGCTCGGCGAGGTCGGCCAGCAGCGGTGCGAGGTCGAACGGGCAAAAGGCCGAGCGGCGCGACCCTGATTCGATTTCCGCGATACGCAGCAGCGCCTGGAACACCGCGACGATACCGTCCAGATCGGCGGTGGCGCGCTCGATGGCGGCGCGCAATTCGTCCATCGTGCCGGCATGCAGCGCCGCATCCTCCAGCCGCGTCCGGGCGCGGGTGATCGGCGTGCGCAGGTCGTGCGCAATGGCGTTGGACACCTGGCGCACGCCGTCCATCAGCCGGCCGATGCGGTCGAGCATGTCGTTGATGGTCTCGGCCAGCTGGTCGAACTCGTCGCCGCGGCCGGACAGCGTCACGCGTTGCGCAAAATCGCCTGATGAAATGGCGGCGGCGGTGGCGGAGACGTTCGCCAGGGTGCGGCGGAACAAGCTTCGCACCACCAGGGCGCCGGCGGTCGCCATCGCGCAGACGATGCCGGCGGCCCACAGCAAGGCATCCGTCAGCAGCGTGCGCAGTTCGGCGCGTACCTGGACGTCGCGGCCGATCAGCAGGTGGAATCCGTTCGGCAGGTTGTAGCGCTGCAGGCGAGCCAACGAGCTGATGCCGGCGCGGCGCACCGGCAGCTCGTACCAAACCTCAGGCTCGCGCACGACCGAAGGCCAGCGCTCCAGGTTCCCGGCAATCGGCTGCATCATCGGGTTGGTAAGCAAATAGATCGCATCGTCACCGATATTGTCGGCCAGCCGGTCCTGGATGGTGAGGATCAGCGCCGGCAGGCCGCCTTCCACCCAGCGCTGGGAGAGGCTCTGCGCGTCGGCATTGATCGCTGCATCGGTCTGGCGGTCCAGCAATCCCGCGGTGGCCCACCATAGGAACATCGCCAACGCCGCGGCACTGGCCGCGAGCAACACCGCATAGACGACCGCAAAGCGAAGGCTGGCGGAACGGAAGACCCGGAATGGTGAGCGGCGTCCGTCAGTCTTGGCCGAGAGTCCAGGCGAATGCGCCGCGGTACGGCGGCGGGACTCTCCGGCCTCTTGCAGGCCTGGGCCGCAACCAAGCGGGTCCGAATCGCGGGGGAAGGGGGCGTTCAACGAAGGATGCTGGGACTCGGAATCGAAGGAGCGCACCACGCCCCGCAACATGTCATGGCGAGCAAGGAAGCGGCGAGACAACCTGGTTCAGGGAATTGCTCCCCGACGGTCCCCGGACGCTCACGACCGAGGTTGCTTCGCCGCTTCGTGCCTGGCAATGACATATGAACGCCGCGGCCGCGCGCCCCTCCAGATTCCAGCATCAGTACGCCGGCTCGGCGCGCAGCATGTAGCCGGCGTTGCGCACGGTCTGGATCAGCGGCGTTGGGAAAGGCTTGTCCACCTTCTGGCGCAGGCGGGAGACATGCACGTCGATGACATTGGTCTGTGGGTCGAAATGGTAATCCCACACGCCCTCCAGCAGCATGGTGCGCGTCACCACCTGGCCGGCGTGGCGCATCAGGTATTCCAGCAGGCGGAATTCCCTCGGCTGGAGATCGATCTTCTGGCCGGCGCGCTTCACCTGGCGGGACAGCAGATCCAGTTCCAGGTCTTCGACCGTCAGCTTGGTGACGGGCCCTTCGGACTTGCCGCGCCGGGCCAGCGCTTCCACCCGGGCGAGCAATTCGGCGAAGGCAAAGGGCTTGGTCAGGTAGTCGTCGCCGCCGGACTTCAGGCCCTTCACCCGCTCATCGACTTCAGCGAGGGCGGACAGGATCAGCACCGGGACGTGGTTCTTCTGCGCCCGCAGCGTTTCCAGGATTTTCAGGCCGTCAATGCCGCCGGGCAGCATGCGGTCCAGGATGACCGCATCGAAGCTTTCGCTGGCAGCCAGAAAGAGTCCATCGCGGCCATTATCGGCATGCTCTACCACGTGCCCGGCCTCTTTCAGGCCGCGCACCACGAAACCGGCGACGTCCTTGTCGTCCTCGACAACCAGGATCCGCATCACTTCTCCTCCTAACTCGCCGCGGGCGCTACTCGGACATTTCAGCCGGCCGGCGGCCAATCGTAATGGGCAGTTCCATGTCGTGCCCCTGCCGCCGCACCGTCAGGCGGACATATTGTCCCGGCGGCATGGCAGCGACGGCGCGAATCAGGCTGCGGGCGTTGTCAATATGGTCGCCGTTGACCGCCACCACCATGTCGCCGGCATGGACGCCGGCGCGCAAGGCGGGGCCATCATGCTCTACTCCGGCAATCAGGACGCCGCCGGACGGCGCGTCCTGCACGGAGACGCCCAGCCAGCCGCGTGCGATACTTCCGTGCGCGAGCAACTCGTTCACGACGTTGCTGACGGTCATCGCGGGAATGGCGAAGCCGATGCCGACGGATCCGCCGGACGGCGAGACGATGGCGGTGGAAACGCCGATCACCTGGCCATCCATGTTGAAGATCGGGCCGCCGGAATTCCCCGGATTGATCGGAGCGTCGAGCTGCAGGAAGTCGTCGAACGGGCTGGAGCCGAGGTCTCGGCCCTGGGCGGACACGATGCCTGCCGTGACGGAGCCGCCCAGTCCGAATGGATTGCCGGCCGCGAGGATCCAGTCACCCACCTCCACGCCGCGGGAATCGCCCCAGGGAACGCTGGCCAGCCGCGCCGGCGAATCGATCTTGATGACCGCGACGTCCGTCGGCCCGTCGGTGCCGAGCACGTGCGCCGGGAACTGCCGGCCATCTGCCAGCGACACGATGATCTTGTCGGCGTGGTCCACCACGTGGTTGTTGGTGACGATGATCCCCGATGGGTCGATGATGAACCCCGATCCGGCGCCCATCATCTGTTCGTGATGATTGCCAAATCGGCGGCGGAACTCGCGGCCGAGCGGGGTGTCCCGCAGCTCTGGCGGCAGTTCAGCCGCGACGTCGTTGCCGGTGACGGTTTGGGTGACCGCGATGTTCACCACCGCAGGCAGCACCCGCTTGACAAGCGGGGCGAAGCTGTCCGGTGCGGGACGCGCGTCGGCATGGTAGGGGGCCGCAGTACAGGCAGCGAGCAGCAGCAGCACCGCAATCGCAGCCGCGCGGTACTGGTCCCGCAGGGGCCAGAGCGCGTGGGTGGCGCGGCGTCGAGGTCGGATCATGTCGGCGCGGTCTCCGGGGCGGGCGCCCTGCGGTCACATGGCATTCGGTCGGGCATGCAACAAGACCACGCGAGGGCCGTGGCGGACCCGGCAACAGATGCGAGAGCGTCCTGGACCCGGGCGCCGGGCTGAGATACGGATCGCCCCGATGCACAAAACCGTCTGCACGCCAGTACTGGAACTTGCGTATTTGGAACACGGGCCCGCTTCCGGTGTACCGGTGATTCTGTTGCATGGTTGGCCGTCGGACGTGCATGATTTCGACGATGCGGCGACGAAACTTGCGGCAGATGGCTTCCGCGTGCTGGTGCCATGGCTGCGCGGCTATGGCCCGACTCGCTTCCTCTCCGGCGCCACGCCGCGATCAGGCCAGCAGGCGGCGTTGGGTGCAGATGTCCGCGATTTCATGGACGCGTTGGGAATCGGTCAGGCGGTGCTGGCCGGGTATGATTGGGGTGGGCGCGCGGCGTGCGTGGTGGCGGCGCTTTGGCCCGAGCGTGTGCGGGCGCTGGTAACGATCAACGGCTACGCGATCCAGGACATCGCTGGCTCTGGCCGGCCGGCGCCGGCAGGGCAGGAACATCGCTATTGGTACCAGTGGTATTTTCATACCGAGCGCGGCCGTGCCGGCCTGGCACAGAACCGGCGCGAGATCGCGCGGCTGTTATGGCAGCTTTGGTCGCCGAACTGGCAATTCGACGACGCGACGTTCGAAGCAACGGCAGCCAGCTTCGACAATCCTGACTTTGTCGAGGTGACGATCCAGTCCTACCGGCATCGCTACGGCAATGCTCCCGGCGATCCGGCGGTGGAAGACCTGGAGCAACGTCTGGCGTTGCGGCCGCCGATTTCGGTGCCGGCGATCGTGCTGCATGGCGAAGCGGACGGGGTTGGGCCGGTGGCGGGGTCGGCGAATCACGCCCGGCATTTCACCGCGCGCTACGAGCGGCGGGTGGTGCCGCTGGCGGGACATTTCCTGTCACGCGAAGCCCCGCAGGCAGTGGTGCAGGCGGTGCGCGATCTGGTGGGGTGATGCAACGGGCGATTCGCCCCGCTTGCAGGCTGAGATTGCATCGTCCCCTCCTGCAGTGATCAGGAAATCCAACGGCAAGCCTTATGCCAGCCGGCGAATAGGTTGGCGTACGATCGGGCCGGTCCACCACGAGCGTAGCCCGCAACTCATTGACCAGCGGCACGCGATCTATTGGTGTGAGTTAGCGGCCGCTCAATCACGTGAAGTGAGCGGGGTCAGGGGCGATACATGCGGCCGCGCTCTCAGGGCGAGCCCCTGAGGACGGTCCGGCCCAGCCCGTCAGGACCCGCGGCCTCGTCCATGCCGCTCTGGCCGATGACGGGTTGGCGCCGGGCCGATGAAGGGCTGACGCCGGGCCGGCGTTCGCCCTATATTACCGGCTTGCCCTTCCTCTCAGGACACCAAAGCCAGTGACCGATGCCATCCAGCTTACCAGGCTGCCCTCCGGGCTGACCGTCGTCACCGAACGCATGGACCGGGTGGAGACCGTCTCCTTCGGTGCCTATGTCGCCGCCGGCTCCCGCAATGAGACAGCGGAGGAAAATGGCGTTTCGCATTTCCTGGAGCACATGGCGTTCAAGGGCACCGAGCGGCGCACCGCCGCACAGATCGCCGAGGAGATCGAGGCGGTCGGTGGCCACATCAATGCCTACACCGCGCGCGAACAAACCGCCTATTACGTGAAGGTGCTGAAGGAGGACACCACACTGGGCGCCGATATCATCGGCGACATCCTCACGCACTCCACCTTCGAACCCGAGGAGCTGGAACGCGAGCGCGGCGTTATCCTGCAGGAGATCGGCCAGGCCAACGATACCCCGGACGACATCATCTTCGACTTCTTCCAGGAGGCCGCGTTTCCCGCACAGCCATTGGGGCGCGCGGTGCTGGGGACCGAGAGCGGCATCAAAGCCATGCCGCGCGGCATGCTGACGGCCTACATGAAGCGGCACTACGCCGCGTCGAACGTCGTGGTGTCCGCCGCCGGCAACCTGCAGCACGAGCAGATCGTCGAACTGGCGAAGCAGCATTTTGCCGACCTGCCGATGCACACGGCGCCCAAGATGGTGCCTGGGCGTTATCGCGGTGGCGAGTTCCGCGAAGATCGCGATCTCGACCAGGTGCACATCGTGCTCGGCTTCCCGTCCATCGGCTACGGCGATCCCGACTACTATCCCACCCTTCTCCTCTCGACCCTGCTCGGCGGCGGCATGTCCTCACGCCTGTTCCAGGAGGTGCGGGAGAAGCGCGGGCTGGTCTATTCGATCTATTCTTTCAGCGCACCGTACATGGATGGCGGATTGTTCGGCATCTACGCCGGTACCGGCGAAAGCGAGGCCGAGGAACTGATGCCCGTCACGCTGGAGGAACTGCGGAAGGTGCAAGGCCGGGTGACGGAACCGGAGCTTGCGCGGGCGCGGGCGCAGGTCAAAGCAAGCCTGCTGATGTCGCTGGAAAGCACCGGCAGCCGCACGGAGCAATTGGCGCGCCAGCTTCAGGTGTTCGGCCGCGTGGTGCCAACGGCGGAGACCGTAGCGAAGCTGAATGCGGTCACCACGGGAGATGTGCAGCGCGCTGCCGTGCGTCAGTTCCGCGCCAAGCCGACGCTCGCCGCGCTTGGCCCGGCAGAACGTGTGCCAAAGCTGTCGGCAATTGCGGAGAGGCTGGCGGCGTAACAGTCAACGGCGCGCCGGGCCGATTCTCGCCCCCGTGTGACCGAGGTTGCTTCGTCGCTACGGTCGGCCCGCCCGGCCGGTGACCAACGCGCAATGACATAGACGAACCGTCCCAACGGGCCGTATCAGCAGCAGCCGTTGCCTCGCGTTACTTTTGTGCCACCGCGCCGCCGGTGCCGGGATCGCGAGGGAGACCCAGGGCAGTCGAGGGCGAAGCTTCCTCGCGCGGATGGCGGAACCCTCCGCGCAATGCTTTCCGCACAACCCGAGGCGTTTGCATCATGCTTTCGGTCAGAATGTGCTGAAAGCCGCTTGGGCTTTGCAGCAGCAGGCCCGCCGCCAGGGTAAATCTGCCGGCCTTCAATGCGTCGGTAAACGCCCGATAGTAGTAGAAATGCTCCATGACGCGCTTGTGCCGGCGCAATGACCTGGCCAATTCGGGATCCGACGTAACCAACGGATGGCTCCGCAACAGCTTGTCCTCGAATTGACGAATTCGCAACAGGTCGGCCGCCGACTGCACGTCGGTCAGCGTGCCTGATTGCACGCGATAGCGGTACATGGCCCGCGGCGTGATCCGCCACCGCGCGCCACGCAGCAGCAGGTTCAAGGCAAACAGGTAGTCCTCGCCGAAGCGATTGTGCTCATTGTAGCGCAGGCCGAGCCTGTCCAGGAAATCCCGGCGGATCATGGGCTGCAGGAAGCCGTAGCTGATGCGTGGTGTGAAACGGCTGCCCACATTGCCGGCGACGAATTCGGCGGCCGACATCCACCGTGCCGTCGGAAGTACTTTCGTGGATATCATCGGGGTGGCCTGCGTGTGATCGCCAGCCGGACACAGCAGCAGGTTGTCGGCGACGACGTCAGCGTCGAGCGACTCGCCCATGACAAGCAATGTTTCCAGGCGCCCTGGCGCAAATTCGTCATCGGCATCCAATAAGGCGACCCATGTGCCCAGCGCTGCGGCGAGGCCGCGATTGCGCGCCGCTGCCGGGCCGCGGTTCACCGGCTGCCGCAAAAGGCGGACACGCGGATCCCGGGCAGTTAGCGCTTCGGCGACTGCGGCGGTGCCGTCGGTGGATGCGTCGTCGATGACCAGCACTTCGAGGCAAACCCCGGTCTGCTCCATGGCAGAGTTGACAGCCTGCTGCAGGGTGTTTTCCGCATTGTAAGCTGGCACGATGACCGAAGCTTGGATCGGTTTGTCCGCCATGGCCCTGTCCCTATCGACCTGCCCCAGACGAGACGTCGATAAACACCTCATACGGCTGGTTGAAATACGCGAGGAATTCGGGGCTCATCCGGAATGCGTCGGGGTCGTCCTGAATCAGGTCGGTGGCCTGCGAGCGGTGGCAGGCGATCGCGCGTTGCTTCGCAGCAACGAACGGCGTGATGTCGATGCGGCCGCCGCGAGGCGGGGTGGGGGGCACCCAGGCGTGAGGCGGCAGCGTCCAGCCCCATACGGGATAGCAGAACACCTGGGCGCCGATCATCGGCGCGGCGAGCGTGGCCGCGCGATAGGCCGCCACGTGGTCGTGATGCGGGTCACCTGGCCATGACACGCAAATCACACGAACGCCCCGTGCGCGTGCATGCTCTGCAATCCGGTGCGCGGTCGAACGCAGTGGCGCGCCGCGCAGCGGTGCGCGCCCGTCCCGCAGCGCGAGAAAGGCGACCCGATCCGGAGCGAGCCCCAGTTCGCCAACGGCCGCACGCGTTTCTTCGGCCCGCAGCGCAACAAGCCTCGCCGGCGGGTGGCTACGTGAACGAGGGTGGGACCGGGAGCCGTCGGTCAGCACCAGCACGTAAACCGGCTGCCCGCGCGCCTGGCAGTCCGCAATCAGGCCGCCGCATCCCAGGCTCTCATCATCTGGATGGGGGGCGAGGACCAGCAGCGGGTCGGAGCCGAGGAGGCTGGTGGTGCTGGTCAGTGGCAGGTGGCGCCAGGTCTGCAACACGGGCCCAGCCTGCACCATCGGCGAAACGAACCGGCGGAGTCGGGCAGGTATGTGCAGCATCCGTTCGACCTCGATTTATTTGCGGACCGCCGGTCTGATCAGGATCGTAACGTCCAGCACCATCGTAAACCGCGCCAACAACACATGCGCGCCGGCACAACCGCCTGCAAGTTAACGATGGAGAGAATGGGGTCAATCCATCGGTCCCGCGGTCGCCGTTCACACCGTCGGGAAGGTAAAGAGCCCGACTCAAGATTGTGGTGCAAGTATGCCAAGCGAAACGCTAAATAAAGGTGTGCCTCTTGTTATACTGCGGAAGGAGGGGTGGACAGCGTGTTGGTGCTGTCCACGAGATAAATTCGAATTCAGCGTGCTGCGTCGCGTGCGCTACGTGATCGCATGCTGCAACAAGCCCGCCAGCGTTTCTGGGCCGCTCTGCTGCAACGTGGCGATCGCGGACCCGCCACCGGAACCGGTCGGGGACAGGCTGATCACCGCACTATTGTTCGACGTCGAGACGGACAGGTAGTTCCCCAGCGTGCCTTCGGTGCCGTTCCACGTCGTGGCGGCGAGCGCATTGCTCAGGTCAAGCGTGTCGCCATTTTGCAGGACATAGCCGAATATGTCGTCGTAGCCGCTGCCCGCGCCCGGCAGGGCAATCGTATTGCCATTGCCGCTGTCGTCGATGGTGACGCTGCCGCCCGTCGCATTCACCACGTTGCCGCTGCCGGCGATCTGGACCGTGTCATTGCCGCCCGTTGTGGTGATGGTGTTGCCGCCCTGGAATGCCTGGACCGTATCGGTGCCGCCAGACAGCGTCACAGTGTTGCCGGTGCCGCCAATGAACAGCATGTGGTCGCCGGCGGTGGCGGTGATGGCGGCGTTGTTCACGATTTCCAACGGATCGGCATTGTTGGCCGCAATGTTGATCGCGTTCGCACCGCCGCCGGCGGCGCCGGAGTCGCTGCCGGAAACAGGGATCGTCTCCTGCACCTCCACGCCGGCCTGGTTCCAGACATCGACGGTAATCGTATCGGCGCCGCCACCGGCAGCAGCGGTGTACGTCATGTTGGCGAGATCGGCGTTGATCTGTGCGAGCGAGCCGGAAAACGTCGCGTACGACGCCGCCCCGTTCCCCGGACCGAAGGTTTGGCCATCGATCGTCAGCGTGCCGCCGGTGTCCCACACGTTCAGCGCCATGTTGCCGGAGCTGCCCGCCGCCCATGCATCGCTGACGGACACACCGGAAATCGCCTGCGTCGCGGCCGCGGCGACTGTCTGGGAACCCGGCACGCTGACGGCCAGGTCCGTCGGTGTGCCGGTGGCACCGCCCGCCGTCGCCGTCGGATCGGAGGAAGCCGCGCTGCTTGGATCGGAGCCGGCCGTGCTTGAGCTCGGATCCGAGCTTCCCGTGCCGGCGCTGGTCGTGCCGCTGCTGCCATTCGGCAGAACCTCGATCAACAGCGGATCGGCACCGAGGCTGACGGACACGCTGTTGGTATTGCCGGCGCTTTGAATGGCGGATGTGCCGGTAATCGGATCGAACACCTCAACTTCGGCAGCCGCCGACGGCAGGTTCACCGTGACCGTGTGCTGGTTGCCACCCTCATTCCACAACCCGATCCAGAACGCGCCGTTCGACGTCTCGATCAAAATCGAATTGTCGCTGGATTGCTCGCCGGCCAGACTGTAGTTCAGCGAGCCCGGGCTGAAGCTGGCGGCATCGCCGCCGGGATCTGCCAGCAGCGTGGTCAGGTTATGCAGTGCGTTGGCTGCCGGGCGCGGCGAACCATCGGAATTGAACAATCCCCAATCGCCCGTCGAATCGTCGTAGAGGCCATAGAAATACATGCCGGCATCGCCGTCTGCGATGCCGTCGAATGTCGCATCCACGGCATATTGCGCGATCTGGGTTTCATTGAACAAACTGGTCTGCCAGCCGATCTCGGTGGTGATCACCGGCTGGGACCATGCCGCCATCTGGGCATCGGCATTGAGAGCCTCGATCGTGTTATTCGGTAGCTGGCCGACGTTCGGATAGGTGTGTGCATTGGCGTAGTTGGCATAGGCGGACAGGTCGCCGACATCCGGGTAGTCGCCCACCCAGTTGTTGGCCCCGGTCCAGCCGGCGCCGAAGCTCATGTTGATGACCGGCAGCCCGTTTTGCTGCCCCATCGCGGCGACCTGCTGCTGGAACTGCGCCGTCCAGGACAGCGAATTGCCGGCCGCCTGGGGGGAGGGATCGTCTTCCTCATCGCCGCCCTCGATGGAGGCCAGGATGCCGTCCGCCGCCATTTGCGGCACCAGTGCCAGCGCGGCCATGTCCGCCGCGGGCGAGCCTTGCGGCATGACGAAATCGAATTTCACGCCGGTGGCCTGGGCGACCTGTTGCCAAACCGATATTTCGCCGCCATTGCCCATGGTGTCGCGGTCGATCCCCACCCCCAGGTACTCCAGGTCCTGCTCGACCATCGAAATGTTCGAGTACGGACCGGCGTTGCTGATATGGGTATTAACTCCCAAGGTCCCGAGGAAATCGTCGGCGGTGATAGCGGTGGTATCGGACATGTGTGACAATTTTCCTTCTCGACAAGCACACGGCTCCCCCACGGGGAGCGGCCAACCCGATGTTGCATTCGCAGACTTATTTTTGTCGTGGCAGCCCAGGGGCGCTGGCGGTGCCAGCGGGCTGCGTTAGAGCGTGGACGGTCTCTCCTTGGCGAGAATCCCGCGGCTGCGGAACCTCTGGCTTCGACTGGCAGATCGTGATGCGGCGCTGCGTGGGGCAGGAGCGCCGATCCGCCGTCTCAACCGGACAAATTCTACCAATCTTTCGGCAAAGGGCAGCACGGAGTCTTGAATTCGGCCCCTCGGATCCAGCAATTAGCGAACCGGCGCAATGCTCACCGGCCGGTGATGAGATGAATTTCCCAGGACCGATCGGCTGTTGTGCTATTTACACAGCCGTTGTGATGTTCTTGCCACAACGAGTCTCGACTGTTGAAAGTGCGTCACGATACGATTCCTGTTTCGAATGATGCAGCCAACGCATCCAGGCGATATCAGGAACTCCCATCGTTCCGGGTCATCGCTCCATTGCCGCCTTCAAAAGATCCCGGCCGCCAGTCCTGCCGCCATCGCGGCGCCCAGCTCGGCACAGCGCTCAAGTTCTTCGAGTCCGATCTGCTTCGGTGCCAGGATGGCATCCGGCGTCTGCGCGTGGGTGCATACGATCAACGGCGGAGCAATCGGCCGCAGCCGCCAGCCCGTGGCGATGCGTGCGATCTGCCGGGCAGCATTGGTCCCGTCAGAACCAGCGCAGATCAGCACCCCATAGGGCCGGCCGTTGATACGATCCAGCACCGGATAGTAGCAGCGGTCGAAAAACGCCTTCATCTCACCGGCCAAGGCCGCGAGGTTTTCCGGCGTGGCAAAGATATAGCCGTCGGCAGCCAGCACGTCCTCAGGCTGCGCTGCGAGGGCAGAGAGCAGATGGGTCTGCACGTCTGCCTCTGCCGACGCGGCGCGGTGGGCTGCTTCCGCCATCTGCCGGGAGCCGCCGGTGCGGGAGTGAACGACAATCAGAAGTGTCTTCATGGCCGGCGAAGCGATGGGGACGGGCAATCGATGCGCCCGTCATTGCGGCGCGTAAGGCGCGGACGCAACCCCTGCGAGAATTCGATTGGCGTCGCACAGGGCTGCTGACGATGGCGTTGCTGTTCGTTACCCACCGCCAGCGCGCGTTACCAGCGGGCAGCATCCTCGCAATACCACCGCCCATACGATTGCAACCAGCGAATCGGTTGGTCGGACGAATGCTTCCAGTTACTGCGTCGTTGCCGGTGGCGATCCAAGGGGATGCGGCCGGAACTCTGCCGCTTGCGGCGAAACTCGCTGGCACGCCTCCGGTATTTCTGCATACCGGGTGGCGTACCCGCGGCACATGGATCTGGAGCCGCTTTCGTGCGCTGCCGCGCACCGCCTGCTTCTACGAGCCCTTGAATGAAGATTTGGCCACGCTCGACCGAGCCGGAATAGAATTGCGGACTTCGACGACATGGCTGTCGGGGCATCCGCTATTGCCAAGCCCCTATTTCACCGAGTTCCTGCCTTTGCTGAATGGACCGGCAAAGGGCGTGCGGCGCCACGTCCGTGACTTCGCCACAGCCGGGTTTTTCGCCGAGGCCGACGCCGCCCTGCCGTCGCTGCGCGATTATCTTGCGATGCTGCTGGGGGCGGCGCAGGCCGGCGGCGTGCAGCCCGTGCTGAAATTCTGCCGCTCACTCGGGCGGGTCGGCTGGATGCAGCAGACCTTCCCGCATGCCATTCACGTCGCCGTCCTGCGCAATCCGCTCGGTCAATTCATTTCGGCCCACCGTCAGTTCCAGAGCTGGGGGAATGCCTATTTTCTTGCCATGCCGCTGCTGTTGCTGACGCTGCATCGGGACGTGCCGGATGTCGCTGCGGCAATCCGGCGTCTCGGCGTTGCGTTGCCGGTGCTGCCGCGTTCCGTGACAACAGAAAGTGGCAGCGCCGCCTGTACCGCCTACCTGCGCTGCCTCGCCCCCGACGAACAATATCGCGCTTTCCTCGCCTTCTGGCTGGCGACAGCGGCCCGTATCCCGGACACGGTCGACCTGCTGATCGACAGCGATCTGCTGGCCAGTGTGGGCGATTACCGCAGCCAATGCGCGGTCGACCTGGCAACGCTGACCGGCCGTGCGCTCGATCTCAACGACACGGATGCCGGCGTCGCGCGCGATACAAGCAGGCTGCCTGCCACTGGTCTCTCTCCCGCCGCAGTGCAGCGCGCGCATCGTGCCGGCGAAGCGTTTCTGCAAGAGCGGGCCGGATCGGCGCGGATGGACTCGCCGGTGCTGAGCCGCATCGGCGCCATGCTGTCTTACGCTACATTGCTCTGTGCCAGCCCTTTGCATGCGGTCGGCATGCAGCCTCCCCGGCGTTGGGACGACGCCTGTCCGGAGGCGGTCACGCTTGCGGCCGTTTACGCCTCGCATTCGTGGCGGCTCACCGCACCCCTCCGGTGGCTGAGTACGCGCCTGCGGTAAACCGGGCCCCTTTTTACCAAATAAGGCGCAACCCCGGCGCCGCCCAACCTCTGTCGCGCCAGGTTCCGATCCGGTATCTCGCCGCCTTGTGTTGAACTCCCGCCGAGGCAGCGTTTGCCGGCACCAGATGCTTTCCGCCTGACGCCGCTGCATCGGATGTGGCGGCTTCTGCCGACGCACCAGCGCCGCCGCCTCGTGACGGCGGGGGCGGCATTGCTCGCCCCCCGCGTTGATCGCCATCCGCCGGCCGCGCATACCGGCGTCGCCGTGGCGGGCGAGCTGTCCCGCGCCTCCGGCCTGGGCGAGAATGCGCGGCTGATGCTGATGGGATTGCAGCACCTCGGCGTGCCGCACTGGTCTGTGGATGTCGGCCCGCTGATGCCGGGCGCCAATGCCGATCTGCCGGTTCCCGGCACGGCGGATCCGCCGCCAGGTGTCCCGATCATCCTGCATGTGAACCCGCCGCTGCTGCCCCTGGTGCTGCTACGCCTGCGCCGGCTCACAAAACGCCGGAGAGTCGTCGGTTATTGGTATTGGGAGCTGCCGGTCGCCCCACCCGAATGGCACGCGGGTGCACGTTTCGTCCACGACGTCTGGGCCCTTTCGCCCTTCACCGCCGATGCGCTGGCGCCGCTCTTGCCGGCGCCTCCGCGCGCCGTGCTGCCCCCGCTCGCCGTCGTGCCGCCACGTCCCTCGGGGCTCGACCGTGCCGCGTTCGGCTTGCCCAGGGATGCGGTGGTGGTCCTGGTGTCGTTCAACCTCGCCTCCTCCATGGCGCGCAAGAACCCGCTGGCAGCGATCACCGCATTTCGTGCCGCCTTCGGCGACCGGCAGGATCGCCTGTTGTTGTTGAAGATCGGCAACCGCAGCCATTTTCCCGATGACTTCGCCCGCATCACAGCCGCGGCCGGCGCCGCGCCGAATATCCGGCTGGAGACGCGCACCTTTCCAACTGCCGACGCCCACGCTCTGACCGCCGCCTGCGACATCATCCTGTCCCTGCATCGCAGCGAGGGATTTGGCCTGGTGCCCGCGGAGGCGATGTTTCTAGGCAAGCCCGTGATCGCCACCGGCTGGTCGGGCAATATGGCGTTCATGGACGATACCTGCGCTGCGCTCGTGCGCTACCGGCTCATCCCCGCCCAGGATCCGCGCCATGTTTATGAGGGTGCGGACTGGGCCGAGCCGGACCTGGACCATGCCGTCGCCCAGCTTCGCCGGCTCGCGGACAGTGCCGAGGCCCGAGCAAGTCTTGGAGTATCTGCCAAAGCGGCGGTGTCCGCACGCCTGGGGCCGGAGCCCCTGCGGGCCGCCGTACGCGCGCTCGGCCTGCCTGCATGAGAGTGCTGGTTTGGCAATGGGGTCGTTTCGGCGTCGCGCCCCGGCTGGCGACGCTTCTGGCCGAGGCCTTGCGCTCCGTGCCCGGCACCGAAGCGTTTCTGTCGCTGTCGCGCGACGCGGAGCTGTTGCGCAGCGCCGCCGCGCCCCATTGCGATCTCCCCGTGGACACCTATGGCGGAATGGGAAGTTTTGCGCTGCGCCTGGCGACCGCGCCCGTCGCGGCGCCTCGCCTGGCACGGCGTATCGCCGCCTTGCGCCCCGATATGGCCGTCTGTGCCATGCCCGGACCGCTCGATTTGCTCATGGCAGCAGCATTGCGACGCCTGCGCGTCCCGTTTGTCGTACTGGTGCACGACGCGGATATTCACCCCGGCGATGGCCTGCCGTTGCAAATGCACCTGCAACGGGCTCTTTGCCGCCGGGCGTCCGCGGTGGGCGCACTCACGGCCCATGTCGGCGACCGGCTGCGGGCGCAGGGCTTGGCCGGCACGCCAGACCGGCCACTGCTGTCGCTATCGCTGCCGCCGGTTGATTTCGATGTGCCCCCCCGCGTTCCCGATGGCACCTTGCGTTTGCTGTCCTTTGGACGGCTGCTGCCATACAAGGGCTTGGACCTGCTGGCGGAGGCACTGGCCATGCTCGGACCCCGTCCCACTGTTGCGGTTCGCGTGGTCGGTTCAGGTCCGGAGAGTGGCACCCTCGACGCGCTTCGCGCGCTCCCGGGGGTGACGGTCGAGAATCGTTGGGTGCCGGAGGACGAGATCGGCGCATTGCTCGGCTGGTCCGACGCGTTGGTGCTGCCATATCGCGAAGCCAGCCAGAGCGGCGTTGCGGCCGCCGCGATTGCTGCCGGCCGCCGTGTGCTGGCAACCCGGGTCGGCGGACTGGCCGAGCAATTGACCGATACGCCGGGCGCCATCCTCTGCGACCCAAACGTGACGAGTCTCACGGCAGGACTCCGCGGCCTGATTGAAGAACCGCACGATGGCGAGGTACCGGCGCCAGCCGATCCACGTGCCGCCTGGCACGACCTCGCGGCATCGCTGATGCGTCAGGTAGCGGCGGTTCACCACGCCTGAACCAAGCGTCGGAAAAAAAGCGCGACACGCCCCCTATGTCATTGCGCGTTGACCACCGGCCAGGTGGAGGGGGAGACCTTGTTTCTTGTCAGCGTTTCTTGTCAGCCCCGCGTTCCATGTCATTGCGAGGAGCGAAGCGACGAAGCAACCTCGGTCACATGCAGGCGCGGACGTTTCGTATGCCCTTCCACCCGGCATTGGCTCGCAACTCCGTTCCCCGCAATGCCACGGCGCGAACTGTGTCGCGCATC
>Ga0335074_10002559_pt1 | contig 24830 bp, 17 predicted proteins | sample Lox_Sample_23_FD_206715 | JGI IMG/M metagenome (GOLD analysis project Ga0335074, IMG submission 206715) | Soil microbial communities from Loxahatchee National Wildlife Refuge, Florida, United States - Lox_Sample_2.3 | ecosystem: Environmental > Terrestrial > Soil > Wetlands | place: USA... | reverse complement strand
GAACGGGCGGCAATGGTCCGAAGGGTCGCCGCTGGTGAGATCCCCGAATCAGCCCTGAAGAATGACCTGATGACGACAATGGTCCTTCACGCGGACCACTACCGGACCTACGGATCCGACGCCGCGTTTCGGGAGGCGACGCTGCTGTTGATCGCATCAGTCGGATCGACGACGAACGCCATCTGCTTCGCCGTCTGGGACCTTCATGCCTGGCTCCGCGAGCATCCTGAGGATGCCGAACGCAGGACCGATGCTGACTTCATGCGCGCGTCCTTCGCCGAATCGCTGCGCCTCGGCCAGATCAACACGCTCCACCGGACCGCGATCGCCGACGCCGTTCTGCCGAGTGGCCTTCGCATCGCCGCCGGCCAGGTGGCGCTGTGCGATCGGCCCGCGGGTAACGTCTCGCTCGCCGTCGCTGCGGGCTGCCCGATGACGCATGACGAGTTCGATCCCCACCACGGGCGATTCGGACGGGTGCCGCAGTACGGCTTGGCGTTCGGCGGTGGGGCGCACATGTGCCTTGGTAAGAACTTCGCCATCGGTGCGCCCGGTAATTCGGGGCAGGCTGCCGCTCGGTACGAGGGCGTTGGTGTGAGGATCTTCCTCGCCCTCGACGCCGAAGGCATCACACCGGACCCGGAATACGTCCCGGACTGGGATGAGGATCTTCCGGGTCGGCCGACCTGGCAGGCGTTGCCCGTGCGGCTGCCCGCGGAGGCACGCCGACCGTGAAGATCACGATCGACGCCGGCGTCTGCGAAGGGACCGGGTTGTGCGAGCGGATCGCACCGAGCGTCTTCGAGCTGTCGGGATCGGGAAGGACATGCTGTCGTTCGTGCCGACGCGGACGCCGAACTAGATCTCGTGGCGTTGGCCACCGAGGCGGAGATGGGATGCCCGACAGGGGCGACCTCGCTGGAGAACGACTGATCGACCGCTCGCCAACGAAGCGTCTCCGAGCGGCAACCTGAACAAAGGAGAGAAGTATGGGTTATGCAAACCGAAACCTAGATCCGACCGAGGGACGTCGCGAGCTCCGGCGCCTGATGGCCGCCGACGAGGTGCTCGCCATCCCCGGCGCATACGACTGCGTGACCGCGCGGCTGATGGCCAACATGGGGTTCAAGGCGCTGTGGGGCGGGAGCATCGCCGGCTCCGCGGTGAACCTTGGTGTCCCGGATCTCGAGATCATGACCATGACCGAGGTCCTGCGCTGGAATCAGTCGTTGGGCGACGCCAGTGGCCTGCCGGTCGTCGCTGACTGCGACACTGGCTACGGCGGCCCGCTCAACTGCGCGCGTCTGGTGCAGGCGATGGAGCGCGCCGGCATCGGCTCCGTCCTGATCGAGGATCAGGCGAGCCCCAAGCACTGTCAGCGCTACACCGACCGGCCGTACGAGCTCGTCCCGACCGAGGTGATGGCGGCGAAGATCCGGGCGGGCGCCAATGCGCGCATCGATGAGGAACTGGTGATCACCGCGCGGTGCGATGCGCTCAACACGGCCGACGTCGATGAGGCTCTGGAGCGGATGCACGCATATGCCGAGGCCGGGGCCGACCTCATCCTGGTGATCGGGCGCGAGTTCGAGGACATGAAGGCGGTCGGCGAGGCGTGGGACCGCAGCGAGCCGCTGATGATCGCGCCGGTGCACAACCCCGGAGTGACGAACAAGGAGCTGAAAAAGATCGGCTACTCAGTCCGGATCGTGCCGCACGAGCCGATGCTCGCCGCTCTCCAGGCGATCGAGAACGTCCTGGGCGAGTACCTCGCGCAGGAGTCGCTCGCCCACGTCACGACGCCGATGAAGCAGTTCATCGACCTGATGGATCTCGTCGAGTACGACGAGGCCGTGCAGGTCGAAGCTACCGCCATGCTGGTCTGAGGTGGCCGGTAACGCCTACAGCCGGTCGCGATGACCGAATGACCGGAGTGGTCCAAGCCCGTGGCCTCGGCTACGAGGTGGTGTCGGTCGGCGAGCCATGGGATGGCGAGCCAGCGACACCGGTGGTCTTCGTCCACGGGCTTGGTCTCAGACGGGATGTGTGGCGTCCGTGGTACAGATCAGTGCTGCAGGTGATGCCGGTTGCCGCGGCCATCGATCTTCGGGGACACGGGGAGTCCGCAGCGGCCTGGGGGTCGGCGCCGCCGACGCTCGAGGAGTATGCGGGGGACGTTCTCGCCGTCATCGACGACCTGGGGACTGAGCGCTGCCATCTCGTCGGGGAGTCGTTTGGCGGAACTGTCTGCCTCGCGGTCGCCAGTGCCCGGCCTGACCGGGTGGCGTCGGTGACAACGCTCTGCACGGGCTTCCGTGGCGATCGGCTACACGCGATAGCCCACTGGGCGACTCTTCCGCTCGAGCCCGAGGGGCACACGCGGTGGAGCGAGGAGATGATTGCCGGGCGGTTTGGGGCGGACGTCAGCGAACCGGTGCGGCGGTGGGTGCAGGAGCGCCATGACGGAGTTCCGCCCCATGTCGTCGCCGGTCTGATCAGCTGCCTGCTCTCAGTCGATCTGAGCGACGACCTTCACCGCATCGAGTGCCCGGCCCTCGTGATGGCGCCGGCGAGGAGCCCGTTCGTGGACACTCGCCAGGCGGAAACCCTGCGCGACAGCGTTGCCGGAGCCGAGCTCGTCCTTCTGAAGGACGCTCGGCATGGCGCGGTGATCACTCACCACGAACAGTGTGCGACCACGCTCAGCTCATTTCTCTCGCGGCGCACCGGGACTTGAGGAGGCTGGTGACAGGAGGAAGATGACTGCTGCTTCGTTACCCCAGATTCTGCTGGCGTCGCCCTTACCGGATGCGGAGGTCGAGCGGTCGCTGCGTGCCGATGAGACCGTCTCGATCATCGACCCGGAGCTGGCTGGCGAGCACCCGCTGATGGCGGGTCTGGCGATTGCTGACGGGGTGATCGTCCAGGGGTCGGTCCCGCTCACGCGCGAACTGATCGAGGCCGCCTCCGCGCTGCGGGTGATCGGCACAACGGGCTCCGGATTCGACAACATCGACGTCAGCGCGGCCACGGCGCGCGGCATCCTGGTCGTCAACGGGACCGGCATCGCCCCGCACGCCGTCGCCGAGTACGCCGTGGGGGCGATGGTCGCGGCCCATCGAGGGTTGTTGTTCCTCCACCAGGAGGTGACCGGCGGCGAGGTGCAGTGGCGCGAGCGGTTGACCCGTTATATCGGTCAGGAGCTGACGGACACCACGCTCGGGGTCGTCGGCTACGGCTACATCGGCCGGCTCGTGGCGGCCAAGGCACGGTCCGCATTCGGGGTCGACGTCCTAGTCTTCGACCCGTTCGCGGAGGTCCAGGAGACCGATGGCGTGGCCGCGGTCACCGAACTCGACGAGCTCCTGCGCCGCAGCGACACCGTCACCGTGCATGTGCCGTACTCTCCGCAGACAGAGCTGCTGATCGGCGAGCGGGAGCTGGCGCTTATGCGTCCGTCGGCGGTATTGATCGACACGGCACGCGGGCGAATCGTCGACGAGGACGCGCTGCTCTCGGCTCTGCAGACCGGCAGGTTACGTGGGGCCGTCCTCGATGTCTTCTCGAGTGAACCGCCGTCGCCAGAGCTTGTCGCTCGGCTGGCGGCGACGCCGCGACTCCTCGTGACCCCGCACGTAGCGGGCGTTACCACCCGAGCGATGAGACTGCTGGCGGAAAATGTCGTGGAGCAGGTGAGGATGGCGCTGCGGGGCGATCGTCCGACGCAGCTCGTCAACCCGGAGGTTTTGAGGTGAGGCGAGCGCTGACCCGATCGCGGGACGGGTGAGATCTGCATCGTTACGGCACAGGCTCGGTGACCGCACGCGCAAAGCCCCACGGCAGGATCACCTGTGAGGCTGGGCCAGCGGCACCGGCCACGGCGATGAGAAAATCGTCTGGCGTCGACACGACGGGTTGCGGAAGCTGGGAGTCGCCTCCACGCGGTGGTATCGGTGGGATCCCTCGGCCGAGCAGTGAGGATGGGTCGTTGCGCGCAGTTTCGAATAGATAGCTCCGCACCTCCTCCTTGCCCCAGCCCCATTCGTTGAGCTTGCGTGCATGCATCGGGTTGAGCGCGAGAATCATCTGTGCCTGCGGCACATACGACGAGTTGGCACCGAGAACTGTCAGCGAGCTTGAAAACGTGTCGAGCAACTGTGGCGCAGTGTCACTCCGTTGATCGAGCACGTTATGCGGGCCTTCGCACTTCAGCACGGTGACCGTGGTGCGGTCAGCAAAGCCCAGGTCAGCGTGCAAACCGGGCCACGGACTCGCCGAGATGTTCTCCGCAAAGCAGTAGCTGTATTTGGCCGGTGACGATTGATGGCAGAAGTCGGCACCCCGCGGGACCGCGCCCAGAAGGAACGAGTAGCCGAGGGCGACCGCGCGTCCCGTCGTCGCGTTTGCCGCGAAGCCAGGACCAAGCGCTCCGGCCCCCGACTCAAAGCCGAACTTGTGCGAGTTGGGACCGCTCACCAGGACGAGTGTGCCGCCCGGATACGTCGTCACGGCAGCCTGGAAGAGTCTGAATTCGTCTTGGCCCATTGCCCGGAACGCCGCGAAAACGACGGGAGCCCACTGAGGACGACATCCCGCCGCCACCGCAACGATCGCAACGTCGTGTGCGAGAACCGAGCTGGTGCGAGGCGGAAACGCCGGCCAGATGAGCTCGTCATGACGAGCACCGCCGGCCGCGCAGAACTCGTCAACGAGGCCAACGGTTGGGGCCACCAGCGGCAAGCCATCGCCCAAGTGAGACACGGCCATCATCGAGGTGAACGCCTGCGAGGCCTCGGACTCTGGGAGATCCAGGGTGCCGGTCTCGGTACGCCATTCGGGGATGCGAATGTCGGCTGCGAGATCAGCGGTGCTGTCCTGACCTGGAGAGATGAGACCGTCGATTACGCGGTCAGCTGACGAACGTGTCTGCTCCACAAGGGCTGCAGCTGAGGTCAACTCGTCGTAGTCGAGGCCGGTCACGGGGAGGCCTGGTACCAAGCGCCCGATCGTGCCCTGAATCTGGCGGTGACCTTCACGGGTTGCGATGATCGTGCAAGGGACCAGGGCACTCTCCAGACCCGCTGCGGTGAGAGCCGTGGGCTGGCTCACGCCCCAGTCGCAGATCGCGAGCACAACGCCGTCGATAGCGGACGATGCTATTTCCGAAACGACGTCATCGATCGCTGCCGCGTCGAACTGCAGTAGATCCTGAGTTCGGCGGAGGAGGTCGACGTCGGGAAACCGGGCCTGTAAACGGTCACCGATGATGTCGAAGATCGTGCTCAGCGGCCCGCCATGCGCGAGCTTGCCGTTGTCGAACAGGAGGACACGCCCGTGCGCCAAGTTCTGGCGACGTGGTGCCAGTGTCTGAGGACGCACCGGGGCTGGGATGCGCGGATCGAGAACGGTATGGGGTCCCAGAGCGCGCGATGCAGACACCCGCTCAGCCGCCGTCGACGGCGATCAGGTCGGCAGCCTTCTCGCCGATCGCGATGCACGGCGCGTTGGTGTTGCCGCTCGTCAGACACGGCATGATCGACGCGTCGGCCACGCGCAGACCTTCGATCCCCCGCACGCGCAGACGCGGGTCGACGACCGCTTGGTCGTCGGATCCCATCCGGCACGTCCCCGCGGGATGCTGCGCGCCCCACGCATAGGATCGGAGATAGTTGCGCCATTCGTCCTCGGTCTGGATCTTGGCGCCGGGCAGCGCCTCGCTCGTGATGAACTTGCTGAGCGGTGGGGTTTCCGCGACGCGCCGAGTCAGCTGGCAGACCTTGACGAGATCGTTGAGGTCATCGTCCTCCAACAGCCGATGGTTGATCATCGGCGGATCCTCCGGATTGGCGGAGCGCAGAGCGACCTGTCCGCGGGAGCGGGGGTGGACGATCTGCGCGATCGTAGTGATGCTGGAGCGTCCGAGCATCTTCATCCGCGACACGTCGTGCTCGCCAGGACTCTCCAGCACATCGCCGCTCGTATCCCCCGCATTCGGACCGACCATCCCGAAGGCGCCGAAGAGCAACTCCAGCTCCGGCCAGCGCGCATCCGGGTCCAGCCGGTCGAAGGCAATCCCTCCCCAGCTCGCCGTGGCAGCCCCACGGCCCCGGAGCACGAAATCCAGACCATGGCGCAGGAAGCCCTTGAGATCGAGCTCACGGTTCAGGGTGAGCACGTTGACGTTCCACAACAGAGCCGCAACCGGATGCTCCTGGAGGTTGGCGCCGACCTCAGCCAGATCGGCGTGGACCTCGATACCAGCCTTGCGAAGATCGTCCTGCGGTCCGACGCCGCTCAGCATCAGGAGCTTCGGGGAGGAGAGCGCTCCGCCGGAGAGCACGACCTCACGCTGGGCTCGCGCGGTTTCGATCTGCCCGTTGCGGACGTACTCGACTCCCACCGCGCGGCCGTTCTCGATCAGCACGCGCCGGACGTGCGCACCGGTGAGGATCGTCAGGTTCGGCCGACCGTGCAGCGGCAGATACGCTCGCGCCGCGCTCCGGCGAAACCCGCGGCGCTGATTGACCTGGGTAACCGATACACCGACCTGCGAGACCCCGTTGTAGTCCGGGTTGAACGGCAGGCCGGCCGCCTCGGCCGATTCCAGAAAGGCGTTCGACATCGGGTGGGGAGAGCGGCAGCGGCTGACCGTGATCGGTCCATTGCCCCCCCGCACGACGGACCCACCGTCCTCGAACGTTTCGGCTCGACGGAAATACGGCAGCATGCCGGACCAGCCCCATCCGGTGGCGCCGAGCTCCTCCCACCGGTCGTAGTCGGCCGGGTTGCCGCGCACCCAGATCATGCCGTTGACCGAGCTGCTGCCGCCGAGCACACGACCGGCCATCCAAGGCATCGTCGCGCCGCGACGGGTCGGGTCGGGTTCGTCTCGGTAGTTCCAATAAAACTTGTGCAGACGCAAGCCACCGGCAGGCACATGGATCAGGGGCGACCGATCCCACGGCCCGGCCTCCAACAGCAACACCGAACAGCGTTCATCCTCGCTCAGACGCCCGGCAATGGCGCAGCCCGCGCTGCCCGCGCCGACCACCACGTAGTCGTATCCGCCTGCCCTGTTCATCGCTTAGGATAATCGCGGACGAAATGGAAACAAGCCGAAACGGGACGTCGCTGACCGACGCCCGGAAGGCCGGGCTAGTGATGACGCGCCGACTCCAGCCCCCCGTTTCGCAGGGGATCGTAAGCCGACCACGGGTTGACGCGTTGCTCCTCGACGTGATGGCGTCCCACGCGATCGTCGCCGTTGTCGCGACCCCGGGCGCGGGGAAGACGACCGCGGTTACCGAAGCGCTCAGCCGGATGGATGCGCCGGTCGCCTGGCTGACGATCGAACCGACCGACGCCGCTCCAGGACGACTGATCAGCTACCTGGAAGCGACCTTGGGCAGTCTGGCTCCGGACGTACTCGGCGTCGGTACGGGCGCACTGGCGATGGGCATCGCGCATCCGGAGGCAGCCGGTCTGCTGGCCGAGGCGGCGGGCCGGGCCGAGCTCGTACTCGCGATCGATGAGCTGGACCGGCTGGAGGACACGTCTCCGTCGTGGATGGCACTTCAGACATTCCTCCGCTACGCCCCGCCGACCCTGAGAATCGTGCTGGTAAGCCGCCGCGAGATTCCGTTCGGCCGAGAGCTGTCGGCGAGCCGGCCGCTCGGGCGCATCGATGAGGCTGATCTGGCATTTACCGCCGATGAGGCGGCCCTCGCCCTCTCCACGCTGGGCATCTCGGACGTCGATGCCGGCGAGGCGGTCGCCGCGACCGGCGGTTGGGTGACCGGAGTGCTCTTTGAGGCTTGGCGATCGGAGGAGCACGTCGCCGGCAGCGGCGGTGAGGCCGATCCGCTGCACGGCTACCTGTCGGCCCACATCCTCGGGCACCTTGGACCAGAGGACCACGACTTCCTGGTCCGGACCGCGCTGCTCGACGTGGTCACCGCAGAGAGCGCCGCCCGCCTCGGCCTCGGCGAGACGAGCCGCCGTCTGGAGTCACTGCACGCGTCGCACCTTCCCGTAGCGTGGGAGGCCAGAGGTCACGCGATGCGGTGCCACCCGCGGTTCCGCGAGTACTTGCTTGAGCGGCTGGAGGGTCTTCCCGCCCCGGAGATCCGCGCGCTGCGACTAGCCTGGGCGGAGATGCTCGCCAGCGGGCAAGCATACGAGGAGGCCACCGAGGAACTCCTCCGGTGCGGCGATCACGCATCGGCCCGAGCCAGTAGCGAGCACGCGATCGTGGCGATCATCGAGCGGCTCGACTTCGCGACGGCGCGACGCTGGTTCGACGCCCTCCCAATGGATGACGCGGACGGTCCGAACCTGACGGTCGGCCGGCTGATGCTGGCCGTCGGGTGCGAGGACTATCGGGAGGGCGCCGAGGTCGCCGACAGCCTGCGGGAGCGCGGCCGTCGCGACGATCTGGCCCGGGTATCCGATCGGGGCGCGGCGCTCATGGCATGGTGCTACGCGGGAGTCGGTCGTCTCGACGATGTTCGGACGATCCTCGGCGTCGCCCACGACGGACCGGAGCTGGATGCTATGCGCTATGCCCACCAGCTTCTCGTCTCGGATCTTGATCGAGCGTCCCGTCCCCGGCTGACCTGTGGACCGCTCGATGCCTTCGTCTACGCCGGGGACTATCTCAACGGCGACCTGCGGCGGTTCCGCGGCGAGCCTCCGTCCCCATGGACGGAGGCGGTGATCGGCGTGTGGAGGATCGGCGCATTGCGCGCGACCGGTCGAACCCGCGAGGCTCTGGAGCTTCTTCACCGCGAGCAGGAGCGTGGCTTCTCCGAGATGCGGGTGAGCGCCTTGATCGGCCCAGACGTCCTACTCGACGCGGGTCGCGTCGAGGACGCTCGTGAGCTGATCGCTCACGGCCGATCGCTCTCCCGGGCCAACGGCTCCCGTCTCTTCCTGGCGCTCAGCTCGGTCATGGAGGCGAAGCTTGCGCTCCGAGCGGAGCGACGGCCAGCCGACGCGCTGGCGGCGCTGGAGCGCGCAGAGCGGACCGACGCGCAGTCGCCGCTCGTCTGCGAGCTGATCGATACGTGGCGGTCGTTCGCGCTGCTGCTCGACGGAGACGTGCCGGCGGCGAAGGCGTGCGCCGCTCGGGCGGTTGAGAGCATGCAAGCGCACGACCGGCTGCTGGAGCTGCCCAGCGCTGCCGTCTATCTCTCCGAGGCAAGCTGGCAGACCGGAGACGAGGCGGCGGCCGATGCGGCGGCGGACCTTGCGCTGCAGGCCGCTGACCGTCAGGGTTCCACGCACATCCTCCTTCAGGCTTTGGGCGACTTTCCGGCTGTGTTGTCCCGGCGCCTTGACCTTGAGCGCGAGGCGGACACCAGGTGGCACGAGCTGGGGCGCGGCGTGATCTCGGCCACTACCCGCCACGGCCCTGCCGGGCCACACACCGTCGATATCGTCGAGTTCGGGCGGGCGGCGATCCTGGTTGACGGCGAACAGGTCCACCCACGGATCGCCAAGGCAGTTGAGTTGCTGGCCCGGCTGCTATCGGGTGGCCGCGTGCCGGTCTCACGGGACCAGCTACTGGAGGATCTGTTCGGCGAGCGGATCGACGACTCGGCGCGGGCCTACCTCCGCCAGGCGATCAACCAGCTGCGACAGCTCCTTCCGGGCGATGATGGTCTCGCCGTCCGGGATGGAATGCTGACGCTGCGCCGCGACATTTCGATTGCCAGCCAATCGGCCCGCCTGGAGGCCAGCTTCGGCGAGGCGGCGCGTCTGGCGGTCGAAGATCGGCTGCCGGCCCTGGAAGCCGTGCTCGCGGTACTCGACTCTGGCGAATACCTGCCCGGCTTCCGATCGCGGTGGGTCGACGACCGGCGGCAAGCGCTCGGCGAGATGGCTACGTCCGCCCGGTTCGAGGCGGCCGAGGCAGCGCTGGCGGTGGGACGTTACAACCGGGCGAACGAGCTGAACCAGATGGCTCTCCGGGCCGATCCTCTGCGCGAGGCCGCCTGGCGGCAGCAGATGCGAATCGCCGGTGCCCTCGGTGATGGCGACGCGGTGATCTCGGCCTACCGCCACTGCCGTAACGCGCTTCGCGAGCTCGGCGTGGAACCCGCGGCCAGCACCAGGGACCTGCTTCAGACACTGCGGCGCTGATCGATAAGCGTGGACGCCCGCACAGCGCTGGTCACCTGCGCGCCCGCGGTACTGCACGTCGCGAGGGTTAACGAAACCGACCCGGTTCCAAGCCTGAACCCGCTCCACACGCGTGCAGATTTAGGCTTTCCCTAAGCATCTTGTCATCTCCGGGGTCCTGAAGCTCTATGCCAACCCGGAAGCGGCCACCGATGTGGGTGGCCGCTCTCGATCCTGCTCGGGAGCAACGCGAACCCGGTATCGGTCGTGACGATCGCCTCGGCGGCGGCGGCGATGGCGGTCGCTGCGTGGACGGCGTCATATGACGCCAGGCCGTAGTCAACCATCAGCTCGGCAGCCTGCTCGGCCACGTCCCCGAGCGGGATCGAGATGTGTGGCAGCGACGAGAGAATCAGCTCGTAACGTCTCAGCGTCGACGACAGGAGCCGCCGCGACCTGCGGCGAGTTCGGCCGTCGTCCCGATGCTGGCGCCATTGCGCGCCCCAGCGCTCCTTCAGCACGATCTGGACGACTGCTTCCGCGAGCTCGACGGCGACCAGCTCGCTCGTTACGACGGTCACGCCCAGCTCCCTGATCCGGTCGACAAACGCCGCGCAGGCCGCATGCCCCGTTTCGCTCTCAACGAGCGCCTTGACGATGAAACTCGTGTCCAACGCGACCGACGGCGGGAGGACAAGAGCCGAGTCCTCGATCGCGTAGATGCCGCGTGAGCCGGGCTTACGTCCCGGCGGTGGACTCATCTACTTGGGTCGGTACATGGAGCGCTTGACCTGAACGGGGAACCGAAGTCCGGTTGTCGCGCGACGAATCGCGTCGCGCCTCGCCTTGCCGGTCGTGAGGGTGGGCTGCCGGGTCAGCTCCGCGATCCGCTCGGGGCTCAGACGCTTGATCTCGTTTCGCTTCGTAGCACTCATGATCTTCAAAGATGGCAGTCGGGCCAGACGCCAGCGTCAGGCGGCGGACCGGCGCGCCTCGTGGACCGCTCGAACAGCTTCCTCGAGCACCACTTCCTCGGGGTCCGCGTCCCGGCGCTGAGTCTCACGAAGCGCAGTCATCCCAAGCTCGATGATCGCCAGGCGCTCGATCAGCTCGCGATCGCTCTTGCCAGGGTGGCGTGCTCGAAGGCCCTCGAGTAGCTCGCTGTTGATTTCGACTTGCACGGTTGCCATACCGAAAGTGTAGGTCCGCTCAGGCGGACGTCTCCGCGGCCGGCTCGCTGACGGGAGGCGCAACGGCGAAGATCGCGTCCATCCGCTCGGCGAGACTCCCCCGGCTACGTCATGCAGTCGTGACCAGACCACCAGAATTGGCCCCCGAGAAACACGCCGAGGGGGGCGACGCACAGGCTCACGAAGACAGGTGCGAGAACCTCTGCGGCCTGCGTTCGCGACTGCCGTGCGCACCACGCGGTGGCTGCGGGTCCCAGCAGCACGAGGACCGCGTCCCCGGCCCAGGACGTCGACGAGCCGCCCGCTCCAGTCGAGCAGGCGAGCCTACTGGTCGTTGTGCCCGCCCAGCCGTATGCCGCAAGCGACGCTGCGAGAGGGACGACCAAAGCGACCGTCCACACGGTCAGAGGCTTGATAGTCCGCCCGCCGCGCATGCCTGAACGCATTTTGGATGGTGATCAGGCTCCGCACAAGCGCGCTGGCGAGGCCGCTGACGTAGTCCATCACCCTTCTGGTTTGATCGACGAGCAGCAGATGCCTCTAGCCCGAGTCGGGCCGGTCGACGAGTGCGCGGAGCCAGCTTTCGAGGGCATCGCTGCCATGGGCCGCTGCTTGGTCGGCTCCGTCGGCTCTTGCTGACTGGGGAAGGCCCGTCACAAATCTCCGGCTGCGGTCAAGCTCTAGATGAATGGCTGAGACGACCGACGACGACGCCGTGCTGGTCGCGCGGGTCGCACGGGGCAATGAGGCGGCATTCGGGGTTCTGTACCGGCGGTACCTGCAGCTGGTGCTGCGTTGGTCGCTGCGGCAGACCGCGGACCGAGAGGTGGCGGCCGATCTGACGGCCGAGGTGTTCGCAGCGGCGCTGATCGCGTCGCGACGGTACGCGCCAGAGCAGGGGACGGTCGCGGCATGGCTACTCGGCATCGCTAAGAACAAGCTTCGCGAGAGCCGGCGGCGCAAGCGGGTCGAGGACGCGGCGCGGCGCAAGCTCGGGCTCGAGCCGCTCACGCTGAGCGACGCTGACCTAGACCGGGTCGACGAACTGGCGAGCCTCGACGCGGGCATATCGGCGCTGGTGGCGTCGCTGCCCGAGGACCAGCGCAATGCGCTGATGCAGCGGGTCGTCGCCGAGCGCTCGTACGAGGAAATTGCCGAGGAGCTGAGCTGCTCGCCGTCCGTCGTGCGTCAACGCGTCAGCCGGGGATTGCGAACGCTGAGATCGGAGCTGGAGGAACGATGAACGACTACTTCGATCATCTCGAACGCGGTCTGAAGGACGCAATCTGGCGGCGGGCGCATCTGCCCTGGTACGCGCGGCTTCGGCTGCCTGTGCGTCACCGTGGCCTCGCGGTTCTCGTCATGGCGCTTGTCGTGGCGACCCCGACCGTCGCGGCCGTCGGCGCTGTATCTGGCTGGTTCAGTCCCGGTAAGCCGGACGTGTTGTATCCGGTGTCGGCTAGCAGTGGGCTTGGGAAGGTGATCCCGGGTACGCGGATGCTTCCCATCCAGGTTGCCGACCCGGATGGCGGGCCGCCGTGGGGCCTTCGCCTGGTGAAGACAACTCGCGGTGACACGTGCGTTCAGGTCGGTCGTGTCGAGTACGGCGAGCTCGGCTCGCTCGGGATCGATTACTCCTGGGGCAACGATCATGAGTTCCATCCGATCAGCCCGAATGACGGGGTCGCCGACATCTGCGGTGCGACCGATGGCGCCGGTCAGGGGTTTGTGAGCTCGACCGAGCACGGCTGGCCCGCGAGTGCTTACACCCCGTCTGACTATGGGAGCGGTAGCGCGTTCAGTTATTGCCAGAGCGCGAGTCCGGTAGCCGAGATGAAGGCGAGGCTGAATCGGTTTCCGAAGGGAAGCAAGTCGCGGGCGCTGTTCGAGCAGATGCTCAAGCGTCAGGAGGCCGCCGCAGCGCGATCGAAGATCCACGAGTGTCCCGCCGGCAGCCTGCGGATGATCTTCGTTGGCCTCCTTGGACCGGACGCCAAGAGCATCACCTACACGACGCCTTCGGGTGCGACCAGGACAGAGGACACAGTCGGCGGCGTCGGTGCATACCTGATCGTCTTCAAGCAGACCGTGGCGAACTGCGACGACTACAGCAAGACGCTGATCGGTGGCAGCAACGGCTGCGGGGACAACTACGGGAGCACCGATTACTCCGCGCTGCGTGGCCCAAATGCGGTGACGAGCGTTACCTACAGCAACGGCAAGACCTGCAGCGACGAGCCATCGCCGGGCTTCGCGGCGGCGTACGAGAAGTTCGCGGCGCAGTCGCGCCGTGAGAGGAACGAGAGCGCTAAGCAGGCGCGGGCGCGCTTCGCGAAGTTCCTGGCCGCCCACCACATAACCATCCGAAATTGGTTTCAGGCACTCATGCCAGAATGCGCCCCGGTTGGCTGGGTTGCCGCAAAGGAGAACCACGTCACCGCTGCCGAAGTCGCCTCGCCACTCAAGGTGACCATCTCCGAGGGTCGGCGGTTCTGCTCCAAGGGCCCCTGGTCGGTGCTGTCGGTCCAAGACAACACGATCACGTGCGACCGTCGGATCCCGCAGGGCTACACCTCCTACTGGGAGAGCCCGTTGCGGGCGAACGGGCCGCTGTTCGCGCTGATCAGGGTCAGCTTCACCGCGCGCGAGCCGGTGACGACATCAAACAGCTTCTACGAATGGGACATCCAAAATCCCGGCAACAACGGCGGCGGGGGCAACCGCACGCAGGCGAACGTCCGCCGCGGCGAAACGGTCACGTTCACGATGTCCGAGCCCATCCCTGGAACCGGACCAGATACTGGCGACGCTGTCCGTGGCGTCTACCACGGGACGATCAGCTTCGAGCCGAACGTCGGACAGGCCGGCCCGGAGACCGGTGGCGGCGATCCAGGGCACGACGGCTCGCTGACAGTCGGCACGTTCAGCTTCAGGCTCCCGCTCAAGAAGTGAGCGACGAATCGCCGCTGCCACACGCGCTTACTACCCGAGAGTGGATCAAGCCACCGCCACCCTCGATCGGCGCTGGCCGGGAGGTTCCGTTCGGAGCGTCGCGTTCCCACGAATACGGCTTCCCGTGGGGTGGTGGCTGCTTTGCCGCTATTTCGGCCACCAGCACTGTCCACACGTAAGCCCTGGCGTCGGTTCGAGCGCCGCGGCCCGCGATCGCTCTCCATCAGGAGCGAGGTCGCTGGCGCGTATCGCGTGTCTGTATTACGCCTGAGGCAGTCAGGGCCGCCTGTGCTACCGTCGGCTCATCGGGCCGGGGTTGCCCGGTGGCCGGGCGGTGACTGCTCTTTACGTCGATAAGCAGTCGGTTGCCATGGGCCCGACGACCGGTTCGGCGGTCCAAGGCGACGGGTCTCGCTACCAGTAACCGGTGAGGGTCACCGTCCCGCCGTTGGGCCAGGTCTCCGTCAATCCGCCGCCCGGGCTAACGCCTGTAGCGTGGTTGGGTCGGACCTTGAACGTCTGCGTCTGCAGCCCCGTCTTGTCGTCGGCGTGCAATGTCACGAGCGCCTCGAACAGGTGGCCTCCCTCGCTGTCCCTGTATTGGTCGTTCGTATCACCCCACGGGAAGGGTTCGCAAATGCCCGCTCCCGCCCAGCCGGACTGCGAGGGATCCGCCATCACGCGCAGCGTCCACGTGCGGGCGCTGCCACTCCCGCTCGCGCTGACGACCTCGATCTCGCTGTCATAGATATCGCTCAGGGTCCCGAGCGAGAGGCGCTCGGTGCACGGCGCGCCACCGCTTAGCGTCTCGGTGTAGCTACCGCTTCCGCTGATGTTGGCGGGGGACGCCGCCCAGGATGCGCAAGTGGCCGCCGTGACGCAGCTACTGGTCACGTTCGTGAGCGGCAGCTCCAGCTGTCCCGGCGCAGTGGTGCAACCCCAGGAGATGTTCCAGCCCAGCGTGGCGGTGAAGGAATAACCGGGGTAGTCAGGGTCGTTGACGTCCGCGTAGTGCGCTCCGTCGACGACAAACGTAGCGCCGTAGATAACCGAAGGGGTGGCGGCGGTCGTATCGGCCTCAGACTCGGAGTCGCCGAACGTGCACTTTGCGAACTCGGCGACCGCACGAACCAGCTGATCCTGCACGTTCAAGGCGCAAGTAGCGTCTGTAGCGTCTTCGTCAGCACATAGATCGCGCGTGTCTCCGGTGCCATCGTCAAGGTACTTCCAGCGCACAAAGTGCCAAGCCGGATTCCCAGTACTGGCCGACACTAATACCCCCTCGTCGATATAGAAGGGACCGCACTTCTTCTCCGGAGCGTGATTCGTGCCGTCGGTGCTCGCACACATCTGGGACGTATCGTCAGGACTAAGGCCGACGAGCGGGTCGTATATCCCTGTCGGGGTTACCGTGATCGTCCCGATGGCTCCCTTGGGCTCGATCGCGGTCGCGATCTTCCAAATCGCCGGCCGCGGCTGGCCTCCTGTGCCCCCGGCGTCCCAGATCTCGTACGCGCCGCGAGCGCCGTACCTGGATGCGGGCTGATACTTGTTGATGTAGTCCACGATCACCTGGAGCGTGGGCTGCTTACCACTGTTCAATGCCACTGCAAGCTTCCCCTGGCAGGGAATCAGCCGGATTATTTTGTGGGTCTTCGGGTTCCTCTCCGGCTTGTTGCGCACGATCAGACCGTTGCCTACCTGAAACAGAAACCCAACGAGCGCTCGCACCTCGCCTGGCGTCAGCGCCACATGAATGCAATCGTTCAGCGGTTTGAGACGTGCCTCGATGTCCGTGTCGAGATTTGTGTTCGCCTCCTGGAATGTCCAGCTCGACTCGCCGCCCGAACACGGGTGCCCCGGGTAGTAGACGAGATGACCCCAGCCAATGGTGCAGTTGCCCGCTTTCGGATGCTTCTTTGTCGCGGCATCGTCGTAGGGCACCGCACGGTCTGCAGTCAGCGACGGGCTCTGCCCGCTTCCATTTGGCGGCGCGTTCCCCTCCGTCGGTATGCCCTCGTAGTACTTGATCACCATCCGCAGCGCAGCGTTAGGCGAAGACGCACCCCCACCGCCAGAGTGCCCGGCTGCGCTGGCAGCCAGAGCGGCACCGACAACAGCAACGACGATCCCGGCGACCAAGATCTGTTGCGCCAACCTGTGGACACGACGGGGCGGCGATCGCTTGCGGTGTCGCGCTACAGTCGCGCGTCCGAACATCATCCCCATGGCTCCCAGCACGGGGACGCACCGTAAGCAAGCGCGGGTTGCGCTCCCGCTCGTAGCGCCGGCAGACGACAAGGCACGCGCCGATGGCCAGCCGCGTCGTCGCGCCCCGGCGAAACATTTGCACTGCGGCCAGAGCGGGACTCAAGTGGGGCGAGCACAGCGATCATCGGCGATCGCTAGGCACACGCCGGTTGGGGTTGACCCGAACCCTCATCAGCGGCCACTGATGCCGTCGGCGAAGACGGCAACCCGAACGGACGACACACCCGCCCGAGCGGACACCACGAGCATCGCGACCAAACGCAAGCCGACGACAGCCATCCACACTGTTCTCGCATTCCACCTCGGTGGACCCACGGCCCCGACCGACGTAACGGATCATGCTACCACCGACCGCTCGGGCAATCGCTGCGCAACCAGCCGGGTTGCCACGGGTCTTCCGCCGCATCAACTCCTCCGGTTGGGAAGCCGAATAAGCGCTGGGATAATCGATGGTATGTCCGTGCCCCGATATCTGCGTAGGTGCTGGCCTGGAGTCGCTTGGTTGATCGTGATTGTCACCGGCGCGCTGTGGGGGTGGGGGTCATTCCCGAGTGGGGCGCTGCGGTGATCGTGATCCTCTTGACTATCGCCGTGGTCCTGAAGCGCGCCGGCGTTCAGCGCGCTGCTTCGGGTTGAAGCACTTGTGCGGCAGTGGAAGTTCGGACCAGCTGCCTGCTTTGCTGGGGCCGTGGGAAGGATCGATGCACTAATTGTTGGCGCCGGCTGAACAGTGGCCGTCCTGGGTGCCCTACTTCGTGATCGCATCGGGGCTAACGACGGCAGGGGGCTCGACGCCGGCCGGCCATTGGCGCTGGTTTGCCGCTGACTGAGTTGTTTTTGCCCCGTGACTGCTGTTCCAGCGCCGGCGCCCGAAGCAGCTATGCGCCATCCGGAGGTTCAACGCCCCGTTGGTCCCACCCGCGCTGACCGGCCCATACATGTCGATCAGATACCCCTTCGCCGCGCTCGACACAGTCGCAGCCTTGAACATCTCCGCCGCAGGCGAGAGTCCCGGCACAGGTGTACTCAAGCTCGACCCGCAACCGGCAGTCAGCAATGCCACCGCCACGGCGCCAATCCATGCCCTAGTCCAGCGCATCGCGCGGCGCCTTATCAGTGAGTTCATACGCGAATTCAGAGCGCCAGCCCTCGTCGAAATTTCAGCTGCAAATACGGCGCCGGAGAAACATCCGGGTGGATCCCCAGGGGCGATCCTGGCTGCATTGTCTGATGCGGCTCCCCGGAGCGGACAGCTTGAGGACTGCTCTCGGCGTCGCCGAGCCACGAAAAGCGAATCGGCCATGTGCTCGTTGCCTGATCTGGAGGTCAGCCCGATAGGAGGGGCTGTCGTGGCGGGCGGGATAATCGCGCGATGGCTGGTCCGAGCGACCGTTGGTCTCGCTGGCATTCGGTCCGCGACGAAGGTTCCACGTTCGATCGCTGCATGGTGTCTGGGCGTCTAAAGGAGGCGCGGGACGCGATCCTGCACGCCGTCGAGCCGCTTGATGGCGCCACCTTGCTTGATGTCGGGACTGGGGATGGGCTCATCGGCCTCGGCGCGCTCGATCTGGTTGGTCCGAGCGGAACGGTGATCTTCTCGGACATCTCCGAGGCGTTGCTCCTGCGGTGTCGGGAGTCTGTTGTGTCCCGGGGCGCGGAGGATCGCGCGCGTTTTGTGATCACGCATGCGGAGGATCTCGCGGGCCTTGATGATTCGTCGGTCGACGTTGTCACGGGACGGGCCGTACTCGTCTTCGTCCCTGATAAGGCGCGCGCGTTCGCGGCCATGTACCGGGTCCTGCGACCGGGAGGCCGCATCTCGCTGCGCGAGGTCGTCGGGCGCCTGATGTTTCCCGAACCGGCCGAGCGCTTCTGGGGTTATGACCTGAGCCCAGTCCTCGAACTCTGCACGCGGGTCAAGGCCGCCTACACCGATATGGAAGATCCTGACTATCGTCACTCGATGTTGAACTTCGACGATCGTGACCTTGTCGATCTCGTACACACGGCGGGTTTCGACCGCGTGCGCGTCGAATGCCGTACCGAGATCACGCCGGGGGCGCTACTGCCCAGCGCAAGCCTTGAGGGCCTGCTCAAGAGCGCACCTACCCCGGTCTCGCCAACAATCGGCCAGGCGGTCGACTGCGCGCTCCAAGGCGCCGAGCGCCAGCGCTTCCTGAGCGCGCTTGAGGACGCTGTACGTACAAACAGCGCGTCAAGCCGAACCGCCGTCGCCCACACCGTCGCTCATAAGCGGCTCTAGTGGGTCGCGGTCCTTGCAATCGCCCGCGAGCGTGGTCCTGTCAGCGTGGCTGAACCGAGTGAGCCACGCGGTGTGACTGTGCGTTCGGCGTTCACGGTGACGGTCGATGGTGGGACTCTGGCCGGCTGGGTCATGGGCGGCGGCTCACCAGTCGTTCTGTTGCACGGGGGGCCTGGACTTCGCTACGAGTACATGGAGCCGCTGATGGCCGAGCTCCACACGGATTTCCGTGTGGCCGTCTTTCAACAGCGGGGTCTCGAGCCGTCGACGCTAGAGGGTCCGTTCACGATCGCCCGAGCGATCGAGGACGTGGTGTGCGTTCTGGACGCGCTTGGTTGGTCGCTCGCGTTGCTTGTAGGTCACTCGTGGGGGGGTCACCTCGCGTTGCGAGCGAGCGGCCCCGGAGGTCCCCAACAGATAGAGGCGCACCGCCGTCCGCACGGACCACGTAGAGCCGGTCTCTCGGGCCTACGTACCCGATCCAGCGACCGTTGGGCGACCACGCGGGCGAGCTGCCCCGGACCAGCCGCCGCGTCGCGTCATCGCTGAGGCGGACGATCGTCACCCAGCCGTCGCGAACTATGGCGATGCGCGAGCCATCAGGCGACCACGATGGCGCCCGACCACCGCTGATCCGGCGCAAACGGCCCGGCTGCCCGGCCCACACCGAGGCGGCACGCACGACCGCGAGCCCACCACCAGATGACCACACTGCATCAGAGACATGGCCTTTTAAAAGCGTCGCCTCCTGGATCCCGTCAATTCCGTACTCCAGAAGCGACCCATTGGACACGACAGTGATCACCGCAGGATCCGATGTGAATGCCCCCACGCCGCCAACCGGCTCACAATCAAGGCAACTGCCGTCGGGATAAACGATCTGCACGCCGGGCGCGGGATCAGAGCCGCCAGCCGGTGAAAGCACGAGACTTTGACCGTCCGGAGCCCAACGCGGCGTCAACGGGCCAGAGGCTCCGCAGACGGATCCCTGACCACAGATCCGTCGCACCACACCGCCCTGGAGATTCACTAACAGCACACCCGACCCAGTCGCCGGCTGCACCGCCAACAGACCATCCCGGCCTCGAAACGAAGCCATCGCCGGCGCAACCATCAACAGCATCAACCCCGCGACAACAATCGAGCCCCGAAGTCGCACGCGCTAAAAACGAATACAACAGGCGAAGGTTGCGGGACAGGAATGTGCTTTCGCTTGCGTTCGTCGAGGGTTGGTGCCTGAGACCCCGCCGGCGCGCGCAGAAGGATCCGCGCGTGAGAACGTGGCTGCCTCGACGAGGCCTGGCACACTCCGTGAGGGATGCCATCCGGAAATGTTGTCGTCTACGCCTCTCGCACCTGCCCGCACTGCGTCCGAGCCGAGCGGCTACTGAAGAGCAAGGGCGTCAGCTACGAGCGCGTGCCGATCTGGCGGTTTGTGCCCGGCGGTCGGCGACCGCTAGTCGAGCGCTTCGGCACCGAGCACTCCACCGTGCCGCAGATCGTCATCGGGGATACACACGTCGGCGGTTGCAACGAGCTGGTCGCGCTCGAACGGACCGGACGCCTCGACGAGCTGCTCGGAAGCTGATCTCACCGGCGACGTCCGTTGACCGAATCCGCCGTGAGATGCGGACGCATAGCCCGTCATACGGTCGCCAGGAATGCCAGGGCCCGGTTTAGCACGGAGCAGTCTGTCGATCGTCGGCGAGTCGCCTGCCCCCAACAGCGGGGAATGCGGGCATCTGGCGCGGGTCTCGCCGAGCAGTTTTGGTCGCAGTCGGGAGCGGTAGCCTGGGCCGCCAGGATCACGGCGTCGTAGCGAGCGGTGTGGTGTTGCCGAGGTAGATGCTGCTCGGGGTGCTGCCCCCGAAGTAGAAGGTATCCATGCCGGCCGAGTCAGACGTGGTGGATGCGGTCTGCAGTTCGTGGGGGATGTCGCTGGTGGTGATCGTCACCCGCATCTGGTGGCCGGGCTCGAACGTCTGGCTCGTTGGGAAGATCTCGATCCGCAGTTCGTAGATCTTTCCCGGCTGCAGTGGGACCTGCGACGCCTGGGTGTAGGGATGCCACGGATCGATCGACTGGCCGTCGAGGTAGACGCTGCAGTCGAGGACCACCCTCCCGCAGCGCTTCGTGGTGATCGCCCTCAGCGAGGCGATCAGGGTCCCGGCGGTGACGTCCTCGGCGGTCGTGGTGCCGCCTGTGCCCGACGAGGAGACGTCCGACACGGTGGCGATGACGCTGGAGTCGGTCGCCGTCGAGCTCATATAGATGTCGGCCTCCAGCGGTCCGCTGATCGTGTAGGGCTTGGTGAACGGGACGGTCGTGAAGGTGAGCCCCTGCGCCTCGGTGACGGTGCTGTCGTTCTCGCAGACGGGTGCCGGTTCGACGGCCTCGGCCGACAAACCCGCCGTCCACTGCACCGTGGAGCGCGAGCACGCGCCGGTGACGGTCACCGCCGGCAGGTCTTCGTCACCGGAGAGTGACGCCCTGGTTGCGGACAGGGTGTGGCCGCTGTCCAGGTACCAGCGCTGGCCGGTGGTTCCGCTGGCCGGGTAGCCGGTCTGCGCCACCCAATGGTCGGCCCCGAGCTGGTATGACTCGACGTTGGGGAACTGCTGGATCCCGTTGTCTGTGCCCTTAAGCCAGTGGTCGAACCAGCCGAGCAGGATGTCGTCCTCGTCGGGGATCGTGTCGCCGGCGGTGTCGGTCGCCGGCAGGCCGCTGCCCTCGGTGACGTGGTACCAGGGCCCGATCACGAGCTTCTTCTCGGTCGCTGGCAGGTGCAGGGCGTTGTAGTTGATCGGCTCGCCGCGCTGGAAGAGGTCGTAGGTCCCGCCGATCAGGAAGGTCGGAACGTCGACCTCGCCGATATGCGTGATCGGAGAGCGCACCGTGTAGAACGGGCCGTCGTAGGCCTGCTCTGGGTAGGTCTGGAGGTCCTCGGGCAGCAGCGACTCGTCGGCGCCGAGAGCCCCGTCGGCTGCCACCGACCCCGCGAACAGGTACAGGTCCTCGAGGTGCTGGGACTCCGCGTTGAGCGCCACTGCGGGATCGGACTGCGTCTCGTCCGGAGGCTCGACCGCGAGCCCATTGACCAGCCCAAGCCACAAGGGGATGAAGCCCGCGTCCAGGTTGCCGCCCGCCCAGGTGACGTCCCGGTAGACGTCGGCCGACGACACGACAGGCACGATCGCCTTCACCGGGTTGCTGGTGATATGCGTGGGGTTGGCGCAGTCGAACGTCGCCGTGGTCGTGCAGCCCGAACCTGGATCGGTCAGCGGTCCGGACCCGGCGATGTCCTCGTTGATCGCCTCGACGGTGAGCAGCTGGTTGATGCCGGAGTAGCTGGCGCCGGCCAGGCCCACCTTGCCATCGCTCGCCGGGATGTTGTGCCAGTTGGCCACCCATTGGGCCAGCTCGGCCCCGTCCTGCTGCTCTAGGGGACCGAACGAGTCCCAGTAGCCCTCGCTGGAGCCCGTGCCACGCACGTCCACCACGACCTCGATGTAACCGTGCTCGTAGAGGTAGGGCATCGTCTCGTCCGCTGCCGACTCCATATCGTCGGTCGAGTAAGAGTTCCCCTTGCGGTATGGCGTCTGGATCAGGATCACCGGGCACGGCGTCGCTGCCGTGCACGTCGTCGGGATGTACTCGTCCGCCTCGAGGACCGTGCCGTCGGACATCGTGATCGGGACGTTTACGGTCTCGTTGTACGCAGTCGTCGGGTCCTCGGAGTTCGTCACATACTCGGGTGGGGATGATGTCCGCGACGACCGCGGGGAACTCGCCAACGCGCTCGGCACGACGGGCCAGAGCAGCGCGGCACCCCCGAGCACCGCCACCCCTAACCAGATCCGAGCAATGCGTCTGCCAAGACTCCCCCAACCCCCCGTAAATGAACGAGTCAGCCCACTGGTACCTGGCGCCCCACGGCTACCCATGCACGCACCGTCGCCCGCGAACTGAGAACCCGTCATCCCGCCTTCCTCTCTCCGTTTGTCACGGTGCCCCGCGCCGGTCAGGCGGTCCTAGAACATCCGTGGTTACCAGATGAAACGCCGCACGCAGTCAAAACTTGCGGTCCCGCGAGGAATCGCGACGTAGAACCGAAGTGCATCCTCGCCCCGGTTCCAACTCCCCTCCGGCAGCCCCCACGTCGTCTCGAACGTAGCGGTGCCAGGCGACCCCTCGCGAAGAGGCGCCCGCTGACCGATGAGCCGCTGTTTGCGCTGGGGAAGCGAGCGGACTTCGGCCGAGGCGGATCGGCGCGACCTGGACTGCCCGAGCTGAGGAGCGCGGTCGGGCGAGCAGGTTAGCCGGCCGCCTGATCGCCCTGGTTCCGCCATCGCGGCGGCGGGTCGACCAGGCCGAGCTGCGTTGCCAGCGCGATCGCGTGCGCCCGGTTGCGTGCGTCAAGCTTGCGGAGGACATTTTTCACGTGCGTGTTCACGGTCGCCGCGGAGATGGTCAGCTCCGCTGCGATCTGGTTGGAGCTGGCGCCGGCTCCGACCAGGCTCAGCACCTCCCGCTCGCGAACCGACAGCGACCCGGGCACCGGCGTGCCTGCGAGGTCCTCGGTCGTTCCGAGCTCGTCCTCTGGCCAATCCGCGGGCGCAAAGACGATCAGGTGCTGGCCGGGGAGCACGTTGGCGATGGCGGAGTAGAAGATCCTCAGAAAGCTGCCATCCGGGAAGCCGACGTCATATTCCCCGGCCACGCATCTATCGCGCAGCAATCGCGCCCAAGCAGAGTCCAGCAACCTATCCATGTGAGGCGGCGTCAGGTCCTCGATCCTGCGCTCAAGCAGCTGGACCAGGCTCAGCCGGAACAGCAGCCGCGCCGCGCGGTTGCCGGCGCGGTACCGGCGCTCGTTGTCGACGATCACCATCGGCACGAGGCTCTTGTCGAACATCTGCCAGAACTGTCGCGCCTGACCTCTGGTCGCCTTAGCGCTGCGCGCGGCTGAGCGGACGCTGCCCCCGTGCTCGCACGGGGCGGGCAATCGAAATGCGGCGCTGCGGTTGGCGGTCGCGGTCATGGGGCTCGACCACAACGATGCCGCCGGGGAGCCGCGCTGTCATCGAAGGCAGCGGGGAAAGCTTGACCCTACTGGCCGCACCCAGTGTTTCCTGGTAGCTGCAATGCGTCCGCCCGTGCTACCTGCCACGCTGAGCCTACGTCCATGCGCTGCCTGATAGTCGATGACAACCGAGCGTTTCTCGAGGCAGCGCGCGTGCTGCTCGAGCGCGAGGGCTTGATCGTCCTCGGCGTCGCCCGCAGCGGCGCCGAGGCTCTCAGACAAGCACAGGCCGAGCGGCCGGATGTCGTGCTCGTCGACGTGGCTCTCGGAGACGAGAGCGGCTTCGACGTGGCGCGGCGGCTGGCGGACAACGATCGTGTTGGTGCTGTGTCGGTGATCATGACCTCGACCCGCGCCGAGGTCGATCTGGGCGAGCTCGTCGCCGAAAGCCGGGCGCGCGGCTTCCTGCCAAAGTCGGAGCTTTCGGCGCAGGCAATCCGCCGGGTTCTTGACAGCGGCTCCTGACTGGCCGGCCCTACTGAGCGCCGAGGAAGGTGAGCACCGCCAGCACGCGCCGGTGATCCTCGCCAGTCTCCGGGAGTCGCAGCTTCATCAGGATGCTGCGGACGTGCTTCTCGACTGTTCCCTCGGTCACCCACAGCTGGTGGGCGATGCCCGCGTTTGAGCGGCCTTCGGCCATCAGGGCGAGCACCTCGCGTTCGCGTGGGCTGAGCTCCTCAAGCGGGTCGTTGACACGCCTGGCCGCGACGAGCTCCTGGACGAGAGCCGGATCGATTACGGATCCGCCCTTCACGATCCGCTCGAGCGTCTCCACGAACTCGTCCACGTCGGTGACGCGGCTCTTGAGCAGGTAGCCGGTGCCCGGTCCTCCTTGGAGGATGTCCATCGCGTGCTCGACCTCGACATGAGCCGAGAGGACGAGGACCGCGACACCCGGGAACTGCTCACGAATCACGCGGGCCGCATCGAGGCCTTCGGTCGTGTGCGT
>Ga0335074_10002558_pt1 | contig 24835 bp, 22 predicted proteins | sample Lox_Sample_23_FD_206715 | JGI IMG/M metagenome (GOLD analysis project Ga0335074, IMG submission 206715) | Soil microbial communities from Loxahatchee National Wildlife Refuge, Florida, United States - Lox_Sample_2.3 | ecosystem: Environmental > Terrestrial > Soil > Wetlands | place: USA... | reverse complement strand
GCGATCAGCGGAATCCACAACCCGTTGAAGCGGTTGATCAGGCCGAAATCCGCCATGACAGTGTAGGTGGGGATGATCCGCACCTCCACCGGAAGCATCAGCGTGATGAAGATCAGCCAGAACGCGGTCTGCCGGAACGGGAAGCGGAAGAACACCACCGCGTAGGCCGACAGCACCGAAATCGCGATCTTGCCCACTGCGATCGCCAGCGCCATGCCAAGCGAAATCAGCAGCATGTGCCACACGGGCTCGGTGCCCATGGTGCCTTGGGTCAGCACGCGCCAATAGACGCCGAAGCCCGAGGGGTGCGGCAGCAGCGACAGGTCGCCGCGCGCAATGGCATTGGAATCCTGCGTCGATCCCGCAAGCACCAGCCAGACTGGCAGGGCGAATAAAATCACCCCCAGGGCGAGGATCGCATGCGCGAGGTAGTCGGGGCGGGTTCGCATTGCCGGGCCTTTCGTGCGGCGCGTCCCCGCCTGGGCCCTACTGCTTGGCGGGTTGCGCGGGCGGTGTTGCGGCAGGCTCTGCCGGGGCGGAACCGGCGCCCGGATGCTGCGGCGCGACAACGGTCCCACCACCGGCGCCGCCACCGGTCGGCGAGGTTGTCGTCGGCTTCGCCGGCGCCGCTGGTTCGGCGGCGGGCAGCGGTTCCGGGTTCGGCGACAGCGTGCGCAGATAGGCGATCACGTCCGCCCGTTGCTGCGTGCTCTTGATCCCGGCGTAGGTCATGCGGGTGCCGGGCGCATAAGTCTGTGGATCGTCCAGCCAGTGGTTGAGGGCGTCATAGGTCCAAGGCTGGCCTTTGAACTTCTCCAGAGCGGGCGAATAGTTGAAGTCGGCCTCGTGGTCATGCGGCGCGCCGACGATCCCGTAGAGATTGGGGCCAACGATCGGTTTGCCGCCCTGGTTGAAGGAGTGGCAGGCGGCGCACACGGTGTGCACGAATTTGTCGCCCGCGCCGGTATCGGCTTTCGCCAGCAGCGGGGCGATCGGCGGCAATTCGGCAGGCGCCGGCGCGGTGGCACCGGACGATGCGGCGGGCACGCCCTTGATATCCAGCACTGTCTTTTCCAGTGGGGTCTCGGACACCAGGTTGTCGGCGACCAGGCCGGTGAGAAAGAAGACGATGCCGGCGACCAGGACGGCGGCAATGCCCTTGTTGACTTCCATGCTGTCCATGCGGCCCGGATTCCCCCTCGATCGGTTACGCGGCGCGACAAGACCCGCCGGCCCGCCGTTGCGCGGTGCCGATCGCGTCCATAAGCTGCGGCCACCATAGGGAAACGACCCTGCCCCTTCAACCCGTTCTGGACTGCGCTGCGTGAACCCGATCGTCGTGATCCCCTCGCGCATGGCCTCTACCCGCCTGCCGGGCAAGCCGCTGGCCGATATCCATGGCAAGGCGATGATCGTCCACGTGCTGGACCGCGGCCGGGAGGCAGAGATCGGCCCGGTCGCCGTTGCGTGCGGCGATATCGAGATCGCTGGCGCCGTGCGTGCCGGCGGCGGCATTGCGGTCATGACGGACCCGACTCTGCCGCGGGGATCGGACCGGGTGCATGCGGCGCTCGCTGAACTCGACCCGCAGGGCCGGCACGACGTGGTGGTGAACCTGCAAGGCGATCTGCCCACGATTCCGCCGGTGTATCTGCGCACGGTGCTGACGCCGCTGGCGGATCCGGGCTTCGACATCGCCACCCTGGTGGCGCCAATTCAATCGGAAGAGGAGGCGAACCTGCCGTCCGTCGTGAAAGTGGCCTGCGCGTTCGACCGCGGCCGGGCGGTTTCGCCCGCGCTGTATTTTTCCCGCGTGCCCATCCCGTCGGGCGAGGGGCCGCGCTGGCACCATATCGGCATCTACGCGTTCCGGCGGGCCGCGCTCGCGCGCTTTGTCGCCCTGCCGGAGGCCCCGCTGGAGCGGCGGGAGAGCCTGGAGCAATTGCGTGCGCTGGAAGCCGGCATGCGCATCGCCTGTGCCCGGGTCGAGAGCGCACCCTACGGCGTGGATACGCCGGATGACCTGGAACGCGCGCGCCGTCTGCTGGCGCCAGCGGGGCGGGCATGAGCGGCGTGATCGCGTTCCAGGGCCAGCCGGGCGCCTATTCCGACCTGGCCTGTCGCACCGCCTATCCGGACATGAGCACGCTGCCCTGCGAGTCGTTCGAGACCGCCATGGAAGCGGTGCGCGACGGCAGCGCCGATCTGGGCATGCTGCCGTGTGAAAACAGCCTGGCTGGCCGTGTGCCAGACATTCATCATCTGCTGCCCGGCTCCGGATTGTTCGTGATCGGCGAGCATTTCCAGCGGGTGGAGCATTGCTTGCTCGCGGTGCGCGGCGCAGCGCTGCGCGATTTGAAGCGGGCGCATTCCCATACCGTGGCACTGGGGCAGGTGCGGCACAGCCTGCGCTCGCTGGGACTGAAACCGGTGGTGGAGGCGGATACCGCCGGTGCGGCCCAGCTCGTGGCGCAATGGGGACGCAAGGAGGAGGCAGCGATCGCATCCTCGCTGGCCGCTGAGATCTACGGGCTGCAGATCCTGCAAGAGAATATCGAGGACGCAGAGCACAACACCACGCGATTCTATGTGATGGCGAGGAAGCCGGTGACGCGCGACCCGGCGGAACCGCGTCTCATGACGACCTTCGTGTTTCGTGTCAGGAACGTGCCGGCTGCGTTGTACAAGGCGCTGGGAGGGTTTGCCACCAACGGCGTCAACATGACGAAGCTAGAGAGTTACATGGTTGGCGGCGAGTTCGTCGCTACGCAGTTCCTGTGCGACGCGGACGGTCATCCGGAGCAACCGGCGCTACGGCGGGCGTTGGAGGAGTTGACGTTCTTTTCTTCAGAAGTGCGGGTGCTCGGGGTGTATCCGGCCGCGCCGTTCAGGCTGGCGCAGGGCACGGGGGAATAACGAGCGCGGTTGCCCACCGGCCTTCGTGCGGCGTTATAACGGCTTTCTACCCGGTTCGTGGAATAGGGATACCGACTCCAGGCGTCTGGTCGGGCCCAAACGTGACACCCTCGTAGAGCGCGGTAAACGGCAGCACGACGCCTAATTCGGGGATTTCGATCGACGCCTCAGCGCCCTCGAGAAGCGCGGTGTTCTGGATGCCAAGCCGTCCACTCGGATCGCGGGTGTAAACCAATGCCCGCTGCTCGTCCTGACTGATCGAGGCATAGGTGCGAATGCTGGGCGTTGCGTCGTAGTCACGCAGCTTCAGGGTCTGATCGATCCATCCCGTGCTCTTGAATAGGACTTCGAATACGGCGACGGGTTCCTGTGCGAACAACGCATCCAGCACGCTGGGCCCACAATCAATCAAGGCATCGGGATAGCGGCCATCCTGCCCGGCCTTCACCTTCAGGTCCGGACCATGTACCCGGCATAGTTTGCCGCGCATCTGCGCACGGAGTTCTCCGCGCAAATTATTGCCGATCATGTCGTGTCTCGCCGTTCCGCCGCCCATGGCGTAAACCTGACCGTCGACGAGTTCGTAACGGACTGGTTCGCGTGCCTCCCATTCCAGGTAGGCATCCCAGCTCCAGGTCTCTCGGTGCCGAGCTTCCGACATCCTGCCCTCCTGGGTGCCACTCTAGCACCCTGCGCCTGAGGACTGCACGCGATCCAACTGGCGCACCAGATGCCAGGCTATGCGGGCATTGTCGGCCGATCGCCACGGTGCGACAGTCCTGCCCAGCTTCGGCCGCGCCAGCGGTGAGCAAACGCGGCAAACGGAGCGACCGTGGCGGAACGTCTGGATCAGGAAATCGCACTGTCCGTCGGGACGGCGTCGGTGCGGGTAAGTACTGTTGGCAGCGCGATGGTGCGCGTTGCGATCGGTGATCGGGGGGATGCAGCGCCATCGTCCTATCTTCCCGAGCGGCCCTCTGGACACAGCGCGGACGAGGCGCAACTGACCGCCGACGCTGCGGACGGCACCCTGACGTTCCGCTCCGCCGACGGGCGTGCCCTGTTGCGCTTCGCCATCGATAGCGCCGCCATGCAGGACGATCTCGGCCTGCGCTTCGAAGTCGTTGGCGAGCAACATTTCTACGGCCTCGGCGAAGGTGGCCAGCAATTCGACCGGCTTGGCATTGCGCGGCGATTCTGGAATTTTCAGGCGAATCGCGGTCAGGGTGCCGACATCGCGATCCCGCTGCTGGTGTCGCAGGCGGGCTACGCACTGTTTTTCGACAACTCCGCCGCTGCCCATCTGGAAACCGCCGACGTCTACGACGGCACCTGGCTAGTGTACAAAACCGCCGCTGCACCGTTGGACTTCTACGTCATAGGTGGCCGGGATCTGCGTGCCGTGTTCGCTGGCATCGCCGATCTGCTCGGCCATGCGACCATGCCGCTGCGCTGGGCGCTCGGCTATATGCAATCGTCGCGGCATTTTAACAGCCCGGACGAAGTGCAGGCGCTCGGGCGCACGTTCCGCGACAAGGGCATTCCGTGCGACGTGTTGATCTTCCTGTCCACCTACGGTGACGCCAAGGGCATGAACCGCGGCGTCGGCTTCCTGGAGTTCGAACCCGATCTGTTTGCCAATGCAGGCGCAATCCTCGATGAATTCCATCGTAGCCATTTCCGTGTGCTGAGCCACGAATATCCGGTGTTGCATCCGCAATCGCCGGCCTTCGGGGAAGCGGCGGCGGAAAAATACCTGCTGGACTACGGCTATCCCGACATCGCCCCACAGCAGGGCGTGGTAAACTACAAGGCAGGCCAGCGCTTCCTCGATTTCTCGCGCCCCGAGGTGCGGCGCTGGTGGTGGCAACAGCATGCCGCGCTGGTCGCCCACGGCATCGACGGCTGGTGGCTGGACGGCGGCGAAGGCCCGCCCGCCGCTACAAGCATGCACGCCGGGCTGGGCACCGTGCTGCACAACCGCTTCGACTTATTTCGTCAGCAAGCTTTCTTCGAAGGCGAACAAGCCGACCGTCAGTGGTGCCGCCCATTCCTGCTGTGCCGCTCCGGTGGCCCCGGCATGCAGCGTTTTGGCGCCATGCCCTGGTCCGGCGACATCAATGCGACTTTCGAAAGCATGGAGACGCAGATCCGCACCGGTCTCAACCTGGCCATGTCCGGTGTGCCGCACTGGGGCACGGGTACCGGCGGCTTCTATACCGTCGCTCCCGACGACGGCGAGTTGTTCGTGCGTTGGCTGCAGTTCAGCGCCTTCTGCTCCATCTTCCGTGCCCATGGTCATGTCTGGCGGAGGCATCTGCCGTGGTCGCATGGGCCGGATAAGGAAGCGATCTGCCGTCGCTACATCGAATTGCGCTACCGACTGATGCCTTACACCTACACACTGGCGTGGCAGGCGCATCGGAACGGCCTGCCGACGATGCGCCCGCTGGTGCTGAACTATCCCGACGATCCGCGTGTGTGGGATCTCGGCACGCAATTCCTGTGGGGCGATGACCTTCTGGTGGCGCCGGTCACGCGTGCTGGCGCAACGCACTGGCCGGTCTATCTCCCGCAAGGCACGTGGCACGATTACTGGACGCATGAGACGTACCATGGCCCAGGCGGCATCACCGTCGCGACACCGCTGGATACGTTGCCGTTGTTCGTGCGCGACGGCGCGATCATCCCGCTCGGTCCGGTGATGCAATACGACGGTGAGAAGGCACTCACCGAAATCACGCTGCTGATCTACCCCGCCGGTGAGTCGGCATTCACGCTGTACGAAGACGACGGCAGCACCCAGCGCTATCGCGGCGGCGCCTACGCTCAGACAGAGATCAAGTGCGTCGCCGATGCCGCCGGCCTGACCTGCTGCACCGCCGCCGCCACCGGCGACGCCACGGTGATCCCGCCCGGCCGCAGCTATGTTCTGCGCATCCGCACCGATCGGACGCCACGCAGCGTCATGTTGGATGACGGCCGGACGCTGCTCCCGGGCACGGCGCATGACCGGCGGGGATGGTGGCGCGACGATCGGTTCCTGGTGATCCTCGCCGGCGCTGCGTCCGCGAGCGTCCGCATTGACTGGCAATAGCGCCCCGATCGGAAAAGCGCACGACATTGCGCAGCAAGTCATTGCGAGGAGCAAAGGGACGAAGCAACCTCGTGCAGGAAACGCCCCTGGGCCGTCCGTGCAACACACGACCGAGGTTGCTTCGTCGCTTTGCGCCGCGCAATGACATATGGTCTGGATAACAACCGGAGGGAACGATGAAACGCCGCGATTTGTTGTTCGGAGGCGCGGCAAGTGCCGCCGCGCTGGGCACACGTAGCGCCCGCGCCGCGCCAACACCGGTCACCATCTGGCACATCTATGCCAACCCAGCCGATATGATCCATCTGGGCATGGCGAAGTTCAACGCCAGCCAGACAGAATTCGTCGCCCAGCAACGCATCATTCCCTACACCCAGATCAATCCCGAGCTGATCCGTGCTATCGCAACCGGCACGCCACCCGACCTGGTGGTGATCAACGATCCCGATCTGTGCAGCTATGCCTCTCAGGGTCAGTTCGCCGACCTGACCAGCCGCGTCGCCGCGTCGAAAATCATCGACCCTGGCAAGTTTCTTCAAAGGCCCCGCGACATCAGATCATTGGCAAGGCCGGCGCTATAGCGTCGCGCGCGAGATCATCACGATCTGCCTGTACTACAACGCCGACATGTTCCGTGCCAAGGGATTGGATCCCGACAAGCCCCCCACGACGTGGAGCCAGTTGAAAGACGCGGCGGCGAAACTGACCGACCCGGGCAAGCATGTATTCGGCCTGGGCTTCTGCGCGCATTTCTCCGAGCAAAGCACGTTTCAGTTCCTGCCGTTCCTGTGGCAGGCAGGCGGGGCGATTGATAAGTTGGACCAGCCGGAGGCCACCGAGGCGTTGCAATTTTGGACCGATTTCGTCAACGCTGGCCAGACCTCGCGCGATGTGATCAATCAGCCCCAGGCCGAAGTGGTGAGTTCCTTCCTGGCCGGCAACTACGCCATGGCGGTCGGCGGTCCATGGGAACTGCCGCGCTTCAAGACCGATGCGAAATTCGACTGGCGGGTCGCGCTGCTGCCGGTGCACGACGTGCAGAAGATTGCCGTGTCGTCGCTCGGCGGCTTTCATTTCGCGATCCCGGCCGGTGCGAAGCAGGCCGATGGCGCGTTCCGTGTGATCGAGACCATGCTGGACCCGTCGATCTTTCAGCAGGGTTGGAACGTCGGCGGCCTGATGGCGCCGCTGATCAATGTCGCGCTGCACGATCCGAACTGGCAGCAGGCCTACACGACCTATCGCGCGCAACTGCCGACCGCTCGCCAGCGAGGCCCGCATCCGCACTGGTCGCAGCTTTCCCGGCCGTTGCAGACGGCGATCCAGGAAGCGCTGACCGGCTCGCAGCCGCCGCATGCCGCGATGACGGCGGCCGCTGCGAAGGTCGCGCCGGTTCTAACAAAGACACCGCTCTGATCCGCGGGCACCGATGTAACCATGCAACGGCGGAATCTGTTCTTTACCACGTTACTGCTGGTGCCCACGGTCTATCTGCTGTCCCTGGTTGGCTTTCCCGTTGTCTATAACGCAGTGATGAGCGTGCAGGAGGTGAACCTCGGCGATTTGTCGCACTTCGCGCGGCCTTTTGTTGGATTGGCCAACTATGGCGAGGCAATCGCCGATCCAACCTTCCGCAAGGTGGCGCTCAACACCGGGGTGTTCGTTGTTGTTACTGTAACGTCATTGGCCAGGTCGGGCTTGGCCTGCTGGCGGCGGTGTGTTTTTCACGCAGTTTCCCTGGCGCCAGCTATCTGCGCGGTCTGCTGCTGGCGACCTGGATTCTGCCAGGCCTGGTGGTTGGCGCCGTGTGGAAGTGGATGTTCGCTACGCAAATACGGCGTGTTCAACTATGTGCTGATGTCGTTGCATCTGATTGGCAGCCCGGTGAACTGGTTATCGGATCCTGCGATCGCCATGTCGGCACTGAACATCGCCCATGTTTGGTACGGCATGCCGTTCAGCATGATCCTGATCGCGGCGGCACTCACCGGCATTCCGGACGAGCATTATGAAGCGGCGTCGCTGGACGGCGCCGGACCGATCGCGCGGTTCCGCTATATCACCTTGCCTGCCATTACCCCCGCGCTGATCGCGATCGGCTGCCTGGTCACGATCTCTGCGTTGCGCGTGTTCGACGTGATCTTCGCGCTGACGCAGGGCGGTCCGGTTGATGCGACCAATGTGCTGCCGCTGCTGTCCTATCAGGCGTCGTTCCAGGATTTCGATTTCGGCCGGGGCGCGGCCATCGGCATGTTCGCGTTCTTTGCCGTGTTCGGTGTGGCGTTGGCCTATGTCGGCACGTTGCGCCGGGAAGCAGTCACGTGATGCGGCGCCGGTCACTGATTCGCCGGGGCATGGGCCGCTACATCCCTACACTGATCGCCATTCTCTGTGTCGGGATCTATCTCTTCCCGCTCTATTGGATGCTGATCTCGGGCTTCAAGACTCAGGCGGAGATCTTTGCCGATCCACCAACCTTCTGGCCGCGCTATCCGACACTCGACTCGTTCCGTGTGGTCATCGAAGAGCAGAATATTGTGCGGTATTTACGGAACAGTTTGATGATCGCTACCCCGGTCGCGTTGGTGACGGTGGTACTGAGCGCCATGGGTGCGTACGCGATGAGCCGGGTGCGGTCGCGCCTGGTCAGCATCGTGCTGGTGATCGTGTTGCTGTTGCAGGTGTTCCCCGAGGCATTGCTGGCGACGCCGGTATTTGTAATATTCAAGGCGATCGGGCTGGTGAACAGTTTGGTGGCGGTTGTGCTGGCGACATCGGCACGGTCGGTGGCGTTCGCAGTGGTCATCCTGCGGCCAATGTTCCGCCAGGTGCCAATCGAGCTGGAAGAAGCGTCGCGTGTTGACGGCTGCAGCCAGTTCGGCACGTTCTGGCGCATCGTCGTGCCGCTGATGCGCGTGCCGCTGCTGGTGCTGGGCGCCATCAGCTTTGCCCAGGCCTATGGCCAGTTCGTGTATCCGCTGACTTTGCTGAGTTCGCAGGACCTGCAACCCGGCACTGTGGGCATCTTCAGTTTCATCGGCGCCGAAGTGGCCGACTGGCACCACGTGATGGCATTTTCCAGTCTGTTCGTGCTTCCGCTTCTGGTGATGTTCCTGCTGCTGCAAAGGCGAATTGTCTCAGGGCTGACGGCGGGCGCGTTGAAATGATGGAGCGCGCGACGAGCCAGGTACTGCTCTCTTGATCGGAGTTGCTTCGTCGCTGCACTTCTCGCAATGACATGTCGGGCCTACTCCCCACCCGACAATTCGCGCCTCCGACGGTCCAACTCGTCGCTGTAGCGCCGCAGGGCGTATTGCTCCGTCAGCAACCCGATCACGTGTTTGGTCTCCGGGCCATCCACCACGGCGAGCACGTCGCTTTCGGCGTTCTCGAACATCGCCACCGCTTCCTTGATCGTCATCTGCGGCAGCAGCATCGTGTCGGCGTGATGAGTGATGTCGCCGACCGTGTGCTCGTCCTGCGCGTCGGCGTGCGCTTCGGGCGGGAAGGCGACGCCGGCGTAACGGTCCTCGTCGTCCAGCACCACCACGCGCTGTGTGGATCCCAACGGGAAGTCGCGCTTGAACGCAGGCAGCGGCGTTCCGGCACGTACGGTACGCACCTCGCGGCGCATCATTCGCCCGACCGTCAGGTTGCGCATCCAGCCGATATCCACCGCGCTGCGGATCACCTCACCGCGGAGGTGGAAGCGCCATGTCGCGAAGGAGTAGCCGAAGGTGCGCCGCACGGTCAGCGACGAGACGATGCAGGCGGCCAGCACCGCGACGGTCAGCGGCAGGCTGCCGGTGCTTTCCAGCGTCAAGAACCCCATGGTCAGCGGGCCGCCGATGATGGCCACCGCCAGCCCGCTCATGCCCACCAGGCCGCACAGGACCGGAGGCACAGCGTGGGCGGTACTGACGATCGCCAGCACACCTCCGAAGGTCTTGCCCAGCACGGCGCCCAGGAACAAGGACGCAAAGAACAAGCCGCCGCGGAAACCGGAACCGATGGAGATGGCTGACGCGATGGACTTCAGCACCACCAGCATCGCGACGAACGTCAGCGGATAGGGTGTGTTGATCACGTTCCCCAGATCGCCATGGCCCGACGACAGCACCGCCGGCGTCACCAGCCCCAGCGAGCCGACCGCGATGCCGCCGACCGCTGGACGCAGCCAGGTCGGTACACCGCTGCGTCGGAACAACTCCTCGGTCAGGGTGACGCCGCGCATGATCGCGATGCCGACCAGAGCGCAGATCATCCCCAACGCCAGAATGGGAATGTAATCGAGCGCTTCCACCACACCGGGTACCTGCACGGACAAGTCGAAAATGTGACTGTCCAGTGCGTGCACGATGGAGACGGCGACGATGGCGGATACTGCCACGGGGGCAAAGGTTGCCAGCGAATAGGTGCCGATGACCAGTTCGAATCCGTAGAACGCGCCGGTTAGCGGCGCGTTGAACGCACCGGCAATGGCGCCCGCCGCACCGCAGCCGACGAGCAAGCGAAGGTCGTTGCGCCGCACCCGGAACATGCGGCCGAGCCGGGAGGCGATGGCCGATCCCATCTGCGTGTAGCCGGCCTCCAGTCCGATCGAGGCGCCGACGCCGTTCGACATAATGGTCTGCACCATGACGATCACGCTGTCGGTGAGCGACATGCGGCCGCCGTACAGCGCGTTGGCCTCGATCGGGTCCACCGCGCGGCGCTGGCGATACATGGCGATCACCAGTCCCAGCAAGCCGAGCGCAAGGCCACCGAAGGTGGGCACCAGCACCGTACGGTACGGGTCCAGCGATGGCATGGCGCTGAGCCGCATGGTGTAGGGAATGTTGAACAACAGCTCGTGGCAGAGCTGGGCTGCCTGGGTCATGGCGCAGTCGATCAGGCCGGCGCCGCAGCCGACGAAGGCGGACAGCACAACCAGCCATATTTCGTCGGCACGCACCAGAGCGCGCAGGGTTTGCGGCGCATGCAGTACCGCTTCGCCAAAATGCCGCCGCGGCCGATGCACCGGCGCGCGCGGCACGGCCCGCGCGTTGGACGCTTCACTCCCGGCGTGCGGGCGATCAGATTTGCCCGCAAAAGTTGAATCGCCTGAGAGAGTCGACATCAGCGACGTCCGGTGAGCAAGAGAAAAGAGCTAGGCCCGTTGTGGAACGGCGCAGTGCAGCATTCAACCGAAACGTGGCTGATTTGCCCAAAGCTGTGGTAAAAAAGTCAATTATGGCTGGAGGAGGCGGGAAACGCCTCCTTGCTGTTACGATCCGATCCCGCGTTCTGCCTTGGTCGTGGCAAGGTCGTCCTCGATGAAAGCGCGCACGACGTCGGCGAGCGGTTCGTGTGCACTGAAACCGAGCGTGCGGGCGCGCAGGGGCTCGAAGGCGGGCGGCCAGGTGCCGACGATGGCGGCAATGGCTGGATCCTCTGCCCGGCGCACCAGCCCGGCCGCACCTGGCCGCACTTCCTCCAGCGCCTGCAGCAGATGCGCAATGGTGGTGCTGATGCCTGGCGGGTTGACGCTGCGGTCCAGCCCCATCGGCGTGGTGTCCAGCACGGCGGCGTGCAGCAGCCAGTCGATAGCGCGGCGTGGGCTGGCGACCCACGCGGCGAAATCATCCGGCACAGGAAGTTCAGTTTCCAATCCGAGCAGGGGCTCGCGGACGATGGCAGAGAAGAAAGAAGACGCGGCGCGATTGGGCCGTCCGGGGCGAACGATGATCGTCGGCAGGCGCAGTGAGACGGCGTCCAGGAAGCCCCGGCGGGACGCGTCGGCCAGGATCAACTCGGCGGCAGCCTTTTGGGCGCCGTAGCTGTTGCCGGGAAGCTGGCGAGCGTCGTCGGCCAGCACGGAGTTCTGGGTGCCGCTGAAGCTGGCGACGGAACTGGTGAACACGACCCGGGGCGGCTTGCCGCCGGCGGCGGTCAGGCGACGGCAGGCGTCCACCACGGCATCGGTGCCGCGCAGGTTCACGCGGCGGCCGAGGTCATAGTCGGCCTCGGCCTGGGCGCTGACCACGGCGGCCAGGTGGAACACCACGCCGGTGCCTGGGGGAATGGCTTGCTCGGGCAAATCGACGATGTCGCCGCCCAGCGTGGTGATGGGGAAGGGGGCGGATGCCGGCTTTGGCGGTGCGGCCAGGTCGAACAGGGTGAGCGCGGTAATTTTCTCTGTGCCGAGCTTGCCGCCGGCGGCGAGCCGGGCTGCCAGCTTGCGGCCAAGAAAGCCGCCGCCGCCCAGGATGGAAATCTGCATCGAGCCTGTCCTCCGGATGGATCGCCGGAACATGGCGCGGCCGGGCGTTGTGACCAAGGCCGGAGGGGGGGCGGCCTGCACGGGATGGGCAGGGCCGACCGCTTCCATCGGGCGCCGGGTCGGTGGAAGACGTTTTTTTGGTCCAAATCGCTATTGCGACGCATTCGCATTTCCTGCATGGTGCTGCGAGCACAACTCAGGAGCCCGACCATGGGACAGGTCATCCGCCTCCCGGTGCCGCCGCCTTATCCCGACTGCTCGGGCGATCTCGATCCGGCGGAGTGCGTGCTGCTGATCGCCCTTCGCTGGTGGGTCGCCGACCATCGTTGCGGCACTGATCCGCTGCCTCGGCTATGTCAGGCGCTGGATAGTGCCGGTGCGCACGATGCTGCTTTCCCGGTGGACCGGCTGATGGTTGTCGTCGCGCGCAATGCCCGCCGGCCTATCGTCATGCATTGCGCACGGTGCCGGCGCATGTCTGACGACGAGAAACGTCTGTTGCACGCTGCCAGCCTGGCGCAGGCGGGCGACGGGCCGCGCGCCGGGAAGGCACTGCGTATTGCTCTGCTTTCCGCGCAGGGGGCGGAATTTGCACTCGGTCCTTTGGGGGATCTTGGCGAACTGTTTGCCGCGGCGCGGCTATTGTTCCGCAGAAGGTCGCCGCCGGCGAGTGTCGACGCGACGGCGCGGATCGTCGAGCCTTGGTTTCCCTCCGGATCAACGAAGACAGTCCATTGAAGTGGGGGCCCCGGACGTGATGGTGCGGCATCTTTCCACTGGCACGGCGATCATCGTTGCCTTGATGGCTGCGCATCGCCTCGCGCGAAACCAATCACAGGGTTCGCGCACGCTGGATGATTTCTTCAAGCAGGAGGCGGCACGCATAGGTGGCTGTTGGGATAAGCCGGACAGATCGGATTCATCCGGGGAAGACGGGCGTTCTCCCCGCTGCCACCAGACCAAATCACCCGTGTGACCACTGGAAGAAGCGCGCGGACCGTCCGTACAGCCATACGACGCGAATTGCTTCGCCGCCGGCTCCTCGCAATGACATGGGGTGTCTAACCAAAACGGAGTCCTATGACGACTTTTCCCGCCGTGCGTCGTGCTGTCGCCATCCAGGCGCACGTTCGTACTCTGCATACATTCATCGGAATGCTGACTGCACCGACGATCATCTTTTTCGCCGTTACCGGCATCCTGCAAATCTACCATCTGGATGTAGCACGACTGGGTTACACGCCGCCTGCAATCTTCGAGAAATTGGGTCAGGTCCACAAGAATCAAGTGTACGCCTCGCGAAGGCGCAGACCTCAAGTTGAGCAGCCGGGGGAAGGCCCGGCTGATGCGCCTGGGTTGAATGCTGCGGCGCTGCTGAAGGTCCGGAGTGCATCTGTGGCGACGTTGCTGCTGAAACTCCAATTCACAATCGCGGCTGCGGGATTGATCTTCTCAATTTCACTCGGCCTTTGGATGGCGCTTCGGCCAGGTTCCCGGCGGAAGATCAACTTGCTGCTTCTGGTCGCCGGGATCTTAATTCCGGTCGTCCTCGCCGCATTGACCGTTTGACAGGCGGCCGCGTTGTTTGTCAGGCCGCGTGCGTGGTTTACGCGGCGGCCACCTCGACCACGTGCTGCGCCAGGGCCAGCGATGCGGTGAGGCCGGGCGATTCGATTCCGAACAGATTGATCAGGCCGGAAACGCCGTGCTGTTGCGGGCCTTGCACGACGAAATCCTGGGCCGGCGCGCCGCGCGGCACGATCTTCGGACGGATGCCCGAATAGCCCGGTTGCAACGCTCCATCCTGCAACGCGGGCCAGTATTTTCGCACGGCCGCATAAAAGCTGTCGGCACGCGTGGGATCGACGGTGTAGTCGATATCGTCGATCCACTGCACGTCTGGTCCGAAACGAGCCTGGTTGCCGAGATCGATCGTCAGGTGAACGCCCAGGCCGCCTGGCACCGGAACCGGATAGATCAGCCGCGAGAACGGTGAGCGGCCGGAGAGGGTGAAGTAGTTGCCTTTGGCGTAGAATGCGGCCGGCACGTGATCCCGCGGCATGCCCTCGATGTTGCTTGCCAGGAACGGTGCGTGCAGGCCGGCGGAATTCACCAACAGGCGGCAGCGCAGATGCATCGGCTCGCTGCCGCCCACGGCTACGTCGAAGCCGCCCTGTACGACCTGGGCACCGGTCACGGGGCTCAGGAATACGCAGACTACGCCGGCATTTTCCGCATCGCCTTGCAACGCGAGCATGTAGGCGTGGCTGTCGATGATACCGGTGGACGGGGAATGCAGCGCGCTGGTGCAGCGCAGGTTGGGTTCCATAGCAATCGCCTCGGCCGCGGTCAGCACACGCATGCCTTCGACGCCGTTCGCCTCGGCACGGCGCTGGATGCCAGAGAGCATGGCGTCCTCCTCGGCGTCGGTGGCGACGATCAGCTTGCCGCAGTTGCGGTGTGGCACGCCCTTGTCACGGCAATAGGCGTACAACATGCGGCGGCCGGCAACGCAGAATTGCGCCATCAGACTGTTCGCGGGGTAGTAGATGCCGGCGTGGATGACCTCGCTGTTGCGCGAGGACGTTTCGGTGCCGATGCCGCTCGCGGCGTCCAGCACGATCACCTCGTGCCCGGCCAGAGCCAGCGCCCGTGCCACGGCGAGGCCGATGACGCCGGCGCCGACCACAATGCATTCGACTTCGTCCACGTAGGGTTCCCCCTGCTTCCGGCGGACGATTTACGCTGGGTGCGGCGATAGCACCAGTGGCGCAGCCCGTTCAACCAAGCGGGTGCATTCACCGCAGTCGGTGAAGTCGTGCAGCGGCGATGAGTTTGAGATTATGTCAGCAGGCCCTGGCGCGTTGCGGTTGACGTGCTCTGTGCCGCCAAGCAGATTGCCGGCCAGGCGGCTGCTGCGCAGCAAAATACAGTGAAAGCTTAAGGAACGTTCATGTCATCCAGTGCTGAAAGTGTCTTCACGGTTGCAGTGTCTCGTAAGCGCTTTATCATCTATTTTCTTTTGTTCACGATGACATTCATCAACTATTTCGATCGCACGGTGCTATCGATCGCCATGCCGATCCTGCGGCATGCCTTTGCGATTTCTCCTGTTGGTGCCGGATACCTGCTGTCGGCTTTCATCTGGACCTATGCGCCGATGCAACTGCCGGCAGGGATGATCCTGGACCGCTGGGGGACGCGCAAGACCGCCGCCATCTGTCTCTCGTTCTGGTCCGCCGCGACCGCCTTGACCGCCGGGGCCGTCAGCTATGCTTTCCTGTTCATAACGCGCCTGCTGTTGGGTGTTGGTGAATCGCCAACGTTTCCGCTGGGCGCACGCGCGGTACGCGAATGGGCCCCGGTCAAGGAACGCGCTTATGCAATGTCGATCTTTGCGTCAGGGCCGGCCTTTGGTACCGCTGTTTGCTCGGTCATCATCGGATGGTTGCTCGGCCTGGTCGGCTGGCGGATGGCGTTCGTGCTGTCGGGCGCCATGGGCGGCGTTTGGGTGCTGGTCTGGCTTGTGTACTTCCGCGACCCCGAGCAAGCCACGTGGCTGCCGGAGCAAGAACGCCAATTGATATTGCAGGAACGCAGCCCGGGCGGCGCCACGCATACCCACGGCATGTCACTGCGCGAATTGCTCAGCTATCAGACAATGTGGGGTCTGTTCTTGACCCAGGGCTGCGTCAACTACACGCAATATCTGTTCTTGACGTGGTTGCCGTCGTATCTGGTGGAAAGCCGCGGTATGAACATCCTGCATTCCGGTCTCGATACCGGCATTTGCTATCTCGGTGCGGCGCTGCTGACCATCGCGTTCGGGCGCATCTGCGACGCGTTGCTGACACCGGAAGCCGTGAAAGCCGGCAAGCGCCGCTATGCGGTGGTGATTCTGGCGCTGGGCGCGGCCGTGATGTCGTTCGCACCCTTCACTGAGTCACAAACTGTACTGCTGATGCTGATCATGATCTCACTGGCCTGCGTGCAGAGCGTGTTCGTGAACACCTATTCTCTCACGAACGACCTGCTGCATGCCGGCCGCAGCATCGGCACCGCAGTCGGTTGGGTGCAGTTTGGTGGCAACATCTTTGGTCTCGCCGCACCGATCTGCACCGGTTACATCGTCGCCGCGACAGGCAGCTTCAGCAGCGCGTTCCTGCTGGCCGGTGTGCTGCTGGTCGCCGGAGCACTGATCATGCTGACCATGACCCGTCGTCCGGTCGGCGCCCCGGTGCGGACTTAGTCAGATGGTGGCAACAGGACGAAGGAAGCAGGTTCTACGAGCAGCGTGACCGGCCTTCGTTCTGGCGGCTGCAAATGCGGCGGCGCGGGGGCGGAACAGACGCTCGACCGGCGCGGCCGCGACGGCTAGCATGACCACGTTGAACAACCGGCTTTATCGGAACAAAGGTGTACCCGTGAGTGACACCGCCAAACTTGAACCGACCGGCCAGGCCGCGGACCACGTCGATGTGCTGATCGCCGGTGCGGGGATTTCCGGCATCGGCGCCGCGTATCACCTGACCAAACAGTGCCCTGGCACGACATTCGTGGTCCTTGAATCACAGGACCATTTCGGCGGCACCTGGTGGACGCACCGATATCCCGGCATCCGGTCCGACAGTGACCTGTTCACCTTCGGCTACCGTTTCAAGCCCTGGACCGGCGCACCGATCGCAGCCGCGCAGGAGATCCTCGCCTACATGGACGAGGTCATCGAAGACAACGATCTCGCGCGCCATATTCGCTACCATCACAGGATCACCGATGCGCGCTGGTCGAGCGCCGATGCGCAATGGACGATCGAAGGCGTCCGCACCGATACCGGCCAACCTGTCCGGTTTACGGCGAACTTCCTGCTGATGTGCCAGGGCTATTACCGCCATTCCGAAGGCTACACGCCGGATTGGGATGGCATGGCCGATTATACCGGCGTTCTTGTGCACCCACAGCTGTGGCCCGACGACCTGGATTACAAGGGCAAGAACGTGCTGCTGATTGGCTCCGGCGCGACCGCCGCGACGCTGATCCCGGCGATCGCGGCGGATTGCGGGCACATCACGATGCTGCAGCGTTCGCCGACGTATTTCCGCATCGGGCGCAATGCGATCGAACTGGCCGATGAATTGCGGCGGTTGCAAATCGATCCGGCATGGATCCACGAGATCGTCCGGAAGAAGATCCTGTTCGAGCAAGATGCGTTCACGCGGCGGACGTTCACCGAGCCGGAGAAGGTGAAGCAGGAACTGATCGGCGCGGTGCAAGCCTTGCTCGGCCCGGACTTCGATGTGGCAACACATTTCACGCCGCGCTATCGCCCGTGGCAGCAGCGCCTGGCCTATGTGCCGGACGCCGATCTGTTCCATGCAATCAGGTCGGGCAAGGCGTCTGTTGCTACCGGGGAAATCGAGCGGTTCACGGCGAAGGGCGTATTGTTGAAGTCGGGCGAGACGCTCGAGGCGGACATCATCATCACCGCCACCGGCTTCAATCTGTCCGTGCTGGGCGACATCGCCTTCGCCATCGACGGCAAGCCGCTGAACTTCGCCGATACCGTGACCTATCGCGGCATGATGTTCACCGGCGTTCCCAATATGGCCTGGGTGTTCGGCTATTTCCGGGCAAGCTGGACTCTGCGTGCGGACCTGGTGGCGGACTTCGTCTGCCGGCTGTTGAACCACATGCAGGCGAGGGGGGTGCACAGCGTGGTGCCGGCACTGCGGCCCGAGGACGCGGACATGAAGCTGCTGGACTGGATCGATCCGCAGAACTTCAATCCCGGCTACATGATGCGCGGCATGCATCTGCTGCCGAAGCGTGGCGACAAGTCGGAGTGGCAACACACGCAGGATTACTGGACCGAGAAGGACGTGCTGCCGGCGATTGATCTGGACGAAGCGGCGCTGGTGTACGCCTGACTGCGGGTCAGGTTAACGCAAAACGCAGTGCGGATAGTATGGCGATGATCCACACCGCGCCGGCGATTTCGCGCATTCGGCCGGCTGCCAGCTTCACGATGACATAGACGATGAAGCCCAGGCCGATGCCGGTGGCGATGGAGAAGGTGAAGGGCGTGGCCAGCGCGGTGATGACAGCCGGCACTGTTTCGGTAGCGTCATCCCAGGTGATGTCGCGCAGAGCGCGCGCCATCAGGCAGGCGACAAATACCAGGGCGGGTGCCGTGGCGTAGCCGGGGATGGCAGTTGCGATCGGCGCGAACAGCAGCGTGGCGAGGAACAAGGCTGCGACGGTCACGGCGGTGAGGCCGGTGCGTCCGCCGGCCTGAATACCGGCGGCACTCTCGATATAGCTGGTGGTGGTGCTGGTGCCGAGCACCGCACCGATGATCGCGCCACCGCTGTCGGCGAGCAATGCCTCGCGGAGTTGCGGCACGGTGCCGTCCGGGCGCATCAGGCCGGCGCGGTGCGTGGTGGCGATCAGTGTGCCGGCGTTGTCCAGCACGTCGACCAAGAAGAAGGTCAGTACGACCTCGGTTATGCCAAGCGAGAGCGCACCGGGAATGTTCAATTTCAAGAAGCTTGGTGCGAGGGAGGGCGGTGCTGAAACCATGCCATGGAACTGAGTCAGGCCGAACGGAATGCCCAGCAACGCGGTAACGATAATGCCGAGCAGGATGGCCGCGCGAATACCGCGCGCGGACAGGCCGGCAATGAGCACGAAGCCGAGGCAGGACAACAGGGTTGTCGGTTTGCCGATGGGGCCGAGCTGGACCAGCGTTACCGGGTCGCCGACCACGAGGCCCATTTCGTGCAAGCCGATCAGGCCGAGGAACAAGCCGATGCCGGCGCCAATGCCGAGTTTCAGCGAGAGGGGAATCGCGTTGATCAGCCATTCCCGCACACGCAGCACGCTGACGATCAGGAACAAGATGCCGGAGATGAACACGGCGCCGAGCGCGATCTGCCACGGTATGCCCATGCCCTTCACCACGGTGAAGGTGAAATAGGCGTTGAGGCCCATGCCGGGGGCCAGTGCGAGTGGCAGGTTGGCGAGCAATCCCATGGCGGCCGAACCGATCGCTGCGGCGATGCAGGTGGCGACGAAGGCGGCACCTTGGTCGATGCCCGCCATCGCGAGGATGCCGGGGTTCACCACGACGATGTAGGCCATCGTCAGGTAGGTGGTCAGGCCGGCGAGCAGTTCGGTTCTGACGGAGGTTCGATGATCGCGGAGGCGGAACATGGGTTGTCTGTCGTTGCGAGGAACGCGGGAGCATTTGCCGCGGCGATGGCGTCGGATCATATGTCACGGCCACTAGCGTGGCGACAGAGCAATCTCGATTACAGGTTCCTACTCACGATCGAGGTTGCTTCGTCGCTGCGCTCCTCGCAATGACATAAGTGAATTGCTTCGTCGCTGCGCTCCTTGCCAAGACGCAAGTGAGGAGCGCGCCGGCTACCCGCCTGGCGCGCCTTGGGTATTCACATAGAGCGCGTACAACCCGTGGCTCGCCGCCATGAACAGCCGGTTGCGCCAGCGTCCGCCGAAGCAGAGGTTGGCGCAGCGTTCAGGCAATTCAATGTGGCCGATCGGGGCACCGGCGTCGTTGAAGATGCGCACGCCGTCGAGTTCCGCCTCGCCCATGCCCCAGCCGCACCAGAGATTGCCGTGGATATCGACGCGGAATCCGTCCGGCGTGCCCGGACCGGCATCGATGAAAGTGCGTGGATTGGCCAGGCGCTTGCCGTCGATAACGTCGTAGGCGAGGATTTTCCGGGTTGGCTGGGCTCGCGACGCGACAACGTACAGGATCGATTCGTCCGGAGAGAAGGCAAGGCCGTTCGGGCCCTCGATGTCGTCGGCGATGACGGTGGTTTCGCCGGTCTGGCCGTCGATGCGGTACACGGAGGGCGGCAGTTCCGGGTCGGCTTTCTCGCCTTCGTAATAGCCGAGAATGCCAAAACTCGGATCGGTGAACCAGACGGAACCGTCGGACTTCACCACCACGTCGTTCGGCGAGTTCAGGCGGTGCCCCTGGAAGTGGTTCATCAGCACGGTCAGCGAACCGTCATATTCCGTGCGGACGACGCGCCGGCCGCGATGCTCGCAGGTGACCAGGCGGCCCTGGCGGTCGCGCGTATTGCCGTTGGCGTTGTTCGAGGTCTTGCGGAAGACGCTGACAGCGCTGGTCTCTTCTTCCCATTTCAGGATGCGGTCGTTGGGGATGTCGCTCCACAGCAGATAGCGGCCGTCAGCGACGTAAACGGGGCCTTCCGACCAGCGGCAGCCGTTTGCCAATTGCTCGACCGAGGCGAGCGGCAGGCGGTACTGGTTGAAGGCGGCGTCCAGCACCTGCACGGCCGGATCGGGATAACGTTGGCTTGGTTCCCACATGGCGTTTCCTTTGTTCCATCACCTCGCCCGCGCAGCGAGAGAGGTCGAGCTGCGCCAGCGTCTAGGGTGAGCGTGATCGCGTTGGTACATTATTAGTTCGTACTGACCCGATCACCCTCACCCTCGGTGCTTCGCACCTCGACCTCTCCCGTGCGCGCGAATAGCGCGCGCGGGAGAGGTTACCTTACCACCGTCCCCCGTCCGCAACCCATAATTGGCCGCTGCACATGCGGCTGTCGTCCGACGCCAGCCACAGCACCAGGCGCGCTACGTCCGCGGGCATCACCTTTTCCTTCAGGGTCTGCATCTGCATCAGATTTGCTTCGGCCTCGGGCGTCAGCCACAGAGTGATCTGCCGCTCGGTCATGATCCAGCCAGGAATGACCGTATTCACCCGGATACCGTCGGCGCCGAGATCACGTGCCATGCCGCGTGTGAGGCCCTCCACGCCGGCCTTAGCGGTGGTGTAGGCGGGCATGCCGCCCTGCATGTTATGCCAACTGACCGAGCCGAAATTGATGATCGAACCGCCACCCGCCTGCCGCATCATCGGCGCCACCGCCTGAATGGCGAAGAACTGGTGCCGCAGATTGGTCGCCATGCGTTCGTCCCAGAACTCCGGCGTCACGTCCTGCCAGTTGTGGCGCTGATCGTTGGCGGCGTTGTTCACCAGCACCGTGATCGGCCCGAGCTGACGCGCAGCTTCCGCAATCGCCGCACGCAACGCGGCAATGTCCTTCAGGTCGCAGTGCTGATACAGCGGCGCCGGGTGGCCGGCCGCGCGAAGTTTGGCTACCAGCGCCCGTGACGGTTCATCCGCAATATCGACGAACGCCACCTTCGCGCCTTGGGCCGCGAAGTGCGAAACCTCCTCGGCGCCGATGCCGCTGCCGCCACCGGTGACGAATACCACGCGGTCGCGCAGGCTGGGGTAAATGGCAAACCGGTCGCTCATGGCATTGGCCTTCCAGCATATCGGGTAGATGGCCGGCCCAAGGCCGGCCATGACGGGAATCTCCGGTTCATGCCCCGCGTTCTTTCAATTGCCGCACCACCTCGTCCACGATCGCTTGCGACGGCGGGGCGATCGATACGGTGACGGGATGTTCGTCCGGTCCCGGTTCCTCCAGCGTGGCAAACTGGCTGTCCAGCAGCGCGACCGGCATGAAATGGCCTTTCCGTGCTGCCATCCGCGCCGCGATCAGGTCCTTGTCGCCTTGCAGATATACCAGCTCCACATCGGACCGGTCGCCGATAAGAATATCGCGATACGCGCGCTTCAGCGCAGAGCATGCCACCACGGCGGAGTCCCCGTGTGTGCGCACCGCATCGATCGCGTCGGCGATTGCGTGCAACCACGGCCAACGGTCCTCGTCGGTCAGCGGAATGCCGCGGCTCATCTTCTCGACATTCGCGGGCGGATGGAACTTGTCGCCTTCCAGCAGCGGCCAGCCCAGACGCTGACCGATGCCCTTCGCGATGGTGGTCTTGCCGCTGCCGGAGACGCCCATCACCACTGCGACGGTCATTTCTTTTCCAGCGCCCCCTCGACATGGCCGCCAAAGCCGAAGCGCATGGCGGACAGGATCTTCTCGCCGAACGTGTGATCCTGCCGCGAGCGGAAGCGGGTGAACAGGGCGGCCGCGAGGACGTTCGCCGGCACCGCTTCCTCTACGGCCGCGTCGATGGTCCAGCGGCCCTCGCCGGAATCATCGACGAAGCCCGAGAATTTCTCCAGGTCTTCATCAGGCCCCAGCGCGCTGGCGGTGAGATCGAGCAACCACGACGAGACCACTGAGCCGCGGCGCCACGTTTCCGCGATGTCGCCGATGTTCAATTCGAAACGCTCGTCCGCCGGCAGGTCTTGCGATCGGCGGCAGCGCAGGATGTCGAAGCCTTCCGCGAAGGCCTGCATCATGCCGTATTCGATGCCGTTATGGACCATCTTGACGAAATGTCCGGCGCCGACCGGTCCGGCATGCAAATAGCCGCGTTCGGGACGGGCGTCGCGGCCTTCGCGGTTCGGCGTGCGCTCGATGGTGCCGAGGCCCGGGGCGAGGGCGGAGAAGATCGGGTCGAGGTGATCGACGGCTTCCTTCTCGCCACCGATCATCAGGCAGTAGCCGCGTTCGAGGCCCCAGACGCCGCCCGACGTCCCGCAATCGACGTAACGAATGCCCTTCGCCTTCAGCGCCTTGCCGCGGCGGACGTCGTCCTTCCAATTGGTGTTGCCGCCATCGATGATGATGTCGCCCTCGCCCATCAGCCCGGCGAGGTGCTCTATGGTTTGCTCGGTGATCCTGCCGGAGGGCAGCATCACCCAGACGGCGCGCGGCTTGCCGGTCAGGGCCTTCACGACGTCGGCCAGTCCGCCAACGCCTTGGGCGCCTTCCTTGCCCAGCGCCTGCACGGTGGCGGCGTTGGCGTCCCACACCACGCAGGAATGTCCCGCCTTCATCAGCCGGCGCGAGATGTTGGCGCCCATCCGGCCCAGGCCGACCACACCGATCTGCATCGCTTTTCCTCCATTGTGAAACGCCGCCCATCGCCGCGCTGAGACCATCACGCCGTGCGGCACGGATCGAGGCAGAGTACTGGGGGGCGGACGGGGGACGGTCAATCCCGCCGCGAGAGGCGCCTATCAGGATTGTGGTAGCATGCCTGTGACGGCTGACACGAACCGTTTCGCGGTTTCGGCTGCGGCTGCGGCACGGTCTCGATTGATCTGTATCCCGGGATCGGTCCCATAATCGGCAGCCGCTTTCATATTGTAGGCGCGGCCAAGAAATCCATGCAACTCGGCGTCTAAAGTGGAGGCCTGTCTGGTCAATCGCGCAAATTGCCGATGGACACCGTGATGCGTTTTAGGGGCCTTGTTCGTTTGCTCAAAGATCAGTGCTTGCGCAGCATGGAATGCCGCCAGTGATGCGGCACGCGCTGATTCATCTGGCCAGGTGTCGAAGCATCCCATCGGCTTTTCCGGGGAATTCTTCGGCTTTTCGCAGATATCGCGTGGTTTCGTCCTTCATAGATCCATGCCGTCCTGTCGGATCTCATGCATGAGCGGCGTCCGCTCCTGCCAGCTTCCGGCGGGAAAGGCCATGGCGTGAATCACTTTGTCTTCTGCGAATAATGTGTCCGTGCCGATGTCGGCAAGCCGGTCCATTTCGGGCCAGCAATCCGGGAGGTCGTGCAGAAACACCGCAATGTCGTAGTCGGAATCCGCCCGTGCGTCGCCACGCGCGCGCGACCCATACAACACTGCGCGTTCCAGTCTGTTGCCGTAGGTCTCCCGCAGCTTGTTGCGGAACCGCTTCAGCACCGGGTCGTCGATCGCTGCCGTGGACATGGAGCACTCGTATTGTAGCAGCCCGTGATATGCCCGACTCATCTGTCTCATGGACGGCGAAAGACGGCCACTCATGTCTTTGTTACGTGCAGGCTGTAAAGACGTGGATGGCCGCGACAAACGCGGCCATGACACATGGGGCGCATGCGTCAATCTTTTCGCTGCCTGGTATTACGCCGCTTCGGCCAGCTGCCGTGGCCGGTAGATTGCGATGTGCGCCGCCCGCGCGATTGGTGTGCGCTCATTGGCCAGCACCAGGGCGTCGATCTCCACCCATTTGTGGCCCTTGTGCTCGTAGTTCTTCGTCACCTGCGCACGCACGTCCAGCGTGTCGCCGACCCGTGCGACACCGAGATTCTGCACCGTGCTGCCCATGTGCATCCATGCCGGCAGCACCACGTTGTGCGCCAACGCCCAGTTGCAGCAACGCAGGATCGTGCCGGGATGCACGATGCCTTCCGCGGCATAAATCGGGTCCGTTTCGCGCGTGTCCGACAGGTCCTGGGCCTGGTATTCCGGCGTGACGGTCAGCTTGTTCATGCCCAGCCACTTGCCGACCGGTAGCGAGAGCTCATCCGCGGGCGGGCGGGCATCATGCGCCGGCGGTGTAGCGGCCACGAAATCGGCCACAGCGACAGATGGCGCGGCTGCAGGCAGGTCAGCGCGGCCGGTCGCGCACAACACGCCACCGCTGAGAACCTGCAACGCCAGGCCGTCCGGCGCTTCCGTGGCGGTTATCTCGGCGATGTCGCCTTCATACACCGGCTTGGCAAAGCGCGCCTCGCCGGTGCCGCGTTCCAGCCAGGCGCGGCCCCAGTGCTGCACCGGCAGATGCGTCATGTAGGCATAG
>Ga0335074_10002557_pt1 | contig 24838 bp, 22 predicted proteins | sample Lox_Sample_23_FD_206715 | JGI IMG/M metagenome (GOLD analysis project Ga0335074, IMG submission 206715) | Soil microbial communities from Loxahatchee National Wildlife Refuge, Florida, United States - Lox_Sample_2.3 | ecosystem: Environmental > Terrestrial > Soil > Wetlands | place: USA... | reverse complement strand
CATCCCCATGGCTTCGTCCTGACCTGAGGGCGCGTAATTCCACTCAACCTCGTCGGCGGCGATGTAATAGGTGCGGGTTTTGCCGATTGATTGATGATCGGCGGCGCGACCGGGAAGGGGTTGGATAAGAAGAACGAGCGCAGAAACGCAGATTATGACGATCGCAAGACATCTCAGGCTTCGTCTGTGCATCTAACCCTCACAGGGAGAAAGATTTTAGCTCCATCCATGCGCAAAGCGCCATTTTCCGGCACGACTGGAGAATGATTTTGAGAATTCCTAAGAGATTGTACTTGCAGAATGCGGTTTTGGGACGGCTTACCTTCGACATTTTCGCTGGCAGGCAAAACAGGCGGGGGATCCTTCGATAACGTTGGTTGTGGTATCTCGTCGAAACCATGAAGGCCCGGACGGCGACGAGTCAAGCAGAATGGACGCACCCTTGGGGTTAACGATCTGGTTTCATCGCGGGACGGCCAGACCCTGACAGCCTTTTCGAGAGGATGTATGATTTTCCCCGAAGAGTACGGGAACGGTCAGAGACCATTGCCAAGTTCCAACTCATCCACCACCGAGAGCAAAAGTTTTTCGTCGGCCGCTCCGAATGCAGACGTATTTTGCTCGCGGTTATTCGTTTTTGGTCGCGGTCATCTATTGCGGCCTAGATTTTTCCAGTTGCTTGGCCTGGCTGTTGCAATTGCCCTTTGGGGATCGATCTACAAACTATCGCTCTATAATTCTCATCCGACTCCAACGCAAAGAAATCTTGTAGCAAAGTTATGGATTGGACCGCAGGTTGACCGGGCGGTCAAACCGGCGCGTGTTTCCCAAAAGCTCCCACTGAATCACGGCATGCAATTCCTCCACGCATCGCATGCCTGGTCGAGCGAAATTGTTCTCGGTTCTTTTCTTCCTGATGCGGCCCGTCGGGGCGACGCCAAGGTTTTGGCGTCTTCGATCGCATCGCGGGCACCACCTCCTCAAGACAATCAACTGGCATAACTGAAGCCACGGCAACCCGGGTTTGTCGTCCCGATTGCTTGCTGCGGCTAGCCGGCACAGTGTCACACCACTTTCCGTGGAGGGGTGGTTTATGCCTTCATTCTGGATTACTCTCGCTGCGGGTTCAGCGATTTTCGCCGTTTGCTTGTGGTGGGTCAGGCGGCCACAAGCCGGTTCGGAACGCTTCCACACTCCGATCGTCTGGGAAGCGACGCCTCAGTCTCTCGGCGGCTCGAGCCAGAACAATAATCGACACCGGGGTCTGAAGTCGATTTCATTCGCTGAGTTGCGATTGCTCAGAGAATGCGATCACGGCTGCATCCTTGTCGATATTCGTTCCAATTCCCTCGCAGAGCCTGCTGACCTTGCGGGAATCTTTGTGGTTCCCATCTCGCCCCGCGAACTCCCGGATGTGCTGGGCTGGCTCCCGGTCGATCGGGTGGTGGCTTTCCATGGAGTTTCGCACTCCTCCTTTGCGCTGATCGAAGCGAGCGAATGCATGAATAGCGTGGAGCCGCGTTGTCTCTTACGGGACTTACCGGACTATCGGGAGGCAAAATGATTGCCTCACCCAATTCCCGGCGCGAGCAGGACGGGGAGTTCACCGCCGCAACTGCGAGGAACAAACCGTGCGCTACAGGAATGATCCACGTACTGACCGTGGGGCCGCTGGAACGGAGTTGCTGGATTCACGATGCGCTTTTACGAGAGCCGCAGATCTGGCTCTCAATTGCTCCCGACTACAAGGAACTCTGGTCTCGTTCAAGAGAAGAAGCGGTGCAGGTGTTCGTTCTTTGTGAGACGTTAGCCCAATCTGAACTGGAGGAGGCAAGTCGCTTGATCCGCCAGCGGTGGCCGCGCGCCAGGATTCTGGCGATCCGCGGCGAGGAGGAATCTTCTGATGATCCGCCTTATGACAAGCGTCTGGGGCCTGAGGTTGGATCGCAGGAATTAATGCTCGTGATCGACAGGCTTGGTACGGAGGAGCGCGAGTGAAAAATCGAAGCATCACCAGTGAAGTCCAAGAGCAAGAACTGACAGCAAGAAACCTGCCCGCCGGGTGGGCGCATGACGAACGGCTATGTATTTCCTTTGCCGGCCAAGAAGTTGTGGAGCCGGTAAATGGCGATCAGAGGGTTATCACCTTCATCGAGGCCGCTGAACGTTATCGCACGCGTCTTCTGTCGGTGGCGCGGCGCATCGCGCCGCCCCAGGTTGATCCGGAAGATGTAGTTCAGGATGCCCTGTTGAAGGGGTTCAGGAAACTGTCGCAGTTCCGCAACGAATCGCGCATGGAGACATGGCTCTACAAAATAACGCAGAACTCCGCACGAGAATGCATGCGGCGGCAAAAAGGTCTGACTGATATTTCGATTGAAAACGGGAGAGATGAAGGTGACGGCGCGGTTACCTGGGATATTCCCGATTTGTCAAAGGATCCCGAGGAGCAGTGCCTTTATCGTGAAATGCAGGAAATCCTCGCAAAAGAGATACAGGGGCTCGCCCCCAAGTGCAGGCAGGCGTTCATGCTCTGCATCTTTGACGAAATTCCGCAACGTGCAGTGGCGAGGCGTCTGAAAATCGAGATTTCAACCGTTAAATCGAGACTCTTTAAAGGGAAACAGCATTTGAAGCGCACGATTCGCTTGCATCATGGCGTGAAGGGTTGCACCGAAGAGTGCCTGCAGGCGTAACGAGGCAAGATTGCTCGCAGATTTGAGGCATGGAGAAACAACGAACGAGCGGCGAAGATGGCCATCAAGCTAAGCGCATCTTGCGAGAAAGATGGTGTGGCAAGACGGAGCGCAGGCAAGCCGGGGTAGGAATTCAGGAGAGCCCGTGAAGGACGAGGCGAAAGAGGCCGAGATCATCGGCCGCCGGCCCAGCGTCAGCCGAACGATAACGCTCGCCAGACTGCAGGGACTGGGCACAAAGGTCGGGCGAAATGGGGATTGCCGTCAATCTGAACCTGCGCGAGGGTGATCCGTGCACAGCCGTATTGAAATCCGCCCGAAAGCCTCAATTGGCTGCACGAGCGGCCCGTCCACTTCTGAGTATGCCCCGAACGGACAACGGGTGAAAAGGAGCCAGAAGTCGAGCATTGGCAGTGGGTGGGATGGTGAGAGGCCGGCCCTGAGCTGTCTGCAGTTGGGTTGTATCGGCGCCGCTGGCAGCACAGGTCTTCGCGCCCTGGTCACTTGACACCACTTCCAGAGTTTCCTTCGAAAAGCGGTTGCTTCCTGCGCCGGCAAGACAGATCCGAGCTGACCCGGTACTGCATATCCGGCGACGAGGCGCGGTATGGTAATCTTTCAATAGACACTTAAACGTGGACCTGAGAGAAAACGAGGAGTATCTGACGCCGTGCTGGCGACTCAAAAGAAAACCGACCTGATCAAACGCTTCCGTACTCACGAGACGGACACCGGATCGCCGGAAGTCCAGATCGCGATTCTGAGCGAGCGGATCAGCGACTTGACCGAACACTTCAAGACCCACAAGAAAGACCATGCTTCCCGTCGTGGGTTGTTGATGCTGGTGAGCAAGCGCCGCCGCCTGCTGGATTACCTGAAAACGCACGATTCAGATCGCTATCGCGATGTGATCGGCAAACTCGGAATCCGCAAGTAGCCTGAGAATTGAACCGGAAGCAGCAAGACCGGACAGTGGTCACGGTCTCCACTCCAATCGGAACACCGGACCAAAGCGCACTCGGCGCCGAAGAGAGGCTGCCTGGGAGTACGCATAGCTGTCGGCGGATGAGGGAAGAACACCACTCTGTAGCTGAAGCCTCCCAAAGCATGGCTGCGGTTACGTGCGGGCTGAAGCCCGTACCCTTCATTCCGGACAACATTCAACCTACAAGTTTCCCAAGCGAAAAATTGAAAAGAGGACATTATGTCTACCAAGCATGAAGTGGCCGTCGAGCTTGCCGGCGGCAAGCGGCTGATTTTTGAAACCGGCCGCATGGCAAAGCAAGCCAGTGGCGCCGCACTCGTATCGGCAGGCGAAACCGTTGTGTTGGCAACCGCTGTGGCTTCTCCCGACCCGCGAGAAGGCATCGACTTCTTCCCGCTCACGGTGGATTACCGCGAGTACACCTATGCCGGTGGCCGCATTCCCGGCGGCTTTATCAAGCGCGAGGGTCGCCCCAGTGAGAAAGAGATTCTTACATCACGGCAGATCGATCGGCCGATCCGGCCGCTCTTTCCCGATGGATTCCGCAACGAGACGCAAGTGATTGCGTTGGTGTTCTCGGCAGACAAGGAGAACGATCCAGATGTGATCGGTATTAACGCTGCGGCCGCAGCGGTGGCGCTCTCCGATATTCCGTTTAGCGCGACGGTGGGAGCCGTGCGCGTGGGACGCGTGAACGGCGAATTTGTCGTGAATCCGACCTATGCCGAGCGTGCAGTGACGACAGTGAACATCATGGTTGTTGGGCATAAAGACGGCATCGTGATGATCGAGTCGGGCGCCAAGGAAGAGACCGAAGAAGTCATCCTTGCCGCGATCGAATTCGCCCACGAGCAGATCAGGAAGATTGTGGGAGCGATCGAGGAACTGGTAGCGAAGGCTGGCAAGACGAAGAGAACCTTCACGCCGCCCGAGTTCGATGAAGCGTACTACAACGAACTGAAGGCGAAGATCGGCGACCGGCTGAAAGACGCACTGGACACGAAGACACACGACAAGCTGGAGAGCTACTCGCTGATCAAGCAACTGCAGGATGAATTGGCGGCGGAATTGCCCGCCGATGATCCCAATGCGAAGAAGAAGCTGGGCCACTATTACGAGTTGCTCCGCGAGCGCTTGTTCCGCGAGCAGGTGACGAAGGATCGCATCCGGCCAGACCGGCGTGCATTCGATGAGATCCGGCCGATTACGATCGAGACCGGAGTGCTGCCGCGCACGCATGGTTCATCGCTCTTTACGCGCGGCGAGACGCAGGCGCTGGTGACGGCGACTTTGGGCACTATGGACGACAGCCAGAGGCTGGAGTCGTATGAGGGCGAGCAGCGGAAGAGCTTCATGCTGCACTATAACTTTCCGCCGTTCAGCGTTGGCGAGACAGGACGTATGACCGGTGTCGGACGGCGCGAGGTGGGACATGGGGCACTGGCGGAGCGGGCGATTTCCGCAGTGTTGCCGCCGGCAGACGAGTCGCCGTACTCGATTCGCATTGTGTCGGACATTCTGGAGTCAAATGGTTCGTCGTCGATGGCATCGGTCTGCGGCGCAAGCCTGGCGCTCTTTGACGCAGGAATCGCGTTGCGCGGCGCTGTAGCCGGCGTGGCCATGGGACTGGTGAAGGAAGGCGACGATTACGCCATCCTGACCGACATTGCCGGGGCCGAAGATCACTACGGAGATATGGACTTCAAGGTTGCGGGGACGCGCAAGGGGATCACCGCGCTGCAGATGGACATCAAGATCGGCGGTCTGACGCGCGAGATTCTGGAGCAGGCGATGGAGCAGGCCCGGCGCGGGCGGCTGTTCCTGCTGGACAAGATGGACGCGGTCATTGACGGACCACGGACCGAGCGCTCGAAGTATGCGCCGCGCATTGAGACAGTGCAGATTCCGACAGAAAAGATTCGCGACCTGATCGGCAAGGGCGGTGCGACGATTCGCGGCATCGTGGAGCAGACCGGAGCGAAGATCGATGTGGACGATACCGGCAAGGTGAGCGTGGCCTCGAGCGATGCCGAGGGGTTGAAGAAGGCGTTGGCGATAATCAACGACATCACGGCTGTGCCGGAGCTTGGCAAGATTTATCTCGGCAAGGTGGTGCGCATTGCAGAGTTCGGTGCATTTGTGGAGTTGTTTCCGGGCACCGATGGATTGCTGCACATTTCCGAGATCGCGGAGCATCGCGTTAAGGAAGTGAAGGACGAGCTGCGTGAGGGCGACCAGGTGATGGTGAAGGTTCTGGCCATCGAAGGGAACCGCATCAAGCTCAGCCGGAAGGCGCTGATTCGCGAGCAAAAGGCAAAGCTGGCACAGTCGGCGCCCGCGGAGGCAGAAGAAGTTGTTTCGCCTGCGCCGGTTCCCACCGCAGCCCCGCCGGCGACTCTGCGGCCGCGCAACGAATTTGACGAGCGGCAGCCGTCGTCGAACCAAAGCACAATCCTGATTGAAGGCGGAGAGTTTGATGAGGAGCCGGCGGGCGAGATCGACGAGGAGAACGAGCCGAACTTCAATCGGGTGGATGCTGCTCCGGTGCACAGCGGGCAGCATTTTGGCGGAGGGCGTCCGCAAGGAAGTGGAGGCAGACGGAGACGCCGGCGCGGCCGGGGACGTGGTCCGGGCGGAAGCCAGGGCTGATTCAAACGAAACTAGAAAAGACCCGGACTTTCAGTCCGGTTCTTTTCAGACTGCCGGCGAACCCCACCATTTTTGGTGGGGTTTATCGTTGGGAACAGATTTCAGAAGGAATGATTGGTGGCATCGGCGATTTGCCGATACTGGCGCAGTTGATCGATGCAGGCGGCCAGAAGGGTTTGCTGTGAGTGAAATGATTCGAAGGACGGGAAGCGCAGGAGCTAACGATTATTCGGCGAGGCGGAGGCCCGGCTGCGAGCTCGGTACGGGAACGGAGGTTGGGCCGAATGGACGGCGCGATGCTTCTTCAGTCTGCTCTTTCGATGCCTGTTTGACGCCATACATGCGCAAGTCGGCGGTGATACAGAGGGATTCAGCATCGGCGGCATCGTCGGGAAAGACAGCGACACCGACGCTGGCGCCGATGTGGACGGTATGACCGTTGACTTCAAAGGGATCGGCGACGAGGTCGGAGAGGGACTTGCCGACCCGCGCAGCATCGGCCCGGCTCATCGGTTCCTCGAGAATCACTGAAAACTCGTCGCCGCCGGTGCGCGCGACAGTATCGGAGCGGCGGACGCGTCCGAGAAAAAGGGTGCCGACGCGCTTGAGCAATTCGTCGCCGACATGATGGCCGACGCTGTCGTTGACCTGCTTGAAGTCGTTGAGGTCAATCAGGAGCAGAGCGGCCTGGGAACCGCTGCGGCGCGCCCGCTCAAGGGTGCTTGCCAGGCGATCCTGAAAGAGCCGGCGGTTGGGCAAGCCTGTCAATTCGTCGTGAAGAGCCAGGTACTTGTTGTGCTCAATCTGATCTTCGAGGAGGAGGAGGATCATGCCTACCGCAACCACATATTTCGGCAGGTTCCAGACTTCATTTTCCAGATGGACCGAGGGGAAGAATCTTTGGTACATGGGGCCCACAACAAAGACGCATGCCCAGGCAAAGAACCCCGCAATCGTGATGAATGCCCCCGCCGTGGCGCGCGGATAACCATACCAGAAGTGGATCGCGCAGCCGAGGTAGACGGTAAAGAGCAGAGCGTTCAGAGCCAGATCGGCTCCCTGAGGCCGAAACTGAACGGCCAGAAGAAAGACAGAAAGAGCGAGGTAGAGACTGATGACTGTCCAGCGGAGAGGGTGATTGAAGCGAGGCAGGGAATAGACAGCGATCCCCAGGGGTAGAGCGCCGAAAAGAGACGCGGCGAGGGTTAGGTCCCAGGATGGGGCTGAATCAAAGATCCAGATCCCCAGATAAAGGGTACTGGACCCGACCAGTGCAAGAAAGATCCACAGGCTGGAGATCTGTTTGCGGTAGGGAACTGAAGCCCAGGTGAAAAGCATGCCGGCCCATACAAGCGCGATTGTGCCGATGAAATTGCCCAGGTCAGTCCAGGGTCGTGGTGCCGGAAGGAGGCCATAGGCGGCAAAGTGGACCATGATCATGGCCCAGCCAATGAGCCAGAGCCGGGAAAGGGAGGTCTTCCCAAACCGGGCTACCGACACGAAGGCCAAGGTCAGCAGGCCAACAGCTGCTAAATCCGGAAGCTTACTCCAATCAACCAAGGCACACCTGTGGTTCGCGAGTTCGTCCCAGTCGCGATGCCAGTTAGAAATAGAATCGGATTAATCTGAGGAATCCGCGATAACGCTTTTGTTGAACCAGACAGCAACGCTAGTGTACACCAAGGTAACCATAAAGAACCCTGGAAATTATTACCACATGTGGTTACGGGTAAGCATGCGTGTTTTTATCTCTATTCAAACCAACCCGAAAGCTCGTAAAGGCACTCGGGGATGCAGGGGAAATCTGTTGATATGTTGGCAAGAATCTCTAATCTTTCGAATCGATGTGAATTACCCGGTCGGGCCCACGGTGCAGGGCGCTTGGCGGATTCATCTGACGACTGTCGCCCATGCAACTGGTAGATGCAGACGAGTGGTTTTTCAGATGCCATGGTCGGTTCACACTGTGGGCGCTCTTCCCAGTTTGAACTCGCTTCATTCGCCGGCCCATTTCGAAAATCCTCACTCAATCTTTTGGTCTTCGAATCTTGAGTTTCTTTCATCCCCGAGAGAATGTGAATGTGGTTGCTGGTTGGGCTCTCTTAACGAGCACACAGGATTTCTCAACGGGCTCATATGAATGGAACGCGATCGGTATCGCGAAACGGGACAGGCGGGAGATGGGGTTCGGGGATGGATCGGTTCCATGGGATGGAGACGGTGATCCCGATCGAAGGCTTTTTATGAGATTACTCATTGCGGAAGACGACCGGGCTTTGGGTCTGTTTTTAAGCCGGGGGCTGGAGACGGATGGGCATCGCATACGCCTTGCGTATGACGGGGCGGCGGCGGTAGAAGCGTTCCGCCAGGAGATGCCAGACCTGACGATTCTCGATTTGAATATGCCGGTGATGGACGGCGAGCAAGTTCTCGAAGAGCTGCGCGTCCTTGATCCCGATCTGCCCGTGCTGGTGCTGACGGGCCGACAGGAGGTGGAAACGCGCGTGCGCTGCCTCGACCGGGGGGCCGACGACCTGATGACCAAGCCTTTCAGTCTGCATGAATTGCGCGCGCGCTGCCGCGCGTTGCTGAGGCGCAAGCGGGAGACGAGACTCCAGTTGCGCGCCGGAAATCTTGAATTGGACCGGCTGGAACATGTGGCTCGGCGTGGCGGCCGGACGATCGAATTGACGAACAAGGAATTTGCGCTCCTGGAGCATCTGCTGCTGAATCGCGGCGAATGCGTTTCACGGGTGGATCTTCTGGAATCGGTCTGGAAGTTGGAGCCTGCCCAGACCACAAACATCGTTGATGTATACGTGAATTACCTGCGGCGTAAGCTGGACGACCCGCCCCCCGGAAAACTGATTTGTACGGTGCGGGGCAGCGGATACATGGTGCCTCGAGCCTATGAGCTGAAGCCGACAGCCACCGCTGGCTCGCCGGGGCCCTCAGCACGCGCAGCTCTTGCAGCCGGCACAGCCGCAGCCAATTAGCAGCACTTTGCAGCGGCATGCGCATAAGCGCAACCTTTCCATCAAACCAGCGTTGAAGGAGACATCGAATGCAGCCCATTCCACTTCCTTTAGAGCCGTCGGGCAGGCGCATACGGCCGCGGACCGCCCTGGTGACCAGCGCCGACTGCAGTTTTCGGCAGCGACTCCGGCAGGTGCTTGCCGGGTTGCGATGGCAGGTGTGCGAGGCCGAAGGCGGCGCACAAGCGTGGAGCGAGGCGGAAAACCAGTGTCCGGAGGCGGTGATCGTCGATGCCTGGCTGCCCGATCTGGAGGTTCGCGAGTTTGTGAGCGATTTCCGGGGCAGGTTTCCGGCGGTGGAGCTGGTCACGGTCGATGGTGGTGCAAGTGGAGAGAGTCCACGGGGGCCCTATCGCCAGGAACTGCTCTACGCGCTTAGGAGAATTCAGGAGACCGATACTGCAGTGTCGAATGTTGCGCCGGAGTTGGCTGAGCGCGAAGGCTCAGGGGAAATAACCAAGGTGCAGAAGGATGTTGGCGTTTGCCGGGCCGGGGGCCTGGAGGCGGCGAAATCGATGGATCAGAAGATGCCCTTGAATACGTCCAATGCGAGTGCAAAAAGCTCAATTCCTCCAGCTGGGGAAGGCCCCGAATCAAGAACTCATGGCAGCTCGCGCGAGCGCCTGCCGGAATTGGTGGGCAATGCTCCGTGCATGCTGGAAATGAGCCGGCGCGTTCGCCTGGTGGCGCCGCGCATGACGCCGGTGCTCATCGAGGGGCCTACCGGTTCGGGAAAAGAGTTAGTCGCCGAGGCGGTGCATCGGCTCTCGACACGAAGCCGCAAGCCTTTGGTTGCCATCAATTGCGCGGCGATTCCTGAAGCTTTGCTTGAAGCCGAGCTCTTTGGTCATACGCGGGGCGCTTTCACGGGAGCCGTGCAGGGCCGGGTGGGGCGTATCGAGGCTGCCGATGGTGGCACCCTCTTCCTGGATGAGATCGGCGAAATGCCGCTCGGACTGCAAGCCAAGCTGCTCCGCTTTGTCGAGTGCGGCGAGTTACAGCGCGTGGGCGACAACGAGATCGTGAAGGTGGACGTTCGGATTATCGCCGCGACGCACCGGCCGCTGGCGCAGCATGCCGAAAGCGGCGCATTCCGCTCCGACTTGTATTACCGGCTGGCCGTGTTTCTGATCCGTACCCCCGCCTTGGCCGAGCATAGCGAAGATCTGCCGTTGCTGGTCGAGCATTTTCTGGAAAAGCTGGGACGAGACATGCCGGTGAAACGCGCCGACGAGGGAGCGATGGCAAAGCTCACCGCACACCGCTGGCCGGGCAATGTACGCGAGTTGGAGCACGTTTTGGAACGCGGGGTGATTCTCGCCGGCGATGGTCCGGTACTGACTTCGCGGGAGATCGACTTTGGCGGCAGCGTGAATTGAGCCGGCCGCCCTTCCGCCGTGAACCGCAGGATCGAAGCGATCTGGGGCAGGTCGGGGATCGGGTGAGCCGGCAAATGAGGATGGGACGATGAGCATGGAGATTGAAACGCGTCTGGGGGAGGAGATTGCACGCTATCTCGACCTGGCAGTTGCCGAGGCCAAGCTGACAGCAGCGAATATGGCCAATGTGGACACGCCAGGCTATCGCACGGTGGGCATGGACTTTGAGGCGGAGATGCGCCAGGCAGTGCGCGACGTGGACGAGGGACGCGGGCCGCGGCGCGTGCGCCCCAGCGAGGTCGATGGCCTGGTAGCGCGGCCAGACGGAAACAATGTCTCGGTCGACCGGGAAGGGCTGCACCTGGCCGAAGCGCAACTCAAGTTCAAGACCGGCGTGGCGCTGTTAAAGCAGGAGTATCAGCGAGTGATGGATGCGATTCACGCAGATAACGGGAAATGAGCGGCAAGCATGACGGCTGGGCATGAGTGGCAAACCGTGAACGCGGCGGTCCACGAATCGTCACACACAGCCGCAAAATGGGAGCGCAGACCATGAATTTATTCGGGATGATGGACAGCTCGGGTGAAGCGATGACGGCCGAGCGGGTGCGGGCGGAAGTGGTGGCGGCGAACATGGCGAACGCAGAGACAACGCGCACGGCGCAAGGGGGGCCGTATCACCGGCAGGAGGTGGTGTTTGCCGCCGGAAGCGGCGATCCCGGGTTTCTGGATGCGATCAGCACCGCTGCCGGAGAGGGTGCAAACGGCAGAGGCGCAACTCCGGGATTGCCGGTTTCGCCCTTGCCGGGGACGACGAACGCTGCGCCCGGAGTGCACATTTCCGCCATCGTGGAAGATCCTTCGCCGCCGCTGAAGCGCTACGATCCGGGACACCCGGATGCCGACGCGGACGGATATGTAGCTTACCCGGACATTAACCCCGTCACAGAGATGGTGGATCTGATGGGGGCATCGCGTGCCTATGCCCTGAATGGCTCTGCGGTTCAGGCCGAGAAGGGCATGATTGCGTCGGCGCTGGACATCGCGAAAAGTTAGTGGGCAGAGTGGGGGCTGGCGCAGAAAGAGGCGGAAGCGCGAGCAACATAGAGTTCGCCAGCGAAGGCGAGAGCGCTAGCAACGCGGAGAGAGCGAGCGACGACGGACGCGCGAGCTCTGTGGGAGCTGGGGACGGAGCGTTTTGAGCCGAGGCAGGAGGCAATCTGATGATTTCGGCGTTAAGCACAGCCAGCGCCAATCCGAGCGCGATTCCGGCTGATCTGACTTCCGGCCCGGCAACGGCCGCAAAGCCGGCGGCAACAGCAACACAGTTCGCCGATCTCTTCACAGAATCCGTGGAACAGGTGAATCAATTGGAGGAACAGGCAAACGCGGCCGTGCGAGGACTGATGACGGGCGCGAATGTAGATGTGCACCGGGCGATGATCGCCACCGAAAAAGCGAGCATGGCTTTCGAATTGGCGCTTGCGGTGCGCAACAAGGCGGTGCAGGCATATCAGAGCGTCATGGGGATGCAGTTCTAGGAACTACGACGCGATTCGAACGAGCAGCATCTAGTGCGATTCAAGAAGCATGGCTACAGGGACACAATTAGAGAAAGCGCCGGCTCTGCCGGGGAAACTCCAGACGGGGGGCCGATGGCAGGGGCTGTTGGGGCTCATGAAGGTACGCTGGGCAGAGATGGCGCCTGCCGAGCGCGGCTGGACAGCCGTAGCCGCGCTTCTGGTAGGCGGCACAGTGGCGCTGGTGGCTTGGGCCGGATTGCGTACTGACTGGCGCACACTGTACGTGAATCTCGATCCTGACGATGCGCGCACCTTGGGCCAGACGCTGGCCCAGGCGCAGATACCGTTTGAAGCTACTCCCGATGGCGCCGGGATTCGCGTTCCCGCCGAGCAGCTGGACAAGGCGCGCCTGCTGACGGCGGCGAAGGGTAGTGTGAGAAGCGGCCGATTGGGATTCGAGCTCTTCGACAAGCCGAACTGGGTGGGTTCAGAGTTCGACGAGCAGGTCAACTACCAGCGCGCGCTCGAAGGCGAGCTGGAGCACACGGTGGGAACGCTTGCCGATGTGCAATCGGCGCGTGTGCACCTGGTGCTGCCCCACGAATCCTTGTTTCGCGAAGAAGAACGTCCGGCAAAGGCCTCGGTGGTGCTGAGACTGCGCCGCCGCACGCTGGCCGATGGTGAGCCGGAAGCCATTCGCAACCTGGTAGCCGCCGCAGTCGATGGACTGACACCGGATCGCGTGGTGCTGGTGGACGCAGATGGAAATTTGCCACTGGGGCTAAAGAACCCCGACGCCATGCGCCTGAGCGCCGAACAGGCTCTCGAAGACAAGCTGGTCGCGACGCTCGAGCCGGTAACGGGCGCGGGCAATGTGCGCGCCTCGGTGACGTTGGACTACGATCCGCAGGCAAGCGACGAGACCGAGGAGACCTACCATCCTGACCAGACGGCCACGCTGACGGTCGAGCGCAGCGAACAGATGGTCGGCGAACAGCCGCTGGCCTCGGGGGTGGCCGGTGCGGCATCGAATGCGCCGAACACGCAGGCGCTGCCGGTCTTTCCTCGCCAGAGCTCCTCACCGCAATCCGCCAAGTCGGAATCAAGCACCTACGGCGTGTCGAAGACAGTCAAGCACACGGTGGAAGATGCGGGCAGCGTGCGGCGCATGACGGCGGCGATTGTGGTCAACGACCGTCTCGTGGAGGCCGCGAGCAGGAATCATTCCGCCGTATGGCAGCCGCGCACGACCGACGAGTTGCGCAACCTGACTGCCTTGGCGCAGGCAGCCGTGGGATTCAATGCGGGGCGCGGCGATACGGTGACGGTCGAGAATCTGGCCTTTGACGGCAACCGCCCGGAGACGCCCCCCGCGATTCCCGAGCGGGTCTGGAATACAGCAGAAAGCTCTCCGGTGCTCATCAAGTATGCCGCCTTGCTGGCGGGATTGCTTCTGGTGATTGCCTTCGCCGTGCGGCCGGCGCTCCGGCAGGCGGGGGCCGCGCTGGCCATGAGAGCGCCGGCAAGGACGGCTCCGCGGGAGTTGAGCGCAGGCCCATCGGCGGCCGGTCTGGGTGAGCCCGCAGCGCAAGTACCTGATCCGGAGCGTCAGCGCTCGCAGGAGATCTTCGAGCAGGTGACCGAGCATCTGAAACGTGAACCGACGCAGAGCTCTCGCCTGCTCCAGAGCTGGATCCACTCCGACTAGTGAGCGGATCCGGCCCGGCAGCGGAGATGGAGATGAGACCACTGCGGTACGGGCTGGAATGAGTTGGGGAAGGATCGATGTTGGCCGAGCAGGGAAGCGAGAATGGAGCGAAGCGGCGCCAATCGGCCGGTCTTTCCGGAGTGCGCAAGGCTGCGGTCCTGCTTCTCGCCGTGGGCGAGGAGCTGGCCAAGGAGATCTTGCGGGCATTGCCCGAGCCGGATGTACAGCAGCTGACCGAAGAATTGGCCGATCTGCGCGGGGTAACGCCGGAACTCGCGGCCGAGGTGCTCGAAGAGTTTTGGAGCCTTCTCGACACCCAGCACTTCATGGTGCATGGCGGCCTGGATTACGCCAGCCGCGTGCTGGTAGACGCATTTGGGAAACAGCGCGCCGAGGATCTGATGGTGATGATGCGGCGTTCCCAGGAGGCGGCGCAGAGCAACCTCGCAAAACTGCAGCGTACTGACCCGCAGCAGTTGGGCAAGCTGCTCGATTCCGAGCATCCGCAAACGATCGCGCTGGTGCTGGCGCATCTTGATCCCAAACGGGCGTCGATGGTGCTGGAAAACCTGAGCGACGAACATCGGGTTGTGGCCATTCAACGGCTGGCAGAGATGCGGCAGTTCTCGCCTGAAATGGCCCAGAAGGTGGCGCTGATTCTGCATCACCGGCTGGAAAATGTCGGCGATTCAGCGCGGCGCTGGTACTCGGGGTTCAAGGCAGTTGCCGATCTGCTGAACCGGCTGAATGCCGAAGAGTCCAAGAAGATTCTGGAGGCGATTGAGGAGAGCCAGCCGGATCTCGCGCTCAGCATACGCAACCTGATGTTTACGTTCGAGGATCTGATCACCGTGCCTCCGGCGACCATTCGCGAGATCGTATCGGGCGTGGACAAGCGTCAGCTGGCGCTGGCACTGCGCGGGGCAAACGATGAACTGCGTGCGCAAATCTTCAAGTCGATGAGCTCCCGGGCGGTGGAGATGTTGAAGGAAGACATGGAAGTGCTGGGACCGGTGCGCTCCCGCGAGGTGGCACAGGCACAACAGGAGATTCTGAACCTGGCGCGACGGCTGGAGGCCGAGGGCAAGGTGATTCTGAAGCTCGAGACCGGCGACGAGATGCTGGCATAAAACGGGAGGAACAGGCGTTGGGGGAGCCGGGGACGGACGACCGGGGGCAGCCAGGGAGAGCGGCGCCTGAGACGGGCAGGGTGGAGGGCGGGGATGGGAAGGCGGGACGAAGACGTGCTTGGCGCCGTAGAGGACTTCGCGTATCCGCCCTGTCCGGGAGCGGCTCCGTTCGACGAATGGAATGGCTGGGTTGAGGCGCCTGACGGCGGGACAGTGCAGGCCGGACTCAAGGGGAACAAAGACGATGCTGCCGGGCAACCGGATGCCAGCGGCCTCAAGCAAGGAGAAAAGCGCACCTTTGAAGAGGGACGCAGGCTTGGTTTGGAGGAGGGGCGCGCGCTGGAGCAGGAGGCGAACGTCCGAGCGATGCAGTCTGAGGAGGAACGGCGCAAACGCGAGTATGCAAAATTGTCGACGGAATTCTCTCGGTCGAACGAACGATTTCTGAAGGCGATGGAACATGAAGTGGTGCATCTGGCGTTGGCTGTTGCCAAGCGGATTCTGCGCCGCGAGGCGCAGATGGATCCCTTGTTCTTAACTGGCGTCGTGCGGGTGGCGCTGGGCCAGCTTGCAGCCAATTCAGAAGTGCGCTTGTGCGTTCCTGAGGCACGGGCTGACTTGTGGAAGGAGGCGATGGCTCTGGTGCCGAACCGGGCCGTCAGGCCGGTGGTTGTGGCCGACAAGGAGATGCGGCTCGGCGATTGCATGATTGAGAGCGCGGCAGGAAGTGTCGATCTCAGCGTGCACGCGCAACTGGATGAGATCGAGCGCAGGTTCTTTGACCGCGGCGAAACGGGAGCAAGACAGGCAGGCGGCGCCCGGACGTCGGCCTCGCGCGAGGCCGAGAGGTGATCCCGCTGCTTGCACCCTACTTATCGCGACTGGAGCGAGGACAACCGTGGCGATGGCGCGGCGACGTGATCGAGTCGATGGGCCAGACCATTGAGTCGGCAGGTCCGCCGGCGTCGGTTGGCGAATGTTGCGAGATCCTCGACCAGTCGGGACGTATGCACCTGGCCGAAGTGATTGGGTTTCGCGGGTCGCACGTACTTTCCATGCCGGTAGAGACTGCTGAAGGGATTCGGTTGGGCGACCCTGTATGGGGCCTCGGAGAGCGGCCGCAGATCGAAGTGGGCGCGGGTTTGATCGGGAGGGTTCTGGACGCGCAAGGAAGACCGATCGATGGCGGCGGATCCATGACCCTGGAAGCGATTCTTCCCCTGGAAGCAGAGGTGCGGATGCCATTGGAGCGCGCGCCCATCCGCGACGCACTGGGAACCGGCATTCGCGCTATGGACGCGCTTCTGACCGTGGGACGCGGGCAGAGAGTCGGGATTTTCGGTGGCTCGGGAGTGGGCAAGAGCACACTGATCGGCATGATGACGCGAAATACCGAAGCGGAGGTGACGGTCGTCGGCCTGGTCGGCGAGCGGGGGCGCGAGGTGGGCGAGTTTCTGGAACATGCGCTGGGCGCCGAAGGAAGAAGGCGCTCGGTCGTCGTTGTTTCCACCTCGGACCAATCGCCGTTGAAGCGCATGCGCGCGGCGCTGGGGGCAATCACCATAGCGGAGTTCTTTGTCGCGCAGGGAAGGCATGTGTTGCTGGTGCTTGATTCGCTGACACGGTTCGCCATGGCAGCGCGTGAGATCGGATTGGCGGCGGGCGAGCCGCCCACGGCGAAGGGGTACACTCCGTCGGTATTCACGCGGCTCGCGCGCCTGGTAGAACGGGCCGGCAACTTTGGGGTTGGATCGATGACTGCGTTTTATACGGTGCTGATGGAGGGCGACGATCAGCAGGATCCGCTGGTGGATGCGGCTCGATCGCTGCTCGATGGACATGTGATGCTGGAACGTTCGCTGGCCGCGGAGGGATGGTATCCGCCGATCGCCGTGCTGGACTCGATCAGCCGATTGATGCCAGCGGTCGCGGGCGACCAACAGCGTGAGCAAGCTGCGCAGGTGCGCAAGCTGATGGCGGCGTACGCGCGGTCGGAAGATCTGGTACGCATTGGCGCCTACAAACCAGGCGCAGACCCCGAACTGGACCGCGCACTCCGCGCGCGCGGACCGGTGCGCGCTTTCTTGACACAGGAGGCGAGTGAACGCGCCCCATTGACAGACAGCCTGCGGCGGCTGGCTTCGTTGGCAGCAGAAGTGTGAGGCGTGGCGAACTCGCGAGGTATACGGGTTGGCTCGGTTGGCATCGGAGGTATGAGGGGTGACGAACTCGCGAGGTATGCGCCGGCTGCTCAGCGTGTTGGAGGCGCAGGAGGACTGGTATAGCGCGCAGATGGAAGCCGCGCTCGCCGATCTGAAGAGGTTGCAACTCGCTCTGGAAACGGCGGCGCATCGGGAGCGCCAGGGACGCCGGCTGATTGGGGCAAGCGCTCTTTCCGGCGAGTTGGCCGAGCGGCTCGTGGGATTGGAAGAGACGCGGGGAGGACGGAGCCAGGCAGAAGTGCTCAAGCCACAGATGGTCAGCGCAGAAGCCAAAGCCAGGGCGAGGCGCCAGGAGTTTCTGAGTAAACGGAGCGAACGGAGAAAAGTGGAAGAGGCGATGAAGCGGGCCGAAGCGATCGAGACGAGGAACGCCGATCATGCCAGCCAGCGCATGGTGGACGACCTGTACTTGAATAGGCTGAGGCAGGACAAACGATAGCTTCAGAGAGGGGATCGACGCGCAAAAGAGCGAAGCAAAAAAGGAATGATATCGCACGAGGAAACGGCAGCCCCTCCAGACGATGAAACGGGATGGCGAAGGGAAGATTGACGAGCACAACAGTGCGAAGACACCTTGAGATGAAAATGCGGCGTGATAGGGCGGCTTTCCCTGATCGGGACTGGGTGTACCAATCTTGAATTTCTTCTAACCTTTTCCCGCCCTCTTGGGTACGCCTGCTGCACTGCTTCCATATATGACCTCGATGACGAACCTGGATGCGACTCGCGCATTTGGCGAGAGACCCGAGGAGGGAGCAGCTGGGTTTCCTCGAGCGGCGGCGCCCGGGGAATGGTTTGGCGCATGCCGCCGGGGAGCAGAGGGGTTTTGGGGTGCTGAGAACTCTTCGAAGTTTGCCGAAGTTCTCAAGCAAGCGGGGAGCGAGCAGCGAGTTCAGGTACCCAACGCGAAGCGAAACAATACCGGGCCGGACGTCGGCGATGAGGTCTCAAGCGGTGCAGGGAGAGCGGGCGGGAATCCTCGTACTCAGGGGCAGCAGAGGCCGCCATGGCTCGGCGGTCCGGCCGAAACCAATGGAACTGCGCCCCCCGTAAAGCCCGGGAGAGGCTGGATAGCGGGGCAAGCGCCGGCCCACCAGCAAGGCAATGCATCGGGGAGCAACGCGATTCGTGGACCGGCCCAAGATGCGCCCCGGCGGACGATCCGGAGCGAATCCAATGCTGTATCGTCGCAGAGCCCTGAAGTGAACTCACAAGGTGGGGTTGCGGAATTGCCGGCAGACCGGATGCCCTCGCATGCGGCCCCTTTGTCCGCCTGCACCGGTCAGAAAATGGCAACCGCCGGAGACGCCGGGTTGGCGATTCCGGAGACGGGGCATCAGGAAACAGTCGTCAGGGCCACTGCCCACAGTTTGTCAAGCGCGCCCATGGAGCGACATGAAAACAAAACTGCCAAAGCGGTGGCTTCGCAGGCAGCGCCTGTGCCTGGAAATGGCGATGTCTGGTCCGCAAATTCGATCCTGCAAGCCGCAGCCCCGGTAAACGCGGTACCCGATGCGGTCGAGCTGAGAACCGCGCCGAACGACGATCAAGAACCGAAACCGAGCCTACTGAGCGGCGCCGCCCCAGATGCAATGCAGCCGTCAAAGGCGCCGGACAGCGTGCGGCCAAGCGTCACGCCCGTCGTGCCCAGCCGTGCGCGCAACGCAGGATCAAAATCGGCGGTTGATCCACAGGATGAGCCGGAGATCAAGTCGAATGAAAATGCGGAGATCGCACTGCCAACGGCAAGTGCAGGCCATCTCGAAGACATCGCGGTCGGCACGAAGACGATTTCGCTCGAGAAACCCGGATCGATATTTGGAGTTCCCCGGGCGAAGACAAAAGAACCGGGCGATGCTGCGCCCGGCTCGCAGCGCGAGGCCCCTGACGCCAATGCCGCGGGAAGGGGTGCCGGTGTTTTGGCAGCCAAAGCTGCGGCGTTGTGGGAAGGCCAGGAAGATTCTGGGGGCACATTGCCAGTCGAAGCCGGAATCCCGGGCGCGTCGGCTGCTGGGATGGGTCATGCCGAAATGTTCGGGGAAAGAGACGCGGCGCTGCGCAGCCGGTCAGTGAAAGCCGGCGTATCGAGCGATGCCGCGCTGCGTGCGAACCCGCCCTTGGCGCCAGTGGCGGGTCAAGAGACACACGTTCAGGGGCAGTTTTCGATTGGCGATAGGGAAGGGGCGGGCAGTGGGGAGATAGACGGCAACCTGGCAAAGAGCACACCCGGGCCCGCCGCCGGGGCAACCGGCCAGGAGACATTTGCGGCTCTCGATGCCAGCCCGGGGATGCCGCGTTGGGTGCATAGCGGAAGTCGCAGTGCCGAAGCTGGATTTTCCGATCCTGCGCTGGGCTGGGTGGGGGTGCGGGCAGGGCTGAGCGGCGGCGCCATTCATGCCGCAGTCGTGCCCGGCTCGGTTGAAGCGGCGCAGGTTTTGAGCACTCATCTGCCGGGGTTGGAAACGTATTTGCAGCGACAGCATGCGCCGCTGGCAAGTTTGACGATCGCTGGGCCCGAACCAGGAGAATCGGGTTTTACGGCCGGACAGAGCCGGGAGCAATATGCGCAGGAACAAGGCGGTCAGGGTGGATCCGCCTCATTTTCTGAAGCGGGGCAGAGCGACCGAACGGCGGGCTCCCATCCGGCCCCAGGAAAACGGACGGCCGCAGGCGGCGCAATCGATCCGGTCGTTTTGACCGGAAGCCTGCGCGGCACGCACATTTCGGTTGTGGCATGAAGGGACCGGCGAATGGGCGGGAGAAACGGCAGGGATTGACCGGCAGCGCTCGATGACAAGGTGGATCGACGAGAGAACGCATCGAGCAGAGAGTGGGAAAAGGGCGCCGGAAAAAGCAGAGGGCGGAAAAAGGGAGGGTGGAAAAAGGGGCAAGCGGGAAAGAGAGCTAGCGGGAAGAGGAGCAGGCAGGAAGAGGAGCAGGCAGGAAGAGGAGCAGGCGGGGAAAGGGAGAGTCTTGACGGGAATGCGTGAAGAGAGGGAGGAGCGATGGCGGCAGCGGCCGGACTATTCAATCACGCGATGACTGCGACGCAGGCACTCATCGGCAATCATGTGGAAGCAGCGGACAGTTCCACCACAACGAGCGGGAGCACCGGTACGGACAGCTCGGACGACAGCTCGGCGACGATTTCCGCCAACGATTTTCTGACGCTGCTGGTAACCGAGATGCAGAATCAGGATCCGACGGCAGATACGGATCCCAACGAGTACATCAATCAACTCGTTGAGGTGAACAGCCTGGAGCAGTTGATTGACATTAATCAGACGCTGAGCACCGATCTCGGCGGAACGGCAACGGCGAGCAATGCCGTGAAGGGAGCCGAGCCGCGGAGCGGCACCGGCGGTATTTCGGGAACCAGCGCGAACGTGGCAGCCGCTGCGGGCGCGGGCGGAGTGGCGGGCGCTGCCACGCGACTGAATAAGGCGCCTTCTCCGGGTCATAGCGCCATTTTGCCGGGTGGCGTTGGCGCGACAAGCAACCTTTTGGCGGCGCCGACGGCAGGGAACTTGAGCGTGCCGGGCGCGAAACTCGCAGCCCATCGAGTCGCGCATGCGTTGGACGGACGGACCCGGGCGCAACCTGCAGCCCGCAGTTGGTCACAGGGCCGGGCCAAAGTGAATGGATCGACACAGATTTCCAAGGATTGAGCCAACGAAGTAAGCAGCAGAAGGAGATGAACGATGGCAAGTTTCTTTATACCGCTTACGGGGCTGGAGGCAGATTCGACAGCCCTGAACACGATCGCAAATGATCTCTCGAACATGAACACAACGGCATACAAAGCGCAGACGACCGATTTTTCCGACCTGTTTTATCAGCAAATCGGAACCACCGGAGACGGCGATCCGATCCAAGTGGGCGCGGGCGTGCAGGTAGCGTCGAACGAGATTGCCTTCGGCCAGGGATCGATCAACTCGACGGGCAATTCAACCGACGTGGCATTGAACGGCAATGGGTTCTTTGTCGTGAATAACGGGGAAAGCCTTGAATACACGCGCGCCGGGAATTTTTCATTGGATTCGAATGGGAACCTGGTGACGTCCAATGGGTTCAGCGTGATGGGATATCCGGCGGTGAACGGTGTCGTGAATACCAATGCACCGCTGACGGCGATCAACATTCCCATAGGCGCGGTCGAGGATCCCCAAGCCACCACAACGCTGAGCATGACGGCGAACCTGGATCCAACGACGGCGGCGGGGACGCAGTTCCCGGCACAGTTGACGGTTTACGACTCACTGGGCGAATCGCACGTGGTGACAGTAACGTATACGCCGACAGCGAATGCGAATGTATGGGATTATTCGGTTGCGCTGCCGGCGGGCGATTACTCAACTTCAGGTGGAAATGCGGTTCCGGCGGCGATTACCGGAACCATGCAGTTTGACGCGAACGGAAATCTAACCACCGTGACGCCCACAGGCGGCGCAGCGGAAACGGTGGGGACCGCGGCCGGGGACGTGTCATCTCTCGATCTGAATTTCAATCCAGCAGGGGACAACGTGCTGGCGGATGGGGCCACGGGCCTTGACATCCAATGGAATCTGTTGGGCGCCGCGGGAACGCCAACCATCAGTCAGGTGGACACGGCATCCGCCGTATCGGCAACCACGCAGAATGGCTATGCCAGCGGGCAATATCAGAGCTTCACCATTGGCAGCGACGGGACAGTCACGGTGAGCTATTCGAATGGTCAACAACAGAATGTGGGACAGATCGCACTGGCAAACGTAAGCAATCTTCAGGGATTGTCGCTACTGGGGGATGGCGACTATGTGACGACGAGAGCGAGCGGCACAGCAACGGTGGGAACCAGCGGCACGTCTGGACTGGCGACGGTGCAGGACGACGCACTGGAAGCCTCAAACGTCAACATCTCGACCGAGTTCTCCGATCTGATCATTGCGCAGCGGGCATTTGAGGCGAACGCGAAGTCGGTGACGACGTTCGACACAGTCACACAGGACACGATCAACATGGTGCACTGATCCAGGCTGCTATGAGCCTTTCTTTATTCTGAGGCGCGGGGCGTTAGCACTTACAGCACGAAAAGAAGCTGCAAGCAAAGGCTCGAGCTTAAAACTTCGCTGGCATTGGGGCGGCTCGAGACGTGCCCGATTATTTGGTTGAGATTTCGATAAAGAGACCGGAGCCGCGTGCGAGCTCGACTCCATTGGCGTTCAGGATGACGGCTTCAGCCCAGTGTTTGCGCGCTTCGCTGCGAAGGATGCGTCCTTCAAGGCGAAGTGGCGCGCCGCTGGGAACGGGACGAAAGTAGTCGACGTCCATTTTTCGGGTCATGGCGGACTTGCCGAGGGCGCGCACAGATTTGCTCATGGCCTCGTCGAGCAGTGTGGCGATGATGCCGCCGTGCAGGTAACCGGGATGGCCGTCGAAGGTCTCGGAAACGACCGGAGAAGCGATGACAGATCCGTCGGGCGCGCGGAGAAATTCGAGGTGCAAACCGGAGGGATTGGCAGGGCCGCAGCCGAAGCAGCGGTTGCTGGCCGCGTGGGCGAAGGGCGTGAGAAGCTGCCTGGCGTGTGTCATGCGTGCCTCGCGGGCTGAAAGACGCCGGTAAGCGCGGCGATAAAGGTTTCGCGGTCGACATTTCCGCCGCTAAGGACAATGCCGATGCGTTTGCCAATGAGAGTCGCTTTTTCGTGGAGCGCAGCTGCAAGAGCAGCCGCGCCGGCGCCCTCGGCGAGGTTGTGCGTGTCCTGATAAAAGACGGCCATGGCTTCAGCGATCTCCTCGTCAGAGACTTCGATGATGCGGGCGACATGGGCCCAAATGATTTCCAGAGCTTCCGGACTGGGTGTGCGGCAGGCCTGCCCGTCGGCGATGCGCGTGAGAGCGGGAGCTTCGACGAGCCTGCGCTGGCTGAAGCTGAGCGCATAGGCAGGGCAGGCAGCGGAAGTGACACCGACGATTTCGGTTTGCAGATTGAGCGCGTTGCGGGCCGCAGCGACACCGCAGATGGACGAACCCATGCCAATGGGAACGTAGAAGCGGTGGAGGGGCGGGGCGGCTTGAAAAAGCTCCAACGCAAACGTCGCGGTACCCCAGACGAGGCGTTCGTGGAAGGACTCGACGAGGGCGAGGCCGCGTTCGGCGGCGAAGGAGCGAGCACATTCGAGCGAAGCCTGGAAGTCGTTACCGTGCTGGACCAGTTCCGCACCCTGCGCGATCATGGCGCGATTTTTTTCGACGCTGTTGCCATGGGGCACGAAGATGACGGCTTTCAGGCCGAGGAGGCGCGCAGCCATGGCGACACCCTGGCCGAAGTTCCCGCGCGTTGCAGCCACCACTCCGGCAATTGAGGGCACCGTTTCTTTGAGCCACGTGACGTAGAGCAACGCGCCACGCAACTTGAAAGCTCCTATCGGCGTGTGGTTCTCGTGTTTGACCCACGCCTCCGCGCTGAGCCGCTGGTTGATCAGGGGCCAGGCGTATTGAGGCGTAGGCGGCATGTAGCGATAAATGAGTTCCTGTGCCTGGTGAATCTGGCGGAGCGAAGGAAGCTGCATGAGACCAGCATAAGGGCTGCGCGGACCAGAATTCACATCGCCAGACTTGACCCGGGCCGGAGCACGCACGGAAACTGGAATTGCGACTGCGCGAATCGGACGGCAAGTGCGCGTAGGGAAGGAGCGATCCTGCGAAGATGGGCGATTGCAGTCGCGGTGCTGGCGGCGGGTCTGGCAGGCTGCCGATCAACGCCGCAGTTGACGCCGCAGCAGGCCGAAGGAAGGCATCTCTACGATGTTCGCTGTGCGCATTGCCATGAAGACAACGACCTTGGGCTTAAGAAAGTTCCGCCCAATCTGCACCGAGTGTTTCAGAAGAATACGTTGCCGAGCGGGGCGCCGGCGACGGATGCGGAAGTGATGAGCGTGGTCCTGACGGGAAAAGGGTTGATGCCGTCGTTTGCGGGACGGTTCAGCAAGGAGCAATTGGACGCGCTGGTGGCATACATGCACACAGGAATGCGCGACGCAAAGACGGAATAGAGCGGAAAAGAATTTTCGGGCGGAGGAAGGCGGATGAAGGTCGGAGTGATTGGATCGGGCGTAGTGGGGCAGACGCTTGCAGCGGGTTTTCTGAAGCACGGGCATGAAGCGATGATCGGCACGCGTGAGCCGGCGAAGCTGGCGGAGTGGCTGAAAGCGAACCCGAAGGCCAGAGTGGGAAGCTTCAGCGAGACGGCGGCGTTTGGCGAGGTTGTGACGCTGGCGGTCAAGGGATCGATCGCCGCTGAGGTGCTGCGCGCCGCAGGGAGCGGGAATCTGAAAGGAAAGCTGGTCATGGATACCTGCAACCCGATTGCTGATGCGCCGCCAGTCAACGGAGTCCTGCAGTTCTTTACAGGGCCGAATGCTTCGCTGATGGAAAAATTGCAAGAGGAATTCGCGGGAGCGCACCTGGTGAAAGTGTTTAACTCGGTAGGCGCGGCGCGGATGGTGAATCCTGAGTACAAAGACGGCAGG
>Ga0335074_10002555_pt1 | contig 24844 bp, 21 predicted proteins | sample Lox_Sample_23_FD_206715 | JGI IMG/M metagenome (GOLD analysis project Ga0335074, IMG submission 206715) | Soil microbial communities from Loxahatchee National Wildlife Refuge, Florida, United States - Lox_Sample_2.3 | ecosystem: Environmental > Terrestrial > Soil > Wetlands | place: USA... | reverse complement strand
GTCGTCTTCCCGTGATCGATGTGCCCGATCGTCCCCACGTTCACGTGCGGCTTCGACCGGTCAAACTTTTCCTTCGCCATGTGCGTATCCTCTCCCGCTGCATCCTGCTGCTGATGAATCGATCCCGGCAGCGCGGCCTAATAGCTCGCGTACAACCGGAAAAACTTGTGCCGGACCTCCGGCGCCACCTGCTCCACGCGCCGCAAATACTGCTCGCGGACCTGCCCGCGGTCGGCGTCGCCGAGAGCTGCGTAACCCTGCTGGGCCTGCGCGCCGAGGAATCCGTGCGCCAGCACCGCCTCAAACTGCCTCACCCGAAGCCTGGCGCCCGCCACGCGGCGCAGAAATCTCTCCACCTGAGGCGACGAAAAAGCTTCGTCCATCGCATGCCGTACTGCTCCGAAGGTCGCTTCGTCCTGAATCGCAATTGCTGCCTGTTCGAACATCCTCTGCATCCTGCCCAGCCGTACGTCTCAATCTCTGGAGCGGGAGACGGGAATCGAACCCGCGACCAACAGCTTGGAAGGCTGTGACTCTACCACTGAGTTACTCCCGCAACTTCGCCAGCTCAATACCGCCAACGCAAAGCTTATTCCCGAGTCTTGTCTTCGAGGCGCGCCCGCATATTTGCAGTGATCACGCGGAAGGCAAAGAGTCCCAGGATCAGCTCCGGAATCCAGCGAATCTTCAGATTGAAGCCGCCGAAGCCGAAGCTGCCAAAACTGTATTCCCGCACCGGCAACGTCGCCGTGCCGTCCAGGGTGAACCAGGCCAGTACCGCCAGTCCGGCCAGCAGAGCCAGCGCCATCCACATCCGGCGCCGATCTGCCGCAGGCGAAGCCGATTGCCGAGCATCGCTTCTTACCTCAGCCACGCCCATTTCCAGCACCTCGTCAAGCCAACCAAACCTTCATCAACCTGGTGCACAGGGGAGGATTCGAACCTCCGTAGCTCCAAAGAGCGGCAGATTTACAGTCTGCTGCCATTAACCACTCGGCCACCTGTGCGGAACTGCCGGGGAGTGCCTCACCGGAACTCCCCTTCAATCTGGAGCTGATGACCGGGATTGAACCGGTGACCTCTCCCTTACCAAGGGAGTGCTCTACCAACTGAGCTACATCAGCCTGCCCTGCTACCGATTCCCACGCTGCGGGCATCCTTCGGCATTCCGGAAGCATTTCCGGTGGCCACCGCCTGCCTGCTCTCGGGATCTCGCTGCGAGAAGAATCCAGCCCTCTACTGCCCCGGACCGGATGCTGGAGCTGGCGAAGGGATTTGAACCCCCGACCCTCTGATTACAAATCAGATGCTCTACCAGCTGAGCTACGCCAGCCCGGACAGCCTTCGTACCCCGCCTCCGGACACACTCCCGCTCCCGCGTGACGAGGGTACAGCATTGAAAGTATCACACGCCGAAAGCCCTCGCAATCTGTCGTTGCGAGTGTTGTCGGGCGGCCACGGGCGATGTCGAAATGCGCCGCCGGATGAGATGATAGAAAGCGATCCAGTTCTCCGGAAGGGTGGAGAACTTTACCGATGAGCCACCGGCGCAAGCGTCTCTCCATCGCCATCGTCATTCTGGTCCTGCTGCTCCTGGCAGGCGCCGTTTACCTTCGCAAGATCGCTCCGCCCGAGGCTGCCCGCCTGCTGCCTGAGTCTGACGGCATGGTTTACATCAACCTCCGTCCCATCCGGGCCGTCACGCATTTTGAGAATCGCCCCGTTCAGCACTCGCCTGAGTACCAGCGCTTCATCGACGCCACCGGGATACAGTTTGAGCGCGACCTCGACGATGCCGCTTTCGCGCTGCATCGCATGCGAGATCCCAGCGGTCCCAACGGGGCGGTCGCGTTTTCTGAGGTGTTCATCGGCCATTTCGACGGCCGCCGCCTGGCCCGGTATCTCGACACACTGGCTGCCTCGCAGGAGACCTACGCTGGACACACCATCTTCAACATTCCCAGCGAAGGCCGGACCGTCCGCGTTGCGATCCTGGGCTACGACATCGTCGCTGTCAGCAACACGCCCTCCTCCGAGCAGATCCACTCCATGATCGATCGCTATCGGACGGCGGCACTGCCTTTTGCCGGATCGACTCTGCTCTCAAAACACTACCGTCAGGTCCCGCTGCTCTCCGTCGCCTGGGGGATCGGCGAGATTGCCCTGCCGCTCGGCAAAACCGGCGGCATTCATATCATGGGCGTGCGCCTGCCTATCCCGCTTGACGCAACCTTCATCGCCTCGCTCAGCTGGGTCGGGCACATTCATCTCCGCGTCGACGAGATCGCGCCCACGGAGTCTGCCGCCGCTGATTCGACCGAGTCGCTGCAGATGCTTCTCACGCTTGTCCACGCCCTGGAAAACACCGGCGGCAACCAGCCCTTCGATCCCGAAGTGCGGGCATTTCTGGGGAGTCTGGCCGTGGAGCGTCGCGGCAACCAGGCCATTCTCACGGGCACGGTTCCCATGACGCTCGTCGAACAGATGCTCGATCAGCCAGATCAGATCAAAGCCTTGCCGGGGACCGCCGTTCCGGCGCAAACGGCGACTCCACCCGCGACCCAATCGCCTGCGAAACGGCCGCCCGCGCGCGGCAGCCTCATCAAAAGACCTTGAATCCTGCGGGCTCACTGCATCGGCAAGGCCTTCCGATGCATCCGCAAAGTGCAGCTCTGCGGCGGGACGAATTCCCGCGTTCCATTTATTTTTTATTGGTGGAGGGATCATGCGGAAGTTTTCCGATCTTTTGGTTGTGTTCCTGTTGTCCGCGTCTGCGGTTTCCGCGCAGAACGGTAAGGTTCTCACCGGCCAGGACGCCTTTACGAATTACCAAAAAGAAAAGCCCGGCGTAATTCGGCATTTGACGGTCGCCGATCTGCCCGCTCCATACGCCACGAAGGGCGTGGACAACGGACCGGAGCTGGTTCCGCGTCCGGCAAACGCATGGCCGCAGGCACTACCGGGCTTTAAGGTCGATCTTTACTACACCGGCCTCGACCAGCCGCGTCTGATCCGCACCGCGCCCAATGGCGATCTGTTCGTCGCCATCAGCTACCAGAACAAGATCATGGTGTTTCGGGGCGTTGGTCCGGACGGCAAGCCCAAACAGCTGTCCACGTTCGCGGAGGGTCTGAGCCAACCGTTCGGAATTGCGTTTTATCCCGCCGGACCGGACCCGAAGTGGGTCTATGTCGGCAACACGGATGGCGTGGTGCGATTCCCGTACCAGAACGGCGACCTGAAGGCGCGCGGGCCGGTGCAGCACCTGGCGGATTTGCCGGGCGGAGGGCGGCTGCGTGGGGGCGGCCACTGGACCCGGGACATCGCCTTCTCGAAGGACGGCCGGCACATGTTCGTTTCCGTGGGATCGCACTCCAACGACGACGATTCGGATACGCATCCGGAGGAATTTCACCGTGCGGACGTGCTCGAGTTCACGCCGGAAGGCAAGTTCGTCAGCGTCTATGCGTTCGGCATCCGCAACTGCGTGGGCGAAGCGGTGAACCCGATCACCGGGCAGCTCTGGTGCTCGACCAACGAGCGCGACATGCTCGGCGACAACCTCGTTCCCGATTACATCACCCACATCGAAGAGGGGGGCTTCTATGGCTGGCCATGGTTCTACATGGGCGAACACAGCGGTACCTGGGATCCGCGCCAGCAGGGCAAGCACCCAGAACTGAAGGACAAGGTGATCACGCCGGATATCCTTCTGCAGCCGCACTTCGCCTCGCTGGAGATGTTGTTTTATAACGGCTCGCAGTTCCCGATGGAGTACAAAGGCGATATCTTTGCGGCCGAGCACGGCTCCTGGAATCGCGCCAATCGCGCTGGCTATGAAGTGATCCTCTGCCCCATGAGGAACGGTCAGGCCACCGGCGCGTACGAGGACTTCCTCACTGGCTTTGTCAATCCGGATGGAAGCGTCTGGGGCCGCCCGGTGGGCGTGACGGTTGCGAAGGACGGCTCTCTCTTCGTCACGGACGATGGATCGGGATCGATCTGGCACGTGAGCTACGTGGGCGGGGAAAAGTGACGTCCGGCGAAAGGGCGCGCCGCGACACAGGTGCGCCCGATGCCGTACCCTGTTTTCTGGAAACCATGAGGATCCTCTACCGCAGTTCCTTATTCGCGGCAGCTCTCCTGCTGAGCGCGGCGGTTTTTGCTCAGCAATCGGCCACACCTGTTCCCGATGCACCGGCGCCGTCGCAGGCCGTACCGTCGCAGGCCGCACCGTCGCAGCCGCCCTCCCCGCAACCCACCGGCCCGACCGTTCTCTTCGACACCACGATGGGCCGTATCAGCTGCCGGCTTTTTTCGAAGCAGGCCCCGAACGCAGTTGCCAATTTTGTGGGTCTGGCCACGGGCACAAAGCCCTGGACGAACCCGAAGACCCACCAGATCATGAAAGACACCCCGTTCTACGACGGGACTACGTTTCATCGCGTCATTCCGGGATTCATGATCCAGGGTGGCGATCCGCTCGGCACCGGCGAAGGCGGGCCCGGATACAACTTCGACGACGAATTCGATCCAGGGCTCAACTTCGACGTCCCGGGGCGGCTGGCTATGGCCAACTCCGGACCCAATACCAACGGATCGCAGTTCTTTATCACCGAGGCGCCTGAGGATCACCTGGACCAGCACTACACGATCTTCGGCCAGTGCGATGAGCCGAGCCTCTGGATCGTGAAATCGATCGCCCGCGTCAACCGCGACGAGAACGACAAGCCGATCGAACCGGTGATCATCCGGAAGGTCACGATCGTTCCCGCCGGTCAGCCCGTGCCGCCTGCCGACAACACGCCATCCGCCCCGGCCCCGGCTCAACCGCAACCGTAGAGTTCCCAAAATCTCGCAATACCGAGGAGTTCCTATGCCCCGTCAGCCTGGCACCTACGCCGTCTTCGATACCACCGAGGGCAAGATCGTCTGCCGCCTCTTCGAGCAGGAAGCGCCCAAAACCGTCGCCAACTTCACCGAGCTCGCCGAGGGTAACCGCGAATGGACCCATCCCGTCACGCGTGAGAAGAGCAAAAGCAAGCTCTACAACGGAACAGTTTTCCATCGCGTCATTCCCGACTTCATGATCCAGGGAGGAGACCCCGCCGGCAACGGCATGGGGGGACCGGGATATAAATTCGAGGACGAAACCCGCAACTCCCCGCACCGTTTCGACAAGAAGGGCAAACTGGCCATGGCCAATGCCGGCCCCAACACCAACGGCTCGCAGTTCTTTATCACGGTGGCCGGCACAGAGTGGCTGACGGGCAAGCACACCATCTTCGGCGAAGTCGTGGAGGGGCAGGAGATTGTGGACAAAATCTCAAAAGTCTCCCGCGACCGCCAGGACAAGCCGGTCAAACCCGTTGTCCTCGAGGCCGTCACCATCGAGCGCGTGTAACCCCGCCCATCAGAATTGCGCGAACTCGGATCGCCGAACAGCTGCGGCGGTCCGAGTTGCCGTTCCGGCCACGAAATTGCGAACAAATCTACCGGGCGAGCCCTCGGCCCAGGTAAAACTTACTCCCCGACAGCCAAAAGCGGCGGGAACCCCTGTCTTTTCAATTCCTCTGTTTGGCATGTAAATTGCTAATCTCTTGTACAGTACTCTCATTCCAAAGTACCGCTCCAGCCCAAAATCCGCGGAGCAGGAAAGTAGTTGCAGTATGTATTCCGATTCAGCAGACAAGCCACAGGTACGCATCGAGAACTGGTCGGTCGTGGACGATGTCATCTCTCCAGCCTACCGGGAGCTCACGCCTGGATACCGGCTCAGCGGCTTCATTTACCGGCTCCGGGATCTGCCTTCTGGTGTCGTCTATACCTCGGCCATTCTCAAAGTGGACGATGGGGGATCGCAGGTGGAGACCGCCGAGGCCGTCTACCTGCTCGGCCAGGTAGACCGCCGCTACGAGAGGTGGTTCCTGGGCAGCAGCGTCGAAGACGCCGCCTGATTCGGGCGAGTTCCGTCTCTGGAAATCCTGACTTCAAGCCACTGCGTTCCCAGCCGGACGCTATTCTTCTCTGCGCTGCCCTGCGCGCGGTTCGCTCCGTGGCAAATCGGATTGCAGTCGGCAACAGCGCACAGGTTCGCAGGCGAACAGCAGCGCCGCTTTCGCCTCAGCCCGCGCATTTATAATCCAGGCAGATCGACCTGGCTCTTATTGAATCCCCAGCAGCGACCAAATTTTCCCGCCGAGGTGCTCGCATGGCTGCTTCCAATCCCACGTTAGAAATTCTGAAACCCCGCGCCGAATGGATCGCCAGCCGGAAGGCGGGGGCCGTCCGCAGCGGCGATGCGAACATGTCGCAGATGCACTTTGCGCGCAAGGGGCTGGCGACCGAAGAGATGGCGTTTGTCGCGGAGCGGGAGAAGCTGCCCCTGGTTCTGGTGCGCGACGAAGTGGCCGCGGGCCGGCTGATTATCCCGGCCAACATCAACCATCCGGAGCTGGAGCCGATGGGGATTGGCATCGCGACGCGATGCAAGGTGAACGCAAACATCGGAAATTCGGCCATCACGTCGAACATCGACGAAGAACTGCGCAAGCTGCACATGGCGGTGCAGCACGGCGCCGACACGGTGATGGATCTGTCGACGGGAGGGGACATCCCGGAGATTCGCGATACCATCCTGCGTCATTCGCCGGTGCCGATTGGGACCGTGCCGATTTATGAGGCTCTGGCGCGGGTGAAGCGGCTGGAAGACCTGAATATCGACGTCTATCTGGAAGTAATCGAGGAGCAGGCACAGCAGGGCGTGGACTATTTCACAGTGCATGCGGGCGTGCTGATCCAGTACGTGCCGATGGTGGCGAAGCGGATCACCGGGATCGTGAGCAGGGGCGGCGCGATTCTGGCGCAGTGGATGACCCACCACCACAAACAGAATTTCCTCTACGAGCATTTCGACCGGATCGTGAAAGTGATGGCGAAATATGACGTGAGCTTCTCGCTGGGCGACGGGCTGCGGCCGGGAAGCGTGGCGGATGCCTCGGACGAGGCGCAGTTTGCCGAGTTGAAGACGCTGGGCGAGCTGACGGCGAAGGCCTGGGAAAGCGATGTGCAGGTGATGATCGAAGGCCCCGGTCATGTGCCGCTGGACAAGATCAGGGAGCAGGTGGACAAGGAAGTGGAGTACTGCTTCGGAGCTCCTTTTTACACGCTCGGTCCGCTGGTGACGGATATCGCCCCCGGCTACGACCACATCACCAGCGCGATCGGAGCGGCGCTGATCGGCTGGCACGGGGCGAGCATGCTTTGCTACGTGACGCCGAAGGAGCATCTGGGACTGCCGAACGAGAAGGACGTGCACGACGGGATGATCGCCTACAAGATCGCGGCGCATGCGGCGGATATCGCGCGGCATCGGCCGGGTGCGCGGGACCGCGACGACGCCATCAGCTACGCGCGCTATACATTCGACTGGGAGAAGCAGTTCGCGCTGTCGCTGGATCCCGAGACGGCGCGTTCGATGCACGACGAGACGCTGCCCGACGATTACTACAAGGAAGCGGCGTTCTGCTCGATGTGCGGGCCGAAATTCTGTTCGATGAATTGGTCGAGCAAGGTCGACGAGTTCAATAAGACGGTTCACGGGCTGGAAAAGCAGGACCTGAGCGAGCTGGTGACGCTGCAGGCCCGTCAACTCAGCGAAAAGAAATGACGAGCACCAATAATCCGACGCAGAGCCGCCCGCAGAGGGCGGCTTTTCGCTTCTTCGAGCGTTTTCCCAGGTGCGCCGTACGCAACCAATCGTGCTGGCTACCGTATCTGAAAGCTAGAGTGGGGTGAACATGGGTCGATTCTGGGCAGCATTTGGCATTGGCGTCGCCGCGGGAGCGGCGCTCGCCCTGATTTATGCGCCGCAAACCGGCGCCCGCACGCGCCGGCAGATTCGCCGCGGGTATGAAGACGCGAGCGATTACGTGCGCACTACCGTTGGCTCGGTGGGTGACTGCGCCAACAAATACCTGAAAAAGAGCAAAGATACCGTGAACGACGTGGTGGACACCGCGCAGAACGTCGTCACCGCGGCCAAAAAAGTCGTCAGCTTCAGCTAACCGGGCAGTACCGAGTCGGAGCCGGGTGCGGGCGGAGTGAAAATTCCCGTCCGCCGCAGACGGCAGTGCGTCCTGCGTCGCTTTTAAGGCATCATGGGATCATTTCCTGAAGGTTCCTGATGCCCCGCGTCCGATCCTGCTGCGCTCCTGCGGTTTCTTTCCTGTTCGTATTCCTTTCGTGTGCGCAACAGCCCGCTGCGCCGCGGATTGCACCGAAGACGCCCGTATTGCGTACCACCGCGAATCTGGTTCTGGTGGACGTGGTGGTGACCAGCGACGGGAAGCCCGTCCAGGGATTGACCGCGCAGCGATTCCACATTTTTGAAGACGGGAAAGAGCAACGGATCGCGACCTTCGACGAGCATCGCGCCGACGATGCAACGCAGTTGGGTCCGGCGCCGCCGCTGCCCCCGGATACCTGGTCTAACTACCCGCAGTTTGCCATTACCAGCGCGGCGAACGTGCTGCTGCTCGATGCGCTGAACACCCCGATCACCGACCAGGCATACGCGCGGCGGCAGATGATCGAGTATCTGAGAAAGATTCCGCCAGGAACGCGGATCGCCGTGTTCACGCTGGCGTCGCGGCTGCGGATGATTACAGGATTCACGACCGATGCTGGCGCCATCGAGGCAGCAATCACTCATGGCAAAGGCAGCGTGCAGCAATCGTCGGTGCTGGAGAGCCCGCAGGATGAAGACGCGATGAGCGACATCGCTGCGAGCATGGCCGGCGTGGACGGGGGCTCCATGCAGCAGTTCCTGGCCGATCTGACGTCATTCCGTACCGATCTGCGAGTGCGGATGACGCTGGATGCGATGGAACAACTGGCACGGTATCTGGCCATGATTCCGGGCAGGAAGAATCTGATCTGGTTTTCGGGATCGTTTCCGCTGCAGATCCAGCCGGATGCGTCACTCGACCCCTCCGCCACCAGCCAGGGCGGAGCATCGCCGAAGGACCTGTTTTTTCCCATGCGGGAGTACGCGGACCAGGTGAAGGCGACGGATATGCTGCTCCAGGAGGCGCGGGTGGCTGTGTATCCGGTGGATGCGCGGGGGCTGATGACGCTCCAAAGCGTCAACGCGTCGCGGAGCTTCGGCGGCGGGCAGGGATTGCCGTCGTATGGTGGCGGGCGCGGGACGCGCGGCGGCGGATGGGCGCCTCCACAGCAGAGCGGAGCGTCCGCCGCGAACCGGGCGGATTCAACGTTTCTGCAGGTGACGGTGAACGAGCACCAGACCATGCAGCAGATTGCCGAGGAGACGGGCGGCAAACCGTTTTTTGATACGAACGGGCTGAAAGACGCGGTGGAGCAGGCGATCGACAACGGGTCAAACTACTACACGATCGGCTACGTTCCCGACGACACGCACTGGGATGGCTCATTTCGGCGAATCGAGGCGCGCGTGGATGGCGGGAGCTACGATCTCGAATACCGGCGCGGGTATTACGCGGTGGATCCGCTGAAGCCGATTGCGGAGACACCGGGCGAGGTCAGCCCGATTGTGGCTGCGATGGAGCGAGGTGCGCCGCCTCTTTCGCAGATTGTCTTCGAGGCGCGGGTGCTGGCGGCGAATGATCCAGCGGCGAAGATGGTGAAGGTTGCGGCCGGACCGGCGGGCGAGCTGGCAAGCCATCTGAAAGCCCCGGTGACGCGATATCTGGTGGATTTCTCCATCGATCCGCACGGGCTCGAGTGGACGCCGTTGGCGGGCGGCGAGGCGCACGCGGAGATGGAGGTCTCGATGGTGGCATGGAACGGCGATGGTGAGCGCGTGAACTACACGGACAAGGGAATCGCCCTAAACCTCAATCCCGCGCAGGCGGCAGTTGTCGCAAAGAGCGGTCTGCCGATTCACCAGGAGATCGATTTGCCGGCGGAACCGATCTATCTGCGCGTGGCGGTGCACGATCTGCGCAGCGGAAAGATCGGATCGATGGAGGTGCCGCTGGAGGTGGGGAAGAAATAGCGGAATTCCTTGGCGGCGCAGCGGAAAATCTGAAAAAATAGCAGCATGACCACGACCGCTGCCGAAGTATTCTCCGAGCGAATTGGGCGGATTGAGATATCCGCCACGATGGCTGTGACCGCCGAAGCCGCCAAACTGCGCGCGCAGGGCGCGAAGCTGGTGGATTTTGGAGCGGGCGAGCCGCACTTTGCCACTCCGCAGCACATCAAGGACGCGGCGATCACGGCGATCCAGTCCAACTTCACGCGCTACACGGTGGTGTCGGGCATTCCCGAACTGCGCCAGGCGATTGTGGAGCGGCACGCGGCGGATTTCGGGTCGAACTACGCGCCGGACGAGGCGATTTTTTCGACAGGCGGGAAGATCGCGCTGTTCAGCGCGATTCAGACGCTGGTGGATCACGGCGATGAAGTCATTCTGCCGGTGCCGTACTGGGTTTCGTTCAAAGACATCATTCAGTACGCGGGGGGAAAGGTCGTTTACCTCGAAACTGACGAGGCGGAGAACTTCCGCATCACGGCGGATGCCATCGAGCGGGCGATTACGCCGAAGACGAAGGCGATCATCCTGAACTCGCCGTCGAATCCGTCGGGCGCGGTGGTTTCGCCGGCGGATCTGGAGCGGATTGTGCGGATGGCGCACGAGCGCGGGATCTGGTTGCTGCTGGACGAGTGCTACGTCTACCTGCAGTACACCGGCGCGCTGGTGAGCGGCGGCTCGTTTACCGATGCGAAGGAGCATGTGGTCGTGCTGGGATCGCTCTCCAAGACTTACGCGATGACCGGCTGGCGCGCGGGCTTTGCGCTGGCGCCGAAGGCGGTGATCGCGGCGATGACGAAGCTGCAGAGCCAGTCGACATCGAGCCCGACGGCCTTCGTACAGAAGGCGGCAGTTGCGGCGCTCAGGTCATCGCAGGATTGCGTGGCGGAGATGCGCGCGGACTACCTGAAGCTGCGCGACAAGATCCTGGCGCGGCTGGGTGAAATTCCGGGGATCACGTGCACGAAGCCGGAGGGCGCGTTCTATGTGTATCCGAACGTCTCGAAGTATCTGGGCAAGAGCGGTGTGCCGACGGCGATGGAACTCTCGAAGCGGCTGCTGCACGAGGCGCACGTGGTGACGGTGCCGGGCGAGGCCTTCGGGACCAACGAGCACATCCGGCTCTCCTACGCGACGAGTCACGCGGATGTGGAAGAGGGACTGGATCGGATGAAGGCCTGGTTCGCCAAGCTGTAGGTTCCAGGACGAAGCGGGTGAGGTTCGGGTCCGGCAGGGGAGTCTCCCTGCCGGATTTGCTTTTGGCCACCTTTTTGATTTTGTTCTGGATGCTGCTGGCCATTGAGCTTCGATGTCGATAGCCCGAGAGTTACCTTCTGGCTATGAACAGCCCCCCTTCCCCCTTGCTTTCAAGTCGCTTGACCTGAATTCAACAAGTTAGCGTGTGGCCAGAACTTCGAGGCGCGCCAACTGTTTGATTCCAGGTCAGTTGCGGCTCGACCGAGACTTGAAGCAAACTCGGCCGAGGTTGAATCAATCCTGGCTGAGATGCCGCTCGATGATTGATTCGGAGTCAGTTGCGGCTTGGCCGAGATTGATTCATGGAAGGTTGAAATGAACGAGGTGCCCCGTTCTGGTACACCTGCTTACAACTTAGGAACCAATTACTAATAACCCCGTTAATTGTTACCGGAGGGGGATTGTTGCCTGGAGCGGTGAGTCAGTACATTCAGCCAGTACCTCTTTGGATACCTGCGCGAACCGATATCCCCAACTGCCAGGGGCGCGCCTCGGAGAACCATAGAACGGCGATGAACGACGGGGCCGTTTGCCCGCGCCATCTCTGCTCACCTGGAAGGAGTCCTGACCATGAGCACCATTGCAGAAGCAGAAGTTCTCGTTGTGGATCAGAGCCACGCCGCTATTCAGAAATCGATCGAGGCGATGATCGATGAGCTGATCGCAGCGCTCCCCGATCCCCGCCAGCTCTCGAGTGAAGAGCGGCGGGGCATCATTGCGCGCTATGCCGCGGTTCTGGAGGGCAATTTCATTTACTGGATGACGGCGACGCTGCTGGCCACGAAAGCGGAAAATGCGCGGCCCATCATCCTCGAGAATCTCCATGAGGAAGTTCGCGACGCTCACCCGCACATGATGCGGAAGTTCGCCATTGCTGCGGGGGCTTTCCCGACCGATCGCGACGCTCTGGAGGTGCACGACGACCTGACCAAGATGCGCCTGTTCCTGGGACTGCTCAGCGGCGTGCAGTCGCTGGCCACCATGGCCTTCTTCGAAGGCTTTATCCAGAAGTTCATGCCTTTCTTGGCAAATCTGGCCAGGGAACAGGGATCGAAGGAACTGGAATACACCGACGTGCACGGTGTCTGCGATATCGCGCATACCGCCGGGCTCTATCAGGCCCTGTGGGCGGAGATGGCCGTTGATCCGCTTCCGGCGGGAGCTGATGTGATGGAGGGCGTTTACCTGCTGCGCGATCTGGTGGAACAGATTGTCTGGCCGAAACCGGCCGTTGCTGCCTGAGGGCCTCTCGTGGCGGGGCCTGCACCTGGCACGCAGGCCCCGCAGTGAACGTGCAAAAAGTAGTCGTCCTGAATTCCGGCGATTGAAAGATCCAGCAGGATCGGAACAGGCACAACATTGGGACATTGCAGGCAATGACCATTCGATCTGCCATCACTGACCAGTTCCTGAAGGTTGCAGGGGAACACGGAAGAGCTCTGGCGGCTCTCGATGACGACCTGCCGCTTCTCGAATGCGGGCTGGATTCCCTTTGCTTTGCCGTGGTGGTCACGCGGCTTGAGGACAGGTTCGGCATGGACCCGTTCGCGGCAGAGGACGTTCTGTTTCCCGTCACGTTTGGGGAATTCGTTCGCCTGTACGAGAGTGCGAGCCGATAGCATGTCGACCGCGGCCGATCCCTGCCCGCCCCAGCCAGCCGCCCAGGCTGCGTTCGGAGGATCCCGTGCGAAAGGCGCGGAACAGGCTTTGTGGTCCGTGGCATCCATAGCGGCGGAATCCGCCGCGATCCCCGGCGACTGGCAGGAACCGGAAGAGGGCATTCTGCGGGGGATGTACGACCGGATTCTGCAAATCCTCGCTCGCATGCTGCCGGGAGCCCGGAGCTTTCGCGTGCTGCTGCACCGCGCGCGGGGAGTGAAAATCGGCAAAGGCGTGTGGATTGGTTACGACGTGGTGCTGGATACTGCGCGTCCGGAGCTGATTGTGATCGAAGACGGCGTCGCGATCAGCATCCGCGCGATGGTGATCGCCCACTTCAAGGAACAACGCGGCGTGCGCATCGAGCGGGAGGCCTTTATCGGTCCCGGCGCCATTATTCTTCCCGGCGTCATCATCGGGCGGGGAGCGGTGGTGAAGGCGGGCAGCGTGGTATCCCAGTCGGTTCCGCCGATGACGGTTGTTCAGGGAAACCCGGCGGTCCCGGTGGCTCGATGCGGTATTCCCTTCCGGCAGGATGTTTCGTTGAAGCTGTTTTCCCGCCATTTGCTGCCAATCGCGCCTCGGCCAACCAGCGTCCGCCGCGAGCCGGGGAGCGGCAAGCACGCGGAGCCGTGATCCGCGCGCAGCAGTGCGGAAACGAGGTGGGAACGATGACAACCTCCGAGCTCGAAGTCGCCCATCTGGCAGGCGCGATCCACGAAGCCGGTGTTCCGGCTGGCTGCTTCGTGCGCGAAGCCGACGATTGCGCTGCCCTCGGGGATCTCGTCGCGGGCTCGGCGCTCTATGGCCGCGCCGACGAATTGCAGGGGCGTTCGGTCCTGCTGGCCACCAAAGGACAGCTGACGACCGCAGCCGCGCTGATCGAGCTGGACGGCGTGGCGCGCCGGGTGGTGCTGTGCCCGCCCGATCTGCCGCTCGAGCATCTTCCGCACGTGATGGACGTCGCAGAGGTCGACGGCATCGTATCTGATCGCGAAGTCACGCATTTCAGCGGGCCGCGGCCGCTCTACTTCAGCCCATGCAGCCGCAATCTTACGCCGGCGAGCCGGAGCGGGCGGGCGCACCACGAAACGGAGTGGGTGCTGCTGACCTCCGGAACCACCGGCGCTCCGAAACTGGTTGCGCATACGCTGGCCAGTCTTACCGCGGGCTTTCGCCGCCGCAGCTCGTCGAGCCGGCCGATCGTGTGGAGCACGTTTTACGACATCCGCCGCTACGGCGGTCTGCAGATTCTGCTGCGCGCGCTGCTGACCGGCGCTTCCCTGGTGCTTCCGGGAGCAGAAGAGCCGACTGCGGATTTCCTGGAGCGCGCGGGTTCGATGGCGGTCACGCACATTTCGGGAACGCCGTCGCACTGGCGGCGGGCGCTGATGAGCCCGGCAATCCATCAGCTGAAGCCGGAATATGTTCGTTTGTCCGGAGAGGCGCCGGATCAGACCGTCCTGAACAGCCTGCGCGAGACTTTCCCCACGGCGCGCATCGTGCACGCGTTTGCTTCGACGGAAGCGGGCCTGGCATTTGAAGTGGATGACGGGACAGCGGGCTTCCCACCGGATGCGATGATGAGCGTTCCGGGCGTCGAGATCTCAATCCATGAAGGCGCGCTGCGCATCCGCTCTGCAGGCAACGCCAGCCGCTATCTGGGAGAGAATGCGCCGAAGCTGAAGGATGACGAAGGCTGGGTGAACACCGGCGACCTGCTGGAGATCCACGAGGGCCGATATTTTTTCCGGGGGCGGCGCGACGGGGTGATCAACGTCGGCGGCCTGAAGGTCCATCCGGAGGAGGTCGAAGCGGTGGTCAGCCGGCATCCTGAAGTGCAGATGTGCGTGGTGCGGGCGAAGAAGAGCCGCATCACGGGCGCGCTGGTGGCGGCCGATGTGGTGCTGAGAGCGAGCCATGCGGGCGGCCGGCGCGATCTTGCGGCAATCCAGGACGACATCCTGCAGCTGTGCCGTGAAAGGCTCGCGGCACACAAGGTGCCCACGGCCATCAACATCGTACCGGCGCTGGAATTGTCGGAGTCCGGGAAAGTGCTGCGCCGCAATGCGTAACGTGCTGGTGACCGGAGGGAGCCGTGGTCTTGGGCTGGGCATCGGATCGCGGCTCGTCGCTTCCGGATACCGAGTCGTGGCGATTGCGCGCTCCGAGACAAGAGAGCTGGCTGAGTTGCGCGTGCACGCCGAGAGTGCGGGCCAGGGAGCGCTTACGTTTCGCGGCTTCGACCTGTCGCGCATCGAGGAGATTCCGGCGCTGGTCGCGGAGCTGCGCAAAGAGTTTGGAGCCCTTTACGGGCTGGTGAATTGCGCCGGGATCAGCTTCGACGGATCGCTGGCGATGATGCCGGCTTCGCAGATCGAACAGATGGTGCAGGTGAATCTGGTAGCGCCGATGGTGCTGACGAAGTCCGTAGTTCGCGGCATGATGAGCGACGGCGCCGGGCGCATCGTCAACATTTCCTCGATTACGGCGTTCACGGGATACAGCGGCCTGGCCGTGTACGGCGCGACCAAGTCCGCGCTGACCGGATTCTCGCGCTCGCTGGCGCGCGAAGTCGGCCGCATGGGCGTGAATGTGAACTGCGTGGCGCCGGGATTCATCGACACACAGATGACGGCGGACCTCGAAGGCGAACAGCGCGAGAGAATCGTGCGGCGATCTGCGCTTCGACGGCTGGCCGATGCAGACGATGTGGCGAGCGCGGTGGAATTCTTGCTGAGCGACGGGGCAAAGAACATCACGGGGACCGTGATCACGGTGGACGCAGGGAGCACCGCATGACAGAGGCAGCCGGTACCGCTCCGCATCAGTCCGCGAAGACTTCGCACGCCTGGCTGCGCGCGCTCGAGTCGTCCGCGTCGATTGCGCGGAATCCACGGCGCCTGCTGCCCACGGTGATTGCGGAGATCGCAGCGCGCTCGGGCAGCGTTCCAGCTCTGCTGTCGGACCGGGAGAGCTTCACCTTCGGTGAACTGGCGGAACGTTCAGGCCGTTACACGCGCTGGGCTCTGGAGCGGGGAATTAAAAAGGGCGAAGTGGTGGGGCTGCTGATGACGAGCCGCCCCGAATACTTTGCCTGCTGGTCGGGCATAACAGCTGCCGGTGGCATCGTGGCTTTGCTGAATACCAATCTCGGCGGCGCATCGCTGGCTCACTGCATCCGGGTTGCGCGTCCGCGCCATTTGATTGTGGCGGGCGAATGCCGGGCGGCTCTCGAATCCGCGCTGCCCGCAGCCGGCGCAGAGCCGGCGATCTGGATGCACGGGGCAGACGACGATCGCTTTCCGCGCATCGACGAGCGGCTGCGAGCGTTGCCTTCCAAACCGCTGGGCGAAGCGGAATTGCCCGGCGTAACGCTCGGCGATGTGGCGCTGTACATCTACACCTCGGGCACCACCGGGTTGCCAAAAGCAGCCCGAGTCAGCCACGGGCGGATTCTGCAGTGGTGCTACTGGTTCGCGGCGATGCTGGGCATACAGCCGGAAGACCGGATGTACGACTGCCTGCCCATGTATCACAGCGTCGGTGGAGTCCTGGCGCCGGGCGCGGCGCTGGTGGCTGAGGCCAGCGTTGCCATCCGCGAGTCGTTCTCGGCGCGCGCGTTCTGGGCCGATGTGGTCCGCTGGGACTGCTCCATGTTCCAGTACATCGGGGAATTCTGCCGCTATCTGCTGCACGCTCCGCCGGCGCCGAGCGAGCACAATCATCGCGTCAGGGTCGCCTGCGGCAATGGCATGTCGGCGGATGTGTGGAACGAGTTCAGGGAGCGCTTTCGGATTCCGGCTGTCTTCGAGTTTTACGCGTCAACCGAGGGCGGGCTTTCGCTCTTCAACGTGGAGGGGAAGCCGGGCTCTATCGGCCGCGTACCTCCGTATCTGGCGCACCGGCTGGCCCCCGGTTTGGTTCGCTTCGATTCCGAGACGGAACTGCCAACGCGCAATGCGCAGGGGTTCTGCCAGCCGTGCGCGGCCAACGAGCCCGGAGAAGCGCTGGCTCGCGTGCTGAACGAAGGATCGCCTGCCGGGAGCCGGTATGAGGGTTACACCGATCCACAGGCTTCTGAGGAGAAGCTGCTGCGAAACGTGTTCCAGCCGGGCGATGTGTGGGTGCGTACCGGCGACCTGATGCGGCGCGACGAGCAGGGCTTCTTCTATTTCGTCGATCGTGTCGGCGATACCTTCCGATGGAAGGGAGAGAACGTCGCGACCACGGAAGTGGCGGAGACGCTGTGCGGCTTTCCAGGCGTGCAGCATGCCGTGGTCTACGGCGTAAAGGTGCCGGGCGCAGATGGACGCGTTGGCATGGCGGCGCTGACGATCGAGGGAACTCCGGACTTGCCGCGGCTGCGGGAATATATGGCGGCGTCGCTGCCGTCGTACGCGCGGCCGGCATTTCTGCGCTTTCGCGAGCATTGCGACGTGACAGGGACCTTCAAGTATTCGAAAGCGGAGCTGGTGAAGCAGGGGTATAACCCGGAGCTGGTTTCCGACGACCTCTACTTCCACAATACGGAGACCGAGACTCTGGATGCGCTCGATCGATCGATGTACGAGCGAATCCGGAGCGGAAAGATTCGCCTGTAAAGCGGCAGGAACGCATGCTCATCGATCGGCTCAAAGACGAATTTCGTTCCGCCGAAGCGGCCATCGACGGCGGTCCGATCTATCCCGAGGCGAGCGTGGCGGAGATTCGCGAACTTCTGGCGCGTTACGATTTCCGGCGCGCGGTGCCGCTGGAGCAGGCGGCGGCGGATGTGGAGCAGATGCTGCGCCGCTGGCAGGTCCAGGTTACGCATCCTCGTTACTTTGGGTTGTTCAATCCCAGCGTCAGGCTGGCCTCGGTCGTGGCCGACGCGCTTGCGGCCACTTACAATCCACAGCTTGCCGCATGGCGGACGTCGCCGGCGGCCATCGAGATCGAGCGGCACACGCTGGCCTGGCTTGCGGACAAGTTTGGCCTGCCTGACGAAACGGCCGCGAGCTTTACCGGCGGCGGAGCCGAGGCGAATCTCTCCGCGGTGGTGGCGGCGCTGACGCAGGCGTTTCCTAATTTTGACGAGAAGGGTCTGCGCGGTTTGCCGAATGCTCCGGTGTTTTACATTTCCGCGGAAGCGCATCATTCATTCAGCAAGATCGCGCACATGACGGGACTGGGCCGCGACGCGCTGCGCACAATTCCGGCGAGCATCGATCTGAAAATGAACGTCAGCGCTCTGGCTGCCAAGGTCGCGCAGGATCGGCAGCGCGGATTCGCCCCGTTTCTGGTGGTCGGCACGGCGGGCACCACGGCGGCCGGAGCGATCGATCCACTGCCCGAGCTGGCGCGGTTCTGCCGCGAGGAGAAGCTCTGGTTTCATGTTGACGCGGCTTGGGGCGGGGCAGCGATCGTCTCACCGGCGCTGCGGGCGCATCTTTCCGGCATCGAGCACGCGGATTCGATCACCTGCGACGCGCACAAGTGGTTTTCCGTGGCCATGGGCTGCGGGATGTTCTTCTGCCGGCGTCCGGAGACCGTGGCTCGCGCCTTTCGTGCCGAAGCCAGCTACATGCCCGAGAAAGCGGACGCCGAGACATGCGATCCGTACACGCATTCGGTGCAATGGTCACGCCGTTTTGCCGGCTTGAAGCTCTTCCTTACTCTCGCCGAGCTGGGCGAGGAGGGACAGGCGAAGGCCATCGAGCATCAGGCGCGGCTGGGAAACCGGCTGCGCGAAAGGCTTGCGGCTTCGAACTGGACGATTGTGAACCAGACTCCGCTGCCGCTGGTTTGCTTCACCCGCGAGGGTCTCGATGTGAGCTCGTTTCTGGCGGGTTTGCGGGAAGGACAGATTGCCTGGATGTCGGAAGCCGGGGTAGCCGGCGCCTCCGTCGTCCGCGCCTGCATCACGAGTTTCAAAACGACGGAAGAGGACATCGATCAGGTGGTCCGGCAGATCACGCGGCTGGCCGAAGAACAGAGAACCGGCCGGCTGGCAGCCGCGGAGGCCTGATGGATGAGCAGAGGATGAGAAGGAGTTTGACAGTCAAGACGCCATGAAGCCTGAGACGATTGCCATTCACAGCGGATATCGGCCGGACCCGGCTACGCGCTCGGTCGCCGTTCCCATCTATCAGACGGTGGCGTACGCGTTCGACAGCGCCGATCACGCCGCCGCGCTCTTCAATCTTGAAGAGGAAGGCTACCGCTACACGCGCATCGGCAATCCGACCACCGAGGTTCTGGAGCGGCGCGTGGCGGCACTGGAGGGCGGGCTGGGGTCGCTGTGCGTGGCCTCGGGCCAGGCAGCGGTTTCTTACGCGGTGTCGAATGTCGCCGAGACTGGCTGCAACATCATTTCGGTTCCGCAGCTTTATGGAACCACGCACACGCTGTTCGCGCATCTGCTGCCCCGCCAGGGTGTGACGGTGCGCTTTGCTGCTACGGAGAAGCCGGAAGACATCGAGGCCTGCATCGACGAGCAGACGCGCGCCGTGTACTGCGAAAGCGTTGGCAATCCCGCGGGAAACATCTGCGACATCGAGGCTCTGGCCCAGGTGGCGCATCGCCACGCAGTGCCGCTGCTGGTCGACAACACGGTCGCGACGCCGATTCTGCTGCGGCCGATCGACTACGGGGCGGATGTTGTCATTCATTCGCTCACCAAATTTCTGGGCGGCCACGGCACGACCCTCGGCGGCGCAATCGTCGACAGCGGCAATTTTCCGTGGAGCGATCATGCCGCGCGGTTCCCCATGCTCACCACGCCGGACGCGTCCTATCACGGTCTGATCTACACCGAACACTATGGCAGGAGCGCTTACCTCGGCCGCTGCCGCAGCGTTTACCAGCGCGTGAACGGCGCGGTGCTGGCGCCGCTGAGCGCCTTTCTTCTGCTGCAGGGGATCGAGACGGTGGCTTTGCGCGTGGACCGCCACACGGCCAATGCGCGCGGGGTCGCGGAATATCTTCACAATCACCCGAGTGTGGAATGGGTGAATTATGCAGGGTTCGAGGATAATTCCTACTACCGGCTCGCGCAGAAATACCTTGGCGGCCGGGCGTGCTCGCTGATGGCGTTTGGCATCCGGGGCGGCTATCCGGCCGCTGTCCGTTTTTACGATGCGCTGGGGCTCGTCACGCGGCTGGTGAATTTAGGCGATGCAAAATCGCTGGCCTGTCATCCGGCGTCGACCACGCATCGCCAGATGTCAGCCGACGAGCAGCGCCGCGCCGGCGTGACTCCGGAAATGATTCGACTGAGTGTCGGCATCGAGCACGTCGATGACATCGTTGCCGACCTCGATCAGGCTCTGAAGAGGGCCGAATGATGCAGTTTCGGCTTCGGCCGTTTTTTCTGAGGTGAATCCTGTGCCTGTCCTGGTTTGCAGCGAAATTGAACAAGCGTCAGCCGGCGGCGGTTGCCTGGGGTCAGGTGGCGCGGATGGTCCGAGCACCGAGCTGGTGATCGCGCTCCTGAACAATATGCCGGACGCGGCGCTTCAGGCGACGGAGCGGCAGTTCCATCAGCTGCTCAGCGCGGCGTCGGGCGGCATCTCCGTTCGGCTCCTGCTTTGCCGCATGCCTTCGGTTCCACGCAGCGAGGCGGCCGAAGCTTACCTGCGCCGCTCTTACGTCGGGATGGACTCTGTGTTCGAGACGGAAGTCGACGGACTGATCGTGACGGGACGCGAGCCGCTGACAGCCGATCTGCGCGACGAGCCTTACTGGGACAGTTTCATCCGTCTGCTCGAGTGGTCGCGCGAGAATACCGCTTCCACCATCTGGTCCTGCCTCGCTGCCCACGCCGCGGTTCTGCACCTGAATGGCATTCAGCGAGTCCGCGGCGAGCATAAGCACTGCGGGGTCTTCGACTGCTCCCGCACCTCGGATCATCGTCTGGTCGCGCATCTTCCGCGGCGCTTTCGCATGCCGCACTCGCGATGGAACGGCCTGCCGGCAGATGAGCTGACCCGCTCCGGGTACGAAGTGCTGACGCTGGCGGCCGATGCAGGGGTTGACTGTTTCGTGCGCGATGAGACGGGCGAGAGTCTTTTCCTGTTTTTCCAGGGGCACCCGGAATACCAGCCCGACACGCTGCTGCTCGAATACCGCCGGGACCTGCTTCGCTATCTGCGTGGCGAAGCAGCTGCGTGGCCGGGCACGCCGCGCGGCATCCTGGCGTCCAGGGAAGAGGCAGCCCTGCAGGATATCCGCAGTGAAGCGCGACGGCTGCCGGAGGAGGAAACTCTGGCGCGGCTCAGCGAGCTTTTCTCCGGCGCTGCCGTCGAGGACGGCTGGCATGTGACGGCGAAGATGATCTACCGGAACTGGCTTGAATATTTGCTGGCACAGAAAGAGCGTCGCGCCGCCGGCAGAGAAGCGGCGGCTGCAGCTTGTCTTTGATGAGAAGCTGGCGGAGTCATCGCCGCGCAGGAAGAGGATCTGAGCGCTGCTGAGAATGAATTGCAGGAACGGAGTTGCCGGTGCGGGCGCCCGCCTCGGATGAGGTACATCCTTCGCACCAGGTTTGCGGCTCGCCGGCAGGCGCGTGGCGGAGGATTTCGCCGGCCATGTCGCGGAGCATCGTCCCGGTGGAGGTGGGGCGGATGCCGTGGCCCTTCATGGGCCGGCCGAAGGCGAACGATCCGCCATAGGGAGGATTCGTGGTGGACTCGAGAAATTCCTGCAGACGGTAAACGGCGAGATTGAGGTAGTAGCTGTCCATGTCTCCGACATAGAAATGCAGCTTGCCGACGAGGTTCGGGCCGACATCGCTCCAGTGAGCCTGCAGCCAGGCGGTGAGATCGTAGCCGTTTTGGCGCATGGATTCGGCGACGGCGTGGTCGATTTTGCCCGTAGCCTGGTTCCAGAGCGGTTCGGGATAGCCATCAGGGCCTGCAGGGCCGTAGACCGCGCCCCAGGCGTCTTCCTGCTCGCCGGAACGGCCGTGCGAGCCCAGCACGCTCTCGAGCTGGCTCTGCTGGCGGACGGTCACCAGCACCTCCCCCTCAGCACTGCGCAGATAGGGGCGCTCCTGCGGGAGCCAGGAGACGCCGGGCGGTGTGAAGGCGTTGGCCTCAGAGTAGATGTCGGTGAGCTGCCAGCGATGGAAATCGACCGGGTCGGGATAGTAGACCCACGCGCCGCCGAAGAATTTTGGGTAATGAATCTGCAGCGCAAGCGATTCCCATCCCCCGGTGGATCCGCCGGAGAGCACGCGCGCCCAGGGCTGGCGGATGATGCGGAAGTGGGTTTCGATGTACGGGATCAGCTCGTTCATGATCGCATCGCCGTACGGCCCGTTGTTCGCGGAGTTCACCGCGTATGAATCATCGAAGTAGGGCGTGGGGTGGAGGAAGGTGACCATCAGCATGCGCGGAAAATTCTCTGAGGACCAGTCCTGATAGAGCTCGTAGCCCTCCTGGTAGCGCATGTGCAGAATCGTGGCGCGATGATCTGCGGTCTTCTCGTCGAGGGGCGGGACGGGATCGGTGCGGAAGTGATACGGCGGAGCAAGGCTGAAGTGGTCCTGCTCGTAATCGACCGGATAGTACTCGTCCGGATGCGAGGCGTAGCCCTTCGGAAGCAGAACGACAGCGCCCAGATACATCGGATGGCCCCAGAACTTCGTCAACAGCCGGCTCTGGATTTTGACGTGCTTCACCCATTCGGTATCCGGCGGCGCCTGAATCGGCGGCAGAGCTCTTGTCAGCGTGATGCGCAGAACCTGGGAACTGGCAGGATCGAAGCGGACGCGGACGACTTCGCTGACGAGGTTGCCGGGTGAGGAGGCGAAGTCCTGGCCTTCCCATTGGTCCATGTGAGCCCAGATGGTGTGGCCGTCGGCGCGGTGGAACTGAGTGTAGACGTTGAGCAAGGCCTGCACGTAGTAGTCGCCGGCCGGCAGGTTTGCGAGGCTGGCGACGGGGAAGCCCGGCGTGGAGCTGTCAATGCGAACCGGCGCGCCGGGGCGCAGTTGGCTGACATCGACACCGAAGAAGGGAGCTGTTTGCCCGGTGCCTCCGGACTGGAAACGGGGCTCGCGATTGCCGTCGGCGGTGAGGAAGAAATAGACGCGGCCGGTGATGGGCTGCGCGTGCGCCGAGGGCGAGAATTCGATTTCCACCTGCGGACCGAAGGTTGCGGCGCGGGCGGCGAGGGATCCTGGCAACAGGAGCAGGCCGAGAATCGCCGCGAAGCGAAGGCAGGTGGGAAAACGTGCGATCATCGGTGTCCTTCTCCTCAGTAGTTCCACTGGGCCACGTCGGCGCCGGGGGGCGCGTTGTGGCGGACCTGCTCGGCCATCTGCTCCAGCAAACTGGCCCAGGTCATGGGGTGCCATCCGTGACCTTTCATAGGCCGGCCGTAGTGGAAGTCGGCGTCGACGTGGGGGTTCTCCGTGCCGTCGAGGAAGTCCTGCATACGATAGACAGCGAGGTTCAGATAATAGCTGTCCATGTCGCCCACGTAGAAGTGCAGCTTGCCGTCGAGGTCGGGACCGATCTGCTGCCAGTGGGTGCGCGCATAGTCGGTCAAGTCCATGCCGTGCTCGCGCATGTACGCGACGGCGGCAGGATCGATGGCGCCCGTCTGCATGTTCCACATCGGCTGCGGATAGCCGTCGGCGCCGACCGGCCCCCAGACGGCCCACCAGCCGTCGAGTTGATAGCCGGAGCGGCCGTTGGGTCCGACCATGTCTTCATAATGGCTCACGTCGCGCTCGGTAGAACGGACCTGTCCCTGAACCGTGCGGCTCCAGGGGCGCGGGCTGACCAGCCACGAGCCGGCAGGCTGATAATCGAAGGCGTTTTTATCGCTGTACGCATCGATCATCTGGAAATTGTGGAAGTCGATGGGATCGGGGTCGAATACCCACGCCCCGCCGAAGTATTTCGGATAGTAGAGCTGCAGGGCGAGGGATTCCCAGCCGCCCGTGGAGCCTCCCTCGAGGAGGCGGCCGTAGGGCTCGCGCAGAATGCGGAAATGGGATTCGAGATACGGCATCAGCTCCTGCATGATGGCATCGCCGAAGGGGCCGCAGTTGGGAGAGTTCACCGCGTAGGAATCGTCGAAGTAAGGGCAGGGATGTTGCAAGGTGACCATGATGAAGCGCGGGAAATGGTCGGAGTTCCAGGCCTCGTAGAACTCATAGCCGGTGCCGTAGCCCGCACGTTTGCCGGCTGCCGCTGCTTCCGGGGTCTCGGTCTTTGCATCCGTGTTGAAGTCCCACGGGATGGGCTGGTAGAAGTGCCCCTGGTTGAAGACGACAGGATAATGCGCGTCCGGGTGCTCGTCGTAGTCCTTCGGGAGCAGCACAGTTGCGCCGAGGTACATCGGCCGGCTCCAGAACTGCGTCAGCAGTCTGCTCTGAAATTTGACGACTTTGATCCACTGGCTTTCCTGGGGGGGCGCGAGCGATTTCAGGATGGGGTCGTGCTGGAAATCGTCGAGCGAGATGACCTGCATCATCGACAAGTGGAGGTCGAAGCCGGCGGCGGGATCGAGGTGCATCTTCTTGACGGTGCCGTGCAGATTGCCCGGGGCTATTTCCGGCACTTCGCCGATCCAGTCCTGATGCGCCCAGATGGTGTGGCCGTCAGCGCGATGAAACTGCGTGTAGACGTTCAGCCAGGCCTCGACGAAATAGTCGCCCGCAGGAAGATCGCGAAGGCTGCCGAGCGGATAGCCCGGGGTGGAAGCGTCGATGACGACCTGCTGGCCCGGTTGCAAGGCGGAAACGTCGACGGCAAAGAAGGGCGGCGACTGCTCGGAGAGCATCTGGATGCGCGGATCGGGATCGGCGGTGCGGGAAACCACTACGAACAAGCGGCCGGTAAGCGGCCCCGCCTG
>Ga0335074_10002554_pt1 | contig 24847 bp, 20 predicted proteins | sample Lox_Sample_23_FD_206715 | JGI IMG/M metagenome (GOLD analysis project Ga0335074, IMG submission 206715) | Soil microbial communities from Loxahatchee National Wildlife Refuge, Florida, United States - Lox_Sample_2.3 | ecosystem: Environmental > Terrestrial > Soil > Wetlands | place: USA... | reverse complement strand
AGCAGATCGAGCGCGTGAATCCTAAGGTAAATGCGATCGTGACGCTGGTAGCCGATCAGGCGCGCGAAAAGGCACTCAAAGCGGATGAAGCGCAGGCGCATGGCGCGACGCTTGGGCCCCTGCACGGACTGCCGATCGCGCACAAGGATCTGGTGGAGACCGCGGGCATTCGCACCACATTCGGCTCGCGCATTTTTAAGGACTACATCCCGACGCACGACGCGATTCTGGTGGAGCGCATCCGGAATGCTGGCGCGATCTGCATTGGCAAAACCAACGCGCCCGAATTCGGTGCGGGATCACAGACATTCAACGCGGTGTTCGGCGCCACCAAGAATCCGCACGATCTCACCAAAACCTGCGGCGGAAGCAGCGGTGGCGCGGCGGTGAGCCTGGCCTGCGGCATGATTCCGATCGCGGACGGCAGCGACAGCGGCGGTTCCTTGCGCAATCCCGCGTCGTTCTGCGGGGTCGTTGGATTCCGCACCGCGCCAGGCCGCGTGGCGCACGCCGCGCAGGGCGATTCCTGGTCCACAATCGCGGTGTCCGGCCCCATGGCGCGCAATGTTCCCGATCTCGCTCTGCTGCTGAGCGCAATGGCCGGCCCCGATGTCCGTTGTCCGATCTCGATTACCGAGCCCGGCTCGCGCTTCGCCGGCAATCTGGAGCGCAGCTTCAGGGGTGTTCGCGTCGCGTGGTTCAAAGACATGAACGGCATTCCGTTCGATCCACGCGTGCTCAGCGTGGTAAATGCCCAGCGCAAGGTTTTCGAGAGCCTGGGCTGTATCGTGGAAGAAGCCGAGCCGGATTTCGCCGGTGGCCTTCACGCGTACGACACGCTGCGCGCCTGGGGCTACGCGACGTCACAGGCTGAGAACGTCCGGCTGCATCGCGATCTGGTGAAGGACACCATTCAATGGGAAGTTGCGCGCGGTTCGAAATTGAGCGCCGCCGATATTGCCCATGCGCATACCTTGCGCAGCACGGCGTGGAACAACATGCGGATCTTTCAGGAGAAGTACGAATACTTCATCACACCTACTTCGCAAGTGCCTCCCTTCGATGTGAAGCAGCCATATCCCACCGAGGTGGCCGGCGTGAAGATGACAACCTACATTGAGTGGATGAAGAGTTGCATGATGATCTCTGCACTCGAAAATCCGTCGATGTCGATGCCGTGCGGGTTCACCGAAGAAGGTCTGCCGATCGGATTGCAGATTGTCGGGCGGCATCGCGACGAATGGAGCGTACTGCAACTCGCGCACGCCTTTGAGCAAGCCACGCCGGGTTCGCGGCGCAGACCCGCGATCGCGTAATCTTCAATGGCAGCAGTGGTCTTTCGCCGGTGGCGGCGGAACATCCATCGCTGGGCTGCGCTCGAAAAATCCGTCCGGGCGAAACTGGAAGCCGAGCATCGCTACCGGCATCACAGGCCAATCTTCCGGACGTGGCACGTGATTGTGACCGAACACGTACCACAACGACAGCTCGGTGTTTTCGATCTTGCGATTCGCCTTGGTCCAGCGTGGCAAGCCGTCGCCCGTGGGATGTTGATTCGGATATTCGCCGGCCGCGTAGCGTTCCTGCGCGCTGTAAGGCGTCACCCACAAGCTGTTCTGGGTAAATCCGGCGCGGCGCATAATGGGCGCATCGGGTTGCGCGAGCGGCGGGCAATTTTCGCCGGGAACCAAACGATAGCCAACCGGGCGGCCGAGCCGATTTTTCTTGCCGGGATTGATCACCCGCCAGAAACGCGCGCTCGCTGAATTCACACGGCGTTGCGCTTCCTGTTCTGTAGTAAACGGCTTCTCCTCGGCGACAATCGCGTTGCCGTGCGGATTGTCCGGTCCCATGGGTAATCCCAAACTATTCACTTCCGTCACGGAATTATTCGGACCGTCGAGGTTCGGCACCAGGCGCGCGGCGAAAATGTGCTGATGAAAAGGCGCATTCAACTGTGGCGCGATTTCGATGCCGTACCGCGACGTCTCGCCCGGCGGGAGCGCGGTTGTGTTCACGATCCCCGTGAGCTTGATTTCGCATTGAATGGAACCATCCTGATAAAAATACCAGTAAAATCCGTATTCATAATTGCCGACCGTGGCGATAAATGAAACCGACAGCCGCCGCGACCGGCGCACTTCCGATTGCCCGGTGCGCCAATCGGTATGCTTCCACAGAATCCCGAAGTCTTCCTCATGCAGGCAGACGGCGTTCTTCAGCGGTGTGACGTTGCCGTGGCTATCCACCAGCGGAAAATCGAAGTAATGGATCACACCCAAGCAATCGCAGCCGAGCGACAGCGAATTAGCCAGCATTCCCAAGCCATATTCGCCGATATCAAAAGCGTTTTTGCGGTAATATTGTTCGCCTGGATCGCCGTACGGCACCACCATTTCGCAAAGAGAGGCGCGATACAGGATCGGGCGCTCGACGCCGTCGTCATTGTAAGTGATAGTGTGCAGAACCAGGCCCTCGCGCGAGGTGAATCCCACGCGGAACTTCCACTTCTGCCACTCCACCTGATTGCCTTCCACATGGAAGCTGACGCCTTCCGGCTGCACGATCTCGACTGGCTTCAGGTCCGTCCGCATTGTGGGGATGTACTCGCGCGCCCAATTGGCGGGCTCGGGAGGCAGCGGCGCGATCGGATATTCTTCGATGCGGGTTACTTCCATTTTATAGAGGTCCACCACGATCACCATGCTGTCCACGGGCCGCGCATAGCCGTTGTCCCTGGGCTCGGACCGCACGAAGCATAGCGCGCGCATTCGCCGCAATCCCCCTTCTTCCGGCAGTTCGGTGCCGTACATCCCGGCCGACCATGGTTCCACCATCACCAGATCCGCATTCGTCACGCCGCGCTTCTTGAGCGCGTCCTGGAACAGCGGCGAACGGTGAACCGTTTCCTCCACCTCGCTGAATTCGTCGAGCATGATCGAAGGCTGTACCCCATCCGGGAACGGCCTTACCGACGGCACGGATTTCGCGATCAGATCCACCACGGCTTCCGAAGCCGTTCGCTTGCCGCGATCCAGCAGAACCGCGAGCGCCTTGCGCTCAAACGGAACGCTGGGCCGGTACGCTTCCATCAGATGTTTTGCGGGTTCAATCAAGTTAATGGAAGCAATCCGAACTTTCTCGCCCAGATACTTTTCCCGCCCCAAGATTTGCACCGCTTCCTGCAACTCGGCGGCGCTGAGAGGGTCGAGAGGATGCCTTGTTTCCGGCGCCGCGTGCTCCAGACTTTCATGCGCTATTTCGGTAGGGATGGCCATAGGCCCGCCTTTCTTTGCGATCGGTGGATTGCCGGCAGCGACGGGGCTGACGCGCAGCAGGACTTTCGTCCAGGTCCGCGTAAGTCTGATGCTAGTATAAGTGGATGGAACTTGGCAATACTTCGGTAAGGTTGGTAAAGTCCGCCGCCCCGTCCGCGCCAGAGTCTCCTACCCCTAATTCTTCCTATGGACTGAAGTCTGCGTCCCTGTCGCCGCTTGAGACTTTGGCCCAATCGGTCGCCTTAATCGCTCCCACCGGCGCCCCCGTTATGACCGTGCCTCTCGTTTTCGGAATGGCCGGCCAGGGCGCCGCTATTGCATTTCTCATTTCCACCATCGGCGTTCTTCTCGTCGCGCTCAATGTGAATCAATTCGCTCGAATGTCAGCTTCTCCCGGCTCTTTGTACACCTACATTACGGATCATATGCATCCCCGCTGGGGCGTACTGGCCGGCTGGGCGTTGTTGATCGCCTACGTCGGCACCGCCGCGGCTGTAAGCGCCGGTGTTACAAATTATGCCAACGTCATCCTGCGCGAGCGCTTCGGCGTACAGGCGTTTCCGTTGTTGATGACGGCGGGCGTGATGATCTTCGCCTGTTGTCTGGCCTATCGCGACGTGCAGATCTCCGCGCGCCTGATGTTGTGGCTTGAAGCCGCATCCGTCGCGCTGATTTCCGTGATAGCGATCAGCATCGTCGTCAAACATGGCTGGCATCTCGACATGGGGCAATTCACCCTCCAGGGCGTCACTCCCGAGAAGCTGCGCCTCGGGCTGGTGCTTGCGATCTTCAGCTCGGTGGGATTCGAAAGCGCGACCTCGCTCGGTTCGGAAGCCAGGAACCCGTTGACCAGCATCCCACGCGCCGTCAAGTGGAGCGCGATTCTGGCCGGCGTGTTCTTCTTCCTCTGCGCATACACGGAGGTTCTGGCCTTCAAAACCGTGCCGCAAGCTTTGGACAAAAGCCCCGCGCCGCTGCATGTGCTCGCGCAGCAAGCCGGGCTCCCGCCGCTGGTGGGAACGCTCACCGATCTCGGTGCAGTGTTGAGTTTCTTCTCCTGCTTCCTCGCCTGCATCACCGCCTCCGCGCGCGTCCTGTTTCTGATGAGCCGGCATGGCGCGCTGCATTCGATCTTGGGCGAAGCGCATGAGGAGAATCAAACACCGCATCGCGCCGTGCTGCTCAGTTCCATCGTGGCGTTCCTGCCCGCCGGCATTATGACTCTGCTGGGCATGGATCTTTTCGAGATTTACGGGCTGCTTGGCACGCTCGCGACGTTCGGCTTCGTCACCGTGTATATTTTGGTTTCGATCGCCGCGCCTATGTATTTGCGCTCCCTCGGCCGGTTGACGCCGCAAGCTCTCACCATTTCCGCGCTGGCTGTTTTTGCGATGTCCGGGGCGCTATTAGGCAATCTCTATCCGGTGCCCGAAGCTCCGTACTCGTATCTTCCTTACGTTTATGCCGGGCTGTTGCTCGCCGGATTTGCGTGGTCGATGGTGTGGAGCGCGCGGACGCCAGCTCTCGAACCGGAAATCGCTGGCGATTGATCTACAAATCTTCGAGCGCCTGTTGTGACTCGGGCAGCACCTGCCCGCCATCCACGACGATCGTTTGCCCGGTAATAAACGCGGCTTCATCGCTCGCGAGAAACAAAGCCGCGTAAGCGATGTCTTCCACCGTGCCGAGCCTGCGCTGGGGGATGGCTGCTGTCATCCGCGCGATGTACTCTGGGCCGAGCGCTTCTACGCCTTCGGTGAGAATGTTGCCCGGCAGTACGGCATTCACGGTGATGTTGTGCGGCGCCAGCTCGATCGCAGCGGTTCGAACGAAACCCAGTTGCCCTGCCTTGCTCGCCGCATAGTGGCTCCAACCGGGATAGCCGGTGAGGGGCCCGGTGATGGATGAAGTCACGATGATGCGTCCCTTGCCGCGAGCCTGCAGCGCCGCGAGGCAGGCGTCCACCGTAAGAAATGTTCCCTTCAAATTGATGTCCAGCACCTGATCCCAATCGGCCGGTGTCATGGCGCCGAGCCGCGCGGCCGGAAAAATCCCGGCGTTGCAGCAAACGATGTCGATTCCTCCGTGGAGCTCGATCGCGGTCCGTGCCATTCTCGCGCAATCTTCTGGAATGGAAGCATCGGCCGAAACTGCGGCCGCGATTCCGCCTGCCGACCGGATCTGGGACGCCGCGGCGTCGGCCGGCGCGAGATCCCGCGCCGCGATCAACACCTTCGCGCCCTTGCTTGCAAAAACGCGCGCAATGCCCTTTCCAATTCCCTTGCTAGCGCCGCTCACAATGACGGAGCGCCCCGCGATCGATGTCAGCACAATCAGACTATTCTAGCGGGAACTCTCTGGCCCGATGGTGAAATAGAATGTCGCGCCTCCCTGGGGCCGGGCGTCGGCCCAAATTCGCCCGCCATGCCGAAGCAATACGCGTTGCGCGATCGCCAGGCCAATGCCCGTTCCCGGAAACTCGGATTGCTTATGCAAGCGCTGAAACGCGCCGAAAAGCGAGCCGGCATAGGCCATGTCAAAACCGACGCCATTATCGCGCACATGGTACGCGAATTGGTCCCCGCGCCAATTCTGCCCGAATTCGATGCGGGCCTCCGCGCGGGTTCCGCTAAACTTCACGGCATTGCTCAGCAGATTAGACAGCATGATCTCAAGCAGGTGGCCGTCGCCCTCGGTCTGCAGCCCTTCTTCGATGGCAAAATCAATTTTGCGGTTTGCCTGGTCCTCTCGCAGACGGCAAGCGATCGAGCGGGCGAGCGAACTCAAATCCACTGGTTCGCGGCGCATTTCCACACGCGTCAGCCGGGAAAGCTGCAGCAGATCATCGATGAGCGCGCCCATGCGCTGTGTTTCGGCGCGCACGCGATCCAGGTATTGTTGCGCGGGGGGATCCAGGCGCGGACCGTAATCCTCAAGTAGCGCCATGCTCCAGCCGTCGATTCCGCGCAGCGGCGCCCGCAGATCGTGCGACACCGAATAGGCGAACGCCTCTAGCTCCTTGTTCGACGCCTCCAGTTGCGCCGTGCGTTCCTTCACACGGCGCTCCAGGTCCTGGTTGAGCTGCCGGATCTCCGCCTGCGCCCGCTTCTCTTCGGTGACGTCTCGATTCACTTTCAAAACCGTTCTGCGCCCGTCCTCCTCGGTCACCAATGTCATGCGGCTTTCAACCACCACCTCGCGGCCGTCAATCCAATACATCAGCTCGCCTTGCCATTGCCCATCCCGTACCAACAGGTCTTGAATGGCCGGCATCCCGAGAGGATGGATGGGATGAAGCAGATCGTTATGGCTGCGTCCCAGCGCCTCCGCACGATCGACCCCATACAGCTCCTCGGCGGCGTGATTCCAATATTCGATGGGGCCTCCCAACTCCCAAACGATGATCGGACCTTGGGCTCGATTCAGAAGGTCCGCCTGCCGGCGCAGCAAGGTCTCGGAAGCCTTCAGCTTTATCAATTCGCTTTCGATGATCGCGCCCGAAAGGATCAGTAAGACCACTAGCAGAACAGTCCCCCCGGCCAGTACCCAGCGCGTCCGGGCCGCTTGCGCCGCGGCCGACCCGGTGCGCAGTTCCAGCAAACGATGTTCCTCCGCTTTCATCTGGTCCAAGGTCGCTCGGATCTGATCCATCAGGCCGCTACCCTGCCCGCCTCGCACAATCTCGATCGCCCCTTGAACGCCTTGCTCGCGCCGCACGGCGATGGTGCGCTCCAGAAGAGCCAGCCGGGCCTCAATCAGGCGGTCCAGCTTCTGAAGCCGCGCCCTTTGCAACGGATTATCGTTCGTGAGATATGCTAATTGCCGCCACGCTGCTTGTTCGGAAGACAGAGCCGTGCGATACAGTTCCGGATACTTCGCATCGCCGGTCAGCAAAAAATTGCGTTGCCTGCCTTCGGCGTCCTGGATCGTGCCAAACAGCTCTTCGGATGCATTGAGGACCTGATATGTGTGCTCCACCAGGCGCTCGGCCTCCCGCGAATTCTCCAGGTCGAACCACACCAGCGCCGAAACAACCAACAGCAGAAGGCAGGAAGCCAGCGTCAATGCCACGCGTGGAAAATGCCGCGTGCCGGAGAGCCGGTGGCCCAACAAACTAATCGCCAGACTCAAGACGGCAAAGCCGGCTAACAGCCACACGTCCCATCGATTCACAATCGCGAAACTGAAGGCCGGCTCGGCAAAAAAATACCAATCCACGGCGACATTGGCCACGGCAGCGAACAGAGCCGGGCCCCGTCCGCCAAAATAGGAGGTGACCGTCACGCCGATCAGCGACACCAGCAAAGGGATCAACAAGGTGGGGACTGGATTCAGCACCACCTTTACGGCTAGTGTCGCAAGCACGGACAAACCGGCGAGCGCATAGCGGCGGGTTCTGGCCGAATCCCGCGTCACGCCTTCCGTCGCGCCCATCTCAGCGTGCGCCGCCGGCACAGCTTTGAACCTCGGCCGCGGCATGTTTGGACTTGGCTGCAAAAACCAGGCTGATTTCGGTGCCGCCTTGCGCCCGGATGTCCAATCTGGCGTGCAACTGATCGGCCAGCGCTCGCACCAGGCGCAATCCCAAAGATCGCGACGTCTCCCAATTCAGGCCCTCTGGCAGCCCGACTCCATCATCGGAGAGCAGCAACGAAACCGTTGCCGCGGATTGGCGCCGCAGCACAATCTGGACCTCACCCTCGCGGCCGTCTGGAAAGGCGTGTTTTAACGAATTCGAGATCACTTCGCTAATGAGCAGTCCGGAGGGTAGCGCGTCATCCAGTTCCAGACCGATGGGATCGAGCTCGGTCTTCAGACGAATCCGCCGGTTGTCCACTCCGTAGGAAAGAAAAAGATGGTGCACCATCCGCATGAGATATTTCGAGAAATCGACGATAGCGAGATCCTCCGATTGATACAGAATCTCGTGCAGCAACGCCATGGACTGAATCCGGTTCTGGTTGTCCTCCAGCATTCTTCTGATTTCCAACGTGGAAGCGGCTCGCGATTGGAGGCTCAGCAGGCTCGACATTACCTGCATGTTGTTCTTCACGCGATGATGGATTTCGCGCAGCATGGTCTCGCGCTGCCGCAGCAACTCGGTTTGACGATCCATCGCCGCCGCCTGGGCCGTGAGGCGTTCTCTGCTTTCGGTCAACGCCCGTTCCGCCTGCATGCGTTCGCGCCGAATACGTGCATCGCGGATTTCCCGCTCCACCGCCGGAGCTAACCGCGCCATGTCACCCTTCAGCAGGTAATCCTGAGCCCCGGCCCGCATGATGGCGACAGCCAGCTCTTCGCCTATGGCTCCCGAAACTACAACGAACGGGATATCGAATCCACTCTCTTGCAAGACGGCCAACGCCGCCGGAGCGTCGAACCCTGGTAAACGATAATCGGCGATGACGAGGTCCCAGGGCTGTTTCTGCAGCGCCTCCCGCATCTGATCCGCGCTGACCACACGCTCGGAAAATACGTGGTAGCCGGCGCGCGTCAAAACTCGTTCCGTCAGCGCGGCGTCGCTCAGCGAATCTTCGATGTGCAACAGGTGCAATGCTTCATTCATTGGAACCAGCCCTTTTCGCTGCCCGGCGGAGGCTCGTTCAGGACCAGCCAATACAGCCCCAGTTGTTCCACGGCGTGCGCGAACTGATTGAAGTCCACCGGCTTGCGAATGTAGCTGTTGACGCCCAGATCGTAGCCGGCCGCAAGATCCTGCTCTTCGTTCGAGGAGGTCAGAATCACCACCGGCATCCGCCGTGTTCTCGGATCGCCCCGGATTCCGCGCAACACGTCCAGGCCCCCGATTTTCGGCAGCTTTAAATCGAGCAGCGTCAGCATGGGTTGGTCACTGACGTCGCGGCCAACGTGTGCACCGGCGCCGAAGACATAATCCAGCGCCTCCTGGCCGTCCTCGGCCAATATAAGTTGGTTTGCGATGTGAGCTTTATCGAGCGCGCGCTTGGTGAGCGCGATATCGCTCGGGTTGTCTTCGACCAAGAGAATGGTTTTGGAACTCAACTGCCACCCAGATCTTATTGGTTGCCAGGGGTTGGTCGAGAATTCAGGCGAGTTCGACTAAGGGCCGTCGGCAGGGCGGGGCTTACTGGCGCTTCAAATCTTAACTGTGATAAGAATTGTACACCACGCCGGGGTGGGATCAAAGGCCAGGTTCCGTCGCCGGGGCGCGCCAGGCGAAATTGAGCACAACTTTCAACCCTGGCGGAGCGTCAGACCTGCATGGACCAAAAACCGTCAAGGGAACTGGAAGACCGTTGTATCAATACCATCCGCATCCTCTCCGCCGACGCGGTGCAGAACGCTGATTCCGGACATCCGGGATTGCCCATGGGAGCAGCCGCGATGGCCTACGTTCTGTGGACGCGCTTCCTGCGCTACAATCCCCGCAGTCCCAATTGGTTCGATCGTGACCGCTTTGTTCTCTCGGCCGGCCACGGATCCATGCTGCTATACAGTCTGCTGCATCTCACGGGTTTCGACCTGCCGCTGGACCAGCTCAAACGTTTCCGCCAATGGGAGAGCCTGACGCCCGGCCATCCGGAGCGCGGCGACACCCCCGGAGTGGAAGTGACCACCGGCCCGCTCGGCCAAGGCTTCGGAAACGGTGTCGGCATGGCGATCGCCGAGGCTTGGCTGGCCGCGCGTTTCAACCGGCCCGGGCACACTATCGTCGATCATTACACTTACGCCATTTGTGGCGACGGCGATCTCATGGAAGGCGTCTCTCAGGAAGCGGCGTCATTCGCCGGGCACCTCCGGCTCGGCAAGCTCATTTATTTATACGATCAAAATCACATCTCGCTCGCCGGCGCGACCGAAATCGATTTCACCGAGGACGTCGGCAAGCGATTCGAAGCTTACGGTTGGCATACCCGCGCCGTGCCGGATGGAAACGATACCGATGATGTCGCTCGGGCCATCGAAGAAGCCCAAGCCGAGGTGGGCCGGCCGTCGTTAATCCTGGTTCGCACCCATATCGGATATGGCAGCCCGCACAAGCAGGATAATTTCTCATCGCACGGCAGTCCGCTGGGCGAAGAGGAGCTCAAAGCCACTAAGATCGCGCTCGGCTGGCCCACCATGGATAAGTTCTATCTTCCCCAGGACTCAGTCGATTACTTTCGGCAGGCGGTTCCGCGGGGAAAGAGCATCGAAGAGGAGTGGTCGAAGAAATTCGATGCGTATCGCCGCGACTTTCCTAAGGAAGCAGCGGAGCTCGAGCAGATGATCGCCGGTAAGCTTCCGGAGAACTGGTCCGCCGATCTTCCGCATTGGAACCCCGGCGATAAGCCCATCGCAACGCGCGCCGCTGGCGGAGCCGCGTTGAACGCGCTTGCCCAGCACATGCCGAACATCCTGGGCGGGTCGGCCGATTTGAATCCGTCCACCGACACAGCGCTGAAAGGTTGGGGCGATTTCCAGCCGTCCGAATCTGGCGGACCGGGGACGCTCGGCGCTGTGGGCGGCGTCTGGAGCTTCGCCGGGCGCAACATCGCTTTCGGTGTGCGCGAGCATGCCATGGGCGCCGCGGTCAACGGGATGGCGGCTCACGGCGCAATCTTGCCGTTCAGCGCGACGTTCTTCAATTTCTCCGATTACATGAAGCCAGCGATTCGTCTGGGCGCGCTCAGCCGCCTCAAAGTGGTCTACGTGTTCACCCACGACAGCATCGGACTCGGCGAAGATGGTCCCACGCATCAGCCCGTAGAGCAATTAGCCGCTTTGCGCGCCACGCCGGATCTGACCGTGATTCGCCCCGCGGACGCCAACGAAACAGCCGAGGCCTGGGCCTTCGCGGTGGAGCACAATGGCCCGACGGTGCTGGTGCTGACGCGCCAGGCGGTGCCGCATTTGGATCGCACCCGGTCACGCGATGCCGGAGTCGCGCGAGGCGCTTATATCCTGGCGGAAGCTGAGGGTGGTTCTCCGGAAGTGATCCTTATCGGTACGGGCTCGGAAGTGCAATTATGCGTGGGTGCGCAGGCGAAACTGAAGAGCGAGGGCGTTCGCGCGCGCGTGGTCAGCATGCCGAGCTGGAATTTGTTCGCATCCCAAGACGAATCGTATCGGGAGAGCGTTCTGCCGAAGCAAATCAAGCAGCGCGTGGCCGTGGAGGCTGCGTCGCCGCTCGGTTGGGCCCGCTGGGTAGGAGATGAGGGAGCCATGATCGGCGTGGAGCGATTTGGCGCGTCCGCGCCCGGGAAAGAGGTGCTCGAACACCTCGGCTTTACGGTGGACAACGTGGTGGCCGCCGCTTTGCGGGTTCTGAACCGCCAGCTTGCGCCTCACTAACGGGTGCTAGGAAACCTGCTCCGCGGCCGCCGCACCGGATTCGCAAACGAAGCGGTGCAGAGCGTCGAGCTGCTTGGCGATGCGATCCACGTCGGCTTGCGCCGCGGCTCGTTCGATTTCGCGGCCCAGATCTTCGATGGTTGGAAATCCATAGCCGCGGCCGGTGCCTTTCAGGTTGTGGCCGAAGCGGCGGATCGGACCGAAATCGCGTGATTCAAGGAAGTAGCGCGCTTCCTCGATCTGCTTGCGCTTCGAGGCCAGATACTGGGGGACCAACGCCAAAATTTGCTCGGGGATCGATGAGGTCTCCGTTGACGCGAGTAACGGGTTCCGTGCGCTGGCATAACGATCGATCGTCTTCAGGAGGGTATCGCGGTCGATCGGCTTGGCCACGTGCGCCACGCAGCCGGCCTCCAGGCTGGATCGCACCGCCTCGCTCATGGCGTCTGCCGATAGAGCCACGATCGGCGTGCAGGTCCCATGGTTGGACTCCCAGGCGCGTATGGCCCGCGCCGCCCCGTAGCCATCCAGGACCGGCATATCGATGTCCATGAGAATCAGATCGAAACGTTCGCCCCGCTCCACCCGGTCCACTGCTTCCCGGCCGGTGAAAGCAAAGCGCAGTTCCACCTGTTCTTTGCGCAGATAGTGCTCGATCAGCAGCCGGTTGTCCTCGGTATCCTCGGCTACCAGAATGCGGAGCGAGTCCGAGGCCGGGGCAAGCTTTCCCGCGGCTGGCTCAGCGGAGCCGGCTTCGATCAGCGGCAGGGCCTCGGGCAGCGCTGGTTCGAGGGGCAGGGTGAAATAAAAGATGCTTCCGCGCCCTTCTTCACTCGAAACGCCGATGACGCCGCCCATTAACTCCAGCAGATCGCGGCATATTGCCAGTCCCAAGCCCGCGCCGCGCTGGCCCGACGTCTGATTCTGCAATTGGACGAATGTCACAAAAATTTTGGCCTGGTCTTCCGGCGCTATACCGGGACCGGTGTCGGAAATCTCATATCGCAGAAGCGGGCCGTCCGCGTCTTCCTGGCGGACGATGTGGATTCGTACGCCAACACGTCCTTGGGCCGTGAACTTCAGGGCATTGCTCAACAGATTCACCAGCACCTGCTGGATTCGCAGGGAATCCCCCATGAGCCATTCCGGGATTTGAGAGTCGAGATCGAGCCCGAGTGCAATGCCTTTTCTGGCCGCATCTTCGCGGAAAGTCCCGATGGCGTCCTCGGCCACTTCGCGAATGCGAAACGGCTTCCGCTCAATGCGGATGACGCCTGCCTCGATGCGCGAAAAATCGAGGAAATCGTTGATCAGCGCGACGAGCCTGCGGCAATTGCGCTGGAACATGTGGACGTAACCGCTTTGATCGAAAGTGAGCGCGGTCTGCGACAACAGATCGGCTGCGCCCAGAATCGCGTTTAACGGCGTGCGAATGTCGTGGCTGATCTTGGCGAGAAAGTCCGTGTGGGCCCGGCTGGATGCCACGGCGGCGTCTTTCGCTCGGATCAACTCGCCGTTCTCGAGCCCGGCCTCGCGCAGAAGAACATAAAAGCCGGCTTCCGGGGGCCCGGGAGTCTGGAGCAATTTCAGCTTCACGTCGGCGAGAGGCCCGCCGGGCGGCGCCAGGTGGGCGGAAATCTCGGCCTTGCCAGTTCGCTGCATGGCCCGGATCGCTTCCTGTATCTTCAGACGCTCCGCGGCCGGCAACGTGGCCTCGAGGCTGGGGGGACGGTAGACCTCCGACAGGCCCGCCATTCGCTTGTAGGCTTGGTTCAGCCAGCGATACTGTCCCCGGCTGTCGGCTTCGGCGATGCCGTCGAATGCGTTTTCAAGTACGTCGCGCCTCTGGTGCAACAAATATGCGATCTCCCCCAGGCTCTCGTTCAGCGCGCCGATTTCATCCCGACCCGGCAGAGGGTCGAGTGCGGCGCCCGAGGCCAGCCGCATGATGCGCTCCTGAAGCTGCCCGATGCGCCGGGTAATGCCGCGCGCGAACAGCAGCGTCATCAGGACGCCTGCGGCCAAGCCGGCGAGGAGGCAAGCCGCGGTGATGGCATTGCGCCGCTCGCGCAGTTGGTCGACGCGGACCCGATCGGCTTCGATGGCCGCCGCATTGGCGTTCTCCATGGCGTTGACAACACGCAGCAGACCCGCCCGCTCAGCCTCCGCCGCCTTGACGACGCTCCCCATTTGATCGCGAGGCAACGCGCGGTAGCGAATCCCGAGCGTTTCCCCGTAGATGCGTGCCACACGCTCGTGTTCCAGAGCCGCAAGTTGAGCCAGACGCTGCCTCTGTGCAGGGTCGTTGGCGGTGAGATCGGAGAGATTCTGCCGCGCGGAGTCGAATGCAGCCAGGGCCTCGCGGGTGCGGTTCGCGAAAGTTCCATCGGAGGTGATCAGGTAGGCTCGCACTTGCGCACTGGCTTCTGTCTCGCAGGTGCGGAGACGCTCGATTACGTTGCCGATTCGCAGGGCGATGTTCAACTGCTGAGCGGCGGCTCGCGTGTCCGAGTTGGCCAGATAGGAAGCGCCCGCCATGACAACCGTCGCCCCGGCCGGGAAGGATATCAGGAGCAGACACTTGACCTGCAGCGAAAGATTCAGCCATTTTCCGAGCCAACGCATGGCTAGCGGTCCAGCACCACGCGCAACAAGGGGCACAGAACGCCGATCCGCGATTTTTCCAGGGAAGCGTCGGCGCCCAAGTATGCCGATTCGGTCAGGTACAGCTCGGATTCCGATGCCCCCGAAACCGCTACGATGCGGATCTTGGGAAACCGGTCCTTAAATTCCCGAATGGCTTCGAAACCATCCTGCTCCGGCATCACCATGTCGAGGACCACGGCAACCACGGCCTGTTCCCGCATTTGCCGCAAACACTGCGGAACGCTGGCCGATTCAAGAACTTCAAAACCGCCCGGTTCGAGGATGGCCCGGGCCAGCGCCCGAAAGCTCTCGTCGTCGTCCAAGACTACAACCTTTACCATCAGGGATGCCGTTGCGCTGCCCGATTGCGTAGGGTTTTCGAAGACCTTGTTCGGCATGATCTTTCATATCGGTGAGGGCGGGAGGAGCTTGAGGCGGCCTAGCCCGTCCTCTTATCCCGCACTCTGGAACCGATAAGCCTTCCTGTAGTCAACTGCTCGACGGAGGCATCGGTGATCTTAGCCACGGTTTCATCCGACCCTGACTTTCATAAGGATGTACGGGCATCCCTGGACGGGCACCTGCGTTTCGATTTGGCCTGGGACCTGGGCTTCGCGGATGCGGTCCGGTTGCTGGGGGTCAGCGGGGATGAAAAGTGCCTCCTGATCCTGGACTTTGGAGATGCAACTCAGGCTCTGCCGGTGGCGCGGGCCGTGGACGGACGGCAGCAGATCGCGACCATCGCAGTGCGAGGGGGGGGCACGCGCGAGGAGATGCTGCTGCTCATGCAGGTGGGTGTCCGGGATACGCTGGCCAGTTTCACGGCGCGCGAACTCCGGCAAGCGGCCAGCCGCGCATCGGCCAAGCTGGCATGCTCGGACGATGTTTTGGGCGAGATATTCTCGTTCGTGCCCGCCAAGCCGGGCTGTGGCGCAACCACGGCGGCTACCTACGCCACCGCAATGGCTTCGGAAATGACGCAGGAGCCGACGCTGCTGCTGGACTTCGATGTTCGACTAGGCGTCACCTCGTTTCTGCTGAAAGCGGAAGGGATTCACACAGTGGTGGATGCTTTGCTGCAGACCGATCAGCTGGATCAGGATCTGTGGTCGAGCCTGGTGGCGCGGCTCGGCAACCTGCATCTGCTCGGCTCGGGTCCGGTCGATTTCTCGCGCCAGGTCCCGCCCGACCGGTATGCCGCGCTGCTCGATTTCGCGGTCCGCCGTTACTCGCTCGTCAGCGTGGATCTGCCCGGAACGATGGAAGATTGCGAGAGCGAGACGCTGATGCGATCGAAACGCATCTTCTTGGTGTGTACGCCCGATATCGGCGCGCTGCATGTGGCTCGGCGCAAAGTCAGCTGGCTGCAGGATCTCCGCTTGACCGATAAAGTGGCCGTGGTGCTGAACTGCGTGGACCGGCGCGCGGCGCTTTCGGTGGATGATATCCAACGGATCATTCAATTGCCCATTCGCTATATGCTTCCGTCCAATAGCGCGGAGATCGCGCGGGCCGTGCAGAAAGGGGCGGTTCTCGACAGTTCCTCGGGTCTTGGCAAGCACATCGCCCGTATTGCAGCCGAGCTGACCGCCGGGCGCCCGGCATCCAAGAAACCGAACGCGGTGCGCCGCTTCGTGGAGTATTTCTCCATCAGCGCCGCGCGGGAGGTAAAGTAGCATCCCATGACCAACCAGACCATCCTCAGCCTTTTCGATTACCTGTGCAACGAAGCCCGAAATTCCGTTCACGCGGGCTTCGGACTGATGGCCTTGCGCCCCGATCTGGCGGCGGATCCCAACTGGCAAAGGTGTGTTGAGGCGAGCAAGAGCAGCGCCGAGCGGCTGCTGCATTCGATCGACGACGTCCGCGAACTGCTGTCCCCTGACGCGCCAGCCTCGGAACTGGCTGAGGAGTTCGACCTCATGCTGTGTCTGGGCGAGACGATTGAGGTTCTGAATTTGGCCGCGGGGGAGGACGCCAGCCGTTTGATTCTGCAGCCGCCCGCGGCGCCGTTGGTGGGACGCCAGGACCGGCGCGCCGTCGAACAGGCGCTCACCCGGGTGCTCCACACCGTTTCTAAGCTCAGCCCGCGCGGCGAGGTGCGTGTTATGGCCGCGAGCCTGCCGGATGGCGGCGGCGCGCGATTCACCATCCGGCCGCACAATTCGAACATCGCTTTGCGCGTGGCCGATTGGCTGAACGCCGATCCGGCTCAAGTCAATTTCAAAGATGCAGACGAAGTTCTATTTGGCGTGGCGACTTTGGTAGCCGGGAAAAAGATCCGGGCTCTGGGTGGCGCAGCCGAATTTCAATGCGACGCCCGTCTGCCGATGGGCTTGACCATCGCGTTGCCCTGGCGCACCGAACCCGATGCCGGCCGCAGCGCCGACCCGGTGTCCGAAGATTCCGCCCTGAACATCCTGGTTGCCGAGGATTGTGATGAAAGCTTCGTGCTCACCGGAATCCTGCTGCGGCGTGAAGCCGTCTGGCGGGCCCAGAACGGACTGGAGGCCATCGATCTGGTGAAGAAGCGGCGCTTCGATATCGTACTTATGGATGTGCACATGCCGGGGATGGACGGCTACCGAGCCATTCGATCTATCCGCGAATGGGAAACGCAAACCGGCAACGCCCGCACGCCCATCGTGGTCCTCTCCTCCGACGATCTCGATACGCAGACGCGTTCGGCGGCGCAATCGGGCTGCTCGGGCTTTCTGCGAAAGCCTCTCAATAACCGCGATCTCACCGATCTTTTGCAGCGTTTGAAGGAAGTCCGCACGCTCTCGGCTTAGTTGGCCGCGAGCCGCGCCAGCGCGCCGATCACCTCGGACGGTTTCTCAAACGGCACAACATGGCCCGCTTGCGGGATCAGCACCACTTCGGCATGGGCGATTCCACGCTGGAACGCGCCCGCATACGCGGGTGGAATCAGCTTGTCGCCTTCGCCCCAAATGAGCACGGTCTTCGCTTTGATGCGGTAAAGGCGCGAGGCAAGGCCGCGCTCGGGAATCGGAAACAGTATCTTGCCGGCCGCGCCCAACTGCCGCGCGTTTTGCACCAGGAACGCTTGCAGGAATTTTGGATCGCTCATGTTCATGCCAGCGCTCATGATTTTGGCGCCCGCTTCTGCGTCGTAGAACAAATACCCCGGCAGTTCATAGGGCAGCATGGCGAAGATATCGGGGATCGGATGCTCGTCCAGCCATAATCCGGCCGATGCGATCAAGGCCAGGTGCGAGACATCATGCGGCGCGACGGCTGCCATTTCTGCGGCGATCATGCCGCCCATCGAAAGGCCGGCGAGAATCGGATCCTGGATCCCCAGACGATCCACCACGTCCCAAGTGTGCAGCGTGAAATCCAGCATGTCCCGCAATTCGGCGCATTCTTCACTGTCCCCGTAGCCGGGCAGCAGCGGAGCGAACACATGCCAGCGTTGCGCGAGCGAATCGAGAAAGCCCAGGTCCATGTCCAGGCCGCCCGCTCCATGCAGGAAAACGAGGGGCTTTCCGGAGCCGCCTTCGTAGTAGCGAACCGGAACACGCTCAGTTCGAATTGTTTTTAGCTCCATAACTTGAGCACCTCACTCATTTTGCCGCCGATTTCGCGCCCACTCCGGGCCCCAGAACCCAACGGTGCCATTCCCAAGGCATTTGGCTCTGACGTTCGACTCCCTATTCGTCAAACAACCTATGCCAAAATGCCGGGCGGAGTCAAGGTGGGCGGTGGAGATCGGAAAGCGGACTTGACTTATCCGTCGGATGGATATAAACAGATGACGAGGAGTTTAACGATGACGGATTTGATCAGCAGAAGAGAAACGCTGGGGCTGGCGGCCGCCGGCTTGCTGGCGTTCTTGCCGGATTGGGCGATACCTGCGCTGGCCGCGGACGACACCGACGTTCCGTTCACCGATTATCCTGCCAATTACAAAGTGAATGGCAATCCTAATGCTGGGAATCGGTTCCTCGACATTCGCAAGATCGACGGCCACATCACGCCCAACGATCAGTTCTTCTTCATCCAGCACTACAATCGTCCCGAGATCGACGCGGCCAGTTACAGCCTCAAGTTCACCGGCATGGTAAACAAGCCGGCCCAGTTCACGTTGGCCGATCTCAAAGCGATGAAATCCACCGAGTTGGTGAATGGCTACGAGTGTTCCGGCAACAGCAGCCGTTTTTTCGACGGACTTTCGTCGTGCGGGCGCTTCACCGGCGTGCCGCTGAGCCACGTGTTGAAGCATGTGGGCGTGGGGCCGAAGGCCCGGGAGGTTGTGTTCTTCGGCACGGATCGCAAGAAAGAAAACATCGTCTTCCGGCAGGACACCTTCAAGCTGGAGCAACAGTTTGGCCGCAGCATCACACTCGAAAACGCGTTGAAGCCGGAGCCGCTGCTGGCCTATGCGCTGAATGGTCAGCCGCTCACGCGCGACCAGGGTTTTCCCGTTCGCCTCATCATGCCGGGCTGGTATGGCGTCTGCAACGTCAAATGGCTTTCGGAAATCCATTTGCAGCAGGACCGCTACCTGGGCAACTTCCAAGCCCGCTGGTATCGCGATCTGCGCGGCGTGGGCGGGACTGGAGCAGACGACGATCCCGCCACGCAGTGGGTGGAGACCGAAGTCACGCGGATGCGGTTGAAGTCGGTGATCGCGCGTGTTCGAAAGACGAGCAGCGGATACCAGGTGTTCGGCTTTGTACTGAACGACGGAACGCCACTCAAATCCGTGGAGGTGAGCGTCGATGGCGGTGGGTGGCAGTCCGCCGCGCTCGATAAATCCAATACGCGATACGGCTGGAAGCTGTTCACCTTCGCCTGGAATAATCCAACCCCGGGCGAGCACACGCTGGTCTCGCGCGCTACCGATACCGAGGGAACGGTTCAACCCACGCAAGCCGAGCTGAGCCGAAAGAAGACATTTCTCGAAGATAACGCGCAATTCCCGCGTAAAATCAGGATCGCGTGACCTTCTCGGCCAGGAACAGGTAACGGTTCAGGCTGAAGAAGAACTTGCCCTCGGCATTCAATGCCTCAAACTCGGCGAACCACGCGCCGGCTTCGCTCTGGGTCACGCCGTTCCGCCCGGCCGCGAACGCCGCCATCATGGCGAGCATTCCTTTTCCGTAGGTATTGTCCTCGAACTCGGGATTGAACATGGGGATCGCGCTGCGGTGACGAACGGCGAAACCTGCATCCCGCAATTGCCGCGACAACGTACGCGGCAGATGGGCGTGGACAAAGTGTTCGTCCCAGGCCGATAGAACGCGCGCCATGCGTGCAGCGTCCTCGGTGTGGATCACGAGCGACCCGTAATCGGTGTCGAGGATGACGGCCCGGCCTCCGGGGCGCAGGACGCGATAGAGCTCTGCCAGCGCGGCCGGAATGTCCGCAATGTATTCGTAGACCTGGGTCGAGACCGCCGCGTCGAAGCTGCGATCGGGATACGGGAGCTTGCTGGCATCCGCCATCCGAAATTCAGTCCAGGGTTGCGCGGCGCAACGTGCCGACGCCATCGCCACCATCGATCGGCTGGCATCGATCCCGCAGACGCGTCCGTTTTCCCCGGCCGCGATGGCCATGTCATAAGCCAGCAGGCCAGGACCCGACCCAATATCCAACACCCGTTCGCCGGGAGCAATTTTCAGGACCTGGAGCACCTGCCGCCGCTGCGCCTCGACATCGGGTGTGAGGTAAATGGCCTCGACTTTGCGGCTGAGCTCTTCATCAAACTTGAAAGCGGCCACCTAGCGCTTCTCCCGAGCGTAGCGATTCGCTATGGCCTTGCGATACGCTTCCAGAAGTTGCTCGCGTGCCTGCCGGCTGATCCTTTCCGGCAGTTCCTTCGGTTGATATTGGCGGCACAGTTCGACAGTTTTTCGAAGACTTTCGGCGAATTCAACGCACGGCGCGCATCCGGCCAAGTGCGTCTCAATTTCGGCGCAAGCATCCGGCGGCAACTCCAGATCCAAGTAATCGGAAAGCAGGGCGAAGACTTCTTTGCATTTTTCGGTGTGTACGTGCGGCGTCACTTTATCTCCCCCGGGGCGCCATGCTGCCGGCTCGCAGCTGTTCATCTCTGAGGTGTTTATCGAGGATTTGCCGCAATGCCAGGCGCGCCCGATGCAAGCGCTGTTTGACGGTGTCCTCGGTCAAATCCAAAACCTGAGCGGCCTCCTGAGTAGAAAGCTCTTCGAGATCGCGCAGCAAAATTACGGAGCGGTAGTTTTCGGGAAGCTCGCCGATCGCGTGTTCGAGCACTCGCTTCATCTCTAATTGCAAAAGGTCATCTTCGGGCAAATGCGACCAGTCCGCGATCTCGATTTTCATCTCGCCATCCGCCTGGCCTCGTGCAGGCATGAATTGCTCCAGCGAAAGCTCGTGCGCCGGCGCAAAGACGCTCTTACGCCGCTTCATCAAACAGGCGTTCTTCGCGATCCGGAACACCCAGGGACGCACCCGCTCCGGTTCCCGCAATTGATCGAAGCTCTCGAAGACTTTGAGCAATGTTTCTTGCGCGACCTCTTCGGCGTCTTCGCGCTGACCGCACATCAGCCAACTGTATTGAAAAATCTTCGCGCGGAAATGTTCCACGAAGCGATCGAACGCCTCGGGTTCGCCCGTAAGCAGTTGCCGCGCGAGTTCGACTTCCGCATCCCGCTCCAATCGATTGATTTCCCGTTCTTGATTGTAGCGGGCGAACGGGGAACTACACGTGCGCGGCCACCGGTGAATTAACCACAACCTCAATGTCCGGCTGTCCCAGAAGCGTATTGTGGATCAGGCAGGCTTTCGCAGCGCGCATAATCCCGCCCTGATGCCGTTCGTCGAGGCCGGGCGCGGTAATTTCGATGCGGAACGATCCCAGCCGGGCCGGCTGTTGCGCTTTCTCGGCGCTCACGCGCACTTTCAAATCCTCCGCCGGCAGCCGGCGCGTGTTCAGATATTGAGCCGCGTAATACGCCGCGCACGTGGCGAGCGATGCCAGCAGAAATTCCGGCGGCGTCATACCCGCATCAGAGCCGCCATTGCCGGTTGGCTGGTCGCAAATCACGCGGTGGCCGCGGGCCTGCACTTCAAATCGCACACCACCTAGAAACTCCGCAGTCACTTCCATATTCAGTTTGTCCTTCTGCCTCCCAGGATGCAGCCGGATCTCCAAAGGTGACGCCTGTCACCTGGGAAACCCGATTGCATCTTCGGAAACAGCAACAGTTGGAAAAGGCGGATCTATGAGATCACCTTTCATAGGATTGGAAGTGCCGTGCCCGGTCGCCTGCCGAGCGATTCCACGCAAACTGGGTGAGAGCACGCAGCCCACTGGGTTGCTTTTGTCCGTCATTTTCATCCTGCTGTGTGGGTTGCCCGCCGCGGCCCAGAGTCCTCTTTCTCTGCGAGAGGCTGTCAAAACGGCGCTAGAAAAGAACAGCTCCCTGGAGGCCTTCACCGCTGCCCAGCAAGCCGCCGAGCGCAAGATCCAAGAAGCCCGCAGCGGCTTTCTGCCGAAGGTGAATTATTCGGAATCCTGGACGCGCAGTGATAATCCCGTCTTTGTATTTTCCTCGCTGCTCACGCAGCATCAGTTTGGTGAAGACAATTTCCTGCTTGGACCGCTGAATCGCCCGGATTTCCTGAACAATTTCCAGTCATTAGTAACAGCAGACCAGACGCTGTTCGACGCCGGGCAGACCAAGCACGCCGTTCGCGAGGCAAGCCTGGGGAAGGACATCGCTGGCGAAGATCACCGGCTCACCAGCATGGAAATGATCGCTAGCGTCGTCCACGCTTACTACGACGCGGCCCTGAGTGCGGACGAAGTGCAGGCGGCCGATCAAGCCTTGCGCTCCGCCGAGGCGGATTTACAGCATGCGGAAAATGTGCGGTCTGCGGGCCTGTCCACAGACGTGGATGTGTTGTCCATCCGGGTGCATGTAGCGGGAGTGCGCGAGCAACAGATTCGCAGAGCCGCCGATTTAGATGTGGCGCGGGCGGCACTGGACGACGCGTTGGGAGAACCGCTCGATACGGCGTACCGTCTTACTACGCCGCTGGCGCCGGCGACCTCGCCCTCCGGCGTGGTGGCGGATTTCGAAAAGACCGCGGTTGCCGAGCGGCCCGAAGCCCGGCAGGCGAAGCTTTCCACGAGTCTCGCAGAATCGCAAGCAGCGGATGCACGCAGCAAACTTTTGCCGGACGTGGCGTTGCACGGCGCCTTCGAAGCAGACCGGCAGAACTTTTACGATCGCGGCGGCGCCAACTGGACCGTGTCGCTCGGGCTCCGCTGGAATCTCTTCAATGGCTTCAGCGACAAAGCACAGATCGAAGAGACGAAATCGCAGTTGCGCCGCAGCCAGGCTTTGCAAACCAGCGCGGAGTCAGCGATCCGGCTGCAAGTTCGCCGCGCCTACGCCGACCTGCATGCCGCCGAACAACGCATCAATGTCGCGAAAGCTTCTGTCGCCGAGGCCGAAGAGAGCCTTCGCATCACGCAGAATCGCTATCAAGCGGGGATGAACAATGTAACCGATCTGCTGCGCACCGAAACCGCGGTGCTCGACGCGCGCACCCGCTATCTTGCGGCGATTCACGATCAGCGCATCGCGGCCATGCTGCTCGAACTTGCCGCGGGGACGTTGAGTCCCGACTCGGAGGTCCTGAATTAAATGACCAAGTCGATGCTGTTTGCAGTTCCACTATTGGTCTGTCTGGCCGGATGCAATCAGCCGCCCGAGGCTCTCCCCGCCGCGCAACCGCAAGCCATCGCCGTCCATGCCGTGGCCGCCCAGACGCGGCGATGGCCGGCGATCTACGAAGCTGCCGGCACCGTACGCGCCCGCACTTCGGCCGTCATCGCCGCGAAATGGATGGGCTACGTTCGCGAGGTGAGAGTGCAGGTGGGAGATCGCGTTCGCCAGGGCCAGTTGCTAGTGGCGCTGGATGCGCGCGATGTGGATGCCAGCGCCAATCGCGCCGCCGCGGCACGCGACGAAGTGCGCAACGCGATTCCGGAAGCTGACAGTGCAATCGCTGCGGCCAGCGCGGATTTTGGCCTCGCGCAATCGACGTTCCGGCGTATGAACGAGCTGTATGAGAAGAAATCCATTTCCGATCAGGAGTTCGACGAAGCGTCCGCAAAATTGAAGGCCGCGCAGTCCGCGTTGGACATGGCGCGCGCCAAGCGCAATGAACTGGACGCCAAGCTGGCGCAAGCCGGCGAGGAAGTACGCGCCGCGGAAGTAACGCGCAGCTACGCCCAAGTGCAGGCTCCTTTTGCCGGGAATCGTTACGGAGAAGTCCGTGGAGCCCGGGAACCTCGCAATGCCCGGCGCGCCACTGCTCACCATCGAACGCGATGGCTACCGGCTGGAGGCTTCGGTCGAAGAATCCAAGCTGGCATCGATTCGTGTGGGCCAGCCCGTGTCGGTGTCGCTCGACGGCATGGATCACACGTTCGACGTGCGGGTCTCCGAGATCGTTCCGGCAGTGGACGCGGCATCGCGCGCCTATACGGTCAAGATCGATCTCCCCTCCGGGGCTGATTTGCGCTCCGGGATTTTCGGCCGTGCGCGATTCGAGGCCGGTTCACGCCAGGTGCTGGCGATTCCCTTCGGCGCGGTTGCGGAGCGAGGCCAGTTGCAATCGGTATTCGTTGCCGACAACGGAACCGCCAGAACACGCTTGATCACGCTGGGCGACAAACGCCAGCACCAGGTGGAAGTGGATCAGGTGGAAGTGGATCAGATGGAAGTGCTCTCCGGATTGAGCGCCGGCGAGCAAGTGATCTTTCCCGTTCCAGCAGGGATCGCCGATGGCGCGCGCATCGAGGTCCGGCGGTGAGCGACGCGCGCAAACTTGGCCCCGCGGGCAAGCTCGCCCAAGCTTGGATCGGCTCTAAGCTCACGCCCCTCGTGATCGCAGGATCGGTACTGCTCGGTCTGTTCTCCGTGTGGAAGCTGCCGCGCGAAGAGGAGCCGCAGATCATCGTGCCGATGGTGGATGTGACGGTGCAGATGCCGGGCGCATCCCCGCGTGAAGTGGAAGAGCGCGTCACAGAACCCATGGAGAAGCTGCTGTGGGAAATCCCGGGTGTCGAATACGTCTACTCCACCTCCAGCCCCGGAACATCCCTGGTGATCGTTCGCTTTCTCGTCGGTCAGGACGAAGAGAAGGCGATTGTGCGGCTGAATCAAAAGTTGGCCGCTCATCTGGACCTGATTCCACCGGGCGCATCGCAGCCGTTGGTGAAGCCGCGCTCGATCGACGACGTGCCTATTCTCGCGCTTACGTTCTGGAGCAAGCGCTACGGCGATTTTGAGCTGCGGCGCATCGCCGCGCAGGTGGCTGATGCGATCAAGCAGACACCCGACGTTTCCACTGTCACTTTGATCGGAGGCCAGCGGCGCGAACTGCGTATCACGCTGAATCAGGCGCGCCTGGCCGCCTATCATCTCTTCCCTTTGCAAGTGGTCCGTGCGTTGGGTGCTTCCAATCGCCGGCTGCCTTCGGGCGAGTTCGCGAGCGGCAATCAGGAATATATTTTGGAGACGGGCGAATTTCTGACGTGTGCCGACGACGTGCGGAACGTTGTAGCCGGCGTTGCGGACAATCAG
>Ga0335074_10002552_pt1 | contig 24867 bp, 19 predicted proteins | sample Lox_Sample_23_FD_206715 | JGI IMG/M metagenome (GOLD analysis project Ga0335074, IMG submission 206715) | Soil microbial communities from Loxahatchee National Wildlife Refuge, Florida, United States - Lox_Sample_2.3 | ecosystem: Environmental > Terrestrial > Soil > Wetlands | place: USA... | reverse complement strand
CGTGTTGCGCGCCGCCGCCTGACTGTAAGCGCGCCCGACCTCCATGGCGATACCCGGCTTGGCAATTTTTGCCAAGCCGCTACGCTGGGCGTATGACCTGAGTTTGGTCATTTCCTTAGTGCCTGAGATCTGCCATGTCTCCGGATTGTCGATAGTGGTCCAGTGTCGACGAAGACGAATGACTGCATCCGAGAGGGATCGCGGAAGCACGATCAAGGACGACTTGTCGGCCGTGCCCGTGATCTCTCGTCGTGCGCCGAGATCCGCCAGGCCGCGCTCCGCACCCCCTGGCCGACACCCGGGTCGACGGCCTGCTTGCAGGCCGCAGCCGGGCTGGCCAGAAGAGCGACAGCGCGCTGACCAGCGAGGAACTGCGCCTCACCCGGAAACACGAGGATCCCGCCCCTTCCTGAGGCCGTCGAGGATCTCCTGCTGCTCAGGGCCGATGGCGGGCGGGAAGGCCTGGACGGCGCCGTTGACCGCGATCGTGGCCGAGCGCAGCGGGCGGATCTGGCGGATCACGTTGCGGATGGCCAGGCCGGTGCGGGCCTGGACCTCGCGGGCAACGGCCAGGGCGGTGAACACGATCGTGAGGTGCGCCTCGATCGCGTCGCGCTTGCGGACGAACACGGGCCGGGCCGCGAGGTCGGTCTTGCTCATCCGGAACGACTGCTCCACGTGCCACAGGTCGTGATAGCGGCTGATGACCTCGGCCGCGGGCATGACCGAGGCCGGCAGGTTCGTGACATAGCCCTTCAGCCCGGCCAGCTTCCTCGCCCGGTCGAGCGCCTTGGCGTCCAGGACCGGGGCCCCGCCGGCGTTCTTGACGAACCGGGGCGTGCGGGCGGACTTCGCGCCGCTGATCACGTCGCGGGCGCGGTTCTCCTGCGCGGTGAGGGTCCTGTTGTCCCGCGCGAACCTTTTGGCGGAGAACGCCCAGACCGCCCGCCACGACTTCGGGTGGTCCTGCCGGTCCCAGGCCGGCTCGGCCCGCCGGGCCGGGTCGTTGTCCTTGTTCTTCCCGGCCTTCGGGGTGACGGTGTCGATAACCTGCCCGTCACTGAACGCGTCGCCGTGCCAGCGGAAGTGCGACTCCAGGTCAACCGGGGCCTTGGTGACCCTCGACCCGACGATGAACCCCAGGCCCTCCTCGTCCAGGTCGTCCAGGTTGGCGGCCGACAGCATGCCCGCGTCGGCGACCACGACCATGGCCTCCAGCCCGTGCCGGTCCCGGAACTGCCTGACCACCGGCAAGATCGTGTGCTTCTCGGCCTTGTCTCCCTCATAGCAGCCGATCTCCAGGGGGAACCCGTGCCGGTCCACCAGCAGCCCGACCACGATCTGCGGGTCGACCCGCCGCTCTTTGCTGTAGCCGACCTTGCGCAGGGCGTCCTCGTGCTCGGCCTCGAAGTACAGCGTCGTCACGTCATACAACACGAGAGACACATCGCCGCAGGCCCGCGCGTGCGCGAAGCACAGCTCCGCGACCTTGTCCCGGTAGCCGCGGCCCGCGCAGCGGGCCAGGGTCCGGCGCATCGTCTTGTCGCTGGCCGCCTTGCGGCCCAGGTCCGCGAGGACCCGGCCGGTGTCCAGGACCGAGGTCGGCTCGACGACCCGGGCCAGGACCAGGTCCCGGAACACCTCATCGCCCAGGCCCCCGAACCCCAGGCCGGAGTAGACGCCGTCCAGCGCCTGGAACAGCAGCCGCGAGTCGGTCGACACCACCCGCGGCGGTGCCACGGCCGCCGGGACCCGGCCAGGAGACCCCGCGTCGAAAAGGGCCGGCACGGCCGGCGACGCCACGAGCCGGACCCGCGGCACGGCAGGCTCGATGCCCAGGTCGAAGGCGCCCTGGGCCGGATCGGCCAGCATCTCCCGCGCCCGCTCCAGCAAGATCCCCAGCTCGGCCTCGGTGTGCGCCGAACCCACGTGCGCCACGATCTTGCGCCGCCCGCCGTCGTACTCGGCGATCTGCACGGCGGTTGCCCCGGATGCCGTCCGCACCCGCCGAATCCACGCCACGGCATCGAGCCTAGGGCACCAATTAGTGCCTGAAACTGGCCTTCACTGAAGACATCGACCCAGGTCAGGAACTCGGGATCGCAGCCAACGAGGTAAGGTGACCAAACTCAGGCCAACGGGCAGGCCGGGGTGGAGAACGTGCTCGACCTGATGCGCTCGGGCATCGACGCGTGCCTGCTCGGGCTGGGTCACTCGTCCATCGCCGAGCTGTCACCGGACGATCTGGTCATACCGCCGGGGTTCACCCGGCGCCTGGGCGGCTGACCGGCCGCCTCAGCGGAAGCTCAGCTGCGGTTGCCTATAGTGAGGGCGTGGGGACCAGAAGCCAGAACAATCGCAAGCTCATCGTCGAGTCGGTCGCCTTCGGCCTCGGCTACACGGCCGTGCTGATCTGGTCGGGGTCGGCCCTCGTGGCCAGCTTCACCGGCGGCGAGGCCAACCCGTACTGGCCGGACATACCGCAGCTGCGGACCGACACGACCGGGGTGATCGCGTTCGCGGTCGCCATCGTCAGCCTCGTGGCCAGCAGGTACCTGCAACTCAGACGTCGCAGTTCGGCGCCCGCGGAGGCCGTGGCGCACGGCCCGGGCGTGCTCGCGGTGCAGGCGGTGGCGGAGACCGGCGCCGTCCTCGGCACCGCCCTCGTCATCTACCTGTCGCTGAACGCGGTGACGCACCCGGTCACGCTGGGGATCAAGCTGACGCACCTGTGGCCGTGGCCGAGCGAGGGCACGGTCCGGGTGATCGGCCTCGGCATCTGCCTGGCCGGCGTCGCCGCCAGCCGCTACCTGCGGGCCCGGGCGGCGGGCGGCGGCGTCGGCAGCCGGCCGGCGCCGGTCACGGACGCGCCCGCCAAGGTAAAGGCCGCCGCCTAGGATCGACGGCGGCCTTCGGCTCCCGGCTTCTGGTCTAGCGCAGTGCTCAGGCGTACTGCTGAATCATCGCGCCGAGGTTCGGCAGCGCGGCCTCAATGTTCTTGCCCGCGCTGCCGCGCACTGCCTTGTAGGCCTTGACGACGGCGGCCCGCTGCGACTCGGCCGCCATGCTGTCGGTGACCGTGAGCAGCGCCTCCGACACCTCGGTCGGCCGCTTGGCCAGGTAGTCGCCGAACTCGGCGCCGCCGGACGCGTTGAAGTCGGCCCAGAACGGCTCGAGCTGGCCGACAAGCGGCGGAAGCATCGCCTCGATCACCTGCTGGTAGTAACCGGGCGCGAACGCAGTCACCGCCTTGTAGGCGACCTTGAGCGGGGTCGCGGCAATGCCCTTGGCCGAGAGTTCCTGCTCGACCAGCTTCTGGCAGTCGGCGACGACGCGCGGCTGGACGTCGGGGGCAAGCAGCAGCTCTTGTAGCGTGGCGGTCATGAGGGATGGGCTCCTTATTGTCTGTTCCTAGGACGTGCAGTTAGCTACGGTACCGAGGACTCGCAGCGGATTAGCGCCGATTGTCCAGATCGGTACCCCGAATGCGGGCGGGTCCCGCGGCCGCGCGCAGGCGGATTACTGCTGCGTGACGGCGGCTTGCTGGCCTGTTCGATTGCGTTTATCCGGGGTGGATCGCTGCCGCCGTATGGCCCGGTACGCGGCCGTTCCGGCGACCAGGGCCGAGGCGGAAGTGCCGATCGGCCAGCTAAGCGAAACTATGGCCAGACCGTGCCCGGCCAGAATCCACGCGAGCCCGGTGATGACGACGACGTAAACAACGTTGCTCCAGACGACCGCCTGAAGTTTGTTCGACAGCCGCAGGATGGTCAGGGACCAGTTGTTCAGCGCAATGGGCAGGACCGCGGTGGTGAGCGGGATGAGGACCGCGGTGGCGTGCTCGCCGTACGGCGCGCCGAATGCCAGCAGCATGTAATGGCCGAATAGGAGCACCACCACGAACGCCGGGACGCACAGGGCGAGCAGCACCCGAAGGCTGCGCATCAAGGCCGCGCGGGTGATGATGCCCGCACTCGCCCCCTCGACCAGAAACGCCTGCTCGACGGAGAACGCGGCGGTGTAAATCAAGTTCGCGAGCTGATAGGCCACGTAGTAGTAGCCCGCGTCGATGCCGCCGAGCCGGTCAAGCACGATGATCGGGACGATGAGGGAGGGCAGCAGGCTGAGCACGCCCGCCACGTAATTCACCCCGGTGAACTGCAGGACCGGCTTGAGCAATTCCCTGAATTGACCGAACTTGGGCCGCCACCGCAAGACGATCATCATGAGCACAATGCTGGAGAAGCCGGCTGCGGCGAACCCAGCGCTTGACGCGAAGAACAGCTCGTATGTGCTCCCGCCGGCGACGCCGATGATCAGGGCGATCTTGACGATGCCGCCCACAAGGCCGTCGGTGATGATGTTGAAACTGGCTTTGCCGGCGGAAATGAAAACCGAGTCGGTAATGCTGCTCAGCCCGCCGCCGATCGTCAGCACGATAAAGCCCACGGCCAGCATCGGATTACGGGCGACGAAGGAGATGGCGGGCGCGATAACCGGCGTGAGCACCAGGTACCCAAGCGCGAGCACGCCGGCGAAGCCGCCGACCAGGAGGAGCCCGGCGGTAATCAGCCGATCCCGTTGCTGCGAGACCGGCAGGAAGCGCAGGAAGGTGATGTTGAGCCCGAGAAGCCCGAAGAAGGCGAGAAGGGTGGAGGCGGAGATCAGCGAGCTGGCGTAGCCGACCGTCTTGGGGAGGAACAGGCGTCCGGCCAGGACCCAGAAGGCAAAGCCAAAGGCCGACTGGACGCCGGCGTTGAGGATGATGTTGAGCGAGCTGCGCAGCAGCTGGTTGCTGCGCATCACCCGCAGGATCCCGGAAATCTGCCCGGTCTGCTTAACGCCGGGCTCGAGATCCTCGTCTGCGGGCTGGTCGAGCCGCTCAAGCGCCCCGGAGTACCGCATGCGAACGGCGGTGCCGGCGAACGGAAGTACGGTGACGTCCGGCTCGGCAATCGCCATCAGCGCGACAAGGCCGTCGAGCTGCCTCTGCGCGTAGTCCTGGTCATGCTGCGGCACTTATTAATACCCCCGACATGCTTATCCGTCGGCAATGAAGCATCCACACAGAAAGCGACGGGCCTGTGACTGCTTGCACTTACGAACGACGGACCTGTCTACGAGTCACGCATCGCGATGCTACCGGCAAAAACCGCGGACAGCCCTGTCCGCTCGAGTCATAATACTATGCGCTATCTCGCGCCAGGCCGGCCCGCGGAACGCGCCGCCGGGCCCGTCTCGGGCGCGGCCGGCCCGCTAAGCGTGCTTGGCGTGACCACCGCGGACCGTCAGCAGATACCAGCAATAGCCAGCCGCGGTGAACGACAGCGCGAGGACGATCGCGGCGCTGCGCTGCGCCCCGGAGAGGTCGCCGCGGAGCGTTTCGACCAGGCCGCGGCGCACGCCGGCCGGCAGAATTCGACGGGTGTAATCCATCTCCATCGATGTGCTCGTGCCGAATCCGTCCATGCTCGCCATCGCGGCCTTTCCCCAGCCCTGCAGGAAACACCGGCTGAGGAAGTACCGGAACGTCGCCCGCCCGGCCGGGACCTGGTGCAGGCTGATGCGCAGCGGATCGTAAATCCACAGGCCCTTGCTGTTGTCCTGGGCGGACGTGATCCGCAGGCAGAGGTCCGTGTCCTCGGGGAGATTGCGGTCGCCGATCTTGCCGAAATCCTCGCGGAAACCGTCCACCGCCTCGAAGGCGGACTTCCGCACCACCATGGCGCTCGTCCACACGTTGCGGACCGCGGTCGGCTCCGTCGGCATGCCGGAGTAGGACAGGCCGAGCGTCCAGCCGAACTCGCCAGGGAACCACCGGGGGCGGGGGGACTCCCAGTTGCCCTCGAAATACGATCCCGCCCCCACGACGTCCGGATCCTGAAGATGAGCGACCAGGCCGCTGAGCCAGTCGGCCGGGGCGACCACATCGTCATCGAGGAACGCCACCACTTCCCCGCGCGACGCCCTGGCGCCGCTGTTCCGGCCACCGGAAACGCCGCGCTTTCCGCCATTGGGAATCGCGACGACATCCGGGATCTCGCTTGTGACCCGAGCCAGTAGTTCCGGATTGTGATCGACCACAACGATGATTTCCGCCGGCTGCGCGATTTGCGCGCGCGCCGACGCCACGCTTCTCAGTAGGAAATCCCAGCGTGCCATGGAGTAACACGGAATGACGACCGAGACCGCAGGGAACGTCTCGGTCGCGCCGGCCCCGGGGGCGTCAGAACCAGGCTGGAGCACGGCGAGGCCGGGAACGCTGTCGATGTTCTCGTTGTTGTCCACGTCATTGCCCATGGCAGAGCGACTCACTTTCCGGATGACTAGTACAGCTCAGGCGACGGACTTTACCGGGAGAATAGATGCCGCCCGGCCGCGGGCGGAAACTCGCGTCCGCATGAGAATCCAGATGCACTTGACCGCATCACGCCAGCTGATCTTCTTCCCCTGGGCGCGAGAACGACTGTGGTAGCTAATCGGGACCTCGAAGGGCCGCACGCCGCTGCGCAGCAGAAGCGCGGTGACCTGAGTATCGAGCCCGAAACCGGTCTCGCTCAGGTTGAGGCCCATGAACACGTCGAGCGGCATGAGCTTCAGGCACGTGTGCATATCGCTGAGATACGAGTCGTACAGTATGTTCGCCATCTGCGTCATCAGCTTGTTGCCCATGGCGTACCGGTAAGACTGGTAAACCGTGTTCACCCCGAAGAGCCGCGCTCCGTAGACGACATCGCATCGACCGTTGATGACCGGGATCACCATGTTGGCGATGTCCTCGGCCGCGTATTCGAGGTCCGCGTCGAAGGGAACGATGTGGGTGCCCGTCGCCAGGGCGGCGGCGGTCCGAAGACTCATTCCCTTACCGGAGTTCTTGACGTGCCGATGGGAGATCATCCGGGGGTCGTTGATCATCTTGAGAAGATCTGAGGTAGCGTCCGTGCTTCCGTCGTCGACGACGATCAGTTCGACCTCGCACGGGAACGGAACTTGCAGGATGCTCTTTACTGCCTTGACGATAGTGCGCTCTTCGTTATATGCGGCCATGAGGATCGACAATTTAACGCGGGCCGGCCGGCCGAAATCATCGGAGAGGGTCACGTCGTGGGTGGTCCCGTGGTCGCTGAAGGTCTCAGCCACCTCTTCGACGGCCTCCGCCACCTCCGCCAGGACGACTGACGGCTCGCGGTCAATTTCCAGCGGCACGCTTGCAGTGTGGTTAGTGCTTACCATCGAGTAACCCCCATCGCTCGCAACGGCTATCCCTGTCGCACCCAACAAAACTGGCCTGACCCTCCAGACCCCAATGCTTGGGGGCCGACCAGTCGGTTACACTTCGGACTCCCTTAGTCACAGCCCGCCGCACGCTGCGCTGTTGTGCGGTTCAGGCGCCTGGCAGGCTCGGTTGACCCAGGCGACTCGGGCTTAGTTACGAGGGGAGGCTCGAGTGTGGACATCTCTGTGTATTAGACGTCCGATCCCCCGCCTAGGTTTACACACTTCGGGCAGATCCATCGCAGGTATTCGGACGTCGGGTTTAGTGCGCGAGATACATCTTGTCCAACTACCCGGGCCGATTTCGTGTCAGGCGAGTAACATTCAGGCATCGAGGGAATCGGCTTCTAGTAGCTGAACGTGCCCGAATGAATCTGATCTGCCACTAGGCCCGGCCGGCCGCGGTATCACGAGCACGGCCTGACGCGACGGTCGAGAACATCGAGAACCTCGGTGCCGGAATCGAACTTTCTTGCCCAGTGCGCGCCGCTGGCCAGCATCTTCGGCAGATCGGCCGTGTCCAGCGTCTTGGGATGGTTATAACGACCGCCGGGGAAGTATACATAATGAGTTCCTAGCGGAGATATCCGAAATTTACCGGAGTTGACCAGGGTGGTCTGGAAAAAGAGCTCATCGGGCCCGGCCATGGTGCGGAAGTATTTGACAATGTCGGGGTTCTCGGCGGCGAAGTCGCGGGCGTAGCGGGCGCATGACGCCGACAGCGCGCAGAAGAACGATCCACCGTAAAGGATGAATTCGTCGTTAAAGATCGTGGTCTTCCGGCGGAGGCCGATGGTCGAGAAGGCCAGGCTCACCGTGAACCAGGGCTGCACGTAATTGACGACCATGAACGGGCGCAGCAAGCGCTGCTTAAGCTCGGACGGCATACCGAATCGCCGATGCGAGTAGTCGAAGCGCATAGCGGTGTCAAAGGGAGTGCACAGCCGGTAAGCGGGGCCGGCCCCCCAGTCGGCGTCGGTCGGGGTGCGCTCAGGGAACACCGGTGCGTACTGCATGTATCCGTCAAAGCCGCCGGCGGAAATGGCTTGCTCTATATCGGCGATCGGACGCAGGGGATAATCCTGACCGGTCAGGTTCTGCAGCCAGTCGTACTGCACACCATGGTCATCAAGCCAGTCCACAGCGGCCAGAATCCGGTCGATATGCGAGAAGTCACCGTAACCGCCGGAGGCGCCAATAAGATAAACATCAGAAAAATCGTCGAAAAGAGTTCGGTCGAGCGGCTCAGCGGAAACGTCATGGTCTATGAGCACGATGCTGCCGGGGCTGCCCCCCTTGATTATCCGAACCAGCCGCGCAATTTGCTCCGGCCCCTTGTGCGTCTGCATGTAATAGCACACGCGGGTCGGCTCTCGGGGCTGAAAACCGTCCTGGTCCATGCGTCGCCCCTTCACGTTCCCGTCCACTACCCGTTATTACCGACCGTGCGGTACGGATCGCTTAGGTTTGGCAGCCGGTAGAGATTCGCGGCGAGCGAGTACTTGCTCGTGTAGGGAATGTCGCGTTGCCAGGTCTGGCCATTGGTCAGGGTCAGGTTCCAGGTGGCGCTGACCTTGCCCTTTTTTAGCAGCTGGAGCCGGTACGCCACGGTGCCCCCCTGCTGATTGTTCACGCCAAGGCTCGCGACTGCCTCGTTCTTGACCGGCGCCATCCACAACTGGGTGTAGCCGGACTGCGACTGGTTGTCGGCGCTGATGACGGCGATGAAAATCGTCGCCACGGCCAGCACGGCCGCGGCGCCGTAAATAAGGGCGTGCCGGACGGGCAGGTTTACCTTTAGCTTCGCCGGTGTTTCCGTCTCTGCGGGTTCGGATTTCCTGCGCAGCACTGCCAGTGCAACAGCACCGACGATGGTCCCGCCCGCGAGCAGGCCGAGCCAGGCGTCCCGATGCAGCGAAATTCCGGCCGCGTACATCACCAGGCCGCCAAAGATCGGAAGCATGAGGGCGAGGGCGGTGCCAACCATTACCCGCTCAAATACCGATCCCAGGCGCTTCAACAGCACCTCGGTCCACAGGTAGCCGGGAGCGGCAATGAGACCGGCACCGAGAATAATCGTCACCGCAACCGGCGCGTTGGCCGCCGCCGCGGCGGCGCCGAGTACCGCTATGACGACGGCGATAACCAGGTCCAGATTTTTACGGTTCATGATGCAGGGCCTTGCACGTCGTAGATCTTGATGTTCCCGTCGTCGAACACGCGGGGAATGCCTGATGAATTGAATTTGGTGAGGTCGATGAGCGGCAGCTTCTGATCGGTGTTGGTGGTCTGCCCGGGGAAGTAATAACCGCCGACCGGCAGCGACTGGCTCAATCTGTTGTCGGCCAGTATGTACTGCACCCCCTGCTGCTCCCACGCCAGCACGATCGCGGGCGTCAGCGTAGGCGACTGGAATAGGTAGGCCACATTCTGCAGCGGGTTCTGGTAACCATAGCCCGCAAGCGACGGGTAGTTCCCGATATCAGTGGCGAATTTATTGCCCTGGCCGAGCTTGGCCAGCGTCCATTGGGCCATGGCGATCTCTTCTGGCCCGGTCGACCTTTCAACGCCCGCTACCTGGTAAGGGCCCGCCAGCCTCTCCCAATAGGGGGGCCACCCGTTAGCCAGCCCGTCAAATTGCAGGGTGATGACCGCGATCGCGCCGACGGCCATGGCGGTGGCCCGCCAGTTACGCACCACTGCGCTGTTGACGTATTTCGTGAGGGCGACCGCGGTGATAACGCTCACCGGGATGTAGACGAAGGTGGCCGATCGCCCGGCGAGCTCCTGCCCGTCCGGGAAGCCGACCCGGAGCGCCAGGTCTCCGAACCAGACCAGGGAGCCAACCATCATGGCGACGATCCATGAATCGGACTTATAGGCCTTCCAGACTTGCCAGCAACCGTACACGAGGAGCACCGTGGTGGCCAGAATGCCGACGCCTTCGAGCAACTGGTCATTGAGCGGCGACAGGGAAGTGGACGGCGCCGAGGAGGTTCCGCTGCCGAGCAGGGAATTGAGGCCGTTCACCATTCCCTGCACCGTGGGCGTGAAATAGGTGATCGTGTACCGCGCGACGGTCGCGATCCAGATCGCGACCCCCGCCAGCGAGATGGCCGCCAGCGAGCCTATTCGTCTCGCCGCGGCACGTGAGCCGGTGAATCGGCAGACCACCGCCAGCAGTATGAGGGTCAAGGTGAGCACATAGCTCGTGACATGGTGGGTGATCACGGTGGCCAGGATGCCGAGCACGGCAATGATGTACCAGCGCACCCGCTCTTGCCGCGATTCAATGACCGACAATTTCCAAACGGCAAGCACAGTGATCCCGAGAAACGCCAGCGCGAGCGTTTCGTACACGTACATGGAGTTGAAAGAGGTCAGGTCCGGTGTCGTGTAGTAAATGAGGATCGAGATCGCGCCAACGCGATGCGAGCGGGTTACCGCGGTGAAGACACAGTACAGCAGGCAAATGAACAGGAGGTGCGCAACCCCGGCCACTACCAGGCCGGCCGAGAAAAGGGAGAGCCCGGTCGCCGACATCAGCGCGACCGTGACTAGCTGCAATCCCGGGTAGTGCGGTCCAACCGGTATGCCATAGTTAACATTGAACGGATTGCCGGTGTTCAGGAGGTTCGTGGTGCTCCGCCATTGCAGGAGCTCATCGGAGAACGTGAACGAAGTCGGGCTGTAACAGACCTTTAGTAGATATTCCGCAATCGTCAGCACCACGAGCAGGGTAACGGTGTCGCGTTTGGATAGCGGACGCCTGCTGAACAGCCGGATTCCTATCGGGATCAGGATGAAGGCCTGGCCGAGCCAGTACGCCCGATTGGCCCATTCTGAATTATCGTGCCCCAGTCGGCCGGCCACGAAGGCGGCGTTCGCGCAGAAGACGCCCATGGCGGCGAGCAGTGTGATGACACTGGCCGGGAGGCGGGACTGCGCAGGGACTTTAAGCGGCAGAGAGGCCGCGGGGGTTTTCGGCGCCTCAGGTGTCTCGGGTACTTGCGGGGCCTCGGGGGTTTCCGGCGTCTCAGGTGTCTCGGGTACTTGCGGGGTCTCGGGGGTTTCCGGCGCCTCAGGTGTCTCGGGTACTTGCGGAGCCTCGGGGGTTTCCGGGGCCTCAGGTGTCTCGGGGGTTTCCGGGGCCTCAGGTGTCTCGGGGGTTTCCGGGGCCTCGGGGGTTTCCGGCGCCTCAGGTGTCTCGGGTGTTTCCGGTGTGTCTGCCGTCTCCGGCGTTTCCCGCACGACGGGCAACTCGGTCGTTTGATCTGTTTCGGCGTCCGAAGACGTCATTGGGACTTCCGTCGACAAATCTGAAACATTCTCAACGTCTACTATTGTTCCCCCGCCCTGATTTAGGGAATCACTGGCTACGGATTCTGTGAAATGCCAATTGCGCATTATCGGAATCCCGCGGGAGGAGGCTTTGCCTTCGCTGCACGACGCTGCATGCGCACGCTTGTCATATAGCGAACGGGCCCTGCGAGCATGCCTTGCCGCTGCCGGCGGTCCAATGCGACACCAGGGTCCGGCGCATTCTCAGAAGTACTGGAGGTGTTTCTCAGGTATCCGGCCGCGGCGGGCAGCAGCTTAAGCAGTCCCACAATTGCACTGGGGCGTTTCCTGAGCAGTGCGGCATAGAAAGCGGTCAGCCCGATGCTGTAACTATGCAGCTGACGGCTGAGGCCGCTTATGTCCTCGCGGTGATGGTGCCACATGAGCGCGGAAGGCTCATAGGCGACCTCATAACCCTCCAGCATGGTGAGCGTTATGCTCAGCGTATCCTCGCCCGCGCAGGCGGGGGTGCCGGCCCCCAGGGCCACATCAAAACCGCCGATTTTTTCCAGCACGTCTCTTCTGAAGGCCATATTGGCCCCGGTGCCAAACGGCGGCAACGGGAACAGCGGGCTCTGCGGACCCGACTTGGAAAACGTGTCTTTAGTGAAACCGCGGCCCTTGATGTGCCCGCCGAGCTCCTCGAACAGCACCTCGGCCGGAGTGTCGAGCCGGGCGGGCAGGATCATCCCGGTGACGCAGCCGATGCGGCCGCTACGGGCGAACCCGTCCGCGATCCCGGCCAGCCAGGATTCATCCGGCTCGTCGTCGTCGTCAACGAAGGCAATGATCTCGCTGGTCGTGGCGGCTACCCCGGCGTTCCTGGCCCACGACAGCCCGGGCGTCGGCTCTCGGCAATAGCGAAACTTCGTCGCCGCGCCCGCGTAGCTTTCAACGATGAGCTGCACGGCGTCAGAGGTCGGGGCGTTATCAACAACCAGCACCTCGAAGCGCGGGTAAACCAAACGGGCCAGCCGCTCCAGGCACTTTTCCAGCTGGGCCGCACGATCGCGCGTGCAGAGGACAACGCTGATGCTCGGCGCGTCGGCCAGCGCGGCTGACCGGTTCCGCAGGAACGGCCACGCAGCCGGCTCGGTCGCTAGTCCCGCATCGGTCAGCTCGGCCGGCGGGGCCAGCCCCGCCGCAGCGAAACGCTCGGCAATCGGCTTGCCCAGCTCGCCCCAGAGCTGGGTTGCAAGCTGGCCGGGAGCGACCCCCTCGTCCCCCAGCCCAATCGTCAGGACGCCAATCGGCTCGGCGTGCAGCCGGGCGAGGACGAATGCGCTCCCGTACCGGTCACTCGGCTCCAGTCGCGGCAGCGGCTCAGTGAGCTCGACCTCGACGACCCTCGTCGGTGCGAACGTCCCGCCGACGTTGAGTTCTGCCATCTCAGCATGTGGTGCTGGACCTGAGGTCAGCGACGTCATGCGACCACCCCCCTTGATTGCGGTGGACACTCCTGGGCCTGTTCAGCCCTCGCCGTCCGGACTAGCGGCAACTGTGAACCTCGGTGAAACATCCGCAGAGCACAAGTCGGTCGCAACCCCGCGCGCCACCTGACTTCGCCGTCAGATGACGATGGGCGCGGCCGGGCGTAGTCAGCTAACCGGACATCGGCGCACGAAGCTGCCCGATCACGATCTTGTTATAGATCTGTGACATGTCAAGAAATGTTAGTTTTTGTGCTCTCCTGCAACCACGCTGCGTCGCCGCAGGATCAGGCGGCCTCGACCGGGCGCCGCAGGACGAACTGCCAGGCCCACGGGAACTGCTTCATCGGCCAGCTCAGCAGCGTCGCGATCGGCCGGGCGGCCTTCGGCAGGGCCTCGAGCGGGTAGTTGAAATTAACCACCTGCGCGACTTCGAATCCGGAGCGCTTTGCCTCTGCCCGCACGTTGCGGGTCGTCACGGAGTAGAAGTTGTGCTCCCACGGCACCGGCGCGAGCTTCCAGTACTTGTCCCGCAGCTGCATCGGGAGCCATCCCATGAAGGGCAGACGGCTGTGCGCCTCGATCGGGAAATACGGGTTCGGTATCTGCCCGACGATGATGCCGCCGGGCTCGAGAACCCGGTACATCTCCTTGAACGACGCGGTGCGACGGTCCGGCGGTATGTGCTCGAAAACGTTGGCCAGGAGAATGCAGCCGAAATGACGATCCGGGTAGGGGATAGCGTCAGCGGCAGCCGAGTGCAACGTGGCGCCCTCGGGGGACTTCGTCGACTCGGTCAGGATCGGATCGATCCCCTCCCATTCCATCGACATGTGCGCGTTCAGGTAATCGGTGAGGGCACCCCCCTGGCATCCAACATCAAGACCGCGTTCGCTGGTGTTGAGCAGATGACGTTCCGCCAGGCGGTGCAGGGTCTCGGAAAGAGTGCGGTTGCGCACGTCCCACTCTTCGCTCGATTGCAAAAGGCCGCGACCAGCCAGGCCGACCGGAGAATCCACTACTTACCCCCACTAAAAGACTGACGGCTCATTAGACGTCCCGCCAGCGACCGGAATGCTCATACGCAAGGTCACACGAAGTCAGCGGAATGATAGATATGGGTGACATTAGCATGTCAGCCCTGCCCGCACTCGCCGAATCGATAAATACCGTGCGTAGCCCATTTAAGTACGCAGAGTGATCATGTTTCTGGCTGTCCCTGCGACGAGCCCCACGAATCCGGAATGGTCGTGTAGCCGCCTCCGCTGTACACGGAGAGCTGCGAGGCGAGCGTCGAGTTCGAGGACCCCAGGCCGATGCCCGCCTGCAGGTCACTCTTGATCTGCGAGTAATTCGGATACGACAGGTACGCCGCGATCGCGGCGACGCCGTCCGCCACCGTCGGATAGGAGCGCAGGTACCACCCGTTGCCCTCGCTCTGGATGTTCCACCCGTCGTAGCCCTGCTCGCTCACGTTGATCGGGTTGTTCTCGCCGACCAGGCCGCCGGCCTCGTTCTGCATCCAGTAACCCATGGAGATGATGTTCGCGTCCGTGTCCGGGGCGCCGAGCGCCGCGAGGATGGCCTCGGACCAGGCCAGCTGGTTGCTTCCCTTCGGGGTCACATTGCCGGGCAGCGCGACGGGCGTCAGGCCGGAGGACGCGGTGCCGGTCGAACTAGGCGTCTGAGTCGGGCTCGGGGTGCTCGGGCTCGGCGTGGCGCTCGACGGGGTGGCCGTCGGCGTTGCCTTTGGCTTGGCAGGCGCCTTCTTGACCGAGGGCGACGCCATCGGGCTGCCGGTCGCAATGTGGGGAGCGAACGTCGCCATCACCGCGCTCGACTGGCTCAGGCTCAGCTGGCTCTGCTGGCTGTGGACAAGCGGAGCGGCTGTCGTCGTCTTGGCCACCTGGGCGGTGAGGGGCATCGGCACCGCCCCGACGCCGACGGCGACCGCCACGGCCACGAGGGCGACGGCGAAAACCGCGGCGGTGATGACGCGGAAGGATGCGGGCGGCCGCGCTCCGAGCAGCATCGCGGGAATGCGGAGCTGACTTCGCCCGCCTGGCGTGTGCTTACCACCTGGAAAGCGCCTCAAGCCGGACCCACCCCAATCTGCCAGCCGATTTAACCGTGAGGCATCCTAACGGACATATGCGTACGCGAGTGGCTGAACGCCGGTACCGGTCCGTGACCTGCGGTTCCACGACGGCCGGTACGGCCCTGAGGCCGTCTTCCGCCATCTCGGCCGTCCTCGCGAGTGGTCACGGCTAGGATCCGGCAAAGGCTGCGTTTCGCACCGTAGCCGGACTAACAGGCCAGCCGCCACCTGCGGTGGACCCGCGAAAGGGGACATCGGTGCCCATCTTGGATTCGTCAGCCTTCGCTGGCGATGAGGCTCTTCCTGAGATCCTCCGCTGTGACATCTGCATCATCGGCACCGGGCCCGCGGGCATGACGATCGCCCGGGAATTGTCGGGCACGCCGTTGCGCGTAACCGTCCTGGAAAGCGGCGGGCCGGAGCGCGACAAGCGAGTCGACGCGCTCGACGCGATTGAGAACGTGGGCTGGCCGCGGGTGGAGGATCAGTGGCTGGTTCGCAACCGCATGATCGGCGGCAGTTCAAACACCTGGACGGGCCGCTGCGCGCCGTTCGATGCCATCGACCTGCAGTACCGCGATTGGGTTCCTGATTCAGGCTGGCCCTTCGCCATCGACGAGGTAACGCCTTTTATCGATCGCAGCGCCAGGTACCTCGGGCTCGGCCTCGGGAACGGGATCACCGACGACCGGATCTGGAATCTCGCCGGGCATCCGCAACCGAGCATCGGCCCCGATCCGGACAAGATCCTGCCGATGTTCTGGCAGTTCAGTCGCGACCCCGTGAATCAGTACGACCGGGCCCGGTTCGGCCGGCTCGCCGCTGGCCTTGGGGCCAATGTAAATCTCGTCACTAACGCGACCGTGCTGCGGATCAACGTCACCGAGTCGGCCAACGCGGTCGAATCGGTTGAGTTCGCCGCCGTCGACGGACGCCGCTGGTCGCTTCCCGCCCGCACGGTCGTCCTGTGCGCCGGCGGCATAGAGAACGCCCGCCTCCTGCTGGCGTCCGACAACGTCGCCGCGCACGGCGTCGGGAACGACAAGGACCTGGTCGGCCGCTACCTGATGGATCACCCGCGCATCACCGTGGCCAGGTTCCCGCTCAAGAACGCAAAGGCCGTGCTGAGCCAGTTCGCCATTTTCAAGGCGCGAAACGACAGCTCGGTCTCGTTCCAGCACGGGATGCGGCTGAGCCCCGCCATCCAGCGGTCGGAGCGCCTGCTCAACTGCGCCGCCTGGGTCGACGAGCGCCTCGCGCCGGACGATCCGTGGGATTCCTTCATCCGCTACCTGCGTAAGGAGCCCGGCATCCGACCGGACTTCCGGGCGATGGCGGCGAACAGCGGCCTCGTGCTCTACGGCCTGAAGGAGCACTTCGTCGCCCACCGGGCGCTGCCGAGGAAGCTCGGCGCGGTCACCGTCGAGGCGATGTGCGAACAGCTGCCGAACCCCGACAGCCGGGTTACCCTCGCCGACCGCCGCGACCGCCTCGGCATGCCGATATCGCGTATCGACTGGCGTACCTCGGACCAGGAGGCGCGGGCGATGCAGCGGATGACCGAGCTCATGGTCGAGCAGTTCGCCCGGATGGGGATCGAGCCCCCGGTGCTCGAGGACTGGGTGCGAGACGGGGCGACATTCCCGCCGACGGTCCGCGATGTCGCGCACCCGACCGGAACGACCCGGATGGCGGACGACCCGTCGCACGGGGTCGTCGACGCGCAGTGCCAGGTCCACAACGTGGACGGGCTGTTCATCGGCGGGAGCTCGGTTTTCCCCACGGCCGGGCAGTCCAACCCGACGCAGATGATCGTCGCGCTCGCGCTGCGCCTGGCCGACCTGCTTAAGGACCGTGCCGCTGCCGTCACCGCGATCGGGCGGGAGGTAGCGGCCGCGGGCCCCGGCGACTAGCCCTTGAGTTAACTGCCGGCGCCGAACCCGGCCCTGAAGGCTGCGGTCGCGTTCGGGGTGTCGCCGTTCACGTAGTTCGGTATGTCCAATGGGAGGGTTCCGCCGCTGGCGTTCCAGAAGATCGCCGGGCCGGTGGCGTTGGCCTTAATCCACTTGGCCATCTGGGTGACGAAGTACGCGTCGTCGCCGCCGCCGTCGTCCAGGCTGTGGGAGTCGAGTCCCCACTCAGGCAGGCCGACTTCCTTGTCGTGTGACTTTCCGAACGCGACGAGCCAGTTCAGCCCGAAGCCCTTGAATGTCTGCGCGCCGATGGCGGTGGGCAGCACCGAGGTCCAGTGCCCCGCGTTGACGCCGTTCAGGAAGTCGGTCCAGCGCTCGGCGCTGGTGATCGGCTGGCCGCTGATCCCGTCATAGACGTCGAGCGCGACCACGTCGACGTAGGCGTTGCCCGGATAGAAGTTGGCCAGGTTGATGAAGCAGCTGACGTTGCTGCCCTCGACCGGGTTCCAGATGAACTTGAAGTTGGCGCCGCTGACGCTGCGCATGCTGGTCACGATGTTCCTGAACGCCGGGACGAAATCGCCCGCCCAGCTGGCCGGCCCTGATCCGTCCTGCTTGCAGACGCTCCAGCCCATCCAGGTGGCGTTGAACTCCCAGCCAAGCCGGATGTAGGAGGAGCCGAAGCCCGCGGCCACCAGGTTCCTGGCCAGGGTCTCGTAGTAGCCGTCATCCTGGCCCTGCGCGACCGCGTTGAAGTCCGGCACGTTCGTCGCGCACAGCGACGACGGGCTTCCGCACGGCACCATCGGGACGCCCCAGACCATCGTGTACGGGCTGCCCTTCCAGTTCGAGAGCTGCCACGGATCGCTGATCCGCGACCAGTTCGTGTCGTCCACGAAGTCCATGGCGTATTTGACGGAACTCGCCGAACCAAGCCACTTGGCGGCGGTCTCGATGCCGGCCGGGCTGTGCTCGCCGTCATAGAGGCCCAGCCCGCCCGCGGCGACAAACGGCGTCGCAGACCTAACAGGGGATGCGGACCCGGCGGCTGATGCGGACCCGGTGGGAGACGGGGCGGCGGCAGGGTGAGCGGTCGAGCCCGGGAGGAGGGCATACGCCAAACCCCCCGCGGCCGCGGCCACCACGACCGCCAACGCCAGGAGATACCATTTGGCAGGGCGCCTGCGACGCGTGCTTACGGAGCCGCTCTGCTTTCGAAACGAGGTTATTCCCAGCATTGTCGCGGACACCTATCCGAGAAGAAAGCCACCCCTACCGCACGCAACGTCGGGTTTGATTCACCGATCGCCCACTTGGTCCGGTTTGCGATTCTAGCGTGGTCATACCTCCCCCTGTCACTGAACCGCGAAAAGACGCCAACCCGTAGCTCCTCACGGTAATCATGCAACGGCAGACAGTGCGATCTACCGGGCCATACGGCACCACGCCGCAGCTCCGGCGGCCGGAGCCGACTCCAGTGACCAGCGTCTTAACTTTTTCTTGGGTTTTGGGGCAAGATCCGCCCCGAAACACTCGCCGTATGGCACGATCGTCTATCGTATGGCCCGATAGTTGCTCGTTCGTGACACATGCACTACTTCGCAATCATCGCCCGGTACGCAGGCGACACGCGCGAGCGCTCTCCGTCGCGGCCTTTGCACGCACGAACCTTGGGATGGGGAAATGACTTCTAGGCAGCGCCAATGAGGGGACGTCGGTCGGTACTGGCGATCGGGGCGCATCCTGACGACATCGAACTGGGCTGCGGCGGGACCATCGCCAGGCACGTCGCGGCCGGCGACCGGGTCGCGATGCTCGTGGTGACGCACGGTGAGGTCGGCCCGGGCAACGTCAAGCAGCGGGTTGACGAGCAGCGGCGGGCAACCGACGTGCTCGGCGTGAACACCCTGCTCTGGGGCCGCGACATCCCTGACTGCCGGGTCTCCCTGCACGAGCTTGACCTCGTCCACCAGATCGAGGCGGCCCTCCGATCCCTCGACGCGACGATCGTCTACACCCATTCTCCCAACGACAGCCACCAGGACCACCGCGCCGTCGCCCTGTGCACGATGGGCGCGGCCCGGGGGGTGTCATCGGTGATGAGCTACGGGGCGCCGTCCGCCCTGCAGTTCAACCCGACCGCCTTCGTCGACATCAGCGACTCGCTCGACAAGAAGATCGAGGCGCTGATGTGCCATGGCTCCCAGGTCCAGGCGAGCGAGATGGTCAGCGCCTCGCGGGTCCGCAGCTCGGCCGAGCACTACGGCCACAGCTGCCGCCGGCACTACGCCGAGGGCTTCGAGCCCATCCGGGTCATGGTCGAGGTCTGACCCGGTGCTCAGCGAAACGCGTTTTCTCGTCATCGGTGCGGGCCCGACCGGGATCGGCGCCGCGGTCCGGCTGGCTGAGCTGGCCGAGGACCATCTCGTGGTCGACGCCAGCGACCGCCTCGGGGGCATGGCGACGTCGATCACCGACCCCGAGGGCTTCACCTGGGACCTCGGCGGCCACGTCCTGCACAGCCACTTCCCCGAGTTTGACAAGGCCGTCGAGATCAGCGGCGTCCCGTTGCTTCAGGTGACCCGCAACGGCTGGGTCTGGCTCGCCGGGACCGGACCGGAGACGCTGGTGCCGACGCCGATCCAGCAGCATCTCACCGAGCTGCCGACCGATCTGCGCCCGGACGCGCCCGCCGCGCACCTGGGCGACTACTACCTCAACAGCTTCGGCCGCGACCTGTACGACCGGTTCTTCGAGCCGTACAACGTCAAGATGTGGACCACGCCGCTCGATGTGGTCGACCACGAGTGGACGTCGCTGCGCAACGGCAGCGGCGAGCGCAACGTTCCCACGCTCTCGCTCGCCACCGGGGTCAAGCCCCCCGTCGAGCGCTTCCCCTACCCGGCCGGCGGCACCGGCGCGCTATGGCGGGCCATCCACGATCGGCTGCTGAAGCCGGAACGGGTCCACCTCAACACTCGCGTCGAGCGCCTCGACCTCGAGCGGCGGGTGGCGGAGCTGTCCGATGGCCGGACGATCAGCTACGAGTACTGCGTCAGCGCCGCCCCGATCACCACCGCGATGCGCTGGGCCGGGCTGGAGGACCTGACCGCGGGCCTGCGCGCCAGCACCCTGCACGCGGTCGGCCTCGGCTACCGCGGCGAGCCGCCGCCCGCGCTGGCCGGCAAGACGTGGCTGTACTGCCCTGACCGCGGCGTCCCGTGGTACCGGGCGACGATGCTCAGCAACTACGACCCCGGCAACGCGGGCCCCGGGCGCTGGAACATCCTGACCGAGGTGCCGTCCTTCGACAGCGCCCCGGCCACGGCCGAGGACGCGGTCAGCGGCACCGTCGGCTCCCTGGAGGCCCTCGGGGCCGACCCCGCGCTCATCCAGAGCCGGTGGCACCGGACGCTGCCGATGGGCTATCCGGTGCCGACCCTCGGTCGCGACGACGTGCTCCGGCCAGTCAATGAGCGACTACTCGCTCACGGTGTGTACAGCCGCGGGCGCTTCGGCGGCTGGCGTTACGAATCGTGCAACCAGGACTACTCATTCATGCAGGGCCGTGAGGCGGTCGATAACGCGCTTTACGGGACCCCCGAGGACGTGTACTGGCACCCCGAACGCTTCTGAGCTGCGCATATGAGGTCGTCGCGCCGTCCGCGGCCCGCTCGGACGGCGACCAGCTACCCGCAGGCGGGGTCATTTTCCTGCGTTTTGGGTGATTCGCGGGTCGGGACCGCATTCGGTAGGGCATACTGACGGCTTTGACGCTTCTAATTTCATTATCGGTATGCACTCACGGGGACCTCGTGTACCGGCCGGAGGTCAAGTTAGATGACTGAGACAGCGCTCAATTCGACTGTGCTGAATAAGCCTGAGACGTCGGGAGGACCTGCGCATTACGACATCCTGATCCTGGACGCCTCGCACAAGCACAGCCTGACGAGCGCCCGCAGCCTGTCCCGGGCCGGGCTCCGAGTCGCCCTGGGCGAGAGCATCGGCCAGTTCAGTCCGAGCCACCGGCCGCCGTCGTTCCGTTCCCGGGCCTGCTCGCGCGCGCTGATCCTGCCGGACTACGTGACCGAGCCGGCGGCGTACGTGGACGCCGTCCTCGCGTTCGTCCGGGAGCACCAGGTCAGGGTCGTCTTGCCGGTCGGTGACGCCAACATCACCTTGCTGGCCCCGCACCGGGCGCAGTTCAAGGAACTCGGCTCGATGCTCGCGGTGGCGTCGGACGCGGCCCTGGAGATCGCCAACGACAAGGTCCGCACCCTCGAGGTCGCGACCAAGCTCGACATCCCCTTCCCGAAGTCCATCCCGGTCAGCGGGGTTGAGGATCTGCGGGCGGCCGAGGCCGAGTTCGGCTACCCGTTCGTGCTCAAGCCAACGGTTTCGTGGACCGGCGCGGTGGCCCTCCGGGCGGTTCCGTGCGAGGTCGTCAACGAGGCAGAGGCCACCGAGGCAACCGCTCGCATGCTCGCGACCGGCTGCGAGGTGCTCGCACAGCAGCTGGCCACCGGTCGTCGCGAGGGCGTGAGCCTCTTCATCGTCGACGGCGAGATGGTCGCATTCTGCGGCTGCGCCGCCCACCGCACCACCCCGCCCCTCGGCGGCGTCTCGGCCATGCGGGAGAGCATCCCGGTTCCGGAGGAGCTGCTCGACGCGGCCGTGCGCCTGGCCACGACGATCGGCGTGGAGGGCCCGAGCGAGGTCGAGTTCCGGCGCGACGCCAAGGGCAACCCGCTGCTGATGGAGATCAACCCGCGGCTGGCCGGAACGCTGGAGAACGCGATCCACTCGGGCGTCGACTTCCCGATGATGATCTGGCAGTGGGGCACCGGCCAGCCGATCGAGCCGGTGAAGTCCTACCGGACCGGCGTTCGGACCCGCTGGCTGGCCGGGGACCTGCGCTGGCTCTGGGAGAGCGTGCTGCAATCGGGCCGCCCCGACAGCGTGTCGGCGGCCCGCGGGATCTGGACGTTCACATCGGAGTTCTTCCGGACTCGCCATTACGACTTCGTTGACCGTCGCGACATGCGACCCGCGCTGGCAGAGATCTGGGACACCGCAGGGATCATTCGGAAGCAGTGGGACAACCGGAAACAGGACCCGGAGTAACCTGCGAATTGAATTTGGGGGAAATCTCTACATGGCTATGAGCGACGTGCTTGTCATCGGCGCGGGTCCCTTCGGCTTGGCAATTTCCACGCATCTTCGCCATCGTGGCGTCGAGCACACCATCGTTGGCCGTCCGATGAACACCTGGCGCAATCATATGCCGCCTGGGTTGTTCCTCAAGTCCGAGCCTTACGGCTCGGTCATAGCGTCTGCGAAACCCGGATACGACCTCGCGACGTACGCGCGACGGTACGGGTTCGATGACTATGTGCCCCGGATCGGGCCGCTCTCGCTCGAGCGTTTCCTTGGGTACGCCGACTGGTTCACCGACCAGCTGGTGCCTGACATCAGGGACCTGACGGTGACGAGCGTGGTGCCCGGGCACGGCGGCTTCAAGGTTGAGTTCGCCGAGGACTCCCCGATATTCGCCCGGCAGGTGATCGTCGCCACCGGCCTGATGCCGTACATGAAGGTTCCCGACGAGCTCTCCGGGCTGCCGTCCGACCTGATGACGCACACCTCCGCGCATAGCCGCCTGGACCAGTTCAGCGGTCGGCGAGTGGCCGTTATCGGCGGCGGGCAGTCAGCCTTGCAGACCGCCGCCCTGTTGCATGAGGCGGGTACCGACGTTCAGGTCATCGCCCGTCGCCAGCAGATCAAATGGGAGGGGCAGGTACCGACGAAGATCGGGCCTATCGGGTATGTGAAGCGGCCGCCCACGTATCTGTGCGAGGGATGGGCCTGTGTCGGTTACGGCTCGCCGGCCGCGTTCCGGCGGCTGCCGGAGTCACTGCGGATCACCAAGACGTTCAGCACGTTCGGGCCGTCGGGCGCGTGGTGGCTGCGCGATCGGGTCGAGGGCACGGTCGAGGTTCTGACCAGCCACGCGCTGAGGTCGGCGGAAACGCACGGCAGCGGCGTGCGACTCCACCTTGACGGTCCCAAGCAGACGGTCGTCGACGCGGATCATGTCATGGCCGGCACCGGTTTCCGCATTGACATGGCCCGGCTGTCGTTCCTGTCCGAGGAGATCCAGGCCGCCCTGGTGACGACGGTGAACTATCCGGTGGTGAACCGGGCGGGGGAATCGAGCGTACCCGGACTGTACTTCGCGGGCGCCCACACCACCGTGAGCCTCGGTCCTGGCGTGCGCTTCATCGCCGGAACGCATCACACCGCGGCCCAGCTCGCCCAGTCGGTGGCGCGCAAGGTCCGCCGTCTGTCCAGCCGGAACGCCTCCGCGATGCGGAAGCAGCAGCCCGAGTCGGTCGAGGCCAGCCCGTCCGGCGCGACGGCCGGGCAGCGCTAGGGTCCTGACCGCGCAGCCGAGTTGCCCGGTCTCTAGTAGCCCTCGAAGTCAGTCCTGAAGGCCGAGCTGGCGTCCGGGACCGAACCCGTCGTCTCGTTCGGTATCGTCAGCACCGTGCCATCGGCGCCGTTGTCGTAGTTCCAGAAGATCGCCGGCCCGGTGGCATTGGTCTTTATCCAGCTCGCCATCTGGTTGACGAAGTACGGGTCGTCACCGCCGCCGTCATTATCGCTCGCCCAAAGTCCCCATTCGGGCAGCCCGATCTCCTTGCCGTGCTCATTGGCGAAGGCAACCAGCCAATCGAGCCCGTAGCCCTTGAATGACTGGCCGTTGATCGACTCGGGCGCGGTCGCCGTCCAGCCCCCGGCGTTGACGCCCTCCAGCATGTCGTTAAAGCGGACGCTGTCCGTGTCCACCGCGCCGTTCATGTCGTACACGTCAAGCGCGACCATATTGACGTAGCTGTCACCGGGATAGTAATCCTCGAGCTGACCGCTGCAGGAGGTGTCGGCGCTGTCGTCCGGGTTCCAGATGAACTGGAAGTTGGCGCCGCTGACGCTGCGCATGCTCGTCACGATGTTGCGGAAGGCGGCCACGAAGTCTTTCTGCCCGTCCGAGTTGCAGATGCTCCACGGGAACCAGCCGCCCTGGAATTCCCAGCCGAGGCGAATATACGACGAGCCGAAGCCCCCGGCGACCAGGTTCTGGGCCAGCGTCGCATAGTAGCTGTTGTCGGCGCCGCTGGCGACCGAGTCGAATTCTGACGCGTTCGGGTTGCATTCCGTGGACGGGGCTCCGCATGGCACCATCGGCACGCCCCACACCATTTTGTACGGCGTGCCTTGCCACTGGGAAATGAACCAGGACGGATCGCTGATCGTCGACCAGCTCGTGTCGTCGATGAAATCCTCGGCGTACTGGACATCGTGTGACGAGCCCAGCCAGTCAGCCGTGGCCTCAATGCCCGCCGAGCTGTGGGTGCCGTCGTAAATGCCGAGAACCCGGGACGAGTCGGATCCGGTCGGCGGCGGCGGCTGCTCTGCCACCGAACTGGCCGACGCGGTCGGGTGGCTGCGCGGCCGGGTACTCGGGTCATCGGGGAGCGATGCGACGTAGAAGCCGTATACCACACCGGCGGCATCCGCGCTAGCCATATTTCCGTGCGGCACGGTTGCCAGGATCGGCAGATCTTCGGACGCCGGAAGACTGGCGGCGGTAACCGATGTACGCAAGGCGAAGGACCCCGCACCGAGCGCTATAAAGATAGCCGCAAAAGCAGCCACGTACCGCCAGCCGGTTCTAGCCGGCCGCGATGGCGTACGTCTCCCATGTCTGCCACTCTCCATATCACGCTACAATAACGGTCCCCATGGCCCC
>Ga0335074_10002551_pt1 | contig 24882 bp, 23 predicted proteins | sample Lox_Sample_23_FD_206715 | JGI IMG/M metagenome (GOLD analysis project Ga0335074, IMG submission 206715) | Soil microbial communities from Loxahatchee National Wildlife Refuge, Florida, United States - Lox_Sample_2.3 | ecosystem: Environmental > Terrestrial > Soil > Wetlands | place: USA... | reverse complement strand
TGAGTATCACACAAATGGTGGTGCTGGGCACCACCACACAAAAATCCCGTGGTGCCGTGGTGCTTTGTATGGGGGTCAAATATACTCACAGGGGGGTGAGTATGGAATTATATAGATAGGGAATTATATAGATAGGGGTGTGGTTAGGGAATTATATAGATAGGGTATAGAGTAGGACAGAGTTGATTGCTGGAGAGCTACGAAATTGATACTTATCCGTGACAATAACCCTCCTTAGTTTTGGTCATACTCTGATAGTAATACCGGATATTTATCCTCATCAACATTTGCACCATTCTCAATCAAACATTCAACGATATCCAAATCTCCCACCAATGCAGCCAAATCAAGTGGGCTCCGGTCCTTTTCGTCCTTTGCATTGACGTCCGCACCATTGTCGACCAAACATTGGACCACGACCAAATCACGCCGAGACACACGACCAGACGCAGCATAATGGAGCGCAGTTTGACCATTCCTTGCCTTCGCCATCACATCTGCTCCGTTCTCAATCAAACGTTCAATCAAATCCAGCCGGCCCCAACTAGCCGCATGATGCAGAGGTGTTTCACCCTTTTCGGTCTCCGCGTTGACATCTGCACCTCTCTCGATGAGGAATTGCACTACATTCCCTGAGCCCCAATTTACAGCGCGGTGCAATACAGTCTCGCCATTCTTGTCTTTCGTGGCGCCATCTGCGCCGTTGTCGATTAACCATTCGACTACTTTCAATTCGTCCCCTTCTGCAGCCCAATGTAGCACCGTCTCTCCATGATCGTTCTTCACCCTAGCATCCATGCCTCGCTCAACCAACCAACGCACGATGTCTAAGTCACCCATAAATGCAGCCTCATGTAGTATGGTGGTCCCATCTTTTGTGCTTGTAGTAAGTGCACCGTTACTGAATAGCCATTGAACGATCTCGAGTGAACGAGCTTCATGTAGGATCGTCGTTCCGTCCTCAGCCGTCGCAGTGATATCTGCACCATGTATGACCAACCATTTTACTACCTCGAGGTTGCCACTATGCGCGGCGTAATGCAGTATAGTCTTGCCGTCTATGCTTTTGATAGAGCCGTCGGCGCCTTTTTTGATCAGCCATTTCAATACATCCAGATTTCCCATTTCTGCAGCATAGTGAAGCGCATTTCGCCCGTCTTTCGTGGTTGCAGACACATCTACCCCATTCCGCACCAACCATTCGATAATATCCAAGTTGCCCGCCCTCGCAGCGTGGTGAAGCACAGTCTTATCGTTTCGGGTCTTTTCAGTGAAGTCTGCACCTTTCTGAACCAGCCACTTAAATAAATCCACTTTGCCCAAGCGTGTAGCCTGTATGAGGGGAGTCTCTCTGTCATAGCCAGCCCTGGCATTTACATCTGCACCCTGGTCTACCAACCATTTTGCTACATCCCAATCGAGCCTGCTCATAGCACTGTGCAGTGCGGTTACCCCCATTTTAGTCTTTGCAGTGACATCTGCACCATTGTGAATCAACCATTTGGCAACCTCCCAATGCCCCTGACTTGCAGCACGGTGCAGCGCAGTCTCGTGATTTTCAGCCTTCGCAGAGACATTGACATTATTCTCCATCAACCATTTGACGACGTCCAATTTGCCTGAGTATGCAGCACGGTGCAGTGCAGTTTCACCGTTTCTAGTCTTTTCAGCTACATCTGCACCGTTTTGAGAGAGCCATTTAAGTACGTCCAAGCTAGCCCAAGATGCAGCCCGATGCAGTGCAGTCTCTCCGTTTTTTGTTTTGGCATTTGCATCTGCACCCGACTCCAATAACCATTTGACGACTTTCAGGCTACGGCCAAGTGCAGCACGGTGCAAAGCACTTTCGCCCCGTTTAGTCTTTGCTGTCACTTCTGCGCCATTCTCGATCAACCATTTGACTACGTCCAGCCGACCAAGATATGCAGCACAGTGCAGAACAGTCTCACCGTTATTGCGTTTTGAATTAACGTCTGCACCGTTCTGGACCAAGAATTTAATCGTATCCCAATTAACATTCTTTAAGCACGCACGATGCAGCACCACGTCGCCGTTATTAAGTTTTGCGTTGACATTTGCACCGTTCTTCACTAACCATTTGACCACTTTCAATAGACCTACGCGTGCTGCTAGATGCAGTACTGTCTCCCCAATAACGTTCTTGACGTTAATGTTTCTCTTGACTTCCAACTCCGACATACTTGCAATTAGCTGCATATAGTATTACGTAACGTACATGTCGAATTCCCGAAAACCTTTTATTGCAAGCATACGAGCTATCTTCACAAAGCCTTGCGACCTCCTCGTAACGGTCGTATTTGGCTCGAATATCTCACGCCGGACCGATACAATTGCCTCTCCTTCAATTGTAATTTGGTCCCCCATCAGCGGATTCATTCGCATTCGGCTCTCGTGTTTATTCAATTGGCCGGATCCGGACCCATCGAACAGGTATATTTCTCCTGTCGTCCCCTCAGTCTCTTTGTCGAATGGCGGATTCAACTTGGGTCCTATTAGTTCCGCGGAGTGGGTTATTTCGCCTCCTGTTCCATCCACTTCTTTATCTACTGGAGTATTCAATAACCTGTCCCTTGCCTCATCCGAGAGGTTTCCTTGCTCCGTTGTCCCCCCTGTTTCTTCGCCCACTGGCAAATTCAACGACTTGACAGTTGTTAAATCCGAAATGAGTATTTGCGGCGTTGTGATTCCTGCTTCTTGTATTTGGTACATACGACTCATCGACTGTAACTGCAATGTCACCGCTGGATCCCCCATTTGTCGCCATAAGGGAACCAAATTAGAAAGCAAATCGGATTCGATGGCTGAAGTTTGAATCATATTCCTCCACTGTGCAAATGTTGGATAAGATCTGGCGGTACTCACGACCACTCCTACACGTGAATCCAAGATTTCAAAGTATGATGCAAATAATGTCGAAAGCTCCGATGCGCTCGGGCGGTTACTTGAAATTCTATGCAGAAGTTGCTTTATCACTTCGATGACGTGATGTTGCCAAAATTCCGGTAACCATGAAAGGGAAATGTTTAGCTGTAAAACTCTGTTTTCGTAATAATCCACAACTTCCCAATCTTGATTAAATGTCGGTCTCCACATCACTAATTCAAACAAAATGCATCCAAGTCCCCATATATCAACCTTCCTCGTGTACGTAGCGGTTTTCGCAAGAAGTTCTGGAGCGCGGTAACAGGCAGTTCCTCTGCGACCTCGAGTTGTATGGCGACGTCTAGACGTCGCTGGAGCGGTAAGTCCAAAATCGGTAAGTTTCCAGCTATTTGTAACAAATGAAAAAAGAACTAACATTAACTACTTGTGCCATGCGCAGGGAACATACTATTGTTTGGTTTAATATCTCGATGAACGTATCCGTGGCCGTGCAAAAACTCCAGACCCTGAGCAATATGAAGCACAATAACCCACGTATTCCGTAATCTCATCTCGTCTGAGCACCCAGCATATGCAAACCCATCACTCAAACTATACATTCTCTGTAAATTGATTAAATAAGGCGCTTGATGTTTATGGTAAGCAAGATAATCATACAACGAGAAATCACATAGTTCCATATCGATGAAGTAACAAGCCTGACTCCAACCCTCATGTAGAATCGAAACAATATTCCCGTGACCTCTGTTTCGAAGTAATTTGATGACGCGTTCTTCCCTCTCGATATCCGCCGTTTGACCGGTTAACGTACTAACAACCTTTCTCGCAAATGCCTGCCGAGCTATTAGCTCCGCTCTGCAGTGGGGAACGCACAATATTGGTAGCCCTATGCACCATCTACTGATGAGCGGAGTACATCCACAAATACGTGATAAAAATAATCATAATTTGTACCTCATGGACATCGCCACTTCTGCCTGAACCAATTTTTCTCCAGTGGAAGATTTCTGGATTTCCCAGCGTCGTCCAACTTTCATCCGGCTGATAATATGCTACGTTGTAGAACATGTTGCGTCAGCGTTTAGAATAGATGGTTAAGAGAATCAATCTTGCAAGCGCCGAATCCGTGGCTGAAGGGTTGGAGCAATTTGATTATGACCAAAATGAGAGAATTTTGCCTGCCATACGCACCGTCGCGTGGTGGGGTTGGCCAATTTGATTGGCGTTCTCTATAAGGTTGGGTCCAATGGTCGTAGCGACCACAGTGGATGGAAAGTGCATGGCCTTCGTCATCCTCTGCAGAAGGATTGAACCTTAAATTCACTCGATCGGCACACCGATTATTTAAGTTCCGATATCGGCCTCCTCCTAACCGACAGAGAATGAATTCGGGAAGGATGGCCTCCGTTGTCGACTGGAGCTGGGTAGTTGGCAATAATCCTGCTCTGCGCTACGAATCTGTGATTGACACAGGAAATATTGGAACAGTTCACAAGGCATGATTGTGATTTGAATTCCTCTCCGCTAATACATAGTTAAGCAACCTTCATACAGGGATGGTATCGGCTCTGTTCCCCATGTTTAAGATGCACCTGCGCTAAGTAATGAATACAGGTCTTTGCAAGGAAAACAATTCGGCCCTGTGGAGACCTGAGTTTTGGGGACGTATTGAAAGAGCTGAGCGCGACAGACCAAATTTCTCGAGCAGAGATGAATGCGAATATCGTGTCGATCCTTGGGTGTGGTCACTTTCCACAAACTCCGTTTTATTTCATCGATATGGAGTACTGTGATTTCAACCTCGACACCTACATATATTCAAAATGGGACAAGAGCGCAATAGATACGAAACAATTGGGTCACTTCGTCGACTTTGACTTGTTAAATCCAGATCAGAAATTGGGAGGGCTCTTGACGATCATGAGAGACATTGCCAACGGAGTTGCATGTCTCCATCGTCATCGTCAAGTCCACAGGGACCTGAAACCGCGCAACAGTAACTGCCTTCTAGAAATGAAATCATTGATGCAGTTCTCTACTCTATCCAAAGTAACAATTGGAAAATCGGAGATTTTGGCTTGGTGACGGCAGGGAACTCAATAAGTCCTCGTACTACACTCTATTCAAATGGAACCGAAGGCTATCGGGCCCCAGAACTATTAGAACTCGACAAGTGTACATTTACCAATAAAGTCGATATATGGGCCATGGGTTGTCTGTTTTATGAACTCATTTACTGTCGGAAAACTTTTTCGACAGATTGGGCAACTCACCAATACGCGAGGCGAACTCCTCCGGTGCCTCTGACACTCGAATTTGACATGGGGCGTCCAGGTGTTATATTCAAAAGCAAATTGTCTCGAAAATTTGTGACTGAAATCGTTCTGGATATGTTACAAATCGACCCTGTAGCACGGCCCGCGGCAAGGGATATTCTTCAAAAGTTAGTCACTGTCAACTACCTCGAGCTTATTACGGCAGACTAGCCTACTCTATATTATACCTATATTCTATAATACTCTTGCCTCGGGGATTAGCGAGAATGGAAATAGGATTGGGGTTAGGATAAGTATGTAACTTCTCATGCTGGTTTCAATGTATTACTTTTTGTTTCGATTGCGTTGGCGGTTGCAGAGGCATTCGTGAATTGTAATCGTTATGAAGCCGATTTCGCCGTGGAATCACCACGATGCCACTGGGAATAAGGAAAATGCCCCTTGACCACCATTCCATCCCGACCGACTTGACGCGTAAAGTCGAGCGATTTATTTGTGTGCGGGACCGGTGTCCGTTAGCACCACGGAATTGGGCCTGCACCAGCGCGCCAATCCCCAACGTACAATGGCCAATCAATGCTTTGCACTATTTCTATTTAGAGTTTTTCACCCGATCGGCAGTGGAAATTCGGATCGAGATCAACTCAGTTTTGAATAGAATTGAGTGATATCTTGGATTAGCTTCAACGCAATCAATGTAAAAAGCGGTTTATTGAAATCTGCGTGAAAAGTTTGGTCTAAATGTGGGCAATGGGAGGAGTTCCCGCCATTCCTGTCTTCTGCAATAAGGTAATCATGATTCAACCTTAGTTTCTGCAACGATCACATGCGGACAGAAGTATCCGGAAGAAATCCCCACGAAAATTGGTCTCTCCTAAAACTGTCTTTCCAGGCGAGAGAGAAGCGGTTTAGATTTTAGTTTACAATCACTGCACCACAGTTCCTCTCCCAATTCTCCCTCTCCACCCGTATTCGCGACGATTTTCAATGTTGGTTCACCCTCGAATCTGCCTTCCGCAGTCTCGATCCTTGCTGGATAGACGTCCCTGGCCATATCCAACAATTCACTCAACAGTTCTTTGTCAATCAATACTCCACCCAGCAACGGCCGCGCCATTGCATCGTTCGAGTCCAGAGTCCCCACACCCCACAGTTTCCTCATCAGATCGTTTTTCCTCATAAGATTGTTCACACGCAGTTGCCAACTCTGGTGATGGGTAGCTTCAATCTCATCATTCCTATTCATAAGGAGATCATCAGATAATTTCCCAACCGCCAGGACAAGGAATTTGTAGCTCTTCCACAGTTGTAACCAACTCATCAAATTAATTTTTACAGGCTCACTCAGTCCATGGCATTTGTTTCCACCGAGTACGTCTTGCAATGACCAGTAGAGGGGAGCATCCTGGAACTCCTTTGAAGTCTGCAACAGTTGCCAGATTTTGGCACTCGCATCTCGCAGTATAATATCCCCTGGAATGTACACGCCGTTCGGCAGTTTGAACATTGCTACGCCAGGTTGGGAGCCTCTCAAGTGCATATAGGTGCCTGAACCGCGGGAGTTGACCGTTCAATTCTGTCATTCGCTGAAAGCATAGCAGTTCGACTATGTCAGCGCCATTTACTGCAAGGTGTATCTTTCGCTCCTCGCAGTAAATGAATATCGGCAATCGTTGTATTATGGCATGGTTTAGCGAACTTTCAGTAGATTGGGGAAGCGTATTATATCGGGTCATTGAATACGACGCGGTTGTCGTCCCTTGGGCAGTAAAGATTCCGCTGTACCCAAGAATAATTCCAATATCGATAGAATCTAATCGCAATGACGTGTGCGCCTTCGCTGAAAACCCCTTGCTGATATCGAGTGTCTGGGCGATTTTGTCTGTCACGACTGCTCGAGTCCAGACTGGACAGCCCAGGATACATGGTGTTTGTCTACATACTGTGAACAGAGACCAGTGAAACGGCATTTACCGATTTATCGAGCCGGGATCATTCAAACTAAATTTCAAATCCATGGTACAGTCTTTGCCAACACAGACTTTCGCTTTGTCGGACTCCAAATGCCATACATACCAGGGTCCTATTCGCTCCACGCAGACCAACCACTGATGCCCGCCTTCCGCGGCAAAGGTACACGTGCAGTTCGGTACACGATAGAGAGTGTTGTTAAACAGACCCCACAGTGCACCGGCTGTTAGAACGAGACAGTCCGAATGTTTTGCAAGGAGCGGAGGTAACGATTCCAACCCCGTGGCCCGTCTGGAGGGAACGATCTATAACTATGCCTCCTTTCAACCTTCCTCGCCAGCAGCCCCCCTTATCTATGTCTGCAGTATAGGAATTGGGATCAATCCGAGCTGCGGAGACCTGAATATTGAACCTCGCGCGTAACTCGACCCCTGGTTTCTTCTGCGGAATCGAGGGTCAGTCTGGATTGTTGCACGAGGAAAAGATCTTGTGATGGTGCCGATAGTACAATTTTTTGAATCCATTCGAGACCGTACATGACTTCCAAAGAGAGCCAATGCAGGTACTCCCTGTCACGCATTTCCGAGTCGATACCGAGAACACGTTGTTGCTCATCTGTAGTAGCACACATATACATCGTGGACGATAATGGCTTATAGTCCTTGTAGTTCCAAGACACGGGAAACGCATACACGCCCGTATAGTTGTCCAACGTACACACTTCAATGGCGAATAGTAACGACTCAAGAAGCGGAATGAAGTGGTGTTGCTCAAGGGCTGCTGCCTCAGCGATCGAAATCAATGCTGTGTTCCCTATGGCATCACGAACGAGGACACCTTGGCCGCCAATCTGCTCCCACGGAAACTTTCTCAATTCCTCTATCAAGGCTGATGGTAAAATGAACCACTGTATGTGTTGGTTAAATACACGCGATACATGGCCGTCATCCGACTCGTCTATCAGTGTCGGCCGATCGATTCTCACAGATCCGGATATCATCATCCCTCGCGAAGGGCGTAGCAACGTCTGCACGTATGGATCCGGTAGCATGTTGTGGATAGGCCGTTCATGACTTCCGATGACTTAGTCTTGTTATGGGAAGAAGGACAATCTGGAGCGGGGGTTATAACACTATTGGCCGTAGGTCTCCCAAAGCCCTTGTCCCTTGACCAGCATTTCTAAGCGAGAAAGTTTAAAAGTCGATTTCACGACCACAGAATTACGGTAACTTTATTTCATTTTGGGAAAGAATTGAGCCTAGACCCATGACCAAAACTTTATTTCCCGTTCCGCGGCAGAATTGGGATTGCACAGCCGCGAAAATACGGTCCCATGATCAAACGTACATGCAGTTCGGAAAGAATTGGGTCCCCCACGAAAACCGGCTTTCAACCTCATGGAAATATGGGAGACATATTAAGGAGTCATTTACAGGACCATTGGAGGCAAATGGATATCCCATTTTGAGCGAAGAATGAGAAGGTAAGACTAGTGCGAAAATATATTTATCTATTGAAGTTTACTGTGCTTTGCGAACAGATTATCCAGGCGCGATCTCAGTGCAAGGGACCAAGTCATCCATCCATGACTGACAAACACGTCGCTGCTTTGTCCTTTGCCTCCGTCACAGTCCACGTAGCCAAAAATCCGAAATTTAACTTTCTAAGAGAATTTTACATTTCGCACTGCTTCCGTAAATGGGGTTGCAGCGCCGCGAAAATTCGGTTTCATGGCCAAAAAATTTATTTTCAATATTGTTCGTTGTGTTTTTTTGAATGACGGATTAGTTCTCTTGTCGACAAGTCCGATTTTGAGTGTGAATCCAAGTGTGATTGACTTACGTTAGCAGATGTAGGTAAGAGAGGCTTGCGGGTTAAACTCATTTCATCGTCAACACAAGTGAATCGATTGGTTCACTCTTCGATGGCGTTGTCGTGAGTCATAAAACATTGATCGAGAAGGAACGATTCTGTCGGTTAGAGTCTGATAAGTTGAGTGTCCCTCGAATATCGCAGAGGGTCTTTGAGCGCCGTGTCGCCCCAGGAGCGACACGATTGATCAACAAAGTAACCAAACAGATCGATTAAATTGACGAGTTATTAGTCCAGACCAAAATACACGTGCGGGAAGAGTTTGTTGAGGGATAATATGAGTCGAATTTGCTCAGTGCCATTCTTTAAACAATACAAACAAGGGGAAGGACATGAGACCATATGGCAGTCAATGAACAATCGCGATCGAATTAATCTTTCCGATTGGGACTTTGTGGCTTTGGGTAGCAGGGCATCGTCGCCGATAACTGGGTCAACACATGTTATTTCTGGATTAAGCTTTCCAGATGCACTGCCACAAACTCCTCTTCATTTCCCGCCTCCTTTAGAACTATTCCTTATTTAAACAGACAACTACCCTCCCTTTACCGTCTGGCCGACACAGACCGTTGCTCTCACGTCCTACTTTCTACCTTTTGCAGTGCTACACGTCGTCCTCGGTCATCCCTTCCTCCTGCATAACCGATGATGCAACTCTTCGATTCAATGAATGTCTTTGGTATCCTTGGGGACTTGTCGCACGGGTTGGCTATTTGCGGCCTCATTTACATCCTCCAGAAACGCAAATCCTCCGAAGAAATCAGCCTCAAGTCTCAATGTCTACTCGCCCTGGTTTTCCTCCTACGCTACGCAGGTACAACCTGGCCCACCATAAACACAGCTCACGGTAGACACTTTGGTACTCTCGCGTTCGTACTCATTATATAACCTCTCAATACCAGCACTCTACATCACCAGTGCATTTTACATCTTGTACCTCCTTATTTTCCCTTTCAAACGAGAGGGGAATTCCAAAGTCGATACTTTTCCCGTTGCACCTCTGTTGGTGGTATCCTTGATAACGGCGTCAACGGTCTCGTTTTATCAGACGTGGAGGTTTTATCAAGTATTGTTTCCCTTGCTATTACGTCTAATTATGGTAGTTCATGTCGTCGTTTTCGGTTTGTCTTGAGAGCGTTGCGCTACTACCTCATTTCTGTCTCATCAAGAAACTCGGTAAAGTGGAGAATCCGATTGTGCACTGGCTGGTTCTTGTTCAAAGTGGATATCGTATATTCTATCTTTTCAATTGGGTAGAGCGATATTTCACACAGGGTTATTGGGATCCAATCTATGTATACACAGGATCAATACAAGTCGCTACAACAATCATCGTATTAGGAGCGTTTTTCTCAGTCCAGGGTAATCCGGAATCATCAACATTGTCTCCACTGATTTTCACTATTCGTTCACGTTATTTCTCAATATTGCGACACATACAACTTGGCACTATCGTCATTGTCGGATATGTGTTCTGTTACCTTGTTTGGATGCAGAATCATCACGTATGTAGATGGTATCCGAATTGGTGCACCGATATCGAAAAGGCAAATGCTAATGTACCCTGGGAATACATTGTCATGATCACAGTGGTACACAACCCCTTATGGCCACTCTGACATTTAGCTTTCAGCAGCGTTTTTGGAAAATTACCTCTCAACAACGCAGACTAAGTCTAATTACTTGGACATGCTATGTCTCACAGCTCCCATCGCAGTCGCAATAAGCATCGCCTACTTCCTCGTTACATCCATCCCTGGAATTACAGATATGTGTTATTACAACCAGATCCCACCTGATGCTCGTGGAAAGGTGGAAGTGAGGTTTTGTCCTATGGTTGTTGATGCTCGAGTATGCTGTGCCATTGTTTTGTATTCCTCCCTTTTGTTTTACTGGTTACTAAATGAGGTAGTGGTGCAACACTTTTGATTTCTTTGGGGTGTGTGGGGATTTTGGGACACGAGGCGTATATGAATAAAAGGATTATGTTGTCTGAGAAAGATTGTCCCGAAGAGGTTTTCGAGAAAGATGACGAGATGAGTGCTCTCATTGCGGTTTGAGTCGTGTTGAATGCAGGTCGCAGGAAATTTATTTAAATCAGAAAAGCCCAAATATAGTTATCATGTTTGTTAGGAAAGAGAGTTGTAGACCGAGCTGGAATTGGAAAGTTAGGTCAAGTTTTGTAGCAGTCACGCATGTAGGACTTTGCACGTTTGAACTATATGTAGATTCTCTGGCCGTCGAAAAAGTGAAAGTTATGGAAGCTCCGGACATCTGTCGCTCCGTCTGGCGCACCAAATCTCAGACCTGGCAGACTGTGGCAGTCTCCGGCAGCAGTCTGGGAGTCTCAGGTATTGTTCGATCAGCCTGTCATCTGTTTTGGCCGAGTTCCATGAGACCTGGATGTCATGTCATGATATTCTTGCAAAGCGACAAGATAATACCAAGTTCTACCGCAGGAAAATTAGAGTTTGGGTGAGGTCGAATTTTCGTGGTGGTTCGTTCCTTCCCAATTACGCTTTATTTATTTGATTTCCCACGCCCTCAGAGCAAAAGTTATGCACTAAATATGATAAGAAATTTGTGGCAGTAATGCGCTTAGCGGACCAATTCAGAATATTAACAAAGGAAGTTGGAACTAAGGAAGTCTTAGCAGCGAAGCCTCCAGTCGCGAAGTAGCCGTTGCGTCATCATGTCCTTTGGAGAAACTCTCGGCGCACATATTCTCACGGAAGTCATCGTCAAAGCTGTGGAAATTGGATATCATGTCGTCCGCCAGTCCGGATTATACATAAATGAGAGCGAAGAAACACATTTGCGGTTTAAAATGCAAGTCAGCATCCTCGATTCCATGAACAAAATGATGAGCGATGGTTCGATTCAACAAAGATTGCGAAAGGTTGATGTAACTACGTATACGGAGGTTATGGTTCACCTGCTCAAGTTGTTTCGAAAGTACGTTAAACGACATTGCAAGCCGGGAGAGGAGAAGATTAGACTGCTCAATTCAACTTCCGTTGAACAGTTACTCAAGAGGTGGGAAGATGAGAAGGCACTGGAAAAGTTAACTGAACGGAAGGCGGTAGGATGGAGGTTTCTTTCAAGGACGAAGGAAGAAGCAGCTTGGATCGTTTGGGGAAGACAACAGGACGAAAAGCTGATAAGTGAAATTGAATTCTGGGGGGCAAAATTAGACCAATTTTCGTCTTGGATTATTCCGGGAATGTTCTCTCATGCAACTCCTCGAGATATAGTTCGACACCTTGGCGACAGACGGATGGAAGCAGTCAGACTTAAGGGCCAGATTATGACAGCTCGACTCGATGCCTCCGCTATCGAATCGGAGTCTTCTCGGATGATAGCCTTCCAGCAAATTAAATTTCTTGGCACAGGATATCTTTCCCCGAGCTCCGCGAAGATTTCTCGAAATACTCAGAGCGAATTAGGCGGTGCAGATCGACGTCAATGGGCAACTTATACGGACGAAAAAGGCCTAACCCATCGTGTCATTGTTGAGTTCAAACCCCCAGTTTGTACGGAGGATGGCGCCTCTTCGATTTATGTTGACAAGACGAAAGAAAATCTCAACATTCTAGTCCAAACACTTCGCCTTGCGGGACAAAAAAGCAATGCGTTTCACGTGCTATATTGCTATGGTTGGTACGTAACGTACGATCACTTTGGTCTCGTGTACAGACTACCATCCATCCGAACTACGCTTCTCTGTCAAACTTTGAGTAATATTCTCCTTAGTAGGGAATATCGATCTGTTCTGGCAGAGAACCTAGAAAATCGATTGCGATTGTCAAAAGCTCTCGCGTGGACGATGCTTGAACTTCATTCAGCCGATTGGGTTCATCGAGCGCTCACTGCCAATAACATTTTAATCTTCGGCGAGCAAAAGGATCAACGAGTTAAATTTGATTGGGATTCGCCATACATCGCCGGTTTTGATTCCTCTCGTTCAGATTCAGGCATCTCAGATGAACAGAACCACGGCAAGAAGGAGTTTTCCATTCGAGTTTATACGCACCCCGATCGCCAAACTCAAGAATATATTCGTTATCAAAAGGTCCACGATATTTACTCATTGGGGGTCATACTCCTGGAGCTCGGGAGGTTGCAATCATTCCTAGAGCCTGATTTGGTTTATAAACTGGAACATTTGTCTCCACATAAAATGCGAGAAATGTTTATTCAAAAGGCTCAACAGCTTAAAGCTGTCATGGGAGAAAGATTCGCCAAGGTAGTGATCAATTGTTTAACAGGGCGTTTCATGGAAAATGTTTCCCAAGAAGATGACTATGTTTTGTTGAGCAGCTTTCACGATGAAATATGTGAGCCGCTTGCAGATATCCAGTTTTGTATGTGTGCCGATTGATTTCGCGCAAATTGTGCTCTGTTATTGTGTGTCGGAAACTTAGAGAGACAGGGAGGGATGGAGGTATTGCAGGAATTATATAGATAGGGAATTTATATTGTCGTACTCGAACTTTAAATCCTGTTGCAATTATAGGCCTAATTCTATTCATCCTCCCTCAGCAACATATTCATGACCGATCTAAGAAGTCAGCAGTTTTCTTCCTTTGACGTACTGCAAATTTGTGTAAATTTCATCCCATGAGTCTGCTTTCCTGAACTCTAATTTCTTGCCCCACTGTTCTTGAAATATGTTGTCCAGATAGTCCCAAGTGGTCATTTCTGATTCACCAACTGGCAGCGCCATATCTAGGCCATAACAAGTAAGTCGATCACGAATACCCTCGAAAGTATGCAGGGCCAGCTTATATTGAAGTCGCCACGCACGTTGTTGCCTTGCAAGAACGGAGACCAACTTCTTAAATGATGTCACGACTGCTGTCACGCTACCCGGGAAAACTCGATTTGATGAGTAGTTTGGATTTGCGCCGCTTCCAAGCAGTAGCTCCACACATTCTAAACTCCCAACAGATGCGGCGGCGAGAAGAGCGCCGTCCAGCCGATCCTGTTTTTCGTCGTCATGAGGGATCGCTTCCTCATGAGAAAGTAAAACCCGAAGATTCATTAAGCTCTCTTTTCTTGTCAGAGATGTCACGATGGCAACGGCAAGAGCGCTCATTCCGGATGCGTCCGTTGCATTGACCCCGGCGCCAAATTTTATCAATAGGCTTAGTGTGTCTGGGAATCCAACACCGGCGGCGAAGGATAACATCGGTACGTGTGCATTATCCTCGTCAACGAATTGAGAAAGTCTCGGAAATTTGGAGAGCACCAATTCAACCCCCTTGAACCCATTTTCCTGACGAATCAAGGTTCGCAGGATCTCTGCACCTGTATCTTTCAGAAGGCCCAGATCCGCACCTCGATTCATAATTTCGCAGAAAAAGAAGGGGTCTTGACTGAAGTTGTTGGCGGCCATAACAACAGGGTAGTCTGGGACGATTTTTCCGTCTGGAAACGACGCGACAGCGTTAACATCTTGTCCTTGCTCGAGAAAGAGAAGGAAAAATTCCCGCTGTCGGTAAAGTATCGCCAAATAGAACAAACTGTCTTGAGTGAGGTCCCCAGATCTCGGGTTCCTAAACCGGGGAATGCGGTTGCGAAGATATTTGTAGAGATCACAATTTCCAGACGTAACTAACATGACCTCGACGCTGGCCGAAAGACCGTCAATATCGATATGGAAACTCATCGCAAATTTAAGCAATATATCCACAGTATCTGAACCACGTTGTTCATAATCCCAACCCTCCATCAACTTTCTCTCGTTCGTATGCACAATACAGACTTGTTCCATTAATGTGCTGAACCACCAATCTGGAGTCTTATCCGTGGTAATAAGTTGGCGACTAAGAGGGATTAGAACCCTCTCCATCAACGGCGCATCGTGCCGCGTCGAAGCGAGACGTCCATGGTCCTCCGCGTGGGGATCAAACGCACCCTTGGCATTTAATATGTCAATCAGTGCCAAATTTCTTTGTTCGATTGCGAGAGACAAACATGTCTCGCCGTCCACCCCCTGACAATCGATGGCTACCCCAAGACGTAATAGTGTCTCAACCATGTTCTTGTAAAATATCTCGCCGTTGCCATCTGGAAATGGGTGACAGCACCTCGCAAGGATATGCAACGCTGTATAACCGCGACTGTCGACAGGGGGACTGAAGTATTCTAATTTCTCTGGATCAACGGAGGCTGGTGAGTCTCCGATCAATGAGTCGAACCGCATTGAAAGCTGGCGGAGACATTGGAAAATTTCGTACGTCGATCGAAATTGTTCTGGTATTTCGCCAGCTGGGGACGGCGTGAACTTCATACACCAGCAAAGTCCCTTGAAGAGAGTATGTCTGACCGCCCAGAAGTCATACTCAGTTTCCCTCAGAAGCGTTTCAATCTCCGATGATTTGTCTCCATCATTCTCGTACTGTAAGTAGCACTCAAAAAGTTTGTCAGTATTCAGGATAACCCGGGTCGCAGCAGGCCTCTGGCTAACGGGGTCAACTTGAAGACGTTTCAGAAATACGATGGCGAAATAGTTTCCGGACACAGCCGCTTTCTCCAGCCAAACTAAAGATTTTGCCAAGTCTTCCACAGTTCCGATGCCGAATGCATAGTACAGTGCAATTTGTAATGCACAACTGCCGTCTTCATCGCGAGCTGCCTGTTGGCAAAGTGCCTCGAACGAACGGCCGTAGAATCTGCATCGCAAAGAACCCACACGGTCGTTCAGATAGAACCGTCGAAACTAGTCCTGCTTAGCGAATATTCTGGACGTTCATACCTTCATCAATAAATTGTTCGTACGGCGCCAAGGGTATTGCTGATGCTGCCTCAGTATGTTGCGCAGCCATTCGTGGTCTGCCTCGTTTACCAGACTCGGAACTCTACAGTTAGAGAGTTTTCTATTTGAGGCGCACTCTTGATACGAGCCAGGAGGATCGATTACTGTTAATATGTTGGAAATTCGCTTTTTTTGATCAACTGCTAGAAGGCTGTAGAGGATACTGGAAGGAATTCGGCGAACTAGATCGGAGGAAGAGAGACAAGAATCAACATACAAGCGGGAAAGTGTTTCATCGCTTTTGCACTCCCAGACTTCCTCTTCACTATAGCCATCGAATGGGGCCCGACTCCGAATGGTGTGGAGTACCAGGAGGCCAAACGAATATACGTCTCTGGAGCGGTGTACTAAACAGTCATCGGAGTACGCCTCTGGACTCGCGAAGAGCCTCGTGCCTGGGGCCCTCCTCATCAGACAGGAAGTTGCAAGTGGCACCGCAGAGCCGAAGTCGGAAATTTTCGCAACAAATCGCCGAGATGATCCAGAATTGAAGATCAAGACATTCCCACACTTCACATCATTATGAACTATATCACACGAATGCAGCGCGTGGATGCCTGCCGCTACATCACGAAGCAAACGAAATTTCGTCTCCCAGCTTAACTCTTTCCCCCTCTCTTCCAAAAGCGCTTCTAGTGATCCTTCATCCGCGTATTCAGTTACCAGGCAAATTTCTGAAGAGCCGGAAAGCTGATGGTGGTGCTTCATGGAGCTATCGACAACCGCAATGAGTTCAAGCACATTTGGGTGTGTTGAGAGGAAGGGATGGCGCATTAGACAAACTTCAAGGAACGCTTGAGTCGTGATGGATAAACTTACACTGTCTAGATTGCTAGATTTCGGAGGCGGTTGCTGTTTGGATGATAGCCGTTTGAGGGCTACTACTGTACCGATAGTCTCCCCCCGCCCGGGTACTTCACCGTAGACCACTTTAGAATGCCCACCCATGCCAATCAAGGTTGAATCACTCCAGTCAACCTGAAGAGTAGGGACGTCGACGGCCTCGAGAAGATCCAGGAAGTCGGAGGCTGTGTAACAGACAGGTGTCAGGCTACTTAAATCGTGTGTGCTAGGTTGTGGGTTCGAAATGGACAAAGACCGTAGGCCATAGAGCTGTGCTTCAATAGCGGAATCGTGAGAATCTAAGGATGACATTGTCTTGCAAGCCCTGTCCCAATGAACTACGGGATAATTTGTTGTCCCTGTAGAAATATGTGTGAGTGTGAGCGAGTTAATTGTATACATGAGATGTGGCTACACAGGTCTTTATATACATAGGATTGCAGCGCTGAATAATCCCAACAGTCCCAGCGTCCATCGCCCAATTGGGCCCAGTTGGTCTATATATGGTTTACCAATCGCAGAACCTACTGGCCATGTGCAGCGGGGTGTTGTGTGATTGGAAGGTCGATTGAGCAGTGCGGGACTGTGAAGACTCAATTCCGTTGGGGAAATAAAGTTTGGTCATGGGACCGATACCTCTCAAAATCACACGTACGGGTAGTTACCCCCATTTTTACCCGAAAGAATTTTTGGAACGGATGGGTGCTCCACCTGAGCTTTCGCATTTCAATCACGCCCGAATTGCGAGCTCAATCTTCAAATATCTGCCTAAACCGTACTATTAGATGACTGAGAAAGTTTCTTTTTGCCCCTTTGTTCGACTTACCTGGTCGTTTCATCTCCTCTCTCTTCTGAAAGACTTGGTATACTATTGCTTTTCTATGGCAGAAAGTATCCAACAAACGTTTCTGGTTGCTGTTCCTCTGCATTTCCTCAATCAAACACTCGCATCTGTTGATTGCCCTCTTTGCTGTGTCAGAGCAATGACGAGAACCCCACGACTCACGCAGGAGGTGAGAACTTAGCTCGACCCTTCATTCTAAGCTATCCTAATCTATTTAATTTATTCAGTCTTTGGGTGGGCCTCGATATTTTCACTTGTGGCTGCTTTTGGGTCTCGTGTATGATCGACAATACAAAAGACGTTGTACACAGGTGTGGAAGTTGTAATACAGTCTTAGGGAGATGGTATTCTGTTGGAAAGGTGGAAGTATCTGATTATGCAACAATTGCACTAGGAAACATGCCTTCGAAAGAAACTCGCGCTGACCGAATTGCAAAAGAACTGTATTCCTAAGACAACAAGAATGTGAATGATCATATGATGTTGAGAAGTGTGCTTAGCGTAAAGACGCTACATGCCTCCAGCCGATTGTATTTCACAAGTTGTATCAAATTCTTCTTGCAATGTCTATAAAACCAGAAGGGTTCCTTCCATGGTGTCATCAGTTACCTGCCATGTACCCAGAATTGCAGTGAACGGCAAAACAAATATTCGACCCTTCAGAGCCATGATTCAGGTTCGACGAATATCGGAAGGTTGTGACTCGGGTTCGACGAGTTCAGATCGAATATTTGAGGCCAAATATTCGAATATTTGGTATCAGAGCCCAATTACCCAATTTGGTAATAGATAAACAAGGCTGGCCAATCACATCGCCGATTTTATAGTCAGTCGAAATTGAAACTACAGCATCACCACTTTCAGTACCTGAAGCATTTTGCCTTATCCACCATTTTGCCTTGATGTTCATTAAAATTACCGGTATCTATCTATTTCTTATGTCACTGATTGCTGCAGGATATAATACGACTCAAATAACGTATTTTTTGGGTGTATTTCCTTGTTACTTTGTTAATTCATCGAATATTCGAATATTCAGATTCGCCCGAGTCAAAATGCCCTTCACTGCAGAATTGTACTTCAGCTGCCTTGACTCCTGTTCATCCGTCATCCCCAACCTTTCATACTTCTGACCTAAGTTGCTCTCTGGGACTTCATTCTCTATTGGACTTGTCTTTTGCCTTTGATTCACTAGTTAAGCTAGGTTCTTTTGTACACTGATCTAATTTTGTTCCAGTTTCAGAAGGCGTTTTATGGATCCGTGCACGCCGGAACGAGTTGGGGAATTTGGGCCCATCCGTGAGCGGATTTTTCGGGAAAATTCCAAATTTGAAATTTTTTCTTTTCACAACATAAGTTCCATTGCCTCCCAGACTAACTTTCAACTTCCTAATTCGTACATACATCCGGGATTTAACAGGATTGCACTATGGTATCGTGGGATCCGAAGGCCTGAGCAAAGTCACTCGCACTTCCGATGACGTCAGAGCCCCTACTCCCTTACCAGGACCTTAAATGTGTTTTAGTGTGTGATAAATGTATATATCGTATACATTGTGCCGATAATGTGCAGATAATATGTATTCCATTGTGTAAATAATGTGTATTCTGGATCACATTCCAGCTGGCGGCACATAGTATATCACCACCTGCACTCTTGAATATCTCTACAGCTGAAAGAGCTATGCTAATATGAATTGGAGATTCTGAAAGAGGATATCAAATAGGCCTAGAATCCACCCACAACAGTGCACTTTACTCAATTCTTGATTGTGTAACAGACAAGTCAAAAAAACTCCGCCTCAAAATATATCACCATTTTCACCTCCTCTTATCTCCACAACCAGAGGTGCTAGACTAACGTAGGCTATAGATTCTGAAAGAGCACATCAAATATGCTTATATTTGCTCTACAACGACATACTTTACTCAATTACTGATGGTACAATAGTGAAACCAAAAAAACTCGTACCAAAGTACATCACCATCTTCACTCTTGAATATCTCCACAATCAGAGAAGCTATGAAGATAAATGCAACAGATTCTGAAAGTACTTGATGAGCTCTATAATTTCATAATAGGACGTTGGAATCCAACAAGTTCTTAGTGGTTCACAGAGGCGCACGGAGTAAGGTTGCTTTGGTGTGTGGGTACATATAACTGCTAAGAGCTTAAATCACTGTCTAAGAGGATCAATCAATCTGAAGAGTAACTCAGTTTCTTAGTAAGTTTTTATTTGCCTTGGAACGATATATGGTACCACACCAAAGAAAATTTTTCACAAATACAAACACAAACACAAACACAAACAACTTTATGATGTATACTGTACGATCGTATTTTTGGTCTCATATCTTCACAACCAGAAGAGCTATGCCAATATAGGTTGCAGATTCTAAAAGAGCACATCAAGCTCTATAAGACTGTAATTTATCGTTGCTATATTGTCATTTTTAACTGGTGTAGTAGAGTCAAAACAAAAAAAACTCGCCAAAACTACTCTGTCAAGAAATCAATGTTCACCACCCCACATGTCTACCGCCAGATATGCTATCGAAATGAGAGTTGCGGATTCTAAAAGAGCGCATTTAACTCTATAAGAAAGTACTTCAACATCGCTATATGATTGCTTTTGACTGGTGCAGTAGAAGGAAAGCAAAAAACTCCGCCAGAAATTATACCTTACAATTCAATATCACGGAGCTTATAACTTCACAACCAGAAGCGCTATTGAAATGAAAGTTGCAGATTCTGAAAGAGCACAGTTGACTCTATAGAAAGGTACATCAACATTGCTACATTCTCACCTCTAACTGATAAACTAGGACCAAAACAAAAAAACTCGCCAGCTTTCAAATTTGGAAACACCCGCCACTTTATATCTTTACAACCAGAGGTACTATTAGGATGAGAGTTGCAGATTCTGAAAGAGCGGATCAAACTCTATAAGAAGATACTTTAATGTCGCTATATTCTGAGTACTAACTGGTGTAGTAGAGGGAAAGCAAAAAAACTCGGCAAAAGTACTTTGTAGGGAATTAAGCGTGGTCAATGAATGTAAGAACGAAAAGTATGTATATCGAAGAATGAATTGAATGCTGAATCTACGAGATATCACCATCTATCTAGTGCTGGGGTTAGGTTCCACCACATACTTCACCTGAGAATCAATGTTCACTACCCCATATCTCCACAGCCACACCAGCGATTTGAACATGGGTTATAGAGTTTAAAAGAGCACATTTGACTCTATAAGGAGGTACCTCAATGTCGCTATATGATCACTTCTAACTGGTGTAGCAAAGGCAAAGCAAAAAACTCCGCCACAAAACTTTTTGCATCTGAAAACACAGAGTTCAATGGAAGCTAGTTGTAAGAAGATGAGCTAGCTCGTTTCCTATGTTCTGGGTTCAAGGTTCGAGGTTCTAGGTGTAGATAGAACTTAACAAAACTTGATTCCTAAGTTGGGGTGAAGACCCCTTTATATACTTATCCAGATCGTCAAAGCGTTAGATACGTTTGGCCAGTAAGACTCTCCTTTTGCTTGTTTCGTATACAAGCGTAAGCTTTCACAAAGCACGTTGTACATCTTCCATACTATTCATATGTAACAATAACTTTGCTTCTTGTTCCAACCAATAGTATCCATCGTGCAATCGTCCATCCGATGTGAGGTTTCCTCATTTCGTCTCTTCAAGCCTTTCTTTACGTAGAAACCTTTACAAACTCTTCTATCGTGCAAGCCACATACGTTATTCTATGACGAAGAGTCTGTCGTCGTATACGTCCATGCACGTATAGCACGTTGTAATCCGTCTTTCCATCGTCATGGTAAGTGGGCACATAACACTAGTATACACAATCAATACACATTTAATACCAATACACATTCTAAATTTTGCACATGAAAACACATTTAATTGCGTGTAAAATGCATACCAACAATTCTACACATTTTTTACACATGAAAACACATTTAACGTCCTGGTAGGGCCCCGGCTTTCTGAAACCCCGTATTCCATTCTGGCAATGCCACAACTGACAGGAGACGTCATGTTGCCATTCTCTACCCCTCCGCCTGCGCCCCTCCGTCTGCGGGTGCTAGCCAAGGAATCATCCGATGCAAATAAAGTTTACTGAAGCACTCCTTTTTCCAAGGAGTCAGCTCCGCCACAAAAGGTCGCATTGACCGCGCGGAATCACATGCCCATTACTTTCCCGAATAGTATTAATTGAGGGCCTGTACCAGAGACATAGGGCCGCTGAATCCAACTAAGCACCATTCTCCCACCCCATCAGCTCCATATGACGCAAACGGACGAAGATATTTTGCAGCCTACAGCTGAGGCTATAAGCTCAGTGCCGGAACCAAACGCTTCCAACCCGGCTTGTCATGTCAACCAAGACGACTCGGACAGCGGTAACCACGGTGACAACGATGATGACGCCCTCGACGAAATTGACTCTGACCTCCTTAAATATCTCAGCAAACGGATGAGTGTCATCACGAAAGAACGAAATACTTCCCGCGAGGGGAACCAAGCTCTCAAAGATGAAAATGTCGAGTTGAGAGCAAGTAATGCGAAACTCGAAGAATCAATTCACCGTCTCCGAGCTCAACTCGACCAAGCTGAGGCACGACTTCGAACGTCTGAAACCGATCACGAATCTGCCGTGGAAACATTGTCACAACAAGTCGCTCAATTCGAACAGCGAGCCAGAGCGACGGAAAACGACCTTAAGAGCGTTCGCCTTGAACTTATTGGGGTACAAAGGAGCATGTATCGGGCTCAATTGCAGCTGAAGAACTACGCCCTTCAATCTTTACGGCGTAATTTTGGTGCTTACATTGCGGAGGCTTTGACTTCTCGCCCAGCAGATTCTCAGCATTATAAGATGACAAGTTCGATGCCGGCTCGGGGGCCAAACAGGGTGTATCATCCAGAGTTTAAGGAAGCAGAGGGGCAAGGGAGGTTTGTTATGCATCGTGGCAAAGTCGCTTGGCTCCAGATTTGGCTGCAGAAACCGTGGTGAGTTTCTGGTGTTCGACATTTCTTCAACTTCATTTGCCGTGGGCTGGCGGCGGGGGTTGGCTTGGTTTGGGTTGCTCGTCTTCTTAGATAGATTTAGTATAATAAATGCAGGCGCCATTATTCTATCCATGTATTTCCTGTAACACTTTACTATATATTATACCTGTTATTACACTCTATATATACAATTCCATATTTGCACCCCTACTATGTACTTTTCAGTTCTTCCATGGTTAGTTTGAAGTTATATACTTGGTTTGATGTGCTACTAACGCCAGTGTACGCTATTCTGAAGACCGATGGTTACCCGAAAGTGCGCTTTTCCATTATCATGAATGACGGTAACCTGTGCCGCCCTATCCTGTATTCCATCCGCATTTTGACCCGTAAAATGTCCTGATTTGTCTGTGGTACAGGTGGTTTGTTGCGGCAACTGGATCGGCATCGTGCTCGGCACCTGGTGGAGTTATGAATCCAGGAGGGAATCCTGTAATTGACGTTCCAGGAGAAACTCCTACGTCGCCGTTGACAATGGTCGCGCCAGTGTTTGTAACAGCAGACCCTCCTGATACACGAAACGACGCAGCAGCCCCCAGATCTTGAGCTGTGCTGACTGTGACGAGAGCGAGAAGCGTAACGAGCTTCAAAAAGAAGTCATGACGAATGACTGTGAGAGGTGTGGAAGAGAACTATTGTCGTGTCAAGAAAATCAGACGAGTTATATTCCTGGGAGACGTCCTTACCCCCAAAGCTTCTGGAACGCTGGTGGCAAGGATCTGCACGACCCCCTTTTTCAGCTGGGCGACTCAGTCCTGCGCTAAGTTCATTGTGATCTTCCTACTTGCGATCTTTGGTGGAGCCACTCGTTGTTGACATTCACATACCGAGGTCGCCGGATTAGGCATGTTGTGATGGCTGGGTACTCGCTTTCCAACGTCGATGCAACTGCCCCTTGTCTTGTGCCTTTCCTCTCATATTCGCGGGTTTGGGTAAAGTATGTGGAGGTGGCGGTGTGGCCGGTCTCACCTTATCAAATGGAAGCTTATCAAATGGAAGGCATGTCGGGTGATCGAACTCATAAGTAGGTGAAGGCGTTGATCTGCCAGCCACTCACGGTTTTGCAATTACCCGAAAATTACCCGACGCTGCATGGCTAATACATGCTGTGGCCAATCAGTGTTGCACACAATTGGCATCTTCGTCTTCTGCCATCAGCATTTCGTTTCTTTCCCTCCTCACCTTTCGTTATATCGCTCTCATATGCTTCGGCTCATCCTGTTTATTAGTTCGATAGGCACGTAGAGACCTGCAGGGAAGCCCGCGCGGCGGCGTTGTGGCTGCGAGAAGGCCCAATTAAATGTATCATATTGTTCTTCATTTCGTCAACTCTATAAATGAATGACTGTTGATTACGTAGACCCGCCGCCAACCAATTCGTCTCTGACCCGTCAAAGACGGACTAAATAATGGTCAGGTATATATATACAGGATGTCAGATCTCATAAAAAATGGTTCCCCAACGGCTCTGCATCAAACTCCAACGTTGACCATAACATGAAATGCATCACCCGACTCGAGTCTCCGAACGTTGCCTAACCCTGACTTTCATGTCCCCCACTGCGTCCAATATTTCTCCTTCATTCGCTTTTTTCGGCAGCTTTTTCTTGGCAGCAGTGAGCAAATTGAAGTTGTGGCTGCATAGTTCGAGTATTGACACCATTGGTCCTCTCTTGTGCATGACAAATCTAGTGATGTACTCGACACCCAATGATATACTGCGACAGGCACATATGAGGCCGGCTGCCAGAAGTGCAATACTAACATCAGTGCTTATGGGACACGTCATACTGATTGTCCCCGGATAGGTTTGAGGATCGTAAACGAGGGGAACGGCAGTATTTTGTAACACTGATGCAAACGTCCTCGAGTGCAATTGTTGTATGCAGTCCTGTATGCCATAGCATGGGGATTTTGCAAATGCATACTCTGTGGATATATCCTGGAGCAGACCGGGGGCTGTTACTCCTGCTGCTGAACGGGCTCTCATGCTTTCGGTAGCTTCCATTAGACCATTCATGACGTCTCCCGCATCGGCTATAAGCCACCAGTTGTCAGACCCGGAGCTTGGGGATGTGTCGAGCAGGCTTAGGAGGTCTCCTGTCATGTTTACCAGGACGGGGTGAGCCACTACGTCGCATGAGGATATGATGAAGTGAACTGTTATATTCAATGTTGTCGCTGGACCTGGAACTATGGTGAGGTCGAACCCAGGGTCGTTCGGATCCAATCCATCTAGTGGAGTACTCTGATACGCGTCA
>Ga0335074_10002550_pt1 | contig 24883 bp, 23 predicted proteins | sample Lox_Sample_23_FD_206715 | JGI IMG/M metagenome (GOLD analysis project Ga0335074, IMG submission 206715) | Soil microbial communities from Loxahatchee National Wildlife Refuge, Florida, United States - Lox_Sample_2.3 | ecosystem: Environmental > Terrestrial > Soil > Wetlands | place: USA... | reverse complement strand
GGCGAGCTCCTCACGCTCGTTGGCGTGCATCATCAGGATGCGTCCGATCCGCTCGGTCTTGCCGGTGGAGACGTTGAGCACGCGCCCTCCGGCGGACAGCTTGCCCGAGTAGACGCGGAAGTAGGTCAGCTTGCCGACGTAGGGGTCGGCCATGATCTTGAAGGCCAGAGCCGAGAAGGGCTCGTCGTCGGAGGCGTGGCGCTCGGCCGGCCGGCCGCCGTTGTCCGAGCCCTTGACCGGCTCGAAGCCCTCCACCGGTGGCACCTCGAGCGGGCTCGGCAGGTAGTCGATGACGGCGTCGAGGAGGGGCTGCACGCCCTTGTTCTTGAAGCTGGAGCCGCACAGGACCGGGGTCAGCTTGATCTCCAGGGTGGCGACGCGGATGGCCTCCTTGAGCCGCTCGACGGGGACCTCCTGGTCCTCCAGGATCATCTCGAGCAGCTCGTCGTCGTACTGGGAGACCTCCTCCAGGAGGTGCTCGCGGGCGAGGGCCGCCGCCACCTCCAGCTCGGCCGGGATCGGGACGACCTCGTGCTCCTTGCCGAGCTCGTCCTTGTAGATGATCGCGTGGTTCTCGACCAGGTCGACGATCCCGCGGAAGTCCGATTCGGCGCCGATCGGCAGCTGGATCGGCACCGGGTGGGCGCCGAGGCGGTCGATCATCGTCTGCACGCCGCGCTCGAAGTCGGCCCCGATGCGGTCCATCTTGTTGATGTAGGCGATCCGCGGGACGTGGTACTTGTCAGCCTGGCGCCAGACCGTCTCGGACTGGGGCTCGACCCCGGCGACGGAGTCGAACAGGGCGATGGCGCCGTCCAGGACGCGCAGCGAGCGCTCGACCTCGACCGTGAAGTCGACGTGTCCGGGCGTGTCGATGATGTTGATCCGGTTGCCCTTCCACTCGCACGTGGTGGCCGCCGAGGTGATCGTGATGCCGCGCTCCTGCTCCTGCTCCATCCAGTCCATCACGGCGGCGCCCTCGTGAACCTCACCCATCTTGTAGGTGCGGCCGGTGTAATAGAGGATGCGCTCCGTCGTCGTCGTCTTACCGGCGTCGATGTGCGCCATGATCCCGATGTTGCGTGTTTTCTCGAGGCTAAAGGTGCGAGGCATTTCTTCTGGTCGGTCCGGGCTGGCGGCGTCTGGCGTATCCGGCGCGAGCGGCTGCGGGCGTGAAAAAGGGCCCATTGGGCCCCATCACGACGCAGGTGTCGTCACGGGCAGGATGATCAGTCGGTCAACGTCTCCATGTGTCAAATCCTTCGCTCCTGGAGGTTCGGGCACAGGTTCGCCGCGCGCTCCGGAGCGACTAACGAATATAGCAAAGGGCCTGGGGCCTAAACCGGCGTGGCGGCCCGGCGTCCGTGCTTGAACAAGAGCGGCTTTCCTCGCCGTCGCGAGTGGTCCTGGGCGGCGGTCTCCTCGGGGCTGCGCTGCTGTTCATCTCGCAGTTCCTGAACCTCTCGAGCGTGCACATCGCGAGCTCCCAGCGGGCGCTCGGATCGATCACGGCCGGCGCCGAGCACGGCTGGGCGATGATCCCGATCGCGGTCCTGGCCGCCCTGCTCGCCTACGGCTTCTGGAGCGTCGGCAGCCGGCCGGCGCTGCTGGCCGTCGGTCTCCTGGGCCTGCTGGCGCTGCTGATTACGCTGCTGCACGATCTGAGCTACACGCATCGCACGGGACTCAGGACGGTGGCCGGGCACTACGTGCTGGCGGGAAACCGCCCGGGGGCCGGGTTCTACCTCGAGCTCGTGGGCGCGATGCTCCTGCTCCTCACCTGCGTGAGCGGCTTTCTGCTAATCGGATCCGGCTCGCCGGTGCGTCGCGCGGCCAAATAGAGAGAAACGCGAGGGTCGCCCACCACACGGGACCGGGGGCTGCAGTGGAACGAACCCTCGCGTCGCGTTAATTTACCCGCATAGCCGGAGCTAATCGCTCGGCTTTGCCTTATTGTCAGCGGCCAGACCGAACGTGTGCCGAACGTACCTCTGGACGGACGGTCGACCTCGCCCATGGCCTCCGGCTAGAACAACCCGCCAGGCAACGGCCCACGTGCCAATGCTGCTCGCCTAGGTCGACCCGGTGAGCGTGGACGCGCCGGCGTTGACCTGGCCGATGTCGTCGAAGACGATCGTCAGCTTCACGGTCTTGACCACCGGGGGCTTGCCCGGCGGAGTGCACGTGATCTTGATATCCAGGTCGAAGCTGTTGTTGGCCCGTCCCGCGGGTGTGAAGGCGGGTGCCGGCTTTGATCTGATGAAGGCCGTGTAACTCAACGCCTGGCTGCCCTTGGTGATCTCGCCACAGTCCCCGGCGCAGACGATGGTCACGTCCGGCTGCGGCCCGGTGGGGCTGCGCCACCTGGCTGGACTGGGTCCCGCGGCCCCGGCCAGAGCGGGGGCCTCAGCCACGATCTGGGCCGCACAGCCCAGCGGCGACAAGCTCGCCGTGCAGGTCATGGTCCAGTCCAGGTCGAAGCCGACGTAGGTCGATCCGACCCGGGGTAGCTGCGGTCCCCCTGCCCGGGGCGGCACTGGAGCGACCATGTGGACCGTGAAGTGGCTCAGGCTGACTTTCACCCTCGCGCACCCGCAGGGCCCCAGGGCCCCCGGCCCGTTGGGGGCCATGCCATTCATCGCAATGGCGTTGTTGATCAGATCGACGAGGTCGCCCGCGGCGTCGTCCGCAGCCGCGAGCGCCCCTTTGATCCGGTCCTCGTCGTCGGGCTTGAAGGCCCGGGCTCGGGCCAGCTCCGAGTCGATCTGGTCGAGGTCCTCGAACGCCGACACGAACGAGACTCCGTCGATCGTCTCGTCGAAGAAGTCGGTCAGGAACTCGAGCTTGGCGGCATAGAACCTGTCGGTCTGATCCTTGGCGAACGCGGGCAAGTCCGCGTCATCCGGAGGCAGAGTCTTGAACATGGCCGCGAGTGAGTCCTGGAGATCCATCACCGCCTGATCGCGGTCGGGGTCGGCCGGGAGTCCGTTCAGACCCTTGAGGCACTCGCCGGCGCCCGCCGCGCTCTTGCGGACGAGGTCGGCCCAGACATCCATCGGATACCCGGAGTCGAGCTCCGCGTCGAGCGCCTCGAGCTCGGCGTCGGCACAGCTGAGGGCCGTGAACACGATGACCTCCGGGCTGCTGTCCGTCCCCTCGGTCTGATCCTCGATCGGGTCGGCGACCAGGTAGTCGCGCACGATCTCGGTCTTCAGGTCACTGACCGAATCCGCCACCCGCTTGAGGCCGTCCGTGTAGAAGTTGCCGCTGTACAACTCGGCGATCAGTCCCAGGTAGAGATGCAGGAACTTGGCGTCGGACAGCAGGGAGGTCGGCACCGGCGTCGTCTCCGTGGTCGAGGTGGTGGTCGTCTCCTCGGCCTCCTCGCCCATCACCTCGCAGAACCCGTCTCCCTCGGACGCCGTGTCCTGGGACCACGTGCTCGGGTCAGAGTCATCGCAGGAGTAGGTGCCGTCGATGACCACGGGATTCGAGGTGCCCACGGTCACCGTCCAGTCCGCGTTCGGGACGCCGTCGGGATATTCCTCGGTCGCCGAACCTGGGCTGCCCACGGCGTCATACGGACCCACGTCCGGGCTCTCCTCGGAAACCAGCCCGATCGTCCCGGGCGTCGCCCCCTGACCGTCGTTCCAGTGATAGTCGTTGATCGAGGTCAGGCAGTAGGCGCCGTCGGTCGTGAACGAAGGCATCGCGCCGTCGTTGGACACCTCGTCGCCGTTCCAATTGTCAAACAGCGTCACCGGGCTGCCGACGCACTCGTACGTCGAGGTGCGGGGGTTGCTGTGCCCACTCAGGCTCGCCAGTGCCGTCGCCGTCGCATAGCCGAGCGCGAGCACGAGCACCCCGAAGCCCACGGCCGCCCAGCGGCTCCGCTTCCAGGATGCTGCTCTCATCTTCGGTCCCAGGGCCAAACATATGCCCACCCCGACCGCATGTGTAAAAACCGCCTAAAGGGGCCGAGGAGGCGATAAACGAAACGATGCCTGGACCTCGAGTCGGAGAGCACACATGCATCGGTGTGGCACACATTGTGCTACAATGGCAGCATGGGTTCGCGGACGGTGAGGGCTCGCCTAGATGAGGCGTCCGAGCGGGCGCTGTCAGTCTTGATGCGCGAAGGCCGCAACGAATCAGAGGCTGTCCGGCAAGCGTTGACCGAGGCAGGCCAGCGCCGGGCTCGGCGCTCGGCGCTTGCGGTCGAGGCCGCTCGCCTCGCCGCCGACCCGCGGGACACGGCTGAACGGCGTGCGGTGATGGCGGATATGGATGCAATCGCGCCGGATTGGCCGGCGTGACCCGTGGCGAGGTCTACCGGATTCGGCTGCCTGCGAGGCGCGGGCGAGAGCAGTCCGGGCCGCGGTTCGGCGTGATCGTCCAAGCGGATCAGCTCCTCGTGCTCTCAACGGCGATCGTGGCGCCAACCTCGCGAAGCGCGGCGGCATCAACGTTTCGACCTGAAATCGAGCTGCACGATCAACGCACACGTGTGCTCGTGGAGCAGTTGCGCGCGGTCAATGTCGAACGCCTCGGTGAGCTCGCCGGTCGGCTGACAGTCGCCGAGCAAGAAGCGGTCGATGAGGCGCTCGCTCTCGTTCTCGACCTCTGAGATCAGCGGCGGTCAGTAAGGGCTTTCGGTCGGATTCGGCGCCGAGGAACCTCCCGCCCGCGTCACGAGGCCGCGGTGGTGACGGTCGTCGGGGTCGTGACGGGCCCAGTGGTGGCAACCGTCGACGGGGTGTTGGTCGAGGTCGTCGGGAGCTGACTGGTCGTGCCAGCGACGGTCGAGTTGGTGGCCGTGGTGGGCGTCAAATGCCCACCACCGCCGTTCTGACTCGTGGCATGCTCCCACGAGCTCGTGGGCACGCTGGCGGCGCTTACCGCCGGCGTCTGGCTCGCCTTGGAGGACAACGCTCGCTGCCTCGACCATCTCGCCGGCAGTGGCAAACCTGGCGGCCGGATCCTTCGCCATTCCCCGGGCCACTATCTCGGTGATCCGTCCCGCCTCCGGGACATCCTCAGATACTCGGGGGGGAGGCTCGTTCAGATGCGCGTGAAGGACGCCGGCGTCGGTCTCACGCGGATATGGGACGTGCCCGGTCAGGCAGTGATACAGCACGCCGGTCAATGCGTAGATGTCCGTGGCGGGCGTGACCGGACTACCCAGGATCTGCTCGGCGCCAAACCCCTTAGCGCTCGACGAAGTAGCTGCCGCTGCCCTGCCCGCTCGAGAAGAACCGGCTGGTCACCGTCTTCTTGCGCGTGTAGAACTCGACGGCATCCCCACCGTGGGCGTGCAGGTCCCCGAGGAACGAGTCCTTCCAGCCCGAGAAGGGGAAGAAGGCGACCGGGGCCGCCACCCCGATGTTGACCCCGACCATGCCGGCCTGCACCTCGTGGCGGTAGCGGCGCACGGAGGCGGCCGACTCGGTGAAGATCGAGGTGCCGTTGCCGAACCGGCTCGAGTTGACGATCTCGATCGCCTGGTCAAGCGACTCGGCACCGATCACGCACAGCACCGGCCCGAACACCTCCTCCTGGGCGATCGCCATGTCCGCCGTGACCCCATCCAGGATCGTGGGCCCGAGGAACGCGCCCCCCAAGGAACCATCGACCACCACCTCACGCCCGTCGACGACAACCGAGGCCCCCTCCTCCACGCCCCGCGAGATCCACTTGGCGATCCGGTCCCGGGCCGCGCCCGAGATCACCGGCCCGACGTCGGTGCCCTCCTCGAGACCATCCCCCACCCGCAGCCCCCGCGTGGCCGCCACCAAAGGCCCGATCAGCTGCTCGTGAGCGTCGCCCACGGTGACCACGACCGACCCCGCCATGCACCGCTGCCCGGCCGCCCCGAATGCCGACCCGATGATCCCCTCCACCGTCGGTGCGAGCACCGCGTCGGGCATGACCACCATGTGGTTCTTGGCCCCGCCCAGCGCCTGCACCCGCTTTCCGGTCTGGGCGGCTCGCTCGTAGACGAGCCGGGCCACCGGCGCCGAGCCGACGAACGACACCGCATCAACCCCAGGGTGATCCAGAATTCCTTCGACCACCTGGCGCCCTCCGTTCACAAGGTTCACCACGCCCGCCGGCAGGCCGAGCGCGTCGAGCTCCTCGAACGCGATCTGCTGGGTCAGCGGTACCTGCTCGGACGGCTTCAAGACGAACGTGTTGCCGCACGCGATCGCGAAGGGCAGGAACCAGAACGGGACCATGGCCGGGAAGTTGAAGGGGACGATCGCCGCGCACACCCCGACGGGCTGGCGGATCGTCTCCGCGTCGATCCCCCGCGCGACATCCTCGAGCACCCGGCCCTGCATGGTCGTGGGGATCGCGCAGGCCGCCTCGACCATCTCGATCATGCGCGCCACCTCGGCCCGAGCGTCGCCGATCGTCTTGCCCATCTCGAGCGTCACCGACCTGGCCAGATCCTCACTGCGAGCCACGAGCCGCTCGCGCAGCTCGAACAGCTTGCGCGCCCGCGCGATGCTCGAGACCGCCCGCCACTCCGGCAGCGCTGAACGGGCGGCCTGCACCGCGGCGTCCAGATCGGCCGGCCCGGACAGCGGCACGCGGGCCAGGGTTTCCCCGGTGGCCGGGTTGGTCACGTCGAGAGGCTCCGAGCTGGCATCGCAGGCCGCAGTCCAGCGGCCGGCGACGTAGTTCTCGAGCAGACGGGTGGCGGTCGATGACATGGAGCGCTCATACCGTAGTCCACGTCGTCTGGGCGGCGCTGGCCTCGCGCGCGCGGGAAAACCACACCTCCGGGGCGTGATGGCCGGCTTGTGGCTCGGCCATCTTCTCGGGGGCAGCCCGCGCGTGTCCTAGGACCGGTACCTTACGCGGCCAAGTGGAAGGTGCTCGAGGACGATCCTCTCGGTCCGGCTGACCGTCGTCGGCGGTTTCATTGTCTGATCAAGAAGTCAGGTGGGGCTTGATCGGCGCGAGCAGCTTCGCCGGCGAGGTCATGGTCGAGGCACTGACCCAGCCCCCGGGCAGCCAGGTCGTGGCCGTCTTCTCAACCTCCGAGGCTCGCGGGCGCGCGTTCGCCGACGCGCACGGCATCGCTCAGGTGCACGGCTCGCTTGACCAGATCCTGGCCGACCCAACCGTCGATGCCGTCTACGTCTCCACTACGAACGACCTCCACGCGCCGCAGGTGATTGCGGCGGCAGGGGCGGGAAAGCATGTCCTCTGCGAGAAGCCGATAGCGACGAGCCTCAGCGCCGCCCGGCAGATGCGCGATGCCTGCCGTGCCGCGGGCGTGGTGTTCGGCGTCAACCACCACATGCGCTGCCAGGAGACGGTGCGAACCATGCGTCGCCTGCTCGACGCCGGTGCGATCGGCGACGTCGTGGCGGCAAGAATCGCCTTCCTGGCATCGCTCGTCGCGCACCGTCGAACGTGGCGGGTGAGCCGACCCGAGGCTGGAGCCGGAGTGGTGCTCGACCTCACCGTGCACGACGTCGACACACTCCGCTATCTGCTGAACGAAGAGATCGCGAGCGTGACCGCGCTGACGACGACTCAGGGCGTGTCGACCGGGACGATCGAGGACGGAGTGGCGGGCGCGATGCGCACCGTGACCGGCAAGCTCGTCTCGTTCCAGGACGCCTTCACGATCAGACACGGTGGGACGGCGCTCGAGGTCTACGGGATCTCGGGCTCGCTGATCGGGCGTGACCTGTTGGGGGCCGAGCCCACCGGAGAGGTCTTGCTCCGGCGCGGTAATTCGATCGAGCCGGTAGCCATGGAAGGCGACCGTCCCAACCCGTACGTTCGGATCGTGGAGGCGTTCAACGACGCCATCCACGGCCGGGGCGAGCCCTGCGCAGTCGCTGACGATGGGATTGCCTCCCTCGCGGTAGCGCTGGCCGTACTCAAATCGGCCCAGACCGGCTCAGCCGTCGCCCCCGCCTCAGCCGAGGGCTGACCCGCGTCCAGGAGCCAAACGGCTGAGTGGCACGACGGCGAGTAGGAGCACCGCCGGGATCGCGAGGGCCAGGCTCAGGCTGGTGACGTGGGCAACCAGTCCGATCAGGGCCGGGCTCGACAGCTGACCTGTGTAGCCCAGCGTGCTCGCCCGTGAAAGCGCCCATGCCGGTGGAACCCCTGCGGTGTTTCCGGCGATCGTGAAGGCGATCGGAACGATCGTCGCCACGCCCAGCCCGAACACGGCGTAGCCGGCCAGCGTGGTGGCAATCGATCCGCCGACCAGCGTGAGGGCCATGCCGGCGCTGGCGACCAGCGAACCGCATAGAAGCGTCCTGCGGCGTTCCCAGCGGGAGATCACAGCATCGCCTGAGAAGCGCCCGGCCGCCATGCCGATGCCGGTCAGCGCCGTTCCGAGCGGCGCGACTGCGAATGAGGAGTGGCGGACCTCATGGAGGAAGACCCCGCTCCAGTTGTCGACCGCACCCTCGGCGAAGAAAGAGCAAAAGGCGACCACGCCAATCGCGATCAGGAGTGGATGCTCCCGCAGCCGGATCCCTTTAGGCGCCGTGGATGGCTCCTGTGCCTTGCTGTCGGTGACGTGGTCGGCGCTGCGTCCGAGCAGGTCGCGGGTGCCAACCACCGTCACCACGGTGAACAGGCACGCGGCGAACGTGAAGTGGGCGAGCGGGTCGACGCCCAGGCCCGCCGCCACCGACCCGAGCAGCGCGCCCACCAGCACGCCGACGCTGTAGACCCCGTGTAGCCCGGACATGATCGGACGCTCGTAGCGGCGCTCCACAGCCACCCCCTGCGTGTTCATGCAGATGTCGAGTGCTCCGAGCGCGAGGCCGAACAGCGCGAGAAAGGCAGTCAGAACCACCAAGCTGCGGGCCAGGCCGAGGAGGATCACGCACCCACCCGCGGCAGCCGCTGACCAGCGTCCCGCCGTCGCGCTCGACCACCGGCGAACCAAGCCTGGGATCAGCCCCATGGCGAGCACCTGCCCGACCGGGGGCCCGAGTAAGGCGATGCCGAGCTGGGCGCTGTTGAGGCGCAGCTCGTGCTGGATCACCGGGATCCGTGACACCCAGGTCGACAGTAAGGCCCCGAAAACGAAGAAGCACGCAGCCGTGCTCAGGCGCGCACGCTGGAGCGGGGTCAGGCCCTGCCGCTCCCGAGACCACGGCGGGCGAGCGGCTATCCGTGCACCCCGATTGCTCCGCCAAGGAGTGGCAACAGATCATGCTCGACGCGTGAGAGCCGATCCGTGACCGCCAGCGCGAGCGCGGACTGAGCGATCCCGCCGTTGAGGCTGAGGTCCTCGCAGATCCATACCTCGTCTAGGCCGTGCGCCTCGATCGCGCGCGCCAGAACCGGGACCCGCTCGGTCGGCAGGCCATCGAGCTTCATCCCGAGCGCGACGACCGTCACATGGCTTCGAAGTCGTAGCGCAAGCCAACTGCAGCCCGCCAGCGGTCCAGCGTCCGCATGTTGGCGAGTGTCGCAGCATCTGTCGCAGCTCTGGCCGAAGGGTCTCCATTGAGCAGCGCAACCATCCCATCGACTTCGCGCGTGAAGATGTGCTTGCCGCCCGCAATCTCGTGGCGGACGACATCGCCGTCCGGAAGGTGGACGTCGATCCACGTCGGATCGCTCCGATGGCCTGCGAGCCAGGCGGGGAGAGCCGTCTCGAGATAGCCATCGCTGCCGAGCACCCTTACGACATCGGGCTGCTCGAGCCTGAATCCGCATGAGAGCTTCGCGAGGATCCTCCCCGGGAACCGCAACACGGCCGTTGAGTACTCATCAACGCGCTCAATCTCGTCAAAGATGGCGAGTCCGACGACGGCCTCGGGTTCGACAGTGGTTTGGCCGATGGCCGTTGCTGAGATCTTGGCCGCCATCGACGTGCAGTAACACCCCACGTCGAGAATCCCACCACCGGCAAGGTGGTTGAGGCCGTGATAACTCGATCCGTCGCCGGCGAGCGCGAAAGAGAAGGTCACGTCCACGCCTCGGACTTCGCCCACCGCGCCGTCCCTGATGAGCGAGAGCAAGAGATCGGTCTGGGGATGAAACCAGTACGCGAAGGCCTCGAGCACGAACACGCCCGACTCGAGAGCCGCCGCCAGCACCGTGTCGGCCCCACTCGCGCTGATCGCGATCGGTTTTTCACACAGCACGTGCTTACCGGCGTTGATCGCCGCCAGAGCCCATTTCTCGTGCTCGGTGTGGGGAGTCGCGACATAGACGACGTCGACGTTGGGGTCGACGATCAGGTCGTGGTAGGTGGCGGCGGGGTAGCCCACCCCGTGCCGCCGCGCAAACGACTTCGCGCGCTCGGGTTCACGCGAGGCGACGGATTGCGCCACACACTGGTTGCTGAGCGCTAGCGCGTCGGCGACCTCAGCCGCAATCCCACCGGTACCGAGCAGACCGAATCGCACAGGGGTCTTCATGACGCGACGCGACGCTACCACCCTGGTGGTCAGACAGGAGTGTCCAAGGAGCAGGATCCGGGCTCGCGGCGGCGCAGCATCGGCTTAAGTGCACGGACCGTGCAATCGCCGGGCCAGCGTTTCGCATCTTGAACGTTGTCCGAGAGGACAACGTGTCCGAGACTGCCGCGCAGGACTAACCCGACGCCGACGTAAGAATGATCAGCTACGTGAAATACGCTGCGAGCGGTCCCGCACCCGCAGGCCCTGAGGTCATGCGCACGGTCAGCGGCATATTGGACGATGTCGAGCGCAATGGTGAGAGTGCCGTCCGGAAGTACTCGGTGCAGTTCGACAAATGGTCACCCGATCGTTTCACTGTCGATGAGGACACCGTCCAGCGCGCCCGTGAGCAGGTTCCGGATGTTCTTCGTGGGCACATCGATTTCGCCGCCGACCAGATCCGAGGTTTCGCGCGCGCCCAGCGCGCGATGTTCACGGACCTCGAGATCACCACGCTTCCCGGCATCGTCCTCGGCCATCGCCATGTTCCCGTCCAGTCCGTCGGGGCCTACGTCCCCGGTGGGCGCTATCCACTGATCGCCTCGGCGCTGATGACGACGATCGTTGCGGCCGAGGCCGGTGTGGAGCGGATCGTGGCGTGTGCGCCACCGCTCAATGGCGACGGGATCGACCCGGCGATGCTATATGCGATGAGTATCGGTGGAGCTGGGACCGTGCTCTGCATCGGCGGCGCCCACGGATTGGCCGCCCTCGCGTTCGGAATCGAGGATGTCGCACCCGTCGACATGATCGTCGGCGCCGGCAACACGTATGTCGCGGAGGCCAAGCGGCAGCTTTTTGGGCGTGTCGGAATTGACCTGCTCGCCGGCCCGACGGAAATCCTCATAATCGCCGACAGCACCGCAGATCCGGAGCTGATCGCCGCCGATCTCGTCGGCCAGCTCGAGCACGGACCGACATCCGCGGCGTGGTTGCTCACGAGCTCGCAGGCGATCGCCGCGAAGGCTCAGGCAGCGATCGCGGGTCGGATCAAGGACCTCTCGACGAGCCAGGTCGCATCGGAGGCCTGGGAGACCTACGGCGAGATCATCGTTTGCGACACCGACGAAGAGGTGGCTCAAGTCGCGGATCGAATCGCCGCCGAGCACGTGGAGGTTCACACCGCCGATCCCGACTGGTACCTCGAGCGCCTCCACAATTACGGATCCTTGTTCCTCGGCCAGCACACAACGGTCGCCTACGGTGACAAGGGCATCGGGACCAATCACGTGCTGCCGACCGCGGGCGCCGCCCGCTACACCGGCGGACTGTGGGTCGGGAAGTTCCTCAAAACGCTCACCTACCAGCGCGCCGACGAGCAGGGGTCAGCCGCGATTGGGCCGACGATCGTCGCGATCTGCGAAGCCGAGGGGCTGCCCGGACACGCCCGCAGCGCGCAGGAGCGCCTGAAGCGAATCCACCAGACGGCCTGGTAATACCAGACCGATCCGATAAGAGACCTGGAGGAACTGTGTTGAATGTCCAGCGCATCGATCACGTGTCGTTCACCGTCGGGGAGCTCGATCGCTCGATCGCCTTCTATCAGCGCTTCGGCCTGGAGCCGTTCAAGAGCTACGTCTCAGCCGGACCCGAGGTCGACGAGGGCGCCGACACGCCCAACGCCGACATGAACATCGTCTGGCTGCGCCAGCCGGGCGAGCGCGTGATGCTCGAGCTGATCCGCTACGTCCACCATCCGGCCGAGCCCTCGGCCCACAATTCGAAGGTTGGCGCGGCACACCTGTGCTTTGCGGTAGACGACGTCTACGGCGCCTACGACCAGCTGTCGGCTGAAGGCGTCCAGTTCCTCTCGCCGCCGCACGAGGACGAGTTCGGCCTGCGCTGGGTCTACCTGCGGGACCCGGACGGCAACGCCGTCGAACTGATCCAGGATCCCCCGACGGGCTGAGCCATTTCCGTCGCCCGCAAGCCACTTGCTGTTCAGATCATGAAGCTGATCGCCAGCAATTGCACGCGTCGTGTATTGAGCAAGCGGCGAGGTTAATCAATTCTGAATGAGTGAACGCTGTTGGCGGCCGCCTGACGCGGCTAAACCCTTCATTTCTGCTGGTGATAGGGGCCATCTGCATTTCCAGTTCAGCTATCTTCGTCGAGCTCGCCGACGCCGATGCCGGCGCGACCGCGTTTTACCGTTGTCTGTTCGCGTTGCCGTTTCTCTCACTTGTGTCGCTCAGCGAGCGGCGCCGCGCTGGGCGAATCGGATCGACGAGTCGTGGCCGGGCGGCTTTGGCTGGGATCTTTTTTGCCATTGATCTCCTACTGTGGACCAAAGCGATCTATGCCGTGGGAGCTGGCATTGCGACGGTTCTTGGCAACCTACAGGTTCTCTTCGTAGCGCTTATCGCGTGGATCGCTCTTCGCGAGAAACCCGCACTGCGACTGCTGGGATCTATACCGCTCGCAGGTGCAGGAGCGGTGCTGGTGTCTGGGGTCGTCGGAGCTGGTGGAGCAGCTCCGACGGCCGGCATCCTGTATGGCCTGGGAACTGCACTGACTTATGCATTGTTCTTGGTCCTATTGAGATCCGCGAGTGGGTCCAGTCGAATCGCCCAACCGCTCACCTGGGCCACCGGTTCGGCAGCTGTGACCGCGCTGTTCCTTGGAGAGGCGTTTCACGCGCTGAGACTGACCCAGTCGGCTCCGGCGTTGATTTGGCTCTTGGTGTTGGCTGTCAGCAGCCAGACGGTCGGTTGGCTCTTTATCGGCACTTCTCTACCTAGGCAGCCCGCTGCCATGTCGTCGTTGCTCCTTCTGGTGCAGCCCGTGGCTGCTTTGCTGCTCGCGGCGGTCGTCCTGTCCCAGGACCCGTCTGTACTTCAACTCGCGGGCGCAGCCCTCATCATTGCCGCCGTGGCTATTGCCAGCACGAGGCGCACGGTCGGTACGGGCGGTCCGTGATCGACCTCGCCGTTGCACAGTAGGCACGAATTTCGGGGCCATTTCTGCACAATTTGCCCGCTGTGAACCGCCCGGATCGGAGCTATGCTGCCTCCGGTTATGGGCTCCTCGCGACAGATCGGCCTCGACGGCAGGGTGGCCCTCGTGACCGGGGGGTCGCGCGGTATTGGGCTTGCGATCGCGAAGATTCTCCTCGATGCCGGTGCTCACGTGGCGATCGCCGGGCGCACCGCAAGCGACCTCGACGCCGCCCAGGCCAAGCTCGCCGGCGGAGAAGCAGTCAGTTTGCATCGGTGCGATGTTTCCGTTCCCGGACAGGTAGCCGAGCTCGTGGCATCGGTCGCGAATCGATTCGAGCGGCTCGACGTACTGGTTTGCTCGCACGGCACCTACGCCGGCACTCGGTCAATGCTCGACGTCACGCTTGACGAGTTCGACCATACGATGAACGTGAACGTGCGCGGTGTCTTCCTCTGCGCCCAGAATGCGGCGCGCTTGATGTTGGCCGGTGGCGATGGCGGCCGGATAATCCTGATTTCGTCGATGAACGCTCTGATGTCGCAGGATGGCGCGGTTGACTACGACGCGTCTAAGGCGGCCGTGCACGGGCTGACGCGAGCTATGGCCATCGAGTTAGCGCCCCACCGGATCACGGTCAACGCGATCGCCCCCGGCTGGGTGCGCACGCCGATGTCCGAGGAGGAGCTCGATCACCTCTCAGACATGGTCCTGAACCCGTCGCGACGCGTCGGCGAGCCGGCTGACATCGCTCGAGCAGCGCTGTGGCTCGCAGATCCCGCCAACGGCTACGTGACTGGCAGCGTTGTCGTCATTGACGGGGGCCAGACAGCGATGCTTCCTCTTCCCTGGCCCGCTGATCGAAGTACCTCGGTCGTCGGTTGAGGAGGTAAGGCAGCACTCGGACCCGCAACGTTGGTGATCGCGACAATCCACATCTTCTCCCACGAACTCAAGGGGTTCGCCACTGGGCACTCCGTGGGAGTTGCGGCACTGATCGTATGGTTTGTGCTGGTCTGTGCTGGTGTCGCCATCAGCCTGTCGATCCCGAAGTTTCAGCGCCGTCAGATGGCCGCCGAATTGCGGCGCGACTGGTGGCCCGGCTTCGAGAGGCAATTCCGCGCTCACGCCAAGCGCGCCTTGCGCAATCCAAAGCGACGGCGTGACGAGTGAGGCTCATGCCGCGCGAGCCCGGAGCTAGCCGCACCCACGCGTAGCCCGGGCTCTCCGAGCACAGCCGGGACCGACGCAGGCCCCTCCCGGCTGCCGCCGGCGGCTTCGTGGCGGCCGGCAGTAGGCGGCAGCGCGAGACCGGCGTAAGCGACCTGCACGCCGGTAAGCGCCGATTGCACGTTGTGTGCAGTTTGTTACGCAAGTTTTCCGGCGGCGCGCGTTGCGCCTATCCCCGCGTCGCAGAAGACTTCGGCCTACAAACGGGGTTCCCGTCGACCATTCGTTGCGCGACCGAGAGAGGGTTGGAGGTAGCTTACATGGCCGTTGATCAGCTAGGTTCGGGCAGTTCCGCAGCCTCCGGGGCAGCTTTCGTCCGCAAGTCGTCCGGGCTGATTAAGACCGGCTCGCCGTGGCGGATCTTCGTCATGGGGTGCACCGACAACGGGTTCGGCGCGTTCATGGCGACACTCTTCCTGTACGGGGTTGGTGCCTTTCCACGGTCGAACATCCTCCTCGCCGCCCTGCTCGACACGATCTTCCTGCTGTTCTTCAACGTCGTCTATGCGCTCCTTGCGACCGCCTATCCGCGATCCGGCGGTGAATACGTCTCGCTGAGTCGCATCCTGCACCCGTCGGTCGGTTTCATTCTGAACTTCTCGGCCTTCATCTGCTTCTGCTTCTTTTCGTCGACGGGTGGCTTCCTCGTCTTCACGCTGGCCCTGTCACCGGCACTGAAGGTTCTGGGTGTGATCACAGGACACCCCGGGATCACCTCGGTGGGGACATGGATTGGAACCACCGGGCACGCCTGGTTGCTCGGGTCGATTCTGGTGCTGCTCTACGGTGTCATGTGTGCCTACGGGATGAACGTGTACTACCGCTACCAGGCGTTTACGTGGTGGTCCGGGATCGTCTGCTTCATCGTTCTGGTCATCGTCTACGGGACTGCGTCTCACTCGACGTTCGTTAGTGGCTTCGATCGCTACATGCTGGTGACCGCGCATCAGCACAACGCCTATGCACAGGTAATGGCTGCCTCGCATAAGGCCGGTATTCCAAGCGGATACAGTCTCTACGACACTCTCGGCATGTTCGCGGTTGCGACGCAGACATCTCTTGTCGGTGGGTACTTAGCGGGCGAGGTTCGGACCCCGTTGAAGACCCAGGTGGCAGGAGGCGCCGGCGGCGGCTTGTTCTATATGGTCGTCCTGCTGATCGTCGGGCTGTTGATCGCCCACACGACCAGCCTCGGGTTCAACAAGGACGCGACGTTCCTCGCAGTTCAGCATCCGGGGAGCTACCTTCCGAACCAATCGCCTGTGTTCACCTTTTACGCGTACCTTTGCACCAAGAGCGCGGTTCTCCTCGTGATCATGATGCTCGGGACCGTGATCTTCAGCCTCATCCTCGTACCGCAGCAGATCATCTATCCGACCCGGATGCTCTTTGCCTGGTCGTTTGATCGCCTCATCCCGAGCAAGGTCGCCGACGTCTCTCCGCGTACGAATGCGCCGATTGTGGCAACCGTGATCGTCGTGATCGTGTGTGAGGCCCTGCTGGCTTTGTACGGGAGCAATCAGATCACATTCATCAACCCGATTCTTACCTACGCACCAATCTGGATCTTCGTGTCGATCGCCGGCGCGCTGGTTCCGTTCTTGCCCCGGAGTCGCGACTTCTTCAACCGGAGTCGAATCAACATCAGAGTGTTCGGCATTCCCATTATCACGGTGTTGGCGTGCCTATCGCTTGTGTACTGGATCGTCTCGATGTACATCGCGTTGTCTTCCGACACGCTGGGCGCAAACGCGCCGTCAAACGAGCGCATCGCCGTCGCTGTGTTCGTGGCGCCAGCGGTCTACTATGTCGCGGCCCGCTACGTTCGCCGTCGCCAGGGACTCAATCTCAATGCCACGTTCGCCGAACTCCCACCCGAATAAGTCCGGCTCGGTCAAGGAGTAATGGGCTTCTTCGGCAAGCGTTCACCTACTGAGGAGCCACGGAGACTGTTCTTTGCGACTGATCTCCATGGCTCCTCACAGGCGTGGCGCAAGATGCTCCACGCCCCGCGGGTGTACGACGTACAAGCTCTGATCTGCGGCGGCGACGTCGCGGGAAAGCGGCTCTATCCGATCGTCGACGTCGGAGCCGGCCGCTACCTTACGACAGTGGATCACCGCCAGGTGGAGGTCGAAGGAGACACCGCGGTTAAAGACGTGAAGAAGCGACTGGAGGCCGAGGGCGGTTACTACGTGGTTCTGAGACCCGACGAGGCGGAGGCGCTGGAGCAGGACCCCCCCGCCATGGAACGGAAGTTCGCCGAGCAGGTCAGAAACCGCCTTGCGGAATGGGTTGAGATAGCCGAGGAGCGGCTGGCCGGCACCGAAGTCAGTTGTTACATTACGGGCGGTAACGACGATGAAGAGGAGATGCTCGCTCCGCTGTTCGCGGACCGCTTCGAACACGTCGTGCCGAGTGAGGGCCGTGTCGTCGAGGTGCTCGGGCACCCGATGATCAGCTTGGGATGGAGTAACGAGACGCCGTGGCACACTCCGCGGGAGACCACGGAGGAGCACCTGGCCGAGCTCATCGACGACAGCGCGTCGCTTCTCGACAGCTACGAGAACGCGATCTTCAACCTCCACGTGCCCCCGAAGGATTCGACGCTCGACACGTGTGCGAAGCTCGACACGAGCCAGGACCCTCCCGCCCCCGTCATGATCGGAGGGGAGGTCGCGCAGTTTGGAGCCGGTAGCTCAGCGGTCGCAGCCGCGATCCGCAAGTATCAGCCACTCCTCAGCCTTCACGGCCACATCCACGAGTCGACTGCGGTAAACACGATCGGCCGCACCACATGCATCAATCCGGGAAGCGAGTACCAGAACGGGACTTTGCTTGGTGCGATTGTCGCGTTGCGCACCAACAAGGTCATGAACTATCAGCTCACTTTGGGATGAGCTAGGAGAGGAAGAGACAGGAGACATGTCCGACATGGACCCACGTGATATCGGCGTGAGTGTCATCAGGGCTGCTGACGACGCCAACGTCCCAGCGCGGCTTCTCGGAGGTGTCGCGGTCGCTCTCCACTGTCCGACCGCCAGCCTTCCGGCCTTCCAACGACAGTACGAGGATATCGACGTCGTGATTGAGAAGCGCGGTCGCAAGCACATCGACGCGATCGCCAGGAGCTGCGGGTTCGAACCGGACATAGAGTTCAACAACCTGCATGGACTGGAGCGCAGGACGTACTACAGCGAGCGGCACGGCAAGATGGACGTATTCGTCGGGCGTTTCTCGATGTGCCACTCCCTCTCGTTCGAAGGGCGGCTAGAGGCGGACCACCCCACGGTCTCGCTTGCAGATCTCGTGTTGACCAAGGCGCAGATTTACGAGCTCAACCTCAAAGACGCCCACGATCTGATCGCACTGCTCGCCGACCACCCGGTGGCTTCCGGCGACGACGAAACCATCAATGCGGATCGGATCGGAGACGTGTGCGGCAAGGACTGGGGCTTCTGGCGCACGGTGACACGGACGTTTGAGACGATCGAGCAGATCGTGCGCAGCGAGCCGGTTCTCGCGCCGCAGCGCGAGACGGTCGTGAGCGCCCTCGCCGTCCTCCGGCGCGAGCTTGAGCGCGCGCCCAAGAGCTCGAAATGGAAGATGCGCAGCAAGGTCGGCGACCGCAAGAGCTGGTACGCGCTGCCCGAGGATCCGGACCGTAAGCCAGCGGTGGCCTGATACTCCCCCGCCGCCGGTTAGCTCATGCCCTACGACCCCGACCTCGCACCAACGCGCTATCTCCCCGGGCCGACCCGGTACGCAGACATGCTCTACCGTCGGTGCGGTCGCACAGGCGTCCAGCTCCCTGCGATCTCGCTCGGGCTGTGGCAGAACTTCGGCGACGACCGGCCACTGGCTTCGAGCCGAGCGATCGTCCGGCGCGCGTTTGATCTCGGCATCACGCACTTCGATCTCGCCAACAACTACGGACCGCCCTACGGGTCGGCGGAGATCAACTTCGGGCGGATCGTCGCGGAGGACCTAGCGAGTTATCGGGACGAGCTGATCATCTCCACGAAGGCCGGAGCGGAGATGTGGATGGGTCCATATGGCGAACTGGGCTCGCGCAAGCACCTTCTTGCCAGTCTCGATCAAAGCCTGCAGCGCATGAGGCTGGACTACGTCGACATTTTCTACTCGCACCGTTTGGATCCGGACACCCCGCTCGAGGAGACGATGGGGGCGCTGGATAGCGCCGTGCGACAGGGCAAGGCACGCTACGTCGGAATCTGCTCGTATTCGCCGCAGCGTACCGAGGAGGCGGTTCGGTTCCTGCGTGAGCTCGGCACGCCACTGACCATTCATCAACCTTCGTACTCGATGCTCAACCGCTGGATCGAGCAGGGGTTGCTCGACGTTGTGGGTCGTGAGGGCATCGGCTTGATCGTCTTCTCGCCGCTCGCCCAGGGGCTGCTGAGCGACCGATACCTTCATGGCATCCCGGAGGACTCGCGCGTCGTGCGTGGCAATTATTTCTCGGCCGCGATGGTCACCGACGAGAACCTCGCCCGCGCTCGGGCACTGAACGAGATCGCCGAGCGCCGTGGTCAGACGCTCGCGCAGCTCGCGCTTTCATGGGTGTTGCGCGACGAACGCGTGACGTCGACCCTGATCGGTGCCAGCAGCGTCGCGCAGCTCGAGCAGAACGTCGGCGCCCTCTCGCATCTGGGCTTCGATGCCGCCGAGCTGGCCGAGATCGACCAATACGCCCAGGAGGGCGATATCAACATCTGGGCCGCTTGGAGCAGTGCCTGAGCGAGAGAGACTGGTTCACCCTGACCCATCCGCGAGAGACGACTCCCACGTTAAATTAACTCGTCGGCACCGATCCTTGTCCGATAGCCACGGCGAGATGGCTTGCCGAGGGTGGATAGGGCCCCCGCCAGGTGAGACAGGCGGCAGCCTGGACGGCGGCTTCATCAAGTGCTGCTTCGAGCGCGAGGGCCCGTGCGAGCGCGTAGGTGAGAGCAGCTGCAAACGTGTCCCCACATCCATAGGTGTCGCGGATGGGGCCCCGGGGAGCGGCAGCTGCGTAAGCGCCGCGGCCGCCGCTTGCGGTCTGCCAGCTGCCGCCCCGGGCGCCGTTGGTCTGAACGATCACTTGTGGGTGGTTCTGCGCCGAGCGCATCGCATTGGTCTCGAACCGATCTGCCTCGCTGAAGACGACTACGTCGGGTGGATCCTGGCAGTTGGTGATAGCGGCCCTCGCGCGGGGAGTGCTGACAAGTAGCCGGCACCGACGGGCGAGGGCGTAGGCACGTTCGTCACCGGCGGCGAAATAGACCCCGTCCGCCCCTTCCAGCTCATGCCACGGCAGCGGATCGTCGCCCCGCGGCTCGTGACGATCCCCCAGCGTGACGATCGTCCGCTCGCCGGCGGCGTCCGACAGCGCCACTGCCTGACGGGTCATCGATTCCCGTCTCACGGCGCTAACTCGAACGCCGAGCTCCGCTAAGCGGCCCGTCGCCGCGTCCGCGACGTCGTCATCTCCGAGCGCCGTGAAGAAGATCGCGGAACCGGCAAGGCGGGCGAGCACCGCAGCGGTGCCGGCGCCCGCGCCGGACGGCTCACTGAAGGCGTCGGCTGCGTGCAACACCTCGCCCGCTTCGGGTAGACGCTGGACCCGGCCGAACCGGACGTATTCGGTATGTCCTACGACAACGAGTCGCAACAGATCACCGGGTTGGTCGCCTATCCGGCATGAGCAGACGTGGCCAGGAGCTCGGCGGGATCGGCAAGCGGCAGAGCGAGGTCCTCCGCAATAGGGGCGCATGTAACGCGCCCCGAGTGGACGTTCAACCCCGCAAGGAATCCGGGATCGTCGAGGAGCGCGCGCGAGCCGCGGTCCGCGAGCTTGACCAGATACGGCAGCGTCGCATTCGTCAGGGCACGCGTGGCGGTGACCGGCACGGCTCCGGGTATGTTCGCAACGCAGTAGTGGTTGACTCCGTCGACCCGATACATCGGGCTCGAGTGCGTCGTTGGACGCGACGTCTCGAAGCAGCCGCCCTGGTCGATGCTGACGTCGACGAGCAGAGACCGCGGCTTCATCAGCTTCAGTTGCCGGCGACTGATCACGCACGGCGCCTTTGCGCCGTGGACGAGCACAGCTCCGATCACGAGGTCCATCTCCGGTAGGCGCTCCTCGATATCGACGGCCGACGCGAAGCAGGTCGCAACGTGGCCCTTGAAGTGAAGATCGAGCTCCCGGAGGCGTTCGATCGAGCGGTCGTAAACGTAGGTCTCGGCTCCGAGTGCCCGTGAGATCTCCGCGGCGTTTCGGCCGACGACCCCGCCACCGATGACCATCACTTTGCCGGGAGCGACGCCGGGAACACCACCGAGGAGCAGGCCAGCGCCGCCAGATGGTTTTTCGAGCATGAACGCTCCGGCCTGAGCTGCCAGCTTCCCGGCGACCTCACTCATAGGGGCGAGCAATGGGAGGCGGCCACGATCATCTTCGACGGTCTCGTAGGCGATGCACGTGGCGCCCGAATCGATGAGCCGTTGGGTGAGCCCCGGCTCCGCTGCCAGATGGAGAAACGTGAAGAGCACGTGCGTGCTGCTTAGCCGGGCAAGCTCTTCGTCGAGTGGCTCCTTGACCTTGACGATCAGATTCGCACGATCGAAGACCGCGTCGGCGCTGGGCACCAGGTGTGCGCCTTGGGCCGCATATTGGTCATCGTCGATCCCGGCGCCTGCGCCGGCCCCCTTTTGTACAAAGATCTCGTGCCCGCGCTCCACAAGTTCTCGGACCCCGCCTGGGGTGAGTGCCACCCGGTACTCGTCACTCTTGATCTCGGTCGGGACGCCGATGCGGGTCATTTGCCGATAGTCGTTCTCGCAGCGTCCGTGACGAGTCAGGAGCTGAAGCTCACCGTGGCCTTCACGCCCCGGAAGGAGAGCGCGGAGCGGTATTGCTCGATGCTCGCGCGCAGGCCGATCATCTCCTCCAGGAGACCGGGCCACTCGTGCCGGATCCTGACCAGATCGCTAACGCCGGTCGTCCAGTCTTCGTACGCGGCGTTGACGCTCCCGACCAGCGCCTTGTTGTGTTCGACAAAGCGTTGCCCTAGCTCGATCGCGTTGATTTCCAGCGGCCGCGCGTGTGCGTCGATCCCGAGCAGGCAGCCAACCCCGTTGATGCCGATCACAGCAATCGCCTCATGGACGATCTGTGCGGATCCCGTTGCCTCTACTAATACGTCGACATTCCCGATCGCGGCGGCGACCTCGTCGATCGACGAGTCGGCGAGCGAGACGTAATCAGCGCCGCCCCGCCGGGCCAGGACCGCCTTCTCGCTGCGCTCACTCCCACGTGACACGACGGTGACGTGAAGCCCCTCGAGCCGCAACAGCAGCGCAGACAGCATCCCGATCGCACCTGCGCCGAGCACCAGCGCGTTGGACCAACGGTGCGGTTGCCGGGCCGCTATTGCCCGCGCGTGACGCAGCCCACGCTCACAGACCGAGAGCGGCTCAGCGAGAACCGCGACCCGGCGCAGCTCCTGCGGAACTCGAATCAGATGCTGCGGCGCTTCGTAGAAGACCTCCACGGCGAACCCGTCGAGTCCGAGCATGCCTCGCTCCGGGCAGTCTCCCGTAAGGCAGCAGTCGTAGGCGCCGCTCGCGCAGTTGGTGCAGTGACCGCAGGAGCGTCGCACAGTTGCGACGACGAGGTCGCCGGACTCGAGACCCGCGGCACCTGCTTCGACGACGCCGACCACCTCGTGACCGATGACGAGGTCGTCGCGACCCGGCGGTGCAGATCCGTACGCGCCGTCGTCGATCTCCCGATCGGTGCCGCAGATTCCCACCTCCAGCGTCCGTACCGGGACGCTGCCGGTGCCGGTGCCGGTGCCGGTGCCGGTCGGCGGGAGGTCCACGGTGCGGATACTCCCTGGGATCCCGGGGGTCGCAACGAGCGCGATCATGCGGTGATCGCAGAGCGTACGCGCTCGAAGTCGCTGTCCCCGAGGCCAAAGCCGTCATTCCCAAGGACATCCCGGACCTGCTCGGCGCGGCGGAAGCCAACGATCGCCGCGGTGACGCGCGGATCTCCTAGAACCCATGCACAGGCCATCGCCCCTTGGGAACGGCCGTGTTGGCGCCCGAGCTCAGCCAGGCGTTCGGCAACGGCGAGATTGCGACTAAGTGCCGGTTCGTGGAAGTCGGGATGGCGCTTTCGCCAATCGTCGTCGTCGAGCTCAGCTACCCGCGTCGCCGTCATGCGTCCGGTCAGAAGCCCGGAGCCCATCGGTGAGTACGCGAGTACGCCGATCCCGTGCTCGTTGCAATAGGGCAGCAGCTCGCGCTCGATCTCGCGATCCAGCAATGAATAGCGCGGCTCGATCAGATCGATCGGCGCGATTCCTTGCGCACGACGCAGCTGTCCCAGGTCGAAGTTCGAAACGCCGATGTACCGGACTAGCCCCTCCCGCTTTAACTCGTTGAGGGTGGTCCAGCCCTCCTCGATCTGCTCGTCTGGCTTCGGCTGGTGGATCAGGTACATGTCGATCGGCCGTCCGCCCAGCGCTTCCGCGCTTGCTTCGAGCTCCCGGCGGATCGAGTCGCGCCGCATGCTGCCAGTGATCTCTCCGGTGTCGTCCCACACGCGGGTACATTTCGTCAGCAGATGAGCGGGCAGCTCGGAGCGATCGAGTGCCTTGGACACAATGCGCTCGGACCGTCCAAGCCCGTAGACACGCGCCGTGTCGATCCAGTTGACGCCGAGCTGCAACGCTTCGATGATCGCTTTGATCGACTGCTCATCGTCCTGGCTACCCCACCCGAACTTCCAGCCACCACCCCCGATCGCCCATGCGCCGAAGCCGATTACGCTGATCTCCATGTCGGTTTGGCCTAGCCGTCGCGTCAGCATCACTCTTCAAGTCTCCCGACATCGGTGTGGACTTCGGCTGTTGTCAACGGCTCGAGCACCGCACGCGCAGGAGCCGCTTCGGAACCGACAAGGAGCAACGGCAGGCAGACGAGGCGATAGCTGCCCGGCGCGACGTCACGGAGATCGAGGCCCTCGATCACCACCACTCCGGCGTCCAGCAAACGATGGTGAACCGGGTACTCGTAACCAGGCTCTGCGACCTCGTCGATGAAGCGCTCGACCGACAGGTAGTCGACGCCGACGGTCCCAACGCCGCGTTCCACCGCGAGCTCGGCGGCCGACGGATCGAGCGCGACGAACGAGCGATCGAAGCCCGCCTCGCGAGACCGTCCGGAGTTGCGGGTCCGCAGCAGGAGACGCTGTACCTGGGACACACGGGGCCAAGCTCGTTCCAAACACTCACGGGTGACTAGTCCGTCCTGATCCTCGACCGCGGCGACCTCACAGCGGCCAACGAGTCGCTCGAGGCCGACGTGCTCGATTCCATTCGCCCCCTCGCGGAAGTGGCTTGGAGCGTCCACGTGCGTACCGGTATGACACCCGAGCGTCCAGTGGCTTACGTTAGCGGAGCCACCTTCGTCGATCCGCTCATTCCAACCGTGCCGAGGAGGTTCGTCGCCTGGCCAGACTGGCATCTCGGCGTGGATCTTCATCGTGATGTCGATCACCTCGCCACCATCCGGGCCGCCAAGCCTTAGCTCCTCTCGTGTGTAGGGCAATTGTATAGCAATCGATTGCCCGGCAGTCAACGTCCTTACGATCAAGCGCTGATCAACCTTGGTAGGCTCGGGCCGATGGGCAGATCGGATGGAATTGTCGTTTACCTGGGCGACAACGATCGGGCAGACGCAGACGGTGCTCGCCTGGCTCGTGGCTGACGATGAACCCGGACTACATTCATCGAGCGGCGGAGGGCCACCCCGATCGCCCTCCGCGCTACGACGTCCTGTTCGACGAGATCCGGCTCGGCCCGAAGATCGCCAAGAACCGCTTCTACGCCACGCCACACGCCGACGGCCTCGGAAGGAGCCCGCGGGGCCACGCGTCCTTCCGTGCAGCGAAGGCTGAGGGCGGCTGGGCGGTGGTCAACACCGGGTACTGCTCGATCCATCCCGAGTACGACGATTCGCCGGAGAAGCCCCCGCGGCTCTGGGACGAGGCGGATGTTCGCGCGATGAACGTCATGACCGACGCGGTCCATGAGCATGGTGCGCTCGCCGGCGTGGAGCTGTGGTATGGCGGGTCGGCGGGCACCGGGCTCGAAACGCGGTTGGCCGCCCGTGGGGTGTCCCAGATCGCCTCCGAGGCGTTCCCTGCCCACTCGTGTTACTCGATGACGCAGCGTGAGATT
>Ga0335074_10002549_pt1 | contig 24884 bp, 21 predicted proteins | sample Lox_Sample_23_FD_206715 | JGI IMG/M metagenome (GOLD analysis project Ga0335074, IMG submission 206715) | Soil microbial communities from Loxahatchee National Wildlife Refuge, Florida, United States - Lox_Sample_2.3 | ecosystem: Environmental > Terrestrial > Soil > Wetlands | place: USA... | reverse complement strand
CGCCCGCGAGATCGATGTTGGCCCGGTGGTGCAGCGGCGAGAACACCGCCTTGTGCACGGTGGCCACCACCCCGCCGCCGTGCTCGATCTCCATCGCGTCGGTGAAGGTCAGCAGCTTGTGCTTGATGGTGGCCAGCGTGCCGCCCGAGGCGTCCTTGAGCTCGAGGGTGTGGTGCAGCGACAGGATTTTCGCGTCGATGAAGTAAACGCGGTTCCCGTCGCCATCGGTCACCCAGAAGTCGTCCTTGATCGAGAAGATCTTCTCCCGCACCAGATAGCGCATGACCGCCAGGCTATCCGCGCCCGGCCCGGTAGGCGTCCCAGCGCTTGAGAACCTCGGGGAACTCGGCGGAGACGAAGTCGAAGAAGGTGGCGTGCCCGGCCAGTCGCGCGCCGGCCGGCGTGTCCGGGCCGACCAGGTCGATGCCCTCGCGGACCAGGGCGGCCCAGCGCTGCAGGACCTGGTCGCGCAGCCGGAACATATCGCTCCACACGTCGTCGGGCATCCGGTAGTAGTCCCGGCGGGAACCCGGCACCCGCTCCTTGTGCACCAGGCTGAGCTGGATCAGGTACCGGACCCCGGTGGACACCGCGGCCGGGCTGATCTGCAGGATCCCGGCGAGCTCGGCGGCGGTGAGCCGACCGGATTCGGCGACGAGCAGGGCGACGAAGACCCGGGCCGGCATCGGCGGGATGCCCGCCGCGACCAGGACCGACGCGAACCGCTCGCGGTAACCGAACATGGGGTCTTCCGGCCCTGGCCCGGCGTGGGAACCGTCCGGCATGCTGGCGTCACCTCCTGAGACGTTAGGATACCGTATTCTTAATTTTCATAAATTCGTGAAAGCTATGTAGGCTGGGGTTATGGCGAACGCGATCGAGCTCCGGGCCCTGCGCAAGTCGTTCGGCCAGACCAGGGCCCTGATCGGCCTCGACCTCACCGTCCGCACCGGTGAGGTGCACGCCTTCCTCGGCCCGAACGGCGCGGGCAAGACCACCACGATCCGCATCCTGCTCGGCCTGCTGAGGGCCGACGGCGGCGAGGCGACGCTGCTCGGCGGGGATCCGTGGCGTGACGCGACGCGGCTGCACGCCAGGCTCGCCTACGTGCCAGGTGACGTGACGCTGTGGCCCGGCCTGACCGGCGGCGAGATCATCGACCTGCTGGGCAGGCTGCGCGGGGGCCTGGACCCCAAGCGCAGGAGCGCGCTCGTCGAGAAGTTCGCGCTGGACCCGGCCAAGAAGGCGCGCGCCTACTCCAAGGGCAACCGGCAGAAGGTCGCGCTGATCGCGGCGCTGGCCAGCGACGCCGAGCTGCTGCTCCTCGACGAGCCCACCTCGGGCCTGGACCCGCTGATGGAGGCCACCTTCCGCGAGTGCGTCAACGACGAGCGGCAGGCGGGGCGGACCGTCCTGCTGTCCAGCCACATCCTGGCCGAGGCCGAGGCGCTGTCCGACCGGGTGACGATCATCCGCGACGGCCGGGCGGTGGAGACCGGCACGCTCGCGCAGATGCGCCACCTGACCAGGGATCTCGTCGACGCCGAGCTGGCCGCGCCGGTCAGCCTCGACGGCGTGCCCGGCGTGCATGACCTCTCCGTCACCGGGACGCACCTGCGCTGTGAGGTGGATCACGACGCCCTGAACGACGTACTCGCCCGCCTGACCGCGGCGGGCGTGCGCTCCCTGCTGTGCCGGCCGCCGACCCTGGAAGAGCTCTTCCTGCGCCAGTACTCTGCCGAAGATTCTGCCGAACGGGCCGTGGCGGGAGGCCAGGGATGACCGCCGCGGCCCACGTCGGACCGGACCCAGCGGCCCCTCGGCGCCGGGCCGCCCTGGCCGTGCGCACGGGCCTCGCCGGGACCAGCGAGCTCACCAGGCTCGCCTTCCGCCGCGACCGGATCGCGCTGCCGGCCGGAGTCTACGTCATCACCGCGCTGGTCGCCGGGACGGCCTACACGTTCAGGAGGCTGTACCCGACGCCCGCCGCGCGCGCCGCGCTGGCGGCGGCCGGCGGGACGAACCCCGCCCTGCGCTTCTTGTACGGCAGGCTCGACGGCGACTCCCTCGGGTCGCTCACCACCTGGCGGTACGGGATCTGGGCCGGGATCTTCGCCGCGCTGATGACGGTCTTCATCGTGATCAGGCACACCAGGACCGACGAGGAGGCGGGCCGGCTCGAGCTGGTCGGCTCGGCGGCCGTGGGCCGGCAGGCGGCGCTGGCCGCCGCGCTGCTGACCGCGGCGGTGCCGAGCGTCGCCGTCGCCGGGCTGCTGTGCCTGGTCCTGCCGCTCGTCCACCTGCCCGCGGCCGGGTCGGCCGCGCTCGCGCTGTCGATCGGCTGCTGCGGGCTGGCCTTCGCCGGGATCGCCGCCGTCGCCGCCCAGCTGTCCGCCAGCGCGCGCGCCGCCCGGGGCATCGCGCTCGGCGCGCTCGGCGTCGCGTTCGTCCTGCGCGGCGTGGGCGACTCGGACCCGCATACCGGCGCGGCCGGGCCGTCCTGGCTGTCGTGGGCCTCGCCGCTCGCCTGGATCCAGCTCGTCCGGCCGTTCGCCAGCGCGCGCTGGTGGGTGCTCGCCTTCCCGCTGGCCATCTTCGCGGCCGGCACCGCCCTGGCGTTCGGGCTCGCCGCGCGGCGCGACCTGGACGCGGGGCTGCTGCCCGACCGGCCGGGGCGGGCGACCGCCTCCGCCTTCCTGCACGGCCCCTTCGGCCTGGCCTGGCGGCTCCAGCGGGGCGCGCTGCTCGGCTGGGCCGTCGGCTACGCGTTCACCTTCGCCGCCACCGGGGCGGCCGCCAAGGGCGTCGGCCAGCTGCTCGGGACCAGCAGCGCGCTCGAGCGGGAGATCGCCAGGCTCGGCGGCGGTCAGGCCGCGATCACCAACGCCTACCTGTCCGCGATCATGCTGCTCGCCGGGCTGGTCGCGGCCGCTTACGCGGTCTCGGTGATCCTGCGGCTGCGGACCGAGGAGACCCAGGACCGCGCCGAGCCCGTCCTGGCCACGGCGACCAGCCGGGTCCGCTGGGCGCTCAGCCACGTCGCCGTCGCGGTGGCCGGCGCCGCGTTGCTGCTGGCCGTGGCCGGTGTGGCGGCGGGCCTCGGGTACGGACTTCGGGCCGGGTCCGCGGGCAGCCAGGTGGCGCGGATGCTCGGCGCGGCGATGGGCCAGCTGCCCTCGGCGCTGGCGCTGGCCGCGGTGGCGGTCCTGGTCTTCGGGGTGCTGCCCCGGGCCTGCGTCGCGAGCGCGTGGACCGCGGTAGGCCTGGTCGTGGTGCTCTTCCTGTTCGGCCAGGTGCTGAAGCTGTCCCACTGGGTGCTGGACATCTCGCCGTTCACGCACGCCCCGCGGCTGCCCGGCGGGACCGTGTCCGCGGCGCCGCTGCTCTGGCTGTGCCTGGCCGCGCTGGCGTTCTCCGCGGCCGGGCTGGCCGGCCTGCGCCGCCGCGACATCGGCTAGCCACCCCGGATCTGGGGATCGCACTTTGCATACTGTCGCCGATAAACTCCTGGTATTTCCCTGGGTGGGGAGCAGGAGGGGAAACATGATGGCGCAGGGTGGGACGATGTCGGCGGCCGTGATCCGCCCGTTGCAGCGGCCGGTGCCGCTGCGCCAGTCGGTATACGACGCGCTGATCGACCTGATCGTCGGCGGTGACCTGCCGCCGGGACAGCACATGGTGGAGACCGATCTGGCCCGTCAGCTCGGCGTCAGCAGGCAGCCGATCCGCGAGGCGCTGCACCGGATGGAGGCCGAAGGGTGGGTGGACCTGCGGCCCAGCCAGGGCGCGTTCGTCCACGTGCCCACCGATCAGGAAGTGGACGAGCTGCTTGACGTCCGCGCCCTGCTCGAGGCCGAGACGGCCAGGCTCGCGGCCGGGGCGGTCAGCCCCGCCCAGCTGGCCAGGCTCACCCAGATCTGCGACGAGGGGCAGGCCGCGGCGGAGGAGGACGACTTCGCCCGCGCGGTGGCGGCGAACGACGTCTTCCACGCCGAGATCGCGGTCATCGCGGGCAACTCGGTGCTCGCCGAGCTCGCCGGCATCGTGGGCCGGCGGGTGCAGTGGTACTACCGGATGGTCGCCCCGCAGCGCGGGCACGGGTCCTGGCCCGAGCACCGCGAGCTGATCGCCGCGATCGAGGCGGGCGACACGGAGCGCGCGCAGCGGCTGGCCCGCAGTCACACCGAGCGGACCAGGTCCGCCTACCACCGGCCGACGGCCTAGGGGAGCCGGACCACGCTCACCGGGTCCGGGGCGTACGGGTTGCCGGCGTTGTCGACCAGCTCGATCTCGCCCCGGTCGGACATGATGTGGTACGACCCGTCAGCGCGGTACTCGCGGATGATCGTGCGCGTGCCGTCGGCGTGCCGGTACCGCTCCTCGGTGTAGGACTCGGTGGCCTCCTTCTCCGCGTCGACCGCCGCGTCGTCCCGCCAGACGAACCGGTACGGCGCCAGCGGCAGGCGGAGCTCGTACGGCATCAGATCAGGCACCGACGCCACGGTTGAGGGGCATGGAGTACTCCTCTTCTTTAAGGCGCTTGTGCCGTTCGGGGTCCTCCAGGTCGCGCAGGTTCCGCGGTACCTCCATGCCGATGGCCTCCCAGTTGCGGTTCGCGCCGACCTGCGTGGTCGCGACGTGCTCCGGCAGCATGTGACCGAACCGGCCCTGCATGGCCAGGTAATCGGTCACCGGGCGCTGGACCGGCGGGTGGAAGTAGCGGTACGCCCGCTCGCCGGGGTCGTACTCCCAGACCGGCCAGAGCCCGGCCTCGACGACCCGGCGGCCGAGCTCGACCGTCATCGACGTCTGGTACACCCAGCCCTTCTGGCACGGCGTGTAGCAGTGCAGGAACGCGGCGCCGACGTGATTGAGGCCCTTGCGGGTCTTGTTCATCAGGTCGATCGGGTACCCCACGGTCGTGGTGGCCACGTAGCAGTGCGGGTGCCCTTCGGCCATCATCTTGGCCAGGTTCTTTGGCGGCAGTTTCTTGCCTTCCGGGATCGCCTTGCCGAACGGCGTGAACGTCGTCATCCCCGCGTACGGCGTCGTCGGCGAGGTCTGGATGCCCGTGTTGGCGTAGCACTCGTTGTCGTAGCAGACGAACAGCGCGTCGTGGTTACGGTAGAGCGCGCCGGAGATCGAGCCGATGCCGATGTCCGCGACGGACCCGTCGCCTGCCATCACCACGATGTTCGGGTAGGGACCTGGGTGGCGGCCCTTCCTGATCATCGCCTCGTACCCGGCCGCCATCCCCGAGGTAAAGGAGCCGCCGCTCGCGATCGGCGTGTGCGCCCAGGGCACCGTGTACGGCGTGCACAGGTAGGTCGAGTTCGCCACGTACATGCACCCGGTCGGCCCGGCCACCACGGTGTCAAGGCCGGCCGCCTTGAGCACCCAGCGGTACTGGATCGCGGGCCCGCAGCCCGCGCAGGTCCGGTGCCCGGCCGCGTACGGGTCCTCCTCCGGCAGGTCCGGCAGGTAGTGCAGGTCGCGCCCGCGGTCGTCGCCGGCCGCGGCTGCCCGCCCCTCCTCATCGAACAGCGGGAGCTGCTGGCGGATCACCTCAAAGGCCATCGCGTGTCCCTCCTTCAGTCCTCGAAGCCGACCCAGTGGGCGGCCTTCTCAACGCGGCCCTCGCGGATGGCCTTGGTGAGCTTGCCCGCCATCCAGTCGAATTCGGCCATCGGCACGGTCTCCCCGCCCAGCCCGGCCATGAACGACGTCACCAGCGGGCGCGGGCCGTCCAGGTGGTACAGCGCGGTGGTCACGTCCAGCGACAGGATCCCGCCGTAGCTGGCCCCGCCGAGGCCGAGGTTGGTCTCCACGACCCCCACCGCCTTGACGCCGCGCAGCGCCTCGCGCAGGTCGTCGCTGGGGAACGGCCGGATCCACAGCAGGCGGGCCATCCCGATCTTGATCCCCCGCTCGCGCAACTGGCTGATCGCGGCCCGGCAGGTGACCGAGTGCCCGCCGGAGATGACGATCGCGATCTCGGCGTCGTCGAGCAGGTACGACTCGACGAAGTGCGGGTAGGTCCGGCCGAAGACGCGGGCGAACTCGTCGGTCTTCTCCCGGATGACGGGTATCGCGTCCTCCATCGCCCTGGCCCGCTCGAGCTGGAGCGGCGGTCCCTGCTCGGGGTGGATCTGCGGCCCGTGCGAAACCGGCCGCCGCGGGTCAAGCGGGAACGGCAGCTGGTACGGCGGCAGGAACCCGTCCACCTGCTCGGTGGCCGGCATCTCCACCTCGCCCGCGATGTGCGAGACGAAGTAGCCGTCCTGCACGACCATCTGCGGCAGCAGCACGCGCGGGTCCTCGCCGATCGCGTACGCGAGCAGTGACTTGTCGAACACCTCCTGCGGGGTGGCCGCCCAGCCCATCAGCCAGCCCATGTCCCTGGTGCACAGCGCGTCGGTGTGCTCGGACCCGAAGTCGCCCGGCGGGTCCAGGGTCCGGTTGGCGATGGCCATCTGGATCGGGATCCGGGCGCCGGAGATGATCGAGTACATCTCGTACCCGTAGGTGACGCCGACGCCCGAGGACCCGGTGAAGGCGCGCGCGCCGCACGACCCGGCGCCGAACGCGGCGGAGAACTGCGAGTGCTCGCCGTCGGCGTGCAGGTACTCGGCGTCCAGGATGCCGTCGGCGACGAACTGCGCCAGGTTCATCATGATCGCGGTGTACGGCCTGATCGGGTACGCGGTGATCACGTCCACGTTCGCGTACAGCGCCGCGTGGGCCGCCGCGGCGCACCCGTTCTGCCGGATCCGCGTCCCCGCGATCCCCGCCAGGAACCGTTCTCCCGCCTCGGTCCTGACCGCGCGGTCCAGCCGCACCGGCCGGCTGAGGTCAAGGTCAATAGGCACGCCGGTCATGAGGCAACGCTCCTAGTCCAGCCCCGTTCCATGCTCGCCGCCCGGCCCGGTTCCCCGGTGCGCACCGGGCCCCGTTCCCCGCTCCTGCTTACGACGTGACAGCCCGGTCGTTCGGATAGCACGGCCGCCGGTACGCCTCTCATCGGGTGACACCCCGTTCGTTCGGGATAATGGGGTTTTTCTCTGGTTCGGGCGGCGTCGTAGTCGGCGATCGCGAGCTCGATGAGGCGGCGGGTGAAGGGGGCCTGCTCGGCGTGCGCGCCCTCGTACGGCGCGAAGGGGGTCTCCATCCGCACCACGGCGTCGGGTTCGTCGAAATCCAGCTCGGGGACCATCTCCAGGCAGCCGGTCGGGCATTCCTGAACGCAGACCAGGCAGCCCTTGCAGTAGTGGGTCCGGATCGTGTAGTGGCCGTTCTCCCGCGTATCGCGCATCACGCTCACGTCGGGGCACACGATGTAGCAGTTGTCGCAGCCGTTGCAGACCCCGCAGGACATGCAACGGTCCGACTCCGCGCGGGCCTGCTCCGGAGTGTAGGCCAGGGTGACTTCGGTCACCTGGCTGGTGCGGCGGACCTCGGCGGGGGTCAGCGGAGCCTCGGTGCGCGGCGCAGGCCGGAAGTAGGCGGTGTTGAGCTTCTCGTAGGGCATGACGTCGGCCGGGTCGTCGGGGCGCAACGGTTCGGCGCGCAGCACGCGGTCGATGTCGCGGGCCGCCCGCTTGCCGTCGCCGAGGGCGTCCACGACCATGGACGGGCCGCGCGTCGCGTCGCCGCCGGCGAAGACGATCCCGCTCGGGTGGGGGAGGCGGCCGTACTCGTCGGTCGTGATCAGGCCGCGTCCGGCGCAGTCCGCGGGCAGCCAGTCCAGGACCTGCACCTGGCCGATGGCGACCAGGATCGTGTCGCAGGAGACCTCGGTCTCGGTGCCTGCCGCGAACTCCGGGACGACGGAGCCGCGCTCGTCTCTGGTCAGCCGGGCCTGGCACAGGACGGCGCCGCGGACGTTGCCTTCGTCGTCGCCCAGGACCTCGACCACGGCGGTCTGCGGGTGGAACAGCACCCCCTCCTCGCGCGCCTGGGCGAGGTCCTCGGGAACGATCAGCAGTTCGGGCTCGGCCTCCAGGGACACGATCGCCGCCTGCGCCTGCGCTCCGGGCTCTCCGCCGAGGCGGACGGCGGACCTGGCCGCGTCGGAGGCGGTGTTGCCGCCGCCGATGACCAGCACGTTCCTGCCGATGGTGACGGGCCGGCCGAGGCCGGTCTCGCGGAGGAACTCAAGGGCTCCGATCACGCCGCGGGCCCGCGCGCCCTCGACGTCCAGCCGCCGGCCGACGTCCTGGCCGAGCGCGAGGAAGACCGCGTCGAAACGGCGGGTGAGTTCGTCGAGGGTCAGCTCGCCGTCCGGTCCGCCGACGCGGACGCCGCAGCGGATCTCGATGCCGCCCAGGTCTTCCAGCTTGCTGATTTCCCGGTCGAGGACGTCCCCGGGCAGGTGCCAGGCGGGGATGCCGGCCCGCAGCATGCCCCCGGGCTGGTCCAGAGCTTCGAAGATGACGCTCGCGTAGCCGCTGCGGCGCAGGTGATACGCGCAGCCCAGGCCGCCGGGTCCCGAGCCGACGACCGCGACCCGCTTGCCGTTCAGCGGCGGGAGGCTCGCCTTGATCGGGTTGTCCGCCAGGGCCAGGCCGAAGTCGCCGAGGAACCGCTCGACGCCGCGGATGCCGATCGGCTCGTCGTGCGCGGCGCGGTTGCAGGCGGTCTCGCACGGGTGGTAGCAGACCCGGCCGGTGACCGACGGCATCGGGTTGTCTTCGCAGATCGTCAGGTAGCCGTCCAGGTAGCGGCCGTGCTTGACGTGATCCAGGTACTTCTGGATCTGCTCGCCGGTCGGGCACGCGTGATTGCACGGCGGCGTCTTGTCCCGGTAGACGGGGCGGTAGAAGCGGAAGTTACCGGTGGGGAAGAGCCGCTGGCCGTCCTTCTCGGTGGGCGGCGGCGTGACGCCGGCGATGGGCAGCCGCAGGTGTTCAGGGACGTGCGTGCCGCGCACGGACATGGGTACCTCCCGGGATGGCGGCGGGTTCTAGACGGCGGCGTACTGGATGACCGTGTGCTGCTGCGCGCCGCGGATCATGGCGTCGCGATCGGCCACGACCTCGGCGACGGCCTGCAAGGGGAGGTCACCGGTGGCGGCCACCAGGGCGCCGATCAGCGGCGCGGCGATGCCCATCCCGACGGCCATCCGCTCGACCGCCCCCTCGGTAGACATCCGGTCGAAGGCCAGCTCGGACAGGTCGCGGACGAACATCCACGGGCTGGTCCCGCGTTGTTCGGCGAGCCCGGTCGCGTCGACGACGACGAGCTTGCCCAGCTTGGCCAGCATGTGGTCGGGCAGGAACCGCAGCAGGTACTGCGGGTCGCGGGCGGAGTTGATGACCAGCACGCCCCGGCCGTCCGGCGTGCCGCGGAAGAAGTTGACCGCTTTGATGATCGTCTCCTCGACCAGCACCACCCAGTCCGGGTTGGGGTTCTCGTACACGAAGCGATCGAGGATGGGCTCGTCCGCAAAACGCGCGTACCGGCGGACCAGGCAGTTGGTCCGGTCCGGGTCATCGACGTAGTCGCTGACGTTCTCCGCGTAGTAGCCCAGCTTGCGGGCGGCTGCGGCGACGCACGTGGAGACGTCGCGCGCCTCTTTGTCCATGATGATCCCGCGGGACCAGACCGTGAGCTCATGATGCACGGAGAGCTCGCCTCCCGGATTGTATACAGTCGTCAAGATACGGTTATCGTACGCTGACGGCCTGCCCCGTCAAGAGCCGGCGGTTCGCGAGCCAGTTAGCCTCGTAGCGCTGCGTAACCGTGTACTCTCCGTTGGTGTGCCGCGGGGGGCACGACTTGCCGTAAAGGACGGAATGCACCATAAAGAAGGCCGCCGAGCAGTAGCGTGGGACTCCAGTTCGGGACCTCTGCTTGGAATTTACCAATTCTTAGTATTTATCCAAGTAGGTCGCAGAGTGTCTATTTTGTCGCGATGATGCTAGTGATCATTGACCTGCTGGTCGAACAGACAGGGGAGTGACCCGGTATATGAGGAGCGGCTCGTCGGCTCAAGATGGCTCTGGATGGCCGTCCGCGCACCATCCCCACCAGAATGAGGCCGTGAGCGGCCCGGGACCGTACGGATCAGGTCCCCGCAGCGACCCGCGCGACGACCCCGCCGGACGGGGCGATGTGCCGTTCGGCCCCAGCATCTCCTGGCCTAACGGATTCCGTCGGCTGGACACGGACTCCCGCCGGGTGCTCGAGTCCGGGTACGGCTCAGCCGGGGACTACCGCTCTGGGCAGTACGACCGCGCCGACCCTCGCTATGGCGCGGGTTCTACGGGTTCCGGCTCCAGGCCTGGCTACAAGCAGCCCGCCATGGAGGACTACGGGTACGGGGACCCGGGCTATTCCGACCCGTCCTACGACGGCCCGAGGAACCCGTACACCGGCCCCATGTTCGCCCTCGGGCACCGTGGTTCGCCCATCGCTGACGGCTACGCGCCGCGGGACGCCAGGACGCCCCGGTACCCCGCACCGCCCGCCGGCGCCCAGGGGATGTACCCGGCAACCGGCTCCGGCGAGGTCTACCCGGTCACCGGCGCTCAGGAGGCCCTGCCCGCGACCGGCCCGCAGCCGATCGCCGGGTACCGTGCTGGCCAGGGCCCCGCGTCCGCCGATCCCGGCAGCCGCGGTTATCCGGATCAGCGGTACGACACGCCGCGCTCTGGCGTTCGGCTGCCGGACGGGCTGCGTTACGACGACCCGCGATCCGATGGCGGCCGCACGGGGCTGGATGACCCGCGGGCCACCGGTGGTCGTCCTGGCCGCTCGGCGGATCCTCGCCTGGAAGGCATCCGCTACGACGAGCTGCGCTACGACGAGCCCGTCTATGATGACGAGCCTTCCTACGGTGGGCCCCGCTACGACCAGCCGGCCGACGATGTGTCGTGGCTCGAGGAGCTGCGTCGAAGCGCTCCCGTCTACCCCGAGCGCCCCAATGGCCAGCCGTCCGGCGGGCAGCCGTCCGGTGGCCAGCCGTCCGGTGGCCAGCGCCCGGCGGATCCGCCGCGGCACGCCGACCCGCGCGCGCACTCCCACGGCCAGCAGCCCGGCTACCCGCAGCTGCCCACCCGCGAGCAGCCTCCCGTCCGCGAGCAGCGCTCCGGTTACGGCCAGGTCCGGGACGACCGGGGAGGTTCAGGTCCCCAGATGCGCGCCGGGCGCGAGATCGGCACCGGCCCGGGTCCGCGGCCCGGGCTCGGGCTAGGGCTCGGCGCGGGCCCCGGCCGTCAGCCGGCTCCCCAGCCTGCGGTGTTCCAGGACCCCGGTTTCCGCGAGGCTCCCACTGTCCAGGTCGGAGTGCTGACGCCGCCTTCCGGCGGGCGGGTGTATACCCCGCAGGAAGACACCGCCATCTTCACGACCGCCGCAGGCGCCGGACGCACCGTGGCCCCGGCGGTGCGGCCGGGTCACGGCCTGGACGGACCGGAGATCACGTCATCCTGGCCGGCCCAGCCGGACACCGATGACCTGGATACCTTCGCTGACTTCTGGCAAGAGGACGACAAGGACGAAGAGTACCGCGGGCTGTTCGCAGGGGAAGACGACGCTTTCGGCGACCACGCTACGGCCCCGCGCCAGGCGAGCGTTCGGCGCATCGGCCGCCGCCGCGGGCGCAGCAGCGATCACCGGCTCTGGCTGGCCCTTGCCGGGGTGATACTTGCTGCTGCGGCGGCGATCACCGCCATCATCAAGTTCGAGTTCCCCTCGCACGGCGGGCCCGTGCACACCATGGTCACCCCGGCCAGGATCGGCACCTACGTGAAGACCACGGACATGGAGCGGCAGACCAACGTCGCCCAGTTGCGTGAAGAGGTCATCAAGATGAGCGCCGGCCAGGCCAGCGACGTGAAGTCTGCGGTGTACGAATCCGGGAACTCGGCGGCCGGGAACACTGAGCAGATCGTCATGTTCATCGGCGGCCACCTGGCCAACGCCGCGCCCGCCGCCTCGATCGCCGACTTCACCCAGAAGTTCGCCGGGGCCACCGTCGTCGGCGCCGGTTCGCTGGGCGGTCAGGCGGCCTGCGTCGAAGAGGGTGCCACGTCATCGAACGCGGTTTCCATGTGCGTCTGGTTCGACAACGACAGCTTCGGGGAGATCGTCTCGCCGACGATGAACGCCACGGCGCTGTCCAAGGTGATGCGGACGGTCCGGCCGGACCTGGAGATCGTGGTCAAGAGCTAGGCGCTTGTCTCGGTCTGTTCGGTCTGCGTGATCGCGGCTACCTCTAATCAGGAGGTCCTGCGGAGTCCTTGTCAGCTGCGTGGGTTTTCTGAGCGGACTGCCTGCGCAGGGACGCGCGTGACCGTGAGCAAGAGGGCTGGGCTAGCACCGCCAGGCCCGTCACCAGGCCCGTCGCCTGGACCGGGAGGCCTGGCGTCCCGGCCGAGAGCGCCCGTGGATCCGGGGCGGGTTCGGCTGTTCGCCTGAGCGCCCGGGGACGCGGCCTCGGGGCTGGGCGTGCTGTTCGGTGTTCGGAGGCGACTGGGAGACGGACGGGTATGGGTGGCCATTTCCGCTATCAGGCCACTTATACGTCTCGTACCGCGGACCGCGACCGAGCCCCCGGGTTCGGTACCTGGCGGTGCAGCGCTTGGTTGCGAGTGGACGTCCCGGGCCAGCCTCGCCGCAGGCAAAGCTCGTGGCACTCGTGGCAGGCTGCAGGGTCAGGGTGTAAGCGCGACCACGGCAGAAGTGCGCTAAGCTCTCCTTCGCTGCCCCGAGTCGCTGGTCTCGGCGGTATCGTCTGACTAGATGCCGCAACAGCGGTGCTACGACTTCGGGGTGGCGGCAACGGATGCACAACCCCAGGTCAGACAACTTAAAACCGGCCCCGTTAGCTCAGTCGGCAGAGCGTCTCCATGGTAAGGAGAAGGTCTACGGTTCGATTCCGTAACGGGGCTCCAGGTCAGAGAGGCCTTCGGGCCTCTTTTTCATGATCCAGAGACTAGCCAAGCGACTACGGGGTCCCGACAGTCCCGTGTGCGAGCCCGGTAGATGCTTGACACATTGGTTCTGGTTCCTGGGCGACAGTTTGCGGACGCGGTTCCGGTAGCTGGGCGACAGTAGTTCGGGTTCCTTGGCGACACTCCGTCCTGGTTGCGGGCTTTCCGGCATGCCTGTCGCTTCGCTGCGGTCCATCAGTGGTCGCGCGGAGGGAGCCGGGTGTGCTGGTGGAGCTGGGTGTGGTGGAGCAGCGGTACCGGGCGGTACCGGGCGGTGCTGGAGGTGCTCGAGGAGGGCGCCTCGGTGACTGAGGTGGCCCGCCGCCAGGGGGTGGCGCGGCAGACGGTGCACGAGTGGCTGGCGCGCTATGCCGCGGATGGCCTGGCGGGGCTGGCGGACCGGTCGCCGCGGCCGGTATCGTGCCCGCATCAGATGGCCGCGGTGACCGAGGCGCGGATCGTGGGGATGCGGCGGGAGCATCCGGGGTGGGGCCCGTCGCGGATCCGGTGGGAGCTGGAGCGGGCCGGGGTGGTGCCCTTGCCGGGCCGGTCGGCGGTGTACCGGGCGCTGGTGCGCCACGGCCTGGTCCAGGTCCGCAAGCGGCGGCGCCGCCGGGAGGACTACCGGCGGTGGGAACGGCCGCGGGCGATGGATTTGTGGCAGATGGACGTGGTGGGCCGGGTGTTCCTGGCCGACGGGACCGAGGTCAAGGTCGTGACCGGGATCGATGACCATTCCCGGTTCTGCGTGTGCGCGAAGGCGGTCATGCGGGCCACGGCCCGGCCGGTGTGCCAGGCGCTGGCCGGGGCGCTGCGGCGCTTCGGCATCCCGGCCCAGATCCTCACGGACAACGGCAAGGTCTTCACGGCCAGGTTCGGCCCCGGGCCCGGCCCGGTGCTGTCCGGCCCGGATCTGCGCCGATAACGGCATCAAGCACCTGCTGACCAAGCCGTACTCGCCGACCACGACGGGGAAGGCAGCGCGGCCAGCAGGACGATGCGGGCGGAGTTCTTCCGGGCCGCGGACGGCCAGCACGCCACCTTGGCGGAGCTGCAGGCGGCGCTGGATGCGTGGGTGGCGGACTACAACACGGCCCGGCCGCACCAGTCCTGCGGGGGCCGCCCGCCCGCCGAGCGGTTCCGGTTCGCCGACCGCTCGGTCACCCCGGACGGCGCCGCTGCGCAGCCGGCCCCCGCGGCAGCGGCGGCCTCCAGGCCTGCGGCCGGCCGCCGCCCGCCGGGGGTCTCGCGGTGGGTGACCGCCCGCGGCACGATCTCCCTGGCCGGGTTCACCTACGCGGTCGGCGCATCCTACGCGGGGGAGCCGGTCGAGGTCGTCGTGGTCGGGGGCCTGGTAGACATCGTGCATGCCGGTGCGGTCATCGCGACCCACGCGCAGCGGTTCCGCGCCGACCAGGCCGGCCGGGCTCCGCGGGCCCGGGTGGCGCGGCGGGCGCGTGATGCCACCGCGGGGCTGACCGTGACCCGGCTGGCCAACGGCACCGGGGTGGTCAGCTTCGCCGGCACCGACTACCAGTGCGGCCGCCGCTGGGCCCGCCGGTCCATCGACGTGTCCATCGTGGCCGGGTCGGTCCAGCTGGCCAGGGACGGCAAGATCATCCGGGTGCACCCCATCCGCCACGACCGGGCCCGCGAGCTCGGCGCGTTCGCCAACCCCAAAGGACGCCCCCGCCGCAAGAACTCAGCGGCCGGGAATGTCGTCTAGGTACCGGAACTCATTTGTCGCCCGGGTACCCGAACTTGACAGTCCCGGCAGTCCCGGCAGTCTCGGCCGTCGTCCCGGGCCGGTCATCTCCGTCGTCTGTCTCACCAAAGACCTGGTCCATGACTGTCGCGCCGCCGCGGATGGCGGGCACGATCACATGCCGGTAGACGGTCTCGGTCACGTGGGTGGACCTGTGTCCGACTGTGTCGCTGATCTCCTGAAGCGGCACGCCGTTGCTGCTCATGATCGAGACCGCGGTATGCCTGCCCTCGTGGGCGTGCCAATGCCCGATTCCGGCCCGCCTAGTCATTCTGCCGAACCGCCAGTTGAGGGCGTCGCTTGTGTACATCCGGCCGTCCTCGTGGCAAAAGACGAGGTTGTTGTCCTGCAAGATAACCGGCCCGGCGGGATGGGTGGATGATGGCTCGCATGCTCAGCCAGCTGCCTCTCCCGCTGCTGCCCGCGGGGGCGGCCGAGATCGCCCCGGACGTGGGCATGCTGGCGGGCGGCGACGGCAGCGGGCTGGTCACGGTGCACGGGCTGGCCACCTTCGCCTGGGACGCGGGCGATGAGGCCGGCCGGCGGCTAGCCGCGGTGCAGCTGGTCCGGCTGCGGGCCGCCTCGCAGGGCCAGGTGGCGGAGGCGTTCGGGGTGGACCCGGGCACGATCTGGCGGTGGGATAAGGCGCTGGCCGCGGGCGGGGTGGCCGGGCTGGTCCCCTCGCGGCGGGGCCCGAAGGGGCCTCGAAGCTGACCCCGCAGCTGGCAGCGCGGATCGCGGGGCTGGACGCGGCAGGGGCGACCCTGCGGGAGATCGCCGCGGCGACCGGGGTGTCCACATTCAGCGTGCGCAACGCGCTCGGGCGGGTGGCGTCCGCGGGGCAGCACCCGGTGGCCGGCGCCGCCGAAGACCGCCCGGGCCCGGGCGCCGGGGACGGTGAGCAGGGCCCGGGCGTGGCGGTTCCGGTGCTGCCGGATCCGGTGCGCCGCGATGGGGAGCGGACGCTGGCCCAGTGGGGGCTGCTGGGCGAGGGCGCGGTCCCGGTATTCACGGCGGGCGCGCGGTATCCGCTGGCCGGGCTGCTGCTGGCGCTGCCCGCGCTGGAGGGCGCCGGGCTGCTCGAGGCGGCGCGGGAGGTCTACGGCCGGCTGCGGGACGGGTGCTGCGGGCTGACCGCGACGCTGCTGACGGTGGTGTTCCTGGCGCTGGCCGGGGAGCCGCGGGCCGAGGGCGCCACGAGGGTGCCGCCGGCCGCGCTGGGCCGGGTGCTGGGCCTGGACCGGGCGCCGGAGGTCAGACGATCCGCCGCAAGCTGGCCGAGCTGGCCGCTGCGGGCAAGGCCGGCGAGCTGATCATGGCGCTGGCCCGCCGGCACGCCGCGGCCCGGCCGGACGCGCTGGGGTTCCTCTACGCCGACGGGCACGCCCGGGTGTACTACGGCACCCGGCAGGTGCAGAAGACCCATGTGGCGCGGCCGAAGTTCCCCGCGCCCGCGACGATGGAGACCTGGGTCACCGATCAGCAGGGCGATCCGGTGTTCATGGTGGTCGCCGAGCCGTCGGACTCGCTGGCCGGCGAGCTACGCCGGCTGCTCCCGGCGCTGCGGCAGGTGGTGGGCAAGGACCGGCGGGTGACGGTGTGCTTTGACCGGGGCGGCTGGTCCCCGGCCCTGTTCGCGGACATCACCGCCGCCGGGTCCGGCCTGCTCACCTGGCGCAAGGGACCCGCCCCGGACCTGCCCGCCGCGGTGTTCACGACCGTCGCCTGCACCGATGACCGGGGCCGGGCTCATGAGTACGACCTGGCTGACGCCACGGTGACCCTGGCCATCAGCGAGGGGCCGCGCAAGGGCCAGACGGTGACGCTTCGGCAGGTCACCCGCCGGGTTCCCGCGAAGGGCGGCGGCACCCGGCAGATCCACGTGCTGACCTCCCGGGACGACCTGACCGCCGGGGAGGTGTGCTGGCGGATGACCTCGCGGTGGCGGGAGGAGAACTACTTCCGCTACGCCCGCACCCGGTTCGCCCTGGACGCTCTCGACTCCCACGCCGCCGCCCCGGACGACCCGGACCGGATGGTGCCCAACCCGGTGAAGAAGACCGCGGCCGCCAGGATCAGGGCCGCCGAGCAGGCCGTCACCGCCGCCGAGACGACCCGCGACGCCGCGCTGCTGAAGCTGCGCAGCCCCGCCCCCGGCCAGGCCGCCTACCTGTCCAACCAGGTCATCAACGCGCTGGGCGCCCCGGTCGAGGCCGCCTACCTGGAGCTGGAGCAAGCCGAACGGGCTGCGGCGGCCGTCCCGGCCCGGGTCCCGCTCGGCATGCTGGCCCCGGACATGGCCCGCCTGGAGGCAGAGGTCAAGCAGATCACCCACGCCATCCGGATGGCCGCCTACAACGCCGAGACCGCGCTCGCCCGCGCCGTGGACGGGCACTACGCCCGCGCCGGTGACGAGGCATACGCGCTGATCCGCGAGGCCCTCACCGTCTCCGGCGACATCATCCCCGGCCCCGGCCAGCTACTCATCCGGCTCGACCAGCTCACCGCGCCCCGCCGCACCCAGGCCCTGGCCGCGCTCTGCGACCAGCTCACCGCCCTCGGCGCCCGCTATCCCGGCACCGACCTCGTCCTGCGCTACGAGGTCAAATCACACCCAAGCCCCGCATAAAAGATCTCTCTATGTCGGGAGTCCTGAATCTCGGAGTGGTGGTTACACATTGTTACAGTTATAGTTCCCGGTATTGCGGCACGTTCGGGCCCTGCGCGTGGCACGCTGGCCTGCGATGCGCCACCAGATTCCTTAGCCCGTATCCCTTGCCGCACAGCCGCGCCCCGTAGGCAAACTCGCTCCTACTGCCACCACGCATATGTGTCGACAATAGCATTTATAGTCTCTCGGGTCGCTTCTACTCCTCCGATTTTAACTATAATTGACGACAGGTGCGTGATCACGGAGAGACAGTAGGCTCGGGCGGTGGCCTTAGTCAGGCTAAAACGAAGCAATGCTGGGAAACTATTGTCTCTGCCTATGGCAAACGCGGAGCCGCTTTTAATCAATATAGCAATCACAAGTTCGGAGTCGCCGGTGGCGGAGGCGGCCTCCAGGGCTCGGGGCAACTGGTCGGCGGGCAGGAGGGGGGCCAGCGCGGTCAGCGCCTGGGTGCGGGACTGGTCGTCGGGGATGGCGGTGGCGGCCTCCAGGGCTCGGGCCAGGGCTGCTGGCTGCTGGTCGGCGGGCAGATGCGGGGCTAGCGCGGTCAGCGCCCGGGTGCGGGACCGGTCGTCGCGGATGGCGATGGCGGCCTCCAGGGCTCGGGCCAGGGCTGCTGGCTGCTGGTCGGCGGGCAGGTGCGGGGCTAGCGCGGTCAGCGCCCGGGTGCGGGAGTAGTCGTCGCGGATGGCAGTGGCGGCGCGCAAGGCGTGGGCCAACTGGTCGGCGGGCAGTTGCGGGGCCAGCGCGGTCAGCGCCCCGGCCCGGGTGTCGCCGTCGCGGATAGCCGTGGCGGCCGCCAAGGCACGGGCCAGGGCTGCTGGCTGCTGGTCGGCGGGCAGGTGCGGGGCCAGGGCCGTCAGCGCGTAGGCGCGGGCGCCGTCGTTACGGATGGCGGTGGCGGCGCGCAAGGCCTGGGCCAACTGGTCGGCGGGCAGATGCGGGGCCAGCGCGGTCAGCGCCCCGGCCCGGGTGTCGCCGTCGCGGATAGCAGTGGCGGCCTCCAGGGCGCGTGCCTGCTTGTCGGCCGGCAGGTGCGGGGCCAGCGCGGTCAGCGCCCGGGCGCGGGTGGCTCCGTTGCGGATGGCGGTGACCGCCTCCAGGGCTCGGGCCAGCTGGTCGGCGGGCAGGTGCGGCGCCAGCGCGGCCAGCGCCTGGGCGCGGGACTGGTCGTCGCGGAGGGCAGTGACCGCCTCGAGGGCTCGGGCCAGCTGGTCGGCGGGCAGGTGCGGAGCCAGCGCGGCCAGCGCCTGGGCGCGGAAGTCGTCGTAGCGGATGGCGGTGGCGGCCTCCAGGGCGCTGGCCAGGGCTGCTGGCCGCTGGTCGGCGGGCAGGTGCGGGGCCAGCGCCGTCAGCGCCCGGGCGCGGGAGTCGTCGTCGCGGAGGGCAGTGACCGCCTCGAGGGCTCGGGCCAGCTGGTCGGCGGGCAGGTGCGGAGCCAGCGCGGCCAGCGTCCGGGTGCGGGCATGGTCGTCGCGGATGGCGGTGGCGGCCTCGAGGGCTCGGGCCAGCTGGTCGGAAGATAGGTGCGGGGCCAGCGCGGTCAGCGCCTGAGCGCGGGAGTAGTCGTAGCGGATGGCGGTGGCGGCCTCCAGGGCGCTGGCCAGGGCTGCTGCCTGCTGGTCGGCGGGGAGGTGGGGGGCCAGCGCGGTCAGTTTGTGGGCGCGGGCGTAGTCATCGCGGGTGGCCGAGGCGGCCTCGAGGGCTCGGGCCAGCTGGTCGGCGGGCAGGTGCGGGGCCAGCGCGGTCAGCACCCGGGCGCAGGCGTATTCGTCGCGGATGGCGGCGGCGATGTCCAGGGCTCGGGCCAGGGCTGCTGGCTGCTGGTCGGCGGGCAGGAGCAGGGCCAGCGCGGTCAGCGCCTGGACATGGACGTCGCCATCCCGGATGGCTGTGGCCGTCTCGAGGGCGCTGGCCAGGGTTGCTGGCTGCTGGTCGACGGGCAGGTGCGGGGCCAGCGCGGTCAGCACCCGGGAGCGGGAGTGGTCGTCGGGGATGGCGGTGGCAGCCTCCAGAGCTCGGGCCAGGACTGCGGGCTGCTGGTCGGCGGGCAGGTGCGGGGCCAGCGCGGTCAGCGCCCGGGTACGGGGGTCGTCGTGGCGAATAGCGGTGGCGGCATCCAGGGCTCGGGGCAGCCGGTCGGCGGGCAGGTGGGGGGCCAGCGTGATCAGCGCCCGGGCGAGCGTATGGTCATCGCGGAGGGCGGCGGCGGCCTCTAGGGCACGGGCCAGGACTGCTGGCTGCTGGTCGGCGGGCAGGTGCGGGGCTAGCGCGGTCAACGTCCGGACGCGGGCGTATTCGTCGCGGATGGCGGTGGCAATGTCAACGGCTCGGGCCAGGGCTGCTGGCTGCTGGTCGGCGGGCAGGTGCGGGGCCAGCGCGGTCAGCGCTTGGACGCGGGCTTCGCCGTCCCGGATAGCCTTGGCGGCGTCCAGAGCGCTGGCCAGGGCTGCTGGCTGCTGGTCGGCGGGCAGATGCGAGGCCAGCGCCGTCAGCGCGTCGGCGCGGGCGTGTTCGTTGCGAATGGCGGTGGCGGCTTCCAGGGCTCGGGCCAGCTGGTCAGGGGGCAGGTGCGGGGCCAGCGCCGTCAGCGCGTCGGCGCGGGCGTGTTCGTTGCGAATGGCGATAGCGGTGTCCAGGGCGCTGGCCACGGCTGCTGGCTGCTGGTCGGCGGGCAGGTGCGGTGCTAGCGCGGTCAGCGCTTGGACGCGGGCGCGGTCGTCGCGGATGGCGGTGGCGGCCTCCAGAGCAGCGTCCATCTGGTCGGCGGGTAGGTGCGGCGCCAGCGCCGTCAGCACACGCGCACGAGTGTCGCCATCGCGGATGGCGGTGGCGGCCTCTAGGGCGCGTGCCTGCTGGTCGGCGGGTAGGTGCGGGGCCAGCGCGGCCAGCGCCTGGGCGCAGGTGCGGTCGTTGCGGATGGCGGTGGCGGCCTCTAGGGCGCGTGCCTGCTGGTCGGCGGGTAGGTGCGGGGCCAGCGCGGCCAGCGCCTGGGCGCGGGTGTTGTCGTTGCGAATCGCGGTGGCGGCCTCCAGGGCGCCTGCTGCTATAACCGGCCTTATGGCTGCAGTGGCGTGCTGGTGGACGGTTATGAGGGCCTGGAATCGGTTTGCGGGATCGGCGAGTCGACGGGCGTGATCGAGCCCGCGATCGGCTGACCACACTCCGGCGCGGATAAGCAAATCCTGCAGGGTGGGGGAAATGCTAGCGGCCCGGCTGGCAATGCTGGCGGCGACGAGAGCATATCGGATTTCCGTGCCCAACGAGGGGACCGGCTGGTGACGGGCGATAGCCTGGTTGGTTGCATGGGCGGTAATCCGACGGGCTCGGTCGATGTCATCGAGGTACGTGAGGATACAGTCAGCGGTGTCGTGAGCAGTGAACCAGACATTAAGCGCCCGGGCATCGCTGAGCGGACAGCTGGCGGCAAGCAAATGGTGCAACTCGGCGGTTCGGCCTGCGTGGTGCAAGTGGCGAGCGAGGTGGCGCAGTGGGTATCCGTCATCGGCGCCTGCAATGGCGGGGTTGCCCGCAAGAATGGGCAGATCGTCGCTCAGGCCGCCGAAACTGCGCAGGTAGACATCGGCGATACGGGAATGGGCCGCGCTGGTCGCCTGTCGTAGCTCATCAGTGAGCGCTTCCACCTCGAAGGACAGCCCGGCGTCTGATGTCACAGGCTGGCCGGTGTCATCGGCCTCGAGCACTTGGCGGAAGCTCGCGTGGTAGATCTCATATTTGAGCGGGGCACCAGACTGAGCGCGGGTAGCTGTCAAGAGCGGGCGGAAGGTCAGGTCACACAGCCGTCTGACGGCCGGGGCGTTCAGGTCGCCCGCCAGGTATCCCAGGGTGCTGGCGGGTAGTGGCTCCCCTGCCACCCCGAGCGTGGCAAGCAGCGGGAGCAGGCAGTCCTGCCAGTTTGGGTGCTGTTGCCAGTCGCGAATCTGGTTGGCGTAATACCCCCTCAGGCCCGGGGGGAGGTCACCGATCATGTCGGGCCGCCGCAGGCCGATCCGCAGTTCGTGCAGGACATAGCGCAGATAGACCCATACTCCCTGGCAGCGACGGGCCAGCACGCGGACGAACTCAGTCGGGTCCACGCCAGCCTCGGCCAGACGGGCAGCCAGTACCTCCTCGGCCGCCGCAGTGGTCAAGAACTCACCGACGTCACGGGCGTTACGCAGGTCATCCTGTCCGATCCGCACGGTCCGTGCGGCAGTGTCCGGCTGGCCAGGTGCCCGGCCAGTTCGGTGGGTGCCGATCACGTACACCCCGCCGGGCAGCAGCCTCGGCAACCCGAAGGGCAAGCCGTCAGAGGGCGAGTCGGCCTCATCCAGCCCATCGACAACCAGCACCAAGCAACGCCGAGACTCGCGCGCCCGCTCGGCCGCCTTACCGAGCAGGAATTCAAATCCACCGGGGTCTTGGGCCCAGTCTGGCAACATCCCACCCGGCGTGTAGTCATCCAAGCCGAACTCAACGACCAGCTGGGCGGAAAGGTTCTGCAAAGCCGCCCGCACCGTCAGGCCGCCGGAATACCGCGAAAAATGCGACAGATACCCGCGCGTCTTCACCAGCCACGCCGCGAACGCTGTCTTCCCCAGGCCCGCCTCGGCCTCCACGAACACATAACCGCACGGATTCCCGGCCATGAAATCATCGATCTCGCGTGCCAGCCACTTCCGACCGGTGAACGCGGCCACGTCGGCCGCGGTGAATACCAGCTCGGGGTCCCGCACCGCCGCGGCGACCGGCACCGCCGATACCCCGAAAGTCACGTTCTGCACGCCCGAGCCCAGCACCGCCTGCTGAGCGTGCCCGACTGCGACGGGATACTGCCATACCGGTGGCTCCGCCGCCGTGATCTCAGGGCGAGAGAGCCTCTTCTCGGTATTAGCTTGCTTCGGGTCCATACTGACCGCCGAAGGTAACGTTCTGCACGCCCTGCCCCTGGACAGCCTGTTGCGCCTGGTGGAACGCCACCGCATGCTGCTCAATCGCACCAGCCCACCCGATCACATCCGCCTGCACTTTGGCGACTAGGGCCCGCAACTCGGTCTCGGCGGCAGGATCCCGTTCAAGCACGTCACCCAGACGGGTCCGCCAGATGGTCTCCTGCTCCACCCGAGCCCGGTCCAGGTCAGGACCCGACAATTCCCCTAGAGACGCACGGGACTGCTCCAGGCGCTCCGCCACTGCCTTTGTCAGCTCCGGATCTCCCCGCCCGAAAAGACGGGCAAAGTCCGCCTTCACGTCCTCCCATCCATCTGTGACCATCGCGGTCACCAGCGCAGTCCCCCCCGTCGAGACCAGCGCTGCTAGTGCCTCCGCCATCATCCCGAACCCCTCCCCATGCCAGAGCCCGTCGGCACGATGCCAATTATCTGTTACATGCGGGCCTGCCAACCCCGCCCGCCCACACCTCAAGCGAAGAAATCCTGCAAGGAGCGGCGGCCAGAACAGCGGGGCTAAATCGCACAGGGTCTCGTGGAGGCTTCAGTTGTTGGGTTCAGCCTCCGGCTAGGGTTGGGTTTGAGCATAGTTGGCGGCTTTGTGCTCGGAGGGCGGAATGCCGCCGATGGCGGCCGCGCCCGTTCTCACGGCCGCAAACACCAGACTGTGGGTGCCGAAAACCTAGGCCACCAGGCGATATTCGTGAATCACGCCCCGGCGCGATCGCGCCGCTGGACCCGGAACTGATCCAGACCCGTGATGGCGTCGGGCAGCTGCCGTAGCGGCGCGGCCTGCTTCAGGGCGCGGTGCGGCCGGTGGGTGTTGTAGAAGTCCTCGTACTCGCGCAGCACGATCATCAGGTGCCGCTGATTCCACACCAGGGTCCGGTCCAGCAGCTCGCGGCGGCAGCTGCCGACCCACCGTTCCATGATCGAATTCATCCGGGGTGCCTGAACCGCAGCACGGATTATCCTGGCGCCAGCGGCACGGAAGACTCACCGAACGCGGCGGTGAGGCTGGCGTCCCTGTCATGCAGGACGAACTTCACCCGCGTCCCGACATCCTCCAGGTCCAGGAGCAGGTTCCGGGCCTGCTGGACCACCCATGCCTGGACCGGGTGCTGGGTGGCTCCGGGCACGCGTATCCGGCGGGTGCCGTGCTCAATAACGGCAAGGACGCAGACCGTCGTTCCGTTGAGCAGGTCGGCGGTGAAGAAGTCCAGCGCCAGGATCCCCTGCGCCTGGGACCGCAGGAACTCGGCCCAGCCAGGTCCCTCCCGGCGGGGCGCGGGATCGATGCCGGCGTTCTTGAGGATCTGCCCGACCGTGGACGGCGCCACGGTGATGCCGAGCCCGGCCAGCTCGCCGTGGATGCGGCGGTAACCCCACGACTCGTTCTCCCGGGCAAGCCGTAGCACCATCGACCGGACCTTTCGGTGCGTTGCCGGGCGCCCGGACCGGCCCTGGCGCGGCCGGCGCGACCACCGGCGGCCGACGATGTCCCGGTGCCACCGCACCGATGGTGGCCGGGGTGACGATCAGCCGCATTGCGGCGAGACGGTCGATCGGCAGCGTCCCGGCCAGCAGGGCAAGCAACGCCCGGTCCGGCCACGTCAGCCGGGCACGAGCCTCCGGCCGCTCACGCCCGGCGACAACAAGCTGGTGGCGCAGCATGAGGATCTCGGCGTCCTTCCACCACGCCTCCCGGCGCGACAAGCCCAGCAGCGACACGGCACGGGAAACGATCAGGAAGATCAGCTTCAAGCCCACAAGCCGAAGATCATCCCACCTCCGGTCGGGCCAAGACCGGCCCGGCGCATGCCGAACGCTCGACCGCGCTCTACAGGGCCTTTGCCCAGGCAGCATAGGTTTTCGGCACCCACAGGTTGCTCATCCTGGCCGCCACTAACCTTGGCGTTTAACCTCTGCTGTCTGCCTGGCAACTCTTTGCGCGTACTGTCCGGTGTGTCGCTGTGATAGCGGACGGCCACCGCGTCATGATCTTCGGGTTCTCACCACAGAACTTGAAGACGCAGGGCGGTGGCCGTGGCTTTCAGTATGGCCTGGGCGGAGGCCCGGGCTGGCGCCGGGGACGAGACAGGTCAGGCATGGGAACGGCTGGCGGGGTTCCGCCGGGAGCTGTACTGGTGCTTCACCGCCCGGGCGGACGCGCTGTCTGAGCTGTGCGACGCGGCGCTGTGCAAGCCGGACCGGGTGCATATGCTGGCGGAATTGTCGCTGGAGCCAGGGCATCAGCGCGGCCATGGCGCCTTGTACGACGCGCTGAACTGCGGGAAGGTGCAGGCCTCGCGGCTGCGCTGGGCACTGGCCGGGGTGCCGCTGCCGGCCTGGGATGATGGCCGGATCCGGCTGGCGGTCGATGTCAGCAACTGGCTGCGGCCGGACGCGGCGACCAGCCCGGGCCGGTCGTTCTGCCACTGCTACGGGCGGGGAAACAACAGCGCGCAGATGATCCCGGGCTGGCCGTACTCGCTGGTAGCCGCGCTGGAACCGGGCCGGACGTCGTGGACCCGGCTGCTGGACGCGGTCCGGCTGGGTCCTGA